>JGI10216J12902_100504865_pt1 | contig 46654 bp, 68 predicted proteins | sample KanNatreferecore_FD_12902 | JGI IMG/M metagenome (IMG submission 12902)
CGCAGGCTCCTGTCCACCAGTGGCAGTCCCGTGACCTGACGGTGCGCTCCGACAACGCGCAGCCTGAAGGCGGAACATTCACCTGGACCGGGGCCAACCGGCTTCCTGTCCGGCGCTTCAACATCCTCCAGATCCAGTCGAAGGAGGGTCAGGTTTCCGGGACGCAGATGGCGGATCGCCACTACGGCATCTCGAACCTCGAGTCCGATCAGGTCGACATCCTGACTACGGAGTTGAAGACCGACAACGAGCACGTCCTGCTCCGCGGCACGGCGGCCTCTGGCGACGCCACCGCGACTTCTCGGCGCATGAACGGGTTGATCCCGATCATCCAGACGGCGCTCTCGGCGTACACCAACGCATCCGGCCTGACCATCACCGAGGGCATGTTCAACGCCTTCGCGCAGCAGTTGTGGCTGCTCGGTTCCAGGCCGCGCGACATCCTCACTGGTGGCGTCGGCAAGCGCACCGTCAGCTCCTTCCGCGGCGGCGGCAACTTCATCCTGCCGGCCGATTCGATGAAGCAGGTGAACGTCGTGGACACCTACACGACGGACTTCGGGACGGTGATGCTCCACCTGTCGCGCGACATCCTGACGGGCACCTCGCCGTCTGCGCCGACCAACGGCATGAGCTTCCTGTGGGTCGACAAGGAGGCGTGCAAGAAGAGTTGGCTCCGTACCCCGGTGGCTGAGAAGTCGCCGAAGGTGGGAGATGCGGCCTACTACGTTGTGCTGCACGAGAACACGCTCGAGTACGGTCACCCGCACTCGAACGGGTTCATGCACAACTACAAGTCGATCTTCAGCTCGTAAGCCACATGAGCGCCGCCATCATCGCTGGCAAGTCGTACTCGCTCGGCAAGGCGAAGCTCGAAGGCTCGATCCTGGCCTGCATCAAGGATTGGGCCGAGACTCACCTGGACGAGATGGTGCGACACAAGGCGCAGGTGGCGGCGCTGAGAGAACAGCAGCAGCCGAGGTCTGGGGATGGGGCAGTGTTGCTCCATTCCCAGATCCCGGTCACCTTGGACGTGATGCTTCGACAGCGGATCGACCGCAGATGGATGGATGACGATTGGGTTCACAAGAAGGTCATCAGCCTCTATCGAATCGGAATGGTCAATCCGGGCCTCCCGCTGCGCCGAGGCTGGTAGCGCCACCGATCAAGTTCTCGCTCGCCATGATCGTCCGCAACTGCGCGGCCGAGCTTGACCGATGCTTGCGCTCCTTCGCCGCCTACCCTGACGAACTCGTGATCGTCAACACCGGGATCTCTCCGGACGAGGAGGGGTTCGCGGACACCAACATGGTGGCCGAGCGGTACGGCGCCAAGGTCTTCCACTTCCCCTGGATCGAAGACTTCGCAGCCGCCCGCAACTTCAGCTTCGCCCAGTGCTCGAACGACTACGTCATGTGGCTCGATACAGACGACACGGTGGAGAACCCCAAGGGATTCGCCATCGCGACGAGGAACACGCTCGCCACGGGCACACTCGAAAGCATCCACGTCGAGTACCTCTACGATTTCGACGAGAGTGGCCGTTGCACGACCAGGCTTCAGCGCGAGCGCGTGGTGGACCGGCGCTTCTACGAGTGGGTGGAGCCGATCCACGAGATCCTCCACGAGAAGCACGCTGTTCGACGTGGGCTCATGCCGCCGGAGGTGGGTCGTGTCATCCACCACCGGGTCCGAGACGACGCCGGTCAGCGAAAGAGCCTCGAACGCAACATCCGCGTTTTCGAGGAGAACTTTGTCAAGCGCGGTCGGTACTGCGGCGAGCGGATGCTGTTCTACTGGGGCAATACCCTGATGGGGCTGCATCGCCACGAGGAGGCGATCGAGAAGTACAAGCAGTACGTCCCACTCTCTGGAAACCCGGCAGAGATCCAGATGGCGCTGTGCTCGGCGTCGGAGTGCTGCCGGGCGATGAAGCGGTTCAAGGAGGCCAAGGCCTACGCCTATCAGGCCATCGAGATCAACCCGGAGACGCCAAGCGCCTACCTGATCCTGGCGCAGGCCCAGTTCGAGGCAGGGAACAAGAAGCTCGCGCGTCACTTCGCCAAGATGTGCGTCCAGTGTTCGGACAACTTCGACCGCGAGATGGTCAGTAATCCCAAGGCGATCCACGGGACCGCGGCGATCATGGTGGCCCAGTGCGCCTACGAGGAGAAAGACCTCGACGAGTGCGTCCTCTACATGGACCACGGTGCCAAGGTGTACGGGGAGAGCGAGCCTTCCATCGTCGAGATGCGCGGACTGATCGCGAAAGAGAAGGACCGACAGGCGAAGCTCCAGGCGTTCTTCACCACACGCCAGGCTCTTCGGGAAGAGGGCCGTGACGCCGACATCCAGAAGCTCGCAGAGGCCGCTCCTGAGGCCATCCGCGAGCACGCCGAGGTGATTCGCCACGTCGCGAAGAAGCGGCCTGCTGGCAAGCCGACGCTGGTGATCGCGGCGCCCGGTGGGATGCCGGGTGGTTGGGGGCCGGAGAACCTGAAGACCGGGATCGGCGGTAGCGAGGAAGCGATCTGCTACCTCGGTGAGGCTATGGCTCGACGAGGATGGAACGTCGAGGTGTACGCCTCCTGCAAGCGCCAATCCTGGAATGGCGTCGAGTGGTATCCGTACTCGGCCTACGTCGGCGAAGGGGACAGCCCGGAAGCCCTGATCGTGTGGCGCTTCCCGGGAGTGCTGACGGACGCCGGAACTGGAGCCAAGACCAAGTGGTACTGGGCGCACGACATGCCCAATCCCGGCGCGTGGTTCTTGGGTTCATGGAATGCCTTCGACGGGATGTTCTTCGTCTCGAAGTACCACGCGGATCAGTACGACTTCATCCCGGCCGAGAAGAAGATTGTCTCCGCCAATGGGATGCACCACCAGAGCTTGGCGCCGCTCGACGATCTCGCCAACGAAAACCACCGGCTGGTCTACGCATCGTGTCCGATGCGCGGCTTGGTGATCCTGCTCCAGTGGTGGGAGTACATCAAGCAGCAGGCGCCGGAGGCCGAACTCGACATCTACTACGGCTTCCACCCGACGCTGATGTCCATGCTTCAACCTGGGACGGACGGTGCCGCGGCTCGTCGGCAGGTCGTGACTGTCGTGAATCAGTTGAAGAACCAACCTGGGATCAACTGGAAAGGATTCGTAGGTCAGGAGGAGCTGCACAAGGGGTTCGCCAAGGCCGGCATCTGGGCCTACCCGTGCATCTTCCCGGAGGTGTCATGCATCACGGCCATGAAGATGCAGGCGCACGGTGTCGTCCCGGTGACTACGAGCAATTTCGCCCTGGCAGAGACGGTCCACCGAGGGGTCAAGATCGACGGGAACATGGGCGAGATCGAGGTCGAGAAGTTGTGGGCAGACGCCGTCATCGCCCAGATCAAGAACCCGTGGACGAAAGAGCAGCGGCTCGAGATGGCCCGTGATGCCCGCGCCTCGTTCAACTGGGAAGCCGTGGCCGACCAGTGGGACTCTCTGATTCGTGCTCGCCTCTCCGTTGGCTCCGAGCTGAAGCCGGTGCGCCGCGGGGATCTGTCGGCGATGAAGGCGCTGGTCTGACATGCCGGCGGCAAAGGGGCTAGCCGCAGGTCAGCTCCCGTCCTCGAAGGGCGCGCTCTACACGGCGTCTAGCTACACCGAGATCACCTTCTTTCCGGTGGTGAACGGAAACACGACGGCCGAGGCCGTGACCATCTACGTCAAGCGTGACGGCGGCTCCTCGCGGATGATCTGGACCTCGCCCACTCTCGCGGTTGGTGCCAGTTCCAACGTCGTCGAGGCCGGCTCGGTCCTTATCCTGAACCCTCTCGACGTGGTCGAAGGCTTCGCCACCACGGCGGCCAAGGTGGACTACGACATCTCCGGGAGGCTCTCGTGATCGAGTACCAGACCCTCTCCCAGATGCGCGCCCAGGTCGGCCGCATGATCCAGGACACGTCGGTAAGCCGCGGTACCAAGATCGACGAGTGGATCAACACCTACTACGCCGACGCCGCCCGCGACTATCAGTGGCCGCAACTGATCCGTCCTTCCGAGGAACTCCAGGCGTTCACGGCTGGCAACCCGTTCCTCTACCTCCCGAAGGACGTGGAGACGGTTCTCTTCATCCTGCCGGCCACCTACGCGCGCACGGCCGGGATGAGCGACATCAACCAACTGATCCAGGGGGCGGGCGGGATCTACCGTACTTCCGGTCAGGTCGTGGCGTGGGCGCACGCTGGCGAGTCCGGGATCATGCGGGACTTCTACTCGACGGCGGCCGAGCAGGTGAAACTGCTCCACGACGGGGCCACGTCGATCACGGCGGTCGTCCACGGCACGATCGGCGGGACGGTGGGGGATCCCTCATCGAGCGAGTTCCAGGAAGAGGTGACGGTCCTTCCTACGACCGGCGGCACCACGGTTCAGAGCTACCGGGACATCGCGAGTGTTTCGTGCGCGGTGCTTCCGGCTGGGGTGAGCCTGACCGCTAGCGGGATCACGTCGCTCTACACCTACGCCAAGATCGTCTCCGGTGAGACGACGGCGCGGTACAAGCGGATCCGGCTCCTATCCCCGTCCTCGACGGGAGAGGGGTACACGGTCTACTACAAGAAGCGGGTGGCCCATCTGGCCTTCGACAACCAGTCAGTCGAGATCCCGGTGAGCCCGTACATCGTGCGCAAGGTCGTGGCGATGATGTACATGAACCAGCGCGAGGTGAGCGCAGCAGCGGCCCACAACGGCGAGGCCGAGTTGGCGCTTCAGCGAGCCATCGCAGCTTCCACGGCGGGCGGGGAAGGGATCCAGCAGGCCGCCCCGATGGGCGACTGGCGTCACACCTTCATCGTGCGTAGGTCAACCTCCTAAGGAGCCTGCTTGTACGGTCTAGAGCCCGTCTCCGCTGCCACCGTTGAGAGCCACGCGCACTCCGATCTGGTGCTGGCACTCGCGCGCTTCTTGAAGCCGGAGCTTTACGTCGAGATCGGAATCGAGCAAGGCGGTACGTTCAAACTGCTTCACGAGGAACAGACCAAGAATGGGAGGAAGGCGCTTGGCTGTGACGTGATGCAGCCGGAGAACCCATTCTGGCAGTCAGAGCGGTTGCCCGATGCCCAATACGGGATGTTCTCGACGCAGTTCATCTGGCTGCTGAGGGACGCCTCGGTGGGTCTTGCCTTCATCGACGCCAACCACTTGGTCGAAGAGGTACGGGCGGATCTGAGGGCCATGTCAGCCAAGATGGCTGTCAACGGGATCCTCCTGCTCCACGACACCTACCCGCCGGACATGGCCTGCGAGCACGGAAACTTCTGCGGGGACGGCTGGAAGCTGATCCCACAACTGTTGCACGATTCGTGGTTTGTCTCCGAGTTCGAGTTGGTGACCTTGCCAGCGCAGTATGGCCTTACGATCATGCGCAAGCACCGTGGTCGCCACCTCGCGTGGAACCCGAAGTCGGAGTTCTAGATGCCCGATCGCTCCGGTGAAGACTTCCTGGTAGTCAGGAACCGGAGTGCTTCCGGCGGGGTGAATACGTTCTCATTCCCGCTCGACATCCGCGACGACCAGCTCGTAGACATGACCAACGGGATCGCCACGACGCCAGGCATCCGCGAGGTACGACCCGGTTCCAGCATCGTCGCCACCGGCATCACCTTCGGCCCGATCCTCGCCCTTCAGGAGTTCATGTACGGCGGGGTCACGGCCGAGCTGCTCGCCATTTCTCCGGGCGCCACGTTCCCTAACGCAGGCAACTTGAAGCTCTGGAAGTGGAATGGAACCGGCACCCAGTTCACGCTGGTCGGGACGCTCACTGGATTCACGACCGCGACCGCTCCAGTGGACATCATCGCCGGGGTGGATCTCAACGCCGGGACGCTCTACAGCCGCTCGGCAGTGGTCCGGATCGCTTCTCGTGCCCCGGTGGACAATGGCTTCATTTACAGCGGTGACGGCCTCACGATGGTCACCGGGCCTGGGTTCATGCCGACGACCGGGATGTTCCCGATCGGCAACGTGCTTTCCCGCGGGTTCGGGGGTGGACAACAGGGCAGCCGGGTTGGCGTTGGCTTCTACTCGGACGTGGCCGCCTTCGCTGTCACCGGATGGGGGGTAATCCAAAACTTCGCTCTCGGCGGTGGCAATCGTCAGCAGATCGTGGTCATCAAGCCGTTTCGCGCCACCACCGTCTTCTTCGGGATGTCCGACCGACTCGAGGCGTTGATCCTCGACGGGGATCCGATCGCAGTTGGTGGAGCACTTGGAAATACCCTCTGGCGTCGCGAGGTGATCGACACCCGCATCGGAGTCTCCTCTCGATTGAGCGTCCAGACGGTGGGCGAGGACCTCTTCTTCTGCGACCAGTACTCGAACATCCGCTCTCTGAACCAGACGATCACGGACAACAACCAGGGCATCAAGCGCCTACCGGTATCGGCACCTATCCAGTCGTGGATCGACCGAGTGAACCCGGCAGCCGTGGACAAGATCGCGGCAGCGTCCTACGACCGCTACTACGTCGTGGCCTTCCCGATCGACTTGGCCGATGTGCCAAACTACACCTTTGTCTACGACACGATCAACCAAGCGTGGTACGGGCCGTGGGACGGCAACTTCGCCACGGTCAATGTGATGGCGGTGGCGACGCTCAACTTCGCCACGCTTGCCACCGACAAGAACCCGACGCTCTACCTCGGCGGGTCTGCTACGGCGAGAGGAGAAGTGCGCCGCTCCTTCGTCGGGACTACGGATGACGGCAGCCCGATCAACTACCAGGAGACGAGCAAGCGGTACGACTACGGCGGCATCGAGGCGGCCAAGCAGCCGAGGAGGTTACGCACCTACGTCACCGCGGCTCCGGGTGCCACGATGCTGGTCGAGGGTCGGCAGGACGGCACCGACTGGAAGACGATCGGGTACATCGACCTCTCGGGTCAGTCACCACGCTTACCGCTCACGCTTCCGTTCAACCTGCTCGGGACCGGAGGCGTCGTGGAGGACGTGTTCACCCTAGAAGACATCTTCGAGTTGCCCAAGGACATGCAGTACCGGATGACCTGCACCGCGAGCCAAGCCGTCCAGGTGCTCGGCCACACCGCGCAGGTCCATCTCAAGAACATCGACTGGACGCCGACATGAGCACCATCGGCCCCGGCTTCACGTTCTCGAACGGAGTATTCGAGCAGGTCACGAACACCGCTCTCCACCAACTCGTGGACAACGCGATCGTGACAGCGATCCCGGCGTCAGAGTTCACGACTGGCTCGAAGGTGGTGCAGATCGCGGCGAGCATCCCGGCGTCGGATCAGGGGGAAGGCTCTCTCTGGTTCGACACAACCCTAATGATCCTCAGGACGAAGAACTCGACGAGGTGGGACGCGCAGGCCGTGGGGCCTGAGTTGCTCAATGGCTCAGGGGCCACGATCGGAGCCGGGATCTTGGTGGTCGGCAACGCCACCAGTTCCATGAACCCCTGCCTTACGGCTGCGTGGCCGGAAGTGGTTGGGGCCACGGTGGGCGTGGTGAACCCTGGGGCTACCGGGGTTGTCCGCAAGGGCGGGATCGGGCTCTTAGCGCTGATCGGTCCCTGCACGGTAGGGGACACCCTCGTCGCGGCCGGCTCCTACACGACCTCGGCGGTGGGCAGGGCGCGCTCGGCGAGGGCGGCGGGGACGACCACGGTGACGGCGGGGATCGAGGTGGGAATCTGCATGACGCAGATCGCAGCGGTGACGGCGCTCGCCACCTGCTTGGTGTGGAGGTAGCAGTGGCCGACCTACTTCGAGGGATAACCTTCACCGAGCACGAGGCAATCACGGCGGCGATGCTGCACGCCCTGATCGACACGGCCATCTCAGGAGCAGACGCTTTCCAGGGAGTGTCGGCGTTGGTCAACGTGGACAGCCCGAGCATGGCTTCGGGGGTGCGCTTGCTGTCCACAACCACGCCGGCCACTCCTGTTACAGGTGACCTCCTCGTCGGTTCCGATGGCGAGATCGACTACTACTCCGGCTCGGCGTTCCTTGACCAGGATGTGAGCTACGTTCACCTCGTCAACAACTCCGGGCTCACGCTAGCCACCGGGACTCCGGTGATCCTCGAGCGAGCTGATCTCACGGCGGGGCGCTTCACCATCCACGGTCAGGCAGGAAACGCTCCCGATCCGTTCGGGGTGACGTTGACCTCGGTGAATCCGGCGGCGACTTGCGCCGTGGCTTTCCGTGGCCGGGTGCAAATGCTGATGAACAACCTCTCACTCAACGCGGGAGGAAAGGTCGTCATCTTCGGTGGCGCGGTCTACTCTCAATCGCAGGCGCAGCACGGATACGTTCCGGCCGGGGCGCAGAGCGAAACGAGCGAGGTGTTCGCCATCGCGCTCCAGCCGGGCAACTTCAGCTACGGGTTGCAGAACGTGATGCTGTTCAAGTGAGCAACTGATGCCGGCAACGATCCTCCGAGGCGCAACCTTCGTCTCCACCGTGACGGCCGGTGGACTACACGCGCTCGTCACCGCGGCCACGATCTCAAACATCGACCGGGCCAACATCGCGGCCAACTACTCGGTGGCAACTAGGCAGGGGTTGAACGACCCGGCGGACAAAGAGGTCATTCAGGATCAGCAGTCGAATCAGCTCCAGACCTACGACACGGCCACGGCCCGCTTCCGTCCCGGCATGTCGATCCTGACGCCGTTCCGGTTGGCGAGCACTTCACTTGCGATCGTGGTTGGGGATCTGCTCTTCCCGACGAACTTGGGCCAGCTCGATCCGGTGGTGCTCGGAGACATCACGGTCGCTGCGACGACGCTCGTGGTGGGGGTGTCCACCCGCTCCGTGGCGCCCAACGGGGACAGCGTCTGCATCACGGCCGGCGTGGCGAAGGTGCGGTCTACGGGGACGATCGAGCGAGGACAGGCAGTGGTGCCTTCCGGGCTCGGGCTCGCGCAGGCAGCCGCGGCAGAGGGGCTAGGTTTCGGATCCCAGGTGTTCGGGGTGGCCCTGGAAGCGGCCTCAGGAGGGTTCGTATGGATCAACCTGAGGCGGTGACCGAAGATGTCCTAAATCGTCCGAAGGATGTCCTAGAAGCGTCCTTGTCGCCGCGCGACATGGTCTGCCGGTTCTCCTTCGACATGCTGGAGCTCCTCGGGCTCTACGACGTTGGCCGGGAGTTCCTCTCGAAGAAGCGCGACCTCGGCTGGTGGCGAGAGACGTTCGCCTTCGGGGTGTCCCGTGGTGGCGTATTCGCGGTCACGATCGACGAGGTACTTGCCACCCTCGCGATCTTCTGGCGCACCGCCAATCCCGTGGTGGACATCAAGAAGCGGAGCCCGCTCTACGACCCAACTGGACGCTTCGTCTACATCGCCCAGATCTGGAATCAGGGCGGGGTCCGACCAGTAGCGGCGCTACGCTCTCATCTACGCCGGGTCTGTCCGGGAGCGCGGGAGATCGCCTTGCACGACCAGCGACCGAGGAAGAAGGGGAAGCTCAAGACCTTCCCGCTCGGTGGGCTGGTGGAAAATGTGCTTGCGGAAAGGAACGGCCATGGGGGGTAGGAAGTCGATCAACAAGTTCAAGCGGTCGGTGGACCCCGGCGGCATCCTGCTCAAGGAGAAGAGCCGTCGCGGTCATGCGCCTACCGCGAGTGAGCTTCTTGCCCAGCAGCAGTTGGAGTTCGAGAACTTCCTGCTGCCCTACGACGAGCTGGTGCGACTCGGCCGGATCGACGTAGGCCAGTCTCCGCTCGGCGGCATCGGCGGGATGATGACCAACTCATCCTCCGGCCTCGATCCAAGCTCGCCCTACTACGGACTCCGTGGCAACGAGAGCCGCCTGTCTCGTGGGATCAGCGCCTACGAAGAGTCGCTCGCCTCGTCGGATCCGGCGTTCGCTGCGTACCGAGACTCGATCAGGACGCAGGCTCGCTCGCTGTCCGAGGGTGGGATCCCCGATGACTTCCGCCGCACACTGACCGAGGAACTGCGCTCGTCCCAAGCTGCGCGCGGGACGCTCGAAGGTGGGACTCCTGGGCTCGAGGAAGCGATTCGGCTCATGGGTGGGCAGGAGGCGATCCGCACCAGTCGCTTGAACGAGGTCACGAACTACCTGAGCGGGATCCAGGGCGGCGCGCTTGGCGCCTTGCTGCCCAACGCCGGGCAGTATCTGAACCTTGGCTCGAACCAGAGCGGGCTCCAAGCGCAGATGGATCAGTTCCGTACCGAGCGCGAGGATGCACAGGCGGACGACACGCGCAAGACGATCGGCATGATCGGCGGCATGTTCATCTGAGAGGCGGTGCTCATGGGCTACGGGATTCAACTCGGCGGGTTCGTGGAGGGTGTCGGCAAGGGCCAGGACATCGGCATCAAGCGCCGAGCCGAGAAGCGGCAGAAGGAACAGGACAAGACCCACCAGAAGAACGTCGAGACGCAGCAGGGACTTCAGGGCCTGGAAGTTCTCAACTCGTTGTCTCAGCATGAGGCTGCTGCTGACGCTGCTCTCGACGGACTTCTCGCCAAGCGTTCCCCGCTGGTGCAGGAGGAGATGCAGTCCTCGGCGATGCTGTCCCTTGCCGAGATGAGCAAGGATCCCGGCGCCATTGCCCGTGCCACGGCTCGCCACGAGAAGGCGTTCGGTGCTCTGAGCGAACTGGACGCCTTCCTGTCCGGCAAGGCGGCGGAACGCGAGTCCTTCGGCAAGCAGTCAGCGATGACGCGGGATTTCCTCACCAAGAACGGCCTGCTCAACGGGCTGCTTGAGGCGCGCGGAGCCTATGAACAACTGAACGCACCGAGCGAATCCCAGCAACAGCCCGCTCCGTTCACGATGCCCGGGATGCAGCAGGGCGGTGACGCATCTGCCGGAGAGGTCCTCGGGGCTGCAATTGGCAAGGCGGCTGGCGGCATCGGTCAAGCAATGGGAGGCGAGGAGCCGGCTGGTGCAGGAGAGCAGGCCGACGTTGGCGCTCCAGGCGTGGACGTTGGCGACGACACCGTCTCTCGCGGGATCATGGGCGAAGAGCAAGCCGCAGCGCAGCAGAACCCGTCCACGCCAACGGATCAGGTGCTCTCTATGTGGGACCAGCAAGCGACTCAGGTTGGCCTGCCCAAGATCGGCAGCCCCGAGGCGCGCATCGAGAACGGCACGATCGTCTACACCACGAACGACTCCGACATCGCCAAGAACTGGGAGCAGCGGATCGGCAAGCTCGGCGAGTTCGTGGGTGGCACGCCGCCGATGGTGGTCAAGGACCGCGGCGCCATCCTCAAGGACGCCGTGAAGGATCTCGCAACTTGGTCTGATCGTGAGGGTCGACAGCAACACCGCATATCTTCTTTCGAGCGCATGAAGGCCACGCCGGAAAAGATCCAAGACATCAAGGCGATGGCGTTGATGGCTCGCGAGCGTGGGAACATCGACGACGCTGAGACGTGGGACCGCATCGCCAACGCTTCCGAGGGTGACCGCGTCAAGATCATCGACGAGGCAATCAAGGCGGCAGAACCGGACCTCAAGATGTTCAAGAACTTCCGAGAGCGGGCGCAGAAACTCGCCGAGGAGCATTACGACATCATCGGGGCCGGAGCCTTGCTGCCACCTGACAAGGTCGCTCCAGCGAAACGGGCGGCGGCACCTGGAGCAGACCGTAACGCCTTCTTCACCCAATGGCTGGCCGATCACGGGATGACCAAGTTCGATGCGGCTTCAGCCCGTGCGGCGCAGGCCGAGTGGGAAAAGATGAGCGGTGGCCGTTAAGCAGCAGCAGAGCCCAGAGGAACAGGTAGACGCCCTGCTCGGTGGCGGCCAGGACGTTGCGGCTCAAGTAGACGCGCTGCTCGCTGGTCCCAAGCCGAGGCAGCTTGCCACGACCGAGAAGGCTGGCGGCGTTTTCACCGACAGTCTGCTGAACCTGCCGCCCGGTCAGTACGGCGCCGCTGGCAAAGTGGCTTCTACCACCACCAAGGGCCGACACCCGCGCGACCCGAGGCTGTTGAGCGACACGGTGCAGCGGTCGTTTCCCAACGCACCGCTCGTCGGCAAGAAGCCCACCGTCGCTGACATGGATGCGGTGGCCGAGAGAGATCCTGCCTTTGCTGCCGAGTGGGCGAAGCTGAAGGAGTTGCAGGCCGGCTCGGTGAAGCTCGCTGAAGGGCAGGACTTCACCAAGAACCGTGCCTCTCTGGAGGCAGAGACTCAAGCGTCACCCTTTGCTGAGGCTGCAGGCGGTCGCGCTGCCACCACACCTACTTCCGGTTACGGCGCACCGTCCCCCAAGGAACAGAAGGCTGAGTCACAGAAGGCACAGATTAAGGCGGCCGAGATCCCCGGCATCCACCGGCCTCCGATCTCTGACGACGAACTCGCTCAGGCCGGGTTCTCTCTCCTTCGCGAAGAGATCGGCAAGCAGCAGGAGACTCTGCCCGGTGCCGGGAAGGCCGTGCTCCGAGGAGCGGCTTCGGGCGTCAAGCTCGGGGCCTCGGCGCTGGTGCCAGGTGGTGGGCTCGGGGTCTTCGGCAAGGGCGTGGCTCAGGGTGCGGCGCTCTCGGGCACGGAGCAGGCCCTGGGGCTCGCCAGCGGGGCTCAGGAGGAGCTGGAGCCGTTCCGGCTGGTCACGGAGGCGCTCACCTTCGGAGTCGCTTCCAAGGCCGGTGAGGCAGCGGCGCTGGCCATCCCCAAGGCAGCCAAGACCGCGGCCACGGTGGGGACGCTTGGCACCTTCGAGGCGGTGGGTGCGGCTGAGAAGGCCATCAAGGGCGAGCCGCTCGGTGGGTCCGGTCAGTCGCTGCTAGAGCATGGCATCGAAACCGGCGTGGCTGTCCTCACCGGCGGCGTGCTGGCCGGTGGATCTCACGGCAAGCCGTCCGAGGCCAAGATTCTCGAAGCCCAGCTTCGGAACATGGAAGGCCCGAGCAACTACGCCTCGACGGTCATCACGGCGGAGTCTCTGCGGCAGACCATCCGCAACCAGTTGGAGAAGATCGGCGTCCAGCAGACATCGCCCAAGGTTGCCGAGATCAAGGGCCGCATCAACGACGAGATCCTTCCGCTCGAGGTCGAGGTCGCCCGCACCAGCCGTGAGTACAACGAGTACCTCGACCGGCAGGCCGAAGGGGACGCCCAGAAGCGGGCCATCCTTGCCGACTCTCTGGTGCGGACCATCGAGACGGACGGTCAGATGCCGGTGCCGCGGGTGGTGGCGCCCGAACAGTTCGCGGAAGGGATGCGGCTGCTTCGGAACTTCGGGCGCTCAGGGCTTCCGCTCGGTGAGCTGCTGACCGACCTGGAGCGGATCCCGGAAGGACGCTACCAGCACAAGAGCGAGAGCGCGCCGGATCAGGCGACGGTTCTTACCAAGATGGCAGAGCCTGACCTTCTGAACGAGTTCAAGCGCCGCGTCACCGAAGAGCCGGCCGGCAACCACTCTGACATCACCAACGAACTAGCCCGCCGGGTGGTGACGGCAGACAACCCCAAGCAGTACGCCGAGGAACTCCAGTCGCTTGCGGCCAAGAACGCCTTCGGCCCCAAGACACCATACGGCAACACGACGCTCGAGGACGCCGTAAACCAGGCCGTGGAGCGCGCACTGCCAGCGGCGGGTCGTGACACGGGCAGATTCGGTCGCCCGCCGTTGGAGCCTGAGAAGGCGCCGTCGCTCAACATCACGAAGCGCGAGTTTGATCAGGGATACCTCGACACGCACGGCCCTGACGGGAAGATCGTTCCTGGTGTCCCTGGGATGAAGGTGTCGCGGGCCGAGGCCGCGTCTGGCAAGTACGGCGATCTCGTCGGCGGCCTTAGGTACCACCAGCAGCGCGGCTTCTACTTTCCGCAGGTGACGCCAGAGTCCGAGGCGGTTCCTGGCAGCGGCAACCTTCCGATCCGGCAGGACGCGAAGCCCAAGGGTCCACTCTCGGCCAAGAACAAGCTCGCCACGGATCACCTGAAGGGCCGCGAGAAGACCTTCGCGCAGGTGATGGCCGATCCCAACCGTACGCTCGATACCTCTCCCGGAGCCGTGCTCAAGGTTCTCCAGAACGAGTCAGGCGCCATCAGGGATGGGCTGGTCCTGAAGTACGCCAGAGACGACGGGCTGGTGCTGCGCACCGAGCAGTTGCCAGATATGGACGTTCGGGCTTCTGCTGCCGCGGACGCGCTTGCTCTCCGGGCCAAGATCAAGGAGATGGAAGCCGCGATCGGGAAGCTGCCGGCCATGCAGCAGTTGGCGCTACGCCAGGAGATCAACGCCGCCCATCGGCAGGTGGCGGAACTGCGCTCGCTCGCGGAAGGGTCGCTCTACAAGCAGGCGGTCGGCAAGCAGTGGGGCGAGTACGACGGCCTCTGGATCCACCGCGACATCCTGCGCCAGGCCCGCATGTCGCGCGATGCCCAAGGCCAGTTCGCGACCGCGATGCGCGAGCTCGACGGGTTCATCAAGAACAACATCGTCGGCCTCAACCTGAACCAGTGGCTCCCGGATTGGCTCGGTAACGTGATGTCCCACGGCACCAGCGGCGTCAACATGCTGCCGGACGTTGTCAACGCAACGAAGGTGATGGCCGGCAAAGGCAAGATCTCGGTCTTCGATGACGAGTTCTTCGCTCAGGCCAAGAGCGCCAACCTCGGCGGCACCACGCTCGACATCGGCTCTCGCGATCTGCGGGACACGAAGACCATCGACAAGATGATCTCCAGCGAGCGTGAGCAGGGCCGGAACGTGGGCTGGCTGCTCCTCGCCAAGGGTATTGCGAGTCGCGGCAAGCTCGCCGACAAGCTCGGCGTCGGCTGGTTGAAGCCGTTCAAGTGGGTAGGCCTGATCTCCAAGGGACGGCAGGCCCTCGTGGATATGGCGCAGAACCTTGCGGCCTACAACGCTCTGCGCAAGCGCGGGGTGGACGAGTCTGGACCAATGTCTCCGACCGAAGCCTTCCGCTACCTCCAGGGCACGTCCGACTACGGCACCCTTCCCGGCCCGATCCAAGCGCTCGCCGTACCGGCAACCTTCATCCGCTTCTCCTCGAAGGTGATCCAAGGGCTTGCGACCAGGGCTCTCGTGCGGCGGCCGTCCATCCTCGGAGTGCCGCTGCCGACACCGATGGACGCGGTCATCACGGCAGCGCCCGGCTCAGGCCGCGCGCAGGCGGCGCTCGTGGGCCGAGGGATCATGCGGCTTGCCACGACCGGGGTGCAGTGGATCGGGCCAATCCTGGCAGCGCAGACCGCGGCACTCGGTGTTCTGGGGCAGAAGAAGGAGGCGCTCGACGAGTACCTTGACTCCAAGTACGACTACCTCCCGGCCCACGTCCGCTGGCTCTTGAAGCAGACCACGATCCCGGTCTGGAAAAACGCTGACGGCTTCTACACCGTCGAGGTGGGGAAGATGTTCCCATCGCTCGTGGCGCTCCGATACTTCTGGCTCGGAGGTGGGGACGGCGGCGCCTCGTGGATGTGGAACGCGGTGCAGAAGAACATCCTTGCCGGGACCGCTGCAAAGATCATCGCCCGCAAGGACGCCTTTGGACGGAACGTTGCTCCTGGTATTGGGCCAGGAGAGCAGTGGTGGCCGCTGGTAGAGATCATGACGCCGGCCTTGGCGACTCGCGCGATCACGGCCTACGCGCAGGAAGCCAGGCTCCCACCGGAAGAGCGGCATGTCTTGATGAGCCTCGCCAAGAACATGGCAGGTGCCCCGCTCGCATTGCTCCGCAATCCGGACTTCAGGCAGGCCATGGTGGATCGGTACATCGAGGCCGGGGTCATCGGGAAGATGGAGTCCACCGAAGGCTTCACGCAGCTCTACGTCATCGCACCCAACACGCCGGAAGGGATGGAAGCCGAGAAGTGGCTGGACAGCATGAAGCGGATCCCGATCGACGGCTTCCGGGCTGAGATGAAGGCGCGCGGCAAGATGGAACGGAAGGCCGAGGACTACGGGGTCAAGAAGTAGTCAGTCCTCGGCGTCTTCTTCGACCACGACCGGCAATGGCCTTTCACTGCTTACTGCCATTCTGCGCTCCTTTATCAAATAGTCCGCTGGGTGGCACCACATGGAAAAGCCACAACTAGAGCACTCCAATACGAGTCGTTCCGGTGCAACCAGATCACCAACCGAACGACATCGCCAGTTCTTCCCCCATGGGTCCTCATTGGCGCCTCGGTAGCCGCATTTTGGACAGCCCTTTGGACGATCCTTGAACTCGATCACCCTTCGCCCTCCTCTTCATCGTCCACCGCGGTTGGCTTGTTCCCGTTCGCCCATTCGGACTCTGGCTTCCTGTTTCCGTAGCGGCCCTTGGCCGACACACCGGCCGCTTCCTTCTCGGCGGCCTTCCTCAACTCGCCGGGCTGATGTCGGTGCTCGGTCCAGTTGTAGAGCCCTTCCCCGATCGGATCGCGGTCCAGCCACTTGCCCTTGATGCAGACCACGCTCTCCTGGCAGATCCAGCACGTCTCGATGGTGGTGGGGACGTGCCGGTTCGCCCGGTTCGCGGCGGTGACCGCGTTCATCTTGGCGATGTTGGAAGCCTCGCTCGGCTTGCCGTGGTCCGGGTTGATACAGCGGATGTTCTTGCACGTCCGCTTCAGGTTGCTCGAGCGCGGCAGGAGTCCCACGAGGACGTTGTAGGCCATGCGTCCCGCGAGGCAGTGCTCGTTACCTGAGCCGAACTTGGGGTAGCCGTTGGAGTCCACGTCCCCGGTCCATAACCAGCAAGACCGCTCGGTGGTGTCGGCGAGACGGCTTTTCGCCCAGAAGCGTGCTGGTAGTCTCGGGTCTTCGTACTTGGTCAAACGTATTCCTCCCTGAGTGTCATCATCTTGGGCTTGCCACGAGCCCCTTGTTTGCCCCAACCGTGGACCGCAATCTGCCAATGAGACGCTTTGAGCGCTCTGTAGTACGGACTCGCCTTGATTTTCTCCACGCGGGCCGAGACGTTGCTCATGCTCGTCGTTTGGATGCCTAGCGTGTCGGGAAACAATTCGTGGATCGCCACGATGTCGATGATCCCGAAGAGGTCCTGACGGATGCCAGCGAAGTGGTTCCAGCGCTCCACGATCGCGCAGTGGTAGCCCTTCGAGCGCAGGTACTTCAAACTGCGCTGCGTAGGGGAGATGGAGGCCGCCTTGGCGCGCCGCTTCCCTGCCGGTGAAGTGGAAGAAAGATCGGCTGGGTGGGTCCGCGCTGCGGCCAAGACGGCTCTCCATTGGCTCTTCACGATGTCACCGCACCCTTCGCCTGCTCGGCGGCCTTCCGATACCACGCGAGCGCCTCGTCAGCGGTCGGGGCGTCGATCTGCCAGACCTCGAGCACGGTCGGGCAGCCGGCCGCGAGGAGGCCCTCGGCGAAGTTGGTCTGGATCTCGCGGGCCAGCATCGGCGGGCTCTTCTTCAGGGCCTCGCCGAGCTTGAGCAGCTCCCTCACCTGAGCCGTGCTGATGTCGCCCTGCGCCGTCTGGGCATCGTTCGTCAGCGTGCCCCACTCGGAGCGGGTCTTCCCGCGCCAGTTCTTGTAGGCCTCCGTAGGCGCTTTGGTTGCCGGATGGGCCACCGGGGCTGGTTGAGCGGCCTGACGCGGCTGAGGCGATCCTGGGGCTTTGTACGCGGCCTTGGGCCGGGAAGCCTCATTGCCGTCGTCGTCATCCTCTCCCACCACGGCGGCGATGGAGAGCATGGCGTAGCGGCGCAGGTAGGTGGAGATGGACGCCACGCCCTGCACGTTGTTCGTCCCGGCCACGGCCTCGAAGACCGGGAACGTGAGCCGCTGCCCCGAGGTGTGCAGCAGTTCGGTAATCACCCCTACGATGATGATCGGCACCTCGACGTCGGTCCCGGCCTCGTCGCGCTCCTTGACCGTGCTCATGCGGGTCACGAGTGCCTGGGTGATGGCGATGCCGTGCTTGGCGAGCACCGGCACCACGGCGTTCCTCACCCCGGCCAGCGTGGCGTACTTGCTTTTGAAGTGCGGGTTCACGCCGTCGAGAGGCGGGTTTTGCATCTCGGCCTGAGCTGCGGCGAGCGCAGCGGCGATCTCATTCACTGGTTCCACTTGCTTCCTCCTTCGTTGGTTCGGTCTGTTCGAGGTAGTAGGAATCGTGCGCGGCGTTGGGCACTTCGCGCACGGCGATACCGACCGGGATCTCTCCGGTCTTGAGCACATACCGGCGCACGACATCCCACGCCGGCAGGCTCTCGATCATCTCTGGGTGATGCTTCTCGGCCCACAAGAAGAACTGAAGCCCTGTCTCCGCATCGAGCTCGAGGAACAGTTCGGCCCGCTCGGTCACGGCGAGGGCTTCGAGCAGTTCCTTGCTGACGCTCACGACCGGCGCTCATCGTCGTGGATCATGGCGCGAATCTCGGCCGCTGCTTCTTCCCACTGCCGGATGCCTCGCTCGATCACGGCATCTTCGCGCCGAGCCTTGCCGAGATCCTCCCACCTCGCGCACGCTTCGTCTTCCGAGCAATCCCAGCAAACCACCTTGGCGGGCGGGTCTGATTCCGAGGCATCCCAGTACAGGCGTACCCCGCAGTAGCGGCACACGATCTCGGTCATCTCTGGCATGGCACCACTCCCCGATAGTTCGAGTCCTGCGCGAGGCAATCGAAGCAGATGCCGGAGATCACGATGTCGGCATCGCACCAGTCGCGAAGAGCAAAGTCCTCCTCGCTGTAGAAGGCGTCCTCGTCCTTGACCGTGTCATGGCAGCACCAGCAGTTGACCACGATGCGGGCTTCTTGGCCGTTCATATGGACATCTCGTTGAAGTGCTCGGCAACGTGCATCTCTTTGCACTCGTTGCACACGTCCTTGCCGCACTTGCAGAAAAGGTACTCCTCGTCCTCGGCGATGTGCTCGTGGCAGATTGCACACTCATGGCAATCCGAGAGCGGCTCGTCCGGGTCCGTGGCCTTCCAGTCGTCGTAGCTAGACATGGGCTTGTTCCTTGCGCATACCATCGGCAACACGGCGCATCAGCCCGACGCAGCACATGAACCCACGCAACTCCAGCAGGAGGCAAGCGCGACGATCCTCGTCGTCCTTGGGCTCCTGAATCCATGAGAACCACTGCCGCGCATACGCCGCTTCCTCGCGGAGCACTTCAACCCGCTCCTTCTTTCGCTCTTCCTTCGACATCGCGGCCTCCCTTCGTTAGTCCAACTGGGCACGAATCTCCGACGCGATGGTGAGGGCGAGGTTGGCCGAAGGGCCATCGACTCCGTCCACCACGTCGGCGTAGTTGTCGGCGATCTTCAAGTCGGCAGCGAGTTGGGTTTGGCGTGCAACCCCGTAGATTTCCTTGATCGCTGCCTTGAGGATTCCAGGCACCGATCCATCGTGGGCGTGCCAGCCAGCCTCGAAGTCCTTCTCCCACTGCTTGTTCACGGTCACCTTCCTTCCAGCCAGTCGTTGACCTTCTGCGTTGCCTCACCGCCGATGAACAGCCCCGCCATGATCCGGTGCAGCGTGCTGTTCGAGATGCCGAGCTTGGCGCAGACCTCGAGCAGGGTGAGGTCGTCCTTCTTGGCCTTGGCGCGCACGCGCTTGCCGAGCGGCGTTTCGAGGCTTGAGAACCGGGCATGATGTCTGGGCACTTGCTTCTCCGATCCACTTCACACGGGATACGTTAGCTTGCGCGAGGTTGCTGCGCAATGGTCTAGAGAGAGAATCTCTGCACCCACACGACGGCGGGCCGTCCGCGCTTGCCCTGTCGTCGCTCAAGCGTCCGGTCCACGATGCGCCTGCGACCGAGCTTGGAGAGCCAGGCGCTACAGAGCCTCACCGAGATCCCGGTGCGCTGGGAGACTTCCACGGAGGTCAGAGCCCCGTAGGTGAGCGCAGCGAGGACGCGGGTGATCTGGCGGCCTTGGTTGGGGAGGCGGCGGCGGTCAGGCACCGCGCGCCTCCTTGCGGGCCTTCTCGAGCACCGGCCCGAGCTCGTCCACGAGCGCGCGCTGGCCGGCGAGGAATCCGGCGTCGTAGGCGCGGGCGATGAGAGCCGGATGACCTTGGAGCCTGCGATATCCCGCGCCAGTGTCGTCGTAGAGCCATGATTGCATCAAGGCTCGGATCGCTTTGCCGCGCGGGGTCTGGTCCCTGCGGTCGTCGAGTAAGTGCCTGCCACAGCCAGCGCAGGTAATGACGCGACGTCCACCTTGTTCCGCGAGGTTGGCGGGCACCTCTTCCTCGTCGTTGCAGAGGCGGCACCCTTCGTCCGATGCAGCGTTGGCGTCGGGCGCACGGTTGACGATCTGCTTCACGGCCTTGTCGTAGGCTTCGCTGCTCACCAGCCACCTCCCTTCGCCTTGCGCTTGAGCCACGCCACGAACCGCTGCCACCACGAACGCTTCCGGCCAGATGCAACGCTCGACAGCTCGGCCACGAAGTCGTCGCTGGCACGATGCGGGAGAACGGTCCAGACGCCATCGGTGGGGAAGCTCATCGGCCCTGCCTCGCTTTCCACTCGGCCACCGCGTCCCGATCACACTTGGGCGGCGTCCACGGGAAGGCGGATGCAACCAAGACCAGGAACCAGGCCACGGCGAGCCAGGACAGCAGTAGCGCGATCATGCGAGGTCCCCAGGTTGGAGCGCGGAGAGTGCGCCAGGGATTGCGTTGAGTGCCATTGCGTGACGTATCACGAGCGGGTGTTTCTCGTCGTAGGTAGCTGGGATGCTGTCGTAGACCTCTTGCAGCACGGCCCGCATCCTCTCGATCACCGCGTCCCGCTCGGCGAGCTGGGCGAGGACGATGGCGACTGCTGCAGGCAGGATCGCGGTCGTGCCCTCGAGCACCGAGGCGGACCCTCTCAAGTGGTCGATCGCCTGCTGCAGCGTCATCCCGTCCGCGCGGGCCTTGGGGGTGGTCATCGGGACTTCACCCAAGCAATCGCGGCAGCGACCTCGGAGTCGTGTTGCTCGTAGCCCGCAAGGATCGCTGCGCGCGTCTGGCCGCTCTGCCCGTACTCCTTCTGCATGTCTTCGGGTGGCGTGCCCTTGAACGCCCAGCGAGCGCGAGAGAGGTTGTCGCCTCGATAGGTCTCAAGGGCGCGGATGCAAACGTCGCGCGGGTGCGTGGACACTGCGGGCGGGTCCTTCGTGTCGAACATCGGTTCGTCTCCAGTTGCTCGCGAGCGAGCGGGAAGAAAAGCGCCGGTCTTGACGCCACTGACCGGCAAGTGTCTCCCTGGCTCGGGAGCCAGTGCGTCGGTCAGGTTGCCTGCTTTTCGTGCCCAGCGGCTGTTTCGGACGGCTCTTCCACCTCAAAGAGCCCGGCCTCGACCATCATCGCCATCCAAAGCTCATGCATGGCCGCCACCTTCACGTCCTCGGCGTGCTGTGAGCGCATGACGGAGAACGCTTCGTCCGAGACGAAGGCTTGGCGCATGGGGTCAGATAGGAGTTCCCACGCACGCGACCCACCGAGGCGGAACTTGAGCCGCTTCACGAACAGGCTCGGTTGATCGTCTGACCAATGTTCAAAGCGTTTCTTGGCTGCCACGGTCATTCTCCTTGGAGCATTGGAGTACCCGGACGCCCCTTGGGGCGTTTCGGCCCTTCCTCGGGCCATCGTCAGCGGGTCAAGTGGTCTTCTGGGTGAGCAGGAGCCGTGCAGCGTCGTAGGGGCGGAAGTGGTCGCCGCTGCCTTCGTCGTTCGACTCGGGTGACCGTCGGCATCCGTAGTCGCCGCTTTTGGTGCGCCATGCGGCATCGAGCGGGTTGGTTGAGCCGGCTTCCTCGCGGCCTACCTCCACCCATTCGTTGCAGAACAGGCACGGCCCGTCGATCATGCGGGCTACGGTGCCGTCAGCGTTGAACAGGGTCTTCACTGGGACAGCTTTGCATTTGGCCATGTCGTTCTCCTGGAGTAGAGAGAGCGCCGGCAAGCCGGCGGGTGGGGTTAGGTGAGCGTTCCAGGCAGGGCCTTCGGTGCCTCGCCATTACCGATCCAGTGACGATGCTTGTCGCCGCAGTTACATGCCGGGATGTCGCAGCGCCTCCACTCCCAGTCGGACGCGGGGCGATCGAACGTGGCGATGACGCCGTGCAGCTTGAGCGTTGAGAGTGCTTGTCGCCATCCATCCTGGAACCCGGCGCGGAACGCGGCCTCTTGCGTGGACCCTGGTGCAGCGTGGCCGTTGGCAAGCTGCCACCCCAGCGCATCGGACAGGGCTTGCTCGCCCCATCGGATGCCGTCCATCGCGTCCAGGGAGCCGGTGCCGTGCGCTTGCTTGGCGCTCACTTGCGCCCCCCTTCCTGCGCCACGGGGAAGCAAAGGGCATGGGCGGTAGAGCGTGCGGCCTTCTCTGCGGCAACGAGCAGCGTCCGAGTTCTCAAGGCGCGCTTGTACATGCGGCAGACGGTGAAGCCGTTGGATAGGTGCAACGCTTCCTCTACCGCTGCATGGCGATCCTTTGCGCGTGCTAGGCGAGCGTTGCAGCGAACGTAGCGGCGTTCCATTGCGTTCATGGTCTTAATCCTCGGAGAGGAGGGAGGGACGGGGTTATGACTGGGCCGGGGCAGCACGCGCCACCGTCTCTAGCCCGGAGCAGCGGTAGCAGGATCCGTCCGCGGTCTGTACGTCGAGCGTGCCTAGCCCGTGGCAGGCAATGACCTTGACTACCTGCTCCACCCCGTGGATGGACACTCGGACACGGTCACCGGGGCGAACGTCTTGGTGCAGCATGGCGGACTCCGAAGGGAGAAACCTCGGACTCGGAACGGGGACTAGGACACTGGGGCGAAGTCGATGCACTCGGAGCAGTGGCAGGACAACCCCGAGTAGAACACGTCGCAGCCGTGGCAGCAGAGCCGCTGGTGGCGATGCTCGGGGCGGAACTCGGAGCCGCACTCCTTGCACTCGCGCAGCTCGGTGCGCCACGCGTCCGGGCATCCCTGCTCGTGGCAGAAGACGCCGTTGATCCGGGACGGCTCACAGGACTGGCAGGGACGGTTCAGCATGGCAGGCTCCAAGATCGGGAGAGACGATCGGAACGCCATGGCACTGCGCAACACCGATGCCAAAGCCCTTTCCCGAGGAATGAGCCGAACCCGACCCAATCCCATGGGTCGCTTTGTACAATCGCGCACCGTTGCTGCGCAGCTTTATCCCGTTCTTACACGGATCGACCCGACAAAACCCGCCTTCTCCCGGGCTAATGTCGCGCGCGCGATCCCTGCGAACCTGCGTTCACTACCGCGCTAGAGTGCCCTACATGGCATCCACCGTACTCGCACCCACCGATCGCTGCGCCGGTAGAACCAAGCTCGGTAAGCCCTGTGCTGCTGCCCACACACCAACCTCGCCCTACTGCCTGTTCCACGATCCTGCCCGGGCAGCCGAAGTACACGCCGCCCGAGTCAAGGGCGCTAACGCCGCCAACGCAGGACGCATCGTGCCCGATGTATCCGCCCTCGTGGTCCTCGACCTGACCGACCCCAAACAGCTGTCAGCGTTCCGTCAAGGCGTGATGGCCTTAGTGCTGTCTGGGCACCTAGAGCCAGCTGCCGCCCGGGCCGGGCTCGAGTGTGCGGCCCTGATCGTGAGCTCCGGCCAGGCCCACGAGGCGGCCGGTAGCACCAACGCCATGGCTCAGGCACTCGCCAAGGCCCTCCGGGAGCAGGGGTAGGGGGGCACCCCCGGGTGAACGCGCGCGCACAGTCATCATTCAGGACCCACGGCGTCCCCACACCCGGGGTGAATGGTGTGTGCGGTATTGACTCAGGACCCGGCGCGCTCCCAAAGGGTTTGCTGATCCTATGTGCGGTTAGAGAGCCGATGGTTTCATATGAAACGTGGTATTGGAGCAGGGGGCTGGGGGAGAAGGTCCCCCAGTATGGGGACTGGGGTCCATCGTCTTCTTCCCAAACATGGACCCCAGCGAGTATTGGGGGCGAAGCGTGGGGAAGAGCAAGCTTCGTTCGGAGAAGAGAACTGCTCCGTATCGGACTGGACCAGAAGGTTGCGACACGGTAGCGAGTGTGTCAAGTCGAGCGCAAGGCGTACAGAACACTAACTCAGGGTTCTTTCGTGGGGGTTCGGTGTCGGGTGGGAGGAGGGTGGATCCAGCGGGGACCGGCTTTGTGCCTCACGGTCTGCCGTAGAGGCGCAGGTTCACTTCGCAGATCAGGTGCAGGACTTCGCCCTTGAACGGGGCCTTCTTTCCGCCTTTGTCGGCGATCTTTTCTAACTGCTTCCAGACTTCGTTGCTCCAGAGCTGAAAGCGATGTCTGGCCTGCTTGCGACCCTTCGCCCACGGGCTGGTCTTGACGGTCGGGAAGGTTCCGGGAGGCTTCGGCTTCCGCGTCTTCACGGCTCAGGTCCTCGTCGTATTGCGGGTCGCACAGGATCGCACGGAACTCCAGCAGCCAGTGGCAGTACGTCCCGGGCCGGTGCTCGATCTGGCCCGGGTTCCAATGGTAGTTCCGGGGATCAGGTGGCTTCCACTCCAGGCCCTTCTTCTGCCGCGGCTTCCGGTCCAGCTTGCCGGCCCGTGGCGGCCAGGAGAACAGGTCAGGTGGCTTGGTCACGAGATTCCAAGGGCCTTCTTTGCCCTCTTGCACCACGGAAAGATGGATCCAGGCTCGGGGTATCCAGTCACCTCTTCCAAGAGCATCCTGGCAGCCTCGCTGACAAGGTATTTCAGTTCGTTGAACTTGTCATCGTCGGCAATTGCCTTCAGCGCATCACGGATGTCGCGTTCCAAGTCCTCGTTCACGGCTTCTCCTCCACCTTGGGCGCGGTATTCCCGCGACCCTCGCTCCCCACCACCGCTGCCGCGCGGGCGAGCCAGGACTCCATCTCTGAGCACCGCTCGTCGAGCATCCGAAACGCTACGCCACCCTCTTCGGGGATGCTCTTCACCCACGGCACCGCCTCCGCCACCAGCGCCACCAACTGGCACACCTCGCACACCGGCACGGATGACCACCGGCCGCAGACCGAGCAGGCGGTGTGGGGGATCATGGGAGGATCTCTGGCAAGCCGAGGTGTCGACGCAGACGCATGTTGTGGCTCACCCAGTTATCCGGCTTCGGATGAGCACTCTGCAACCACTCGTCCAGCTTGCGCAGGACTTGCGAGGCGGCCTTGTGTGGGGCCAAGTCCTGACCGTAGAAGGTGCCGCTACGGTCCACAGCATCCGCCATCTGCTGGAGCGTCGGCCCCTTCGGCTTCTCGGCCTCGCTGGCCACCTGAGACTTCAACGCCACGGCCTCCAGCACGCGCAGCTTGTGCAGCGCGGTCGATAGCAGGCTGCCCTTATCTAACTGGTCGTAGATCGCGTTGATCGCCTCGCACTCGGCGAACGTGAGCCGCGCCGATTCACAGACGTTGATCTCCGGCATCATGTCACGTCCACCACCGAGGACTTGATCTCCGGCTCCACCGCCTTCTTCCTCCGCTTCACCGGGGCCGCGCTGCGCGTCCGCATCCGCTCCAGCCGGTCGTTCTCGAAGACGACGTGGATCTCGTAGTGCTCGTTCTTGAAGGGGCTGCCGGTGATGAACGCCTGCGCCTCCTCGATCGTGTCGAACGCCATCCGGTATCGAGCCATCTGATCTCCTTCGTTGGTTTCCGCGAGACAGGCTGAACGGGCTCGTCTTATCGGGGGCCGTGTGCTCGCCGCTGCGTCCAGCGGGTCGATGCACTGCTAGCTCTGGCACTCCCTGACCATGCCTTTCGGCTTGGTGACGAGACGCGCCCGCTGAACCTGCTTCGTGGTTACTTGCGTTCAACAAAGTTTACCGTACACTTGTGGAATGGCAAGCGCAACCAAGCATCCTCGCACCGAGTACGTCGGGCTCAAGTTCTCGGTCAAGGAAATCAACCTGATCGACAAGTGGGCGCTGCGCCTCGGGATCACCCGCTCGGCCTGGATCCGTGAGCAGTGCTTCCCGCGAAGGCGTCGAGCGAAGAAGAAGTCCACCCGCCGCGATCCCAACTCGTGGGCCGGCCAAGGAAACATCGAATAGGCCGCGTGGCCGCCCCCGTGCCTGCCCATCTTGCCTGTCCCGGCGGTACGGGTGGGCGCGGGGTTTTAGGAGGATGCCGTGGGTGAGCCGTATCGGTGTGGGAAGTGCGGCGGGACCAAGTTCAAGGTCTACACCGACTGGAGCCTCGGTCACATCCGGGTCGAGTGCTTCGGAGGCTGCGGGAACGCTGCCATCGACCCATCCGTTGCCAAATGCCTAGAGTTGCTCGCCGAAAAGCGCTGATCTACGTTGGGTTTGGCCGAGCGGTATAGAGGCAACGGCCTGTGAAGCCGTGCAGACGGGTTCGACTCCCGTAACCCAACCCATGGTTCCGTCGTCCAGCGGCAAGGACGCCTGATTGTCGATCAGGAAACGGGAGTTCGACTCTCCTCGGGACCGCCATATCGCTAACCTCCTCCTCGTCCAGTGGCTCACGGGGAGGCTCTCGATGCCCAGTTCACCCGCCTTCGTCCTCGATCCTTCCGGCTACACGCCCGCCGGCAAGCCGCGCGTCGGCACCATGACGCCCTTCGACGACGTGTGGAAGAAGGCCAAGCCCGGCGACCAGATCCTCGTGCGCTCTGGCAAGTACCGCCGCCTCCAGCTCCAGAAGTCGCCTCGCACCGCCGGCTCCCAGCCCATCGCCTTCCTCGCCGAGTTCCCCGGTCAGGTGTTCATCGACCGCGACGTGACCGTGGGCTCCACGGACTCGATCCTGCTGAAGAGCGGGCAGGGCGATGTCTACTTCGACGGCTTCGACGTCACCGCCGATGACAGGGCCGGCATCAAGACCGAGGGCCCCGCGGGCGCCAAGGCCGTCTCGTTCGCGGACTGCAAGATCCATGGCCTCGGTGACGCCTACGACCCGGCCTGGCGCTACGACTGCAAGTGGCTCGCCCACCACTACCTGACCGCCAAGTGGTCCGAGGTCGGCTCCAAGTACTGGTCCTGCTGGGACGAGCACGCCCGCTACCTGCACAACATCCAGGGCAACCACGCCTTCTCCGATACGACCGTCAAGCACACCGGTCGCACCGCCCTTCAGATCGTGAACCGGATGAAGGAGACGACGACCCCGATGCCCGAGGGCAAGGGCAACGTCACCATCGCCCGCGAACTCGTGATCGACGTGTGCCTCGGCCAGGGTGGTGGCGGCTCGGCCTACACCTTCCGCGGCGGGATGCCCAACTCCACGATCTCGCTCGAGAACTGCACGGTGCAGCTCGGCTGCGATCCCAGGCTTGCCGCGCCCTTCAACCAGAACATCACCGGCTGCCTCGTCGTGGACTCTGGCGGCGAGAGCAAGCCCGGTGCTGGCGACATGGCCCATCCCGGAGGCACCAAGGAAGTCCGGGTGAAGGGCTGCTCGTTCGAGGTCGGAAAGGTTTTCCCAGGTGTCGGTGGAGCACGGCGCCCCAACGTGCGCGTGGCCGAGTGCGGGCTCTTCATCCTCGAGGACAGCCAGATCATCCAGCACCCCGGCGCTCACACGATCGCCATCGAGGTCTGGGATTCCTGTAGGGAGTTCAAGGCGGTCGGGACCAACGACGTGCTCGGGCAGGTGATGTACAAGAAGGTGCTGTTCCAGACGTGGGCACTGTTCCAGGCGGCACATCCGGAATGCTTCGCCTAACGCAGCAGCTCCCCCAGTACCGAGAAACCGCCGCGTCTTCCCCGCGCCGCCATCGCCCGCTCCTCCTGCTCTTTGTCCGCCGCGGTCGCCAGCGCCATGCGGTAGGCCCGCTTCCGACCCGCCTTGCAGCTACAGCAGCGCGCCCACTTCACCAGGAAGCCCTCCCAGCAGCGCGTGCAGGAGGGGGTGAAGCGAGGATCACTGGTGTCCGTGAAGGCGCCGCGATCGGGGCGTGGAGTGGCGAGGGCTTTCATGACACCCATCACAGAACGCCATGCTCTATCGACACGTCTTCGATGCTGATCGCGGCCCATCCATTCGGCCGTACGTTGATCTCCACGTCGAAGTCTCCCTGATGCCATTCGAGCTGTATCCCGCCACCTGACGTTGGAACCACTGCCGGCTCTTCGGCCCCGATCTCGTGCAGGAACCTGACAAGGCTGTCGGCAACCTCTACGGCCTTGGCCGAGATCGCAGGCGCTCCGTAGGAATCCCATCCAGGTTGAAGGCGCGAAATCGCGGCAATCTTCTCGTTCATCACCGGCTCCATACCTGGGCTTCGCCCAGACCAACTAAGACGCCACCGACAACTTCGTGAAGTGCAGGGCGGCGTGGCATAGCTCGCAAAGCCACTCCACCTCCAGCCTCTTCGAGTAGTCTCGATGATGGCCGTGGATGTTTCCCTTTTCGTTGCAAGCGCTGCATCGGTCGGGCTTCTTGATCAAACCAGTGCTGACAGCGCGTTGGAGAGAGCGCTGAGCCAGATGCTTTTCCCGGTTCTTGAGGATCCATGCGGCCTTTGACTTCTTTCTGCTAGCCCGTCCACCAGGACGCCTTCTCCACCGAGCGTTCTGCTCTCGCTGCCGATCCCTACCGTTGGGGGTCTTTCTCCACCGCCTTCTGGCGACTCTCTCGGCTTCTGTTTTCATTGGCCAACACCTCTTCCATGCATCCCATGCGGAGTACCGCACGGGTCCCAATCAGGATTCAGAATCTCGTTCCCATCCGACGCAATACCTTCGGATGGAAGGCGCCGTACTTCGGCTTCAGATGCAGATCCTTCATCGCCACGAACTCGTCCACCGTCTCGTCCGACACGAACATCCCGATCAGTTCCCGCTGCCAGCCCCGCAAGAGCGGCCACTTGACACCGAGCAGTGCCACCTGCGCCCTGCTCCATCCTCCGTGTCGCGACTGGCCCGCTTTCAGCATCTCCTTCGTCAGTACTGCCATGTTCGACTCCTGTCTTGCGACCCATCCTTGGGTGGGAGGCGGAACGGTGGTGAAGGGAAGAAGGGTGTCTCCTTCTCCCCGTAGACGCCATCCCCGGTATGGGTCCCGCGTGTACGTCTGGAGCCTGGTCCTCGTGGTCTGTCTTCCGGTGGGGCTGCATTCACAGCTTGTCCGGCGCGGACCGCCCGTCTTTTCACGAGGCGTTGGTTTCTCCCGGGCACACCCGGGGTTCCCCGCTTTCGTCCCCGGCTGTCTCTCCGGTTCATGCCGAGCCGTCGGCCCGGACTTGCCGTGACGGGTAGGAGGCCGTAGCCTTCTGACCATCACTGACTCGCACTCGTGATAGTCGCAGCCCGCATGGCCCTCGTCAAGAGCGCGCCGGCGGGCTGCGGTCCTTTTCGGTAGACTTCTTCGTGGAACCCGCCGGCAGCATCGTCCAGATTTGCCGTGACGTTGCCGCTATCTGCGATCCACGGCGCGCCTCCGGCAGAAATGCTGGGGGCGCTGCTGTCTCAGGCGGGCATTAGAAGACCCTGCCGCCGCCGGGTGACAACTCGCTCCCCTGGGGAGGGCTTGGATTGCGAGTACCGGCGGGGCAGAGCGCGGATAGAAGAAGAAGGGCACCCCGCGCTGGCTCGGTGGCAATCGGACTGCCGCGGGTTGGGGAGGAAGACGGCAATCTCGAAACGAGCAACACAGGGCGCCACTGCCTTCGAGCCGTCAACGTTTTTGCCGTTCTCTCAGGCGCGCTCGGGCCATGCACCGCCCGTGCCGATGTTTTCCCCCGCTGTCAATGGGGGTTCCACCGTAGTTTGTACACATTGCACTAGAAGCGTGTACGCTGACCGACCATGCGCCTGGATGTCTACGTCCACTTTCCGGAGCTCTCCCTGCTGGGAAGGCTCGAATCGCTCATGGAGACAGTCATCGCTACCGAGAAAGAACTCCTCGCCAAGATCACGGCCATCGGTGCCAAGGTCACCGAGGTCAAGCGTGAGGTCGGAGAGACCCGCGATGCCGTCCAGGCCCTCCACAACTCGATCAAGGAAGGCATGACCCAGGCCGAGGTCGATGCCGCCCACGCCGAGGCGGACACGATCATCGCCGACCTGACCACGGTTGCCGGCGACCTCGATCAGGTCCAGCAGCCGCCCACCCCGTAAGGCTCCTTCTGGCTGGCCGGGAGGCTGGAGAGTCCGGGCACGATTCTCCTCGCGGCAAACCCTCCCGGCCGGTTACTTGCTCTCCTGGGGAGGATGAGTCATTCCAGGCACGGCAGAATCGTGTTAGCGCTCGACATGGGGTTGGACTCCACGAGCGTCGGCCTCATCTGCGGATCAGCCGGGGCCATCGTCGGATCCCTCACCACCTTCCTCCTGCGCTGGCAACGCGACCGCTCGACCTTCACCGGAGAGGAGCAGAGGGGGCTCTTCAAAGAGATGCGTGACCTCATCAAGGCGCGCGACCGGCGGATCGAGCTGCTCGAGACCAAGATCGAAACCGGCAACCAGCGCCACGAAACTTGCCAAATGCAGGTGGCGGCCCAGCAGGTCGAAATAGCTACGCTGCGGCAATCCGTCGAGACGTTGCGATCTCAGATCGTGCTCCTGGAGCAGAAGAAGATCGTTGCGCCGTAGGGGAGTTGTCCATGGTCCTACTCGCGATCCCGCTCCTTCAGATCTGCATCGTCCTCGTCGTGGTCGGGTTGGTCCTGTGGCTGGTCAACTCCAAGATCCCCATGGACGGCACGATCAAGCAGATCCTGAACATCGTCGTCATCGTTGCAGTCATCGTCTGGCTGCTTCAGGTGACCGGCGCCTGGGACTATCTGAGTGAAGTCGGATGACCACCGAGACGATCGCGCTCGTTGACCTCGCGGTGAAGGTCGGAACGCCGATTGGATTCCTTGCCATCGTGGCGTGGAGCGCGTGGATGCTCGTCCCGGCCTCTCTGAGGCGGATGCGCGAGTCCTCGGATCAGGGTCGCGACATCGCCGAGTCACTCGACACGATCGCCAACATCTCCACCACGACCGGGGAGTTGCTGGTGCGAATGAACGAGAAGCTCGATCTCACGCTCGGCTACTGCCAGAAGGCAGCGGTTGATCGAAAACTGGAGGTGCTTCATGCCGGCAGGTGACATCACCGTAACCGTGGTCTGGGCTGGCAGCCCGACTTCAACTGACACCTACGTCATCGCCTCGGGGGACGCCTCGACGCTCGAAAAGGGCGAAGTGGTGGTCAAGTTCAAGGGCAAGAAGAACGGCGAGTCCACCGCCAAGGACTACGAGATCACCCGCGCGAACGCCCGCGAGATCAGCTACGTGACCGCATGACTCCATCCGATGCGATTGCCTGGGGCACGCTGCTCACCGCCGTCGTTGGCGCCATCATCGCGCTCAAGACGGCCTTCACGGTGAAGGAAGTCGAGAAGCAGGGCAACTCGCGCTGGACCGAGCAGGAACGCAAGCTCGACGCCGCGACCAAGATGGTGGCCGACTTGCGCGTGATGCTGGAGAAGCGGCATCCGGACATCATCAAGGACGAGCCGCCCGAGAAGCGGTCGCATCACAAGAAAGACGCGTGACACCTGCAACCAGGACGGCATGGGACCCACTACCCAACCCGCTCGCTTCAGCCATTCCTTCTTCCTGCGCCGTCCTGGTTCTTTTCTCGTTCGGTGACGCCCGACTGGCCGGTGATCTCGCCCCCCAATGTGGGACCGGCTGGTCGGGTCGTTTGGGGAGGATCTCTTGACCATGCTCAAGCTCGCTGCCGGTCTGTTCGCGTTCTTCTTCGGGTACGCCATCGCCTCGGACTGCGGAAACGACGACGTTGGCCTGACGCCGATCAACGACCTCACGACCGACTACGCCATCGGCTACTCGGGCGGGCTCTACCCAGGCGGCAACGCGCGCCCGGTCGCTCACGAGCTCGTCGGTGTTGCCCAGTCGCTCCTCGTCACCCCGCGCCTCGCCAACGGCACGCCTTCCGTCAACGGGAAGATCGGCTTCGTCGGCCTCGGGATGTCCAACGCCGAGCAGCTCTTCACCGCCTTCCGGCAGCAGTGCCTCGCCGACCCGACGCTCAACAACACGAAGCTCCGGTACGTCGAGGCCTGCCAGTTCGGCCAGACGCTCGACCTCGTGGCCGATCCCGGCGCCGCCTACTGGACCGTGAACCTGCCGGCCGCGCTTGCGGCCGCGCAATGCACCGCGGCGCAGGTGCAGGTCTGCTGGATCATGGAGGCGCTGCGCTACCCCGCCAACTGGGGCGGCTTCCCGGCCCACGTCGCGGTCGGGGAAGGCTTCTGGCGCGACATGCTCCACAACGCGAAGGCCGCTTTCCCGAACCTGAAAATCGCCTATCTCGACTCACTCCAGTTCATGGGCTACGCGCAGCAGAAGACCACGCTCGACGAGCCATTCGCCTACGAGCAAGCCTTCGCCGTGCGGCAGGTCATCGAGGCGCAGATCGCGGGCGATCCCGACCTCGACCTCTCGATCGCACCGTGGCTGAGTTGGGGTGCCTACCTCTGGAGCAACGGGGTGGTGCCTAGGAGCGACGGGCTGACGTGGCTGTGCCCGACCGACTGTGCCGGCGATGGAATCCACCTGACCTTCACCGGAGGACAGAAGCTCGCGAGCATCCTCCGCGCTACCCTCAAGGGGGATCCAACCTGTACAAGCTGGTTCCTGAAGCCCTGAGGGACGACCGATGCCGACTGCGCTGCGTGGCGTAAACGCGAACCACATCGCCCGCCACATCCCCAAGCGCACCTTCCAGGACTCCTTCAAGGAGTGCGACACCTGGTTCGCGCCCTCGGTTCCGGGCTCCCCCACCGCGGTTGACTCGAACGGATTCCCGACCGCTGACTGGCCGGTGCAGACGCGGCTCTGGACGAATGCCCAGGGCCACTACCTCGCCGGCACCTACACCGTCACCTTCGCCGGCACCGGGCAGATCGACATCACCGGGGACGCAACCGCCACGATCAACACGACCGGCGGGACCTTCACGGTCACCACTCCCTCGGACACGGGCATCCTCTTCGTCATCACGTCTTCCAGTGCCTCCCCGAACCACGTCCGCAACATCAAGGTCGTCCACTCGTCCTTCCTCGCCACCTTCTCGACCCAGCCAATCGACCCGACCTATGCCGCGTGGATGGGGTCCGCCGGCTCGATCATCCGCTTCATGGACCCGGCCGGGACCAACGACAGCCTCCAGGAACTATGGGCCAACCGCCCGACCGTCACCTACTTCACCCAGAACTCGGCGTCCTCGGCGCAGGCAACCGGGCTCGCTCGAGGGATGGCCGTCCAGCACATGATCCAGCTGTGCAACCTCGCCAACTGCTCGGCGTGGTGGTGCGTACCGCACATGGCCGACGACGACTACGTCACGCAGGCGGCCACCCTGTTCGCTGCCGGCCTCAACCCAGGCCTCAAGCTCTACATCGAGTACAGCAACGAGATCTGGAACGGCCAGTTCTCCGGCCAGTTCGACTACTGCAAGGACCAAGGCGCCCTGCTCGGGCTCGGCTCGAACGACACACAGAACCGCCACCGCTTCCAGAAGGTTCGCTCGATCGAAATCTTCGATCTCGTGGCGGCGGTCTTCGGCGGAACCGAGCGCCTGGTGCGGATTCTGGCCGGTCAGCTGACGGTGCCATCCGTCCTCGAAGAGGCGATGAACTTCCACACCTCGGACAACGGGAAGGTGGACTCGCTCTCGGTCACGACATACTTCATGGGCACGGTTGGCTCCCCTACGGGTAACCCCTCTGGCCGCAAGCCTACGACGCTTGACCACGTCTTCACCGACATCGCACTCGAGCGGCCTGCGCGCCTCGCGGTGCTCGATACCGCCATGGCGTCGATCGCTGCTTACGGCAAGCCCATGGAATCCTACGAGGGTGGTGGCGCCCTCATCACGACTGGGGCATGGACCGCGGACCAGACGCTTCAGGCACTTTTCAACACCGCCTCTCGCGATTCTCGGATGTACGACGCCTATCGGCTGCAACTGAACGACATGGCGTATCGCGGCATCCGGACCCTGATGCACTACGCGGACATCTTCGCGTACACCCTCACTAACTCGCCGGCACGCTGGGGCCTCGCCGAGTACGTCGGGCAGGATCTGGGCGAGACTCCCAAGCTCAGGGCGTGGCTCGACAACTGGGCCATCAACGGCCTGGGCGGTGGCCCGTCTCTCGCCTCGATGGGAAGCGCCATGGACAGTGGCTCCATCGAGCGCGCCATCAACGAAGCCTTTGCCTTTCAGCCGCGCGTGGGTCGGATGCGGCCCGGGAGATCCTGATGGCCTCTCGCCTCTACTTCTCGTCCGCCACTACATCTCCGCTCGACGCCTTGGCCTTCGATTCTGGGTGGGATGCAACCACGGGAGCACAACGCAGAAAGCTCTTGTCCGCCAAGGATGGCGCTGACACCATTGCAGACGGTCCTTCGATCACCTGGAACGCCGGGGAAGAGGTACTGTGCCGGCAGTACGTCTCGGACCAGATCGGCGCCACCACGATCGACGGAACGGTGAAGTGCCAGATCCGGTGCATCGAGAGCGCGTCCAACGATGCCGCCCGTTCCAGGCTTTGCATCAAGGTTGTGAGCGAGGACGGGTCGGTCGTGCGCGGCACCCTGTTCGCCGTGGCTACCTACGGTCCCGCGACCAACATGTCGGCCGCAGGGTTGCGCAATAAAACCTTCGCGGATGGCGATACGGTTACCTCGGTTGCGGCAGAAAATGGAGACCGCATCGTCGTCGAAGTTGGTTACTCCGACGCCTCTGGAACCACTCCTGGAGCCACATCCAGCTTCGGTTCGTCTGCTGCCAGCGACATGCCTGAAGACGAGACGACGGTGACCGCGCTCAACCCGTGGATCGAGTTCTCGAACACCCTCTCGCCCTACGTCGCAGCTACGACCGATCCGCCGTTCAAGTCGAGCGCTTCGTTCGTCATGCACCCACGGGTTGCGCGTGGTGTGCAGCACCAAAGAAGGCGGCCCAAGTAGCGCGCTGCGCATCTGAGGCGAAGGCCGAGCGTTCACCCAGTCCCTCGAGCACGGTCAGGAACTGTTCGGCCCGCTTGCTCGAGAGGTGGTAGTTGAACAGGTCCCAGCGACCGCGCTCCAGCATCGCCTCGCGGTCCATCGGTTCCTTGAGCTTCTTCTTCAACTCGGCCACCGTCTCGAAGGTGACGCAGTTCCGTCCGTCCTTGAAGTAGAAGTCCAAGTCGTAAGCCGCACCCGGCCCGGTCTGGATGCACGGGATCGCTCTCCCGAGAGCCTCGTAGTGCCTCGGGCAGTCCCAGCCAAAGCCCTTGGGCGAGAGCATGAACCAGGCCCGGTCGATGGCGTTCAGGTAGGAACCCACGGAGTCGAAGTGCTTGGGCGGGAAGGCACGCGCGAGCTCGACCCTGATGTGGGCGCAGGAAGTCTCCCAAGGCTGGTGCTGGGCGATCATGAAAGACGAGAGGATCTCGGTGTCCTTTTTGTGCCGGGCGGTCGGGGCGAGGTGGTCCGGGAGCGAGAAGAGGAGCGGCGAGATCCCAGGCTGCGGCAGCGGCAGCTCGCCCTTGAAGTAGTGGGCGGCCACGCGGAGGTACACCTGATTCAGCATCGGGTGGTCTTCCCCGTCCACCGCGATCAGGCGCGGGTGCAGCGGAGACTGGATCCTCCAGCAGGAGGAGTTCACCACCCAGTCGAAGTACCCGGTCACGAGCTTGGCGTAGATGTCCCTCCGGTCGCACGGGTCTTCCGTCAGTCCGAAGCAGTTGAAGCCAAGGCCATGGTCGCGGCTGACGTTCAGCACGTCTCTCGAGGCCGCGTAGAGCGACCTCTTTTTCGGCCAGTCCACCACGTCCCCGCCGAGGACTTTCCTCAGGCCGTAGAGCAGGTCGTCGGCAAGGTGCTCGGTTTCCTTCGTGGTCAGGTACAGGATCTTCATTCGCGTCCTCGAAGAGTGCCGCGCCCGTAGATGCGCGGTCGGATCCGGATCATGTGAGCCTTGGCGGTGCGGTTGGTGATGGGCGGTGCTTCCGCGGCAGCCGCGCCGCTGGCGGGCGTGAAGATGACCGCCTTCATGCTGAACGCCGCAATGTCGCGAACGTAGAGCTTGGCGGTGTTGCGGTCGAAGGTGACCGAGCAGCCTGATGCCTTCGACGTGTCGAGCGTGACCTGCTTCAAGTCGATCGAGGCCGGCGCTCCCAGCCCAGCCGTCTCGGTGTCGATGGTGCCACCTAGGCTCGCGATTGATCCGGTCCAGTTGAGCATCAGTACGCATACGCTGCCGTTGGCTGCCTTCCAGATGCCGTGAGTCACGCGCGGGAAGGCGCTTCTCTCGTAGATGGTGTCGTAGGTCCAATACTGGCTCGTGAACGTGGTCTGCGAGAGCCCGGAGGTGACTTCGGTTAGCGCGTAGTCGATGGTGGCTGGCGCCAAGAACTCGCCGTAGGGCATGTAGTCGGGCAGCCATGAAGCGTGCGCCGTCCACAACTGCACCACGAGATCGCGCAGCGCCTTCACCGTGAGGCTGATCCCGCCGGGCGTCACGTCGGCGTACTGCGTGTTGTCCCAGAAGTCTTTGAGTCCCTGCGTGTTCGTCTCGAAGATGGACAGCATCGGCAGCGTCAGTCCGTAGGGCCACTCGGAGAGCCAGTAGCCCATGGTGGCGTGGAGGTCTGCTCGGTTGAACGGGGCTGATCCGATCAGGGCGGCGCTCGAAACCTCCTGGCTCAGGTTGCGACCGACCGTGCGCCCGGCGTGAACCACGGCCCACATCGGGACCGTCTTGTACTGGTGGACCGTGGGCAAGATGCCGGTCGTGTTGCGGAAGAGCAGTCCCGAGGAGACGCCGTGCCAGCAGAAGTCGAAGCCGAACATCTGTGTCTCGTCGATGTCCTCGCAGCTCATGTGGAAGAAGGGCGTCTCACCGCGTGCAACCTGGAGGTCGCGGGCTGCCTGCTTCAGGCTGTTGATGTAGGTGATCTTTGACTCGCGGTGCCATGGCCCGCCACCGAGCGGGTGGTTGACGTAGCCGGGGTCGATCTTGCTCCATGAGCCGTGGTCGTCGTGGTAGCACCACTGCTCGTAGCCAGGAGTCGGCGAGGCCATCGAAGGCTCGGAGTACACGTCGACGTACATCCCGCACGATCCGTGATCGTCGAGTCCTCCTACCGTGGTGTTCACCTTCAGGCGATCGAAGTAGGCCGCGGCGTTGACCTGTGCGTGCTCACAGCGGGCGCCCGTGCTGAAGGTGTTGTACTCGTAGACCTCGAGAGTGCCGGTGTTGAGCGGAGTGACCGAGTTGCCAAGCGAGTCCACGAAGCCAGGAGACGCCACTGTGACCGAGTTGACGCCAAGGGCCGTGACCGTGGCCTGCGCGAGGCGCGCTGATCCAGACGCCGGAATGTAGATCGCCACCATGTTGTCGACGAAGCCACTCGTAGACGGGTTGCCGGTGACGGTGACGACGAACGGAACGTAGGAAACGATCGGGAAGTTGCGCTCTCGGTAGTATCCGCCAGAGCCTTCCATCAGGCGATCAACGCCACCCCCTTCGAGGTAGCCCTTGCGCGACATCCTGAGTGCGCCGACCCCGTCATTCGAGGTCCAGTAGCGCAGCTCCGCTGAGTCACCGAGAGTCTGATCCCATCGCTCGATCGGCCACGAGCCCTGGCGGGAAGCCAGGAAGTTGCCAGCGCCGGGTCCGAATATCTGGGGGAACCAGGGTTGGAGAAAGCAGTTGTGGTTTTCGTAGAGGTCGAGCAGTTTGGCGCGAAGGTCACCAGTCGGGTCCTCGGCGATCCGGTGCAGCAGGTAGCCGGGAGCCTCGACGGTGCCGAAGATCGGGGTGCTAGCAGGAGCTCCGGAGTTGGTGCGCAGAGACTCCAGGATGGTCGCCAAGTCTCCTGGTTTGCCATCGCCCAGGGTGTGGTTGTTGTCGTCGAGGCTCAGGTCGACCGGGAGTAGGAACCCCTTCTCGGCGTCCGACAGGTCGGAGCGGTCCCGGCGTTTCGCTGGCAGCCAGGATGGCGAAGAGGCTTCCAGGCGCGTGCGGTAGTGCTTGGCGATGTCCACCCAGCCGTGGTCCTGGGTCGTGCGCAGAGGCCTCAGGCAGAACGTGTACTGCGAGCCGAGTGTCCGGCCGTTGTTCCCGACCAGGACATGGTCTTCCTGGGGCTCGAAGACCTCGAAGACCAGGCGCGTCGCATCGCTCTCAAAGCGCGCGGAGAACAGGGCAAGGCTCCAGTCCTCGGCCCAGACCATCCAGCCTTCGTGGGTGGTGTTCTCGTAGTACCCCCAGACCGCCATGGAGGCGCCGCGGCCGGTCGGGTAGTTCCAGGTGTTCGTGGTTTCCCCGTTGCCGAACAGGGTGCCGATGCCGTTCAGGGTCGGGTCATAGCGCAGGTACTTGATCGGGTCCTTCGAGAGGACGCCGAAGACGTTGGACATGCAGGCGAAGTCGTTGGTGCGGTTAAGCGGGTCGATCTTGAGGGGGAGCGCCCCGATCGAGTCCAGGGCGTAGTCGGTGGGAGTACCGACCCAGGAGGCGGAGATCGTCGTTTCCAGCCAGTCCGTGCCCAGGCTGAAGGTCACAACCACGGTGAGCGCGTCAGCCCCAACGGGCTCTGCGGTCCATGTGGCCGTGAGGACGTTTCCGACCTGAAGCGCTGAGAAGGTGGCCGCTGTGGGGGTGAGGTTTGTTGTCGAGAAGGGGGCGGCCGAGGTGGTGTCGAAGACGGTTGCCTTCCAGAGGTTCGTCTCGGCATTGGCCCAGGACTGGTTCCCGGCGAGCCTTTGGAAGGAAACGAGCTTCAGGCCGGTGGTGGCGTCTGTCTCGAAAAGGAAGGTCACGAGGCTGTTCGAGAGCCGATAGGTCATGTTGGCCCTTTCGTCTACGTTGGACAGCTAGTATGGTGCCGAGTCAGCGCCTCTCTTCCTAGGAGCTTTCGATGCCCCTTTCGTCCCCGACGTACAGCACCACCTACGGCAAGACCGAGCAGGACGCCAACATGGCGACCACGGTGGGCTTCATCGACACGACCAACATCGCTGTCGCCACCGCCAATGCCAACATCGCCGCAGGCACCACGGCCATCGCCGTCAACGCGGCGGCGATCTCGGCGGTCGAGACGGACTCCACGTCGCTTGGCTCCGCGATCACGGCGCTTGCCAACAACCTCGCGGGTGGTGGGCCGTGGCAGGGGGATTTCGTGACGCGCACGGACCTTCAGCCGCTCGTCGCCATCCTGCGCCAGATCGTTGCCGCGCTCTGATTGAACGAGTCCCCACTCGTACTTGCGATGCTCATCCGGATCACGAAGGCGATCCAGAAGGAGCTTTTCAACGAGGAGCGGGGACCGAGAACGCCAGAGGAAGTTGACGCCGTTGCTGAAACCTTCCGGAAGGTGATGCAGCGGTTCAAGTTGCTGAAGTACGTCCCGCATCAAAAGCAACGCTGGTTCCACGAAGCCAAGGCGCCGATCAAGTGCTTCGTGGGTGGCAACCAGTCCGGGAAAACCACGGCCCTCCTGGCCGAGATCCTGTCGTGGTGCTTGGGCGAGTACCTCTGGAGCGGTGAACCCGTCATCGACCTGCGCGGCAATCGGGTGAAAGCCCCCATCCGCGCTCTGATCGGCGCCGAGGACTTCGTCAATGCTCACGCCGAGGTGATCCTGCCCAAGCTGAACGAACTCCTGCCACTCGACTACCTGGGCGTCGAGCAGGAGAAGCTCCAGGGTCGCGTCACTCACAAGTTGCGCTTCCCGAAGGATCTTGGCGGCTCCACAATCAAGATGATGTCCTATGACCAGGAGCAGGACAAATGGGAGGGCTTCACCGCCCACATCTTCGGCTTCGATGAGCCGCCTCCTGAGTACGCCGTCATCGGATGCAAGCGCGGGGCGATGCGCCATGCTGCCCCGATCTGCATGAGCTTCACACCGCTCAAGGAGCCGTGGATCTACGATCAGGTCTACTCGAACGAGAAGGCCATCCACATCGACTCGGACAAGGACATCGCGCGCTTGGGCCGGGAAAGCTACGCGATCGTCAACGTGAACATCGCGGACACGCCCTATCTGACCGAGGAGGCCAAGGCCCGCTTCGTTGAGAGCCTGGACGAGGAGGAGCGAGAGGCCCGCCAACATGGCCGTTTCCGCCACCTGATGGGCCGGGTCTACAAGAAGTTCGACCGCAACATTCACGTCCTACCCGGTGACTGGGATCTCTTCCGCAAGGGCAAGCAGGGCGAGAACTGGCCGTGCGGCCTCGTGGTGGACCCACACGATCGCAAGCCGTGGGCAATGAGCTGGTTCACGGTCACACCCAGGGACGAGATCATCTGGATCGCCGAGTGGCCGGACTTCGACTTCCACGGCACGAAGCAGTGGCACTGGTCGGTGGACAACTACTTCGACAAGATGAACGAGGTCGAGAAGGATCTCGGGATCCAGGGGCGCGTGATCTGGAACCTGATGGACCCCAACTTCGGGCGCACCCAGAAGGCCGGTACTGGGGCCACGCTCGAGGACGAGATGAACGACCGTGGCCGCGCCTTCGACACCCAGATCGACGACAAGGTGGAACTGGGCCACATCGCCGTCCGGGACGCTTTGGCCGATCCGGCGCGTATCTTCTGGACCGAGCGGTGCGTCAACGGGATCCGGGGGATGGAGCACTACACCTGGAGCGATTACCGGGTGAAGGACGGTCGGATCAAGGAAGCTCCGATGGAGCAGTGGAAGGACTTCCCCGACCTGTCCCGCTACGCCGTCGTGTACCCTGTCCACTACATGGACCCGATGACCACACCTCAGGTCCGCATCTACCGGAACAATGGACTTGGCTAACCCTCCGTTGCAGAGCCTTCGCAGCGTCAGCATCTACCATGGGCCAATGCCAACCCTGTCGGAGTCGTTCAGCCTTGCGGTTGGAAACATCTCTTCAGATGCCGGGCACACTTCGACCATGCCCCTTGGTTGCTTTGCTTGGACGCCCAACACGTTCCAGGTGATGTTCTGCGCTAACCTGCTCGGCAGGATCTTGAACGTAGCTAGCGGCGACGATCCGCACGGCCTTGGTGATCTGTTCGGCGACGTGGTCAACATGGACCTGCCGAGGCGCCCGGACTACTACAAGACCGGGAAGAAGAAGCCGAAGAACTTCATTCCTGGGTCAGTCTTCGAGATCCCGTTTCCAGACCGCGAGTTTGATGGCGTCCTGCTGGGCGAATTCTTGGAGCACGCTACCCATGAGGCCGCTGTGCGCGCCATGCGGGAGTGCGCGAGAGTCGTGAAGAGGGATGGAATGGTCGCCTTCTCAATCCCATTCGATGCCGAAGGTGCCGATCACATCGTACGGAACCCGGGATGCCCGGATTCCCTGGTCGTGTCCGAAGGGGTGACTGTAGGCCACCAGCATCTCTGGACGCATCACGAGCTTGGCCTTGCCCTTGCCGAGGCTGGCCTTTGCGCGGTGCAAGGAACCCATCTGTTCTGGGCCATGGGCCACTACGCCTGTTCTGGGGTTGGCGTCGTTTGCGTTCTTCGGGAATCAGCCGATGGCGGTATCGGCGAACTGTTCAAGCGGGCTGAGCCGCACCAGCCAGACTCGATGTGGAAGGAGTGACATTGGAAGGGTTTCCTGGCGATCAGCGGATGTTCCACGCCGTAACTGGTCCTGGCGGACGCATCGACGCAATGGTGGCCGAAGAGTTCGATGTTTGGTCCTTCGACGAGGATCGCTGGATCTGTCTACCCGCCAAGACCGGGGTGGTCCGAGCAAGCGAGGAGCGTCACACCGTCTTCGACGTGGTGATGCAAGACCTACCCGGGCGCTCGGTGGAAGACTTCACCAGTCCGTTCGCCTGCACGCAGGGCCAGAAGCTCCTGTGCCCGGACATGAAGTACCGAACCGTTGAGGAGCTTGTCGAGAAGCGGCTTCCGGTGCAGCACCCGCGCGGTAACGGACACATCACCAAGATCAAGCTGATCGCCGAGCGGCCGGAGAAGGAATTGGTCTACGCCTTCGCGGTGCCAAAGTGGATGAACGTGATCCATGGGGCCGTGGTCTTCTCGACCGCCGGGGTGCCGGCGTGAAGTTCACCCTCATTACCCCGATCGTGGATGTCCCGCTTGGTTCCGGTCGCCCGCACTTCTTCCTCAAGGACTGCATCGAGTCGGTGGTGGGCCAGATCCACCAGGACTGGGAGTGGCTGATCGGGAGCGACGGGCCGCTGCCTCGGGCTAAGGCGCTGATCGACGGCTTCAAGGATGACCGGATCCGGTTCGTAGAGTTCGAGCGGAAAGGGCTCTGGGGCAACCCGCAGAGGAACGTGTTGATCGAGCAGGCCAAGGGGGAACTGATCGGGTTCCTCGACCACGACGACTGCCTGTTCGCCAACAGCCTCTCGCGGGCGGACGAGTACGCCCGTCTCTACCCCCACCGGCCGCTCTTCTTCTCGATCGAGATGCCCCACCACTACACCATGGAACCACGGATGCAGTTCGGCTCTCTCGCCGGGTCCATGCTGATCTGCCCCAAGGAACTGATCGGGCGGTTCACCCCCGAGGATGGCTACTCCGCGGACTACGAGTGCATCCAGCAGACGCTCGCCAACGCCAAGTACGCCGGGGTGGAGCCGATCTTCAGCAAGGCCATCATCAACCGGAGCCGCCCGTGGTGGCTCAAGGCCGTGACCGCCGAGGGCTACAAAGAGGTCACCATCTGCCACTGGACTTAGATTGTCCACATTGGACAGTTGGTGCTAGATTCCGCACCCATGAAGGTTCACCCCGAGGTCGCCTACCAGAAGCTCGTCCCGACGGACAGCACTCGGGGCAAGGCGTTCCTGGACGAGATCGACCGCGGCACCCGGCAGGACATCCTCGACCGCGAGGGGTGGGTCACCGCGAAGGAGAAGTACTTCCGGCGCCGCTACTGCCTGGAGTGGCGCGACCCGCCGTTCCCGTGGCCCGGCTCGTCCAATATCGTGATGCCGTTGATCGACAAGAAGATCGACGAGATCAAACCGCAGTACATCAACATCATCTCGGCATCGAAGCCGCCGGTTACCGTTCACGCGGTCGATCCCGAGTCGCAGAAGAAGGTGAAGAACGTCGAACTCTGGTTCGACTGGCTGGTCAAGGTCGGCTCGCCAAACTTCATCGAAGAGGTCGTCTACGCCATCGACGATTGCTTGGAGACTGGGCGTGGAGTTCTTTCCACCTACTGGCATTACGAGACGCGGAAGGTTCCGGACGTTCTTGAACGAGATCGTCTCCCGGATCGCCTTCGGCGCCTGGTCGTGGCGAGGGATGAGAAAGAAGCGAACGCGCTTCATGTGATGACCGGCGGGGCCACGAAGGCGCTCACCAGGCGCGAGTTCGATTCACTCGAAGCGCAGATCCGCGACACGATCTACCGCGAGTTCGACCTCGATCCCGAAGAGCCGATGGATCAGCGCGCCATCGACGACGTGTACAACTGGCTGCGCGAAGGCTCTCGCGAGCCGCTGCCGTTCCAGAAGCGGGACGTGATCCTGAACGTGCCGGCAATCGGCTCCATCTCTCCGATCGACTTCGTGGTGCCGGCCTATACGACCGACCTCGAGCGCACCGAGAGGATCACCGAGATCGGCTACATGACCGAGCGCGAAGTGCGCGCAAAGGCAGCCGACCACAAGTTCAACTCGGCCGCGGTGAAGGAAATGCTCGACCGACGCTCGGCGAAGCGATCTGGTCAGTCACAGCGGATCCAGGTGCAGCAGGCGTTCCAGGAGGGAGTCACCTCCAACGACAACGACCTGATCGAAGTCTGGAAGACCTCCTGCTGGATCGCCCCGCAGCCGGGAGCGCGTGAGCAGAAGTGCGTCCTTCTGCGCGCAGCCGACGCTCCCGACCTCCCGCTCAAGCTCTGCCTCTACGACCGGCCCAACGGGCGCTGGCCGTACCACGGCATCGGCTTCGAGATGAACAAGAAGCGGTGGTACTCCCCGCGCGGGGTGCCTGAGAAGCTCGACGACATCGACGCGGAGATCACGGCGCAGCATCGGGCGAAGCTGAACCGTAACTCGATCGTGACCTCGCCCACGTTCAAGGTGCGCCCCAACCGCGGGATCAACTGGTCCTCGTGGCGTTGGCAGCCTGGATCCGCGCTTCCTTGCACGCACCCGGACGACGTGACGGCTTTCGACTTCAAGGTCATCGACGGCGTTTTCGACAACGAGATGAACCAGCTTCGCGTCTGGGGTGAGGACTACCTCGGCGGCTCCGACTACGGGATCACCAACCCGCTCTCGAACACCGACGACGCCCGCACGGCCACCGAGATCAACGCGATCCAGAACAAGGCCCGCCAGTCGCTTTCCATGCGTGGGCTCCTATTCACCCGCCCCATGGCGGGCGTCTTCCAGGATCTCTTCGATCTCTGGCATCGCTACGGTGACCCTGAGGTCTACATCCGGGTCACGGGAGGATCCGAGCCTCTCAAGCTGACCAAGGAGGAACTCCAGGGCCGGTTCCTCTTCCAATGCACCGGGACCATCGGGGACACCGACCCGCAGGCCGAGGCGCAGAAGGCGCTCGCGCGCATCACGATCCTGTCCGAGATAAAGATGAACGGGCTTGCGGAGCCCAAGTACGAAATCGACCTCGGTGAGGCGATCCAGGACTGGCTCGAGAAGGACGACATCCGGGTCGCCAAGCGGATCATCCGGGAGCGTACTCCCGAGGAGATTGAGGCAATCCAGAAGCAGAAGGCCGAAATGCTGGCCCAGCAGCAGCAGCAGGAACTGCTCACCACCATGGCTGGCGGGAAGCCGCAGCCTCAGAAGAACGGGGCTTCCAAGCCCCCGCCCAAGCCCGGGTCCATGACGCTCGGGGGGCAGCGTTAGGCCATGTTCACTGCCGAGCAAGCCGAGCGACTCAAGCGCGCTTCAGCCTTCGAGGAGTTGAAGGGCCACCCGGGCTACCAACTCTTCATGGCCGAGGTCCGGCAGGCCCTAGCCAACACCTGGGGGATGTTCCTTTCTGAGCGACCCGAGGACTTGCCCCGGCTCCAAGCCTGGGCTCAGGGGGTGCAGAGTGTTCTCCAAATCGCCGATGAAGCTGTCCTGGACCGAGAGCGAGTCGTCCAAGAAGCAGAGGCTCAGGCTGAAAAGGATCGAAGAGAGAATCAGGCAAGCCAGCAGTTCCAGCACCAGAGAGTCGAGCGCGGTCGCAATCTGGGGGCGCGAATTTAAGGGCGCCTCGGATCAGGACTGCGGTCCCAGTGTCTCCTGTCGCTACCGGGGCTGAGTTGGTACAAGGTGTCTAAGGAGCACAAGCTATGCCTACCAAGTTCACGACCAAGAACGGTCGCAATGGGACCATCTATGAGGTCGACAAGACCGGGCGAACCTCCCCGGATTGGAGCATCGGTAGTCTGCGCTCCAAGCTCGTCTCGAACGGCTTTGGGCTCCTGATGTCCTACGCCAAGCGCGTGGATCAGGCGCCCACCAAGAACGTGGACTACTGCCACGGCACCGGCTTCGACAACCTGAAGCGGAGGGATCACCGTGAGGGTTAGACACAATCCGAATCTGCATCCTGACCGGGATCATCCGGTGAAGCTCCAGACCACGGTGGTCGACTGGAAGGACGAGCAGAAGACCCTTCAGATCGGTCCCGAGATGAAGCGGATCCGCAAGTTCAAAGAGAACACGCTCCCGATGCCGATGGCGGCTTACGGGGTCGAAGCAAAGCACTAGGAGCCTTGAATGGCTGACTCGATTGGCGCTGCTCTCGCGGGTGGCGCTGGGTTGCCGCGACCCGGGGGTAACCCCAATGCGGCTTCGGGGATTGCGGCACCCGCCACTCCTGGCAAGCCCGCGGGTAATCCTTCCACCCCTTCGGCGGATGACGCGATCGTCGCCGCGAAGAAGCAAGCGGAGCACTGGCGCAACAAGTACGAGAGGGACGTTGGCGATGCCGCGGCTCTCAAGGAACGACTCGCCAAGCTCGAAGGACTGGCTGATGGCATCTCTGCCGGGAGCTCTCCCAGCGCGCCCAAGAACCCGCAGTCGTGGAGCGACGTTGACGACGCCGGCCTCTCCGAGGCGATCAAGCGCGGCATGGAGGAGAGCAATCCGTCCCTGATCGACATGGCTACGCAGGAGCGCGTTCGCCGCGCCACCCAGAAGGTCCGTGAGGATCTTTCCAAGGAGGCCGAGGAGCGCGCCCAGTCGGCCGTGCGTGTGGCTGCCAGCAAGCAGCAGGAACTGTCTCGGATCGTGAACGACTTCGGAGCCGAAGTCCACGACATGGACAGCGAACTGCGCAAGGCGGCCGACGCGATCTTCTACGAGAAGACGCGCCAGATGGGGGAGGAGAGAGCAAGGTCGACTCCGGGTCTGATCTACGACTGCTTCGCACAGGCAGACCGGAACCGACTCATCGGCCAGCGCGCGGAACTGGATCAACTGCGTCAGCAGAACGCCCAGTTCCAAGCACGCCAGGAGTTCGAGCGAGGCACCACGATTGGAGCCGCGCGCTCGTCTGCCGATGTGACCGACCTGCTCAAGCAGGGAAAGCGCAAGGAGGCGATGCGGCTGGCTCTGGAAAAAGCACAAAGGAAATAACCCATGCCAGCACCCGCCGGCGGCGCAGGTACGCATTACTTCGACACTTCGAGTCTCGTGCTCGATGTGACCGACTTCATCTTCGAGCTCACCCCGGTCGATACCCCGTTCTTCGATCTCATCGGAAATGGGCCGACCGCGCAGGCTCCTGTCCACCAGTGGCAGTCCCGTGACCTGACGGTGCGCTCC
>JGI10216J12902_101843548_pt1 | contig 46163 bp, 40 predicted proteins | sample KanNatreferecore_FD_12902 | JGI IMG/M metagenome (IMG submission 12902)
CCACAGCGTGTAAAGCTGCTGCGCTACCACTGCGCTAATCGCCCGACCGGCGGCGAAATTACCAGTCCAAAATCCAATGTCCAATGTCCAAAGCTGCCCGCACCTCCTGACCTTGGACGTTGGACTTTGGACCTTGGACTTCTTCAGATCTCAGCCGTGAACCCCTGCTGGCGCAGTGCTTCGTAAAGGACGAGCGCCACACAGTTGGAGAGGTTCAATGAACGCGCGTCGCGATTGAACATGGGGATGCGCAGCCAGCGGTCGCGATTTTGTTCGAGCAGATTTTTTGGCAGGCCAGCGGTTTCACGGCCGAAGACGAGGTAATCGTTCGTCCGAAATTGCGCTTCGGCGTAATGCTTCGTGCCGGCGGATTCGATGAACCACAAGCGCACGTCCTGTTCGAGTTGTGCCGCGAAGTCAGTCCAGTTCTTCCACCGATGCCATTGCACATGTTGCCAGTAATCCATGCCGGCACGCTTTAGTTGCGCATCGTCGAGTTTGAAGCCAAACGGCTCGATCAAATGCAAAGTCGTTCGCGTCGCGGCACACAACCGCGCCACGTTCCCCGTGTTCGGCGGAATTTCAGGTTCAACGAGAACGACGTGCATGGTTTGAACGCGGAAACAAATCGCGTGGGTTCAAGCGCCTTTGCCGACAGTAGCTCAGCAGGAACCCAATGAAAGTCGAACGGGTCAGACGAGGCGCAAGACCTTCAGCCAGTCGTCTCAAGTTGGAGACGGCGTCTTCCTCCAAGACAGGTCCGGCCGCCCCGGTGAACACCAGACCGTCGAGGTCGATCAGATTCGGGTCACCTTTTTTATCGAACAGGATGTTTGTCTCCTTCAAATCACGATGCACGAATCCTTCGTTGTGAAGCGAAGCGATTAGCCGTCCCAGCTTGCGAGCCCCGGCGCGTTCATCGCCCTGCCAAACACCCGCGTGAAGGCCAGGCGAAATTTCCTCCATGAGCACGTAGCTGCGCGTCGGGAACCCAAGGACGCGCGCGTCCGCCGTGGCAATGACGCGGGCAGTAGGAACGCCACAAAGTTCGAGATGATATGCTTTGCGGAAACCACGCCGCCCGCGCGAGCCCCGAAACAAATCCTTCAGTAGATTCAACGGCTTTTTGAAATTGTAGCGCTTCAGCACGAGTCCGTTGCCCGCCACGACCGTGGAGCTGCGTCCGCGCTTCAAAGCCCGTCCGCTTTCGATGAAACGATCAGGATTGGAAAGCACTCTCTCGATCTGGGCGTTAAGAACAGCCGTGCGCACGTTCCACTTCCATCGCCCAAATCGTCGGATTGAAAACTCCCGATTCGTTCGCAGGCAACGGACGGAACGTTTCTTCAAGGCGCGCTGACGCAGCATGCGACCGAACCATTCCACCTGCCTTGGCACTTTGAGCGAAAGTGAGATGCACAATTGCGCGAGCATGTGATCTCGATTCGCATCGCTTTCGAACGCAGACGTGTGCGCGAAATGAATGCCGTGCAAATCCACCAATCGAATCTCAAATGGCTCTTTGCGAACGAGCAGATTTGCCGGATGCAAATCCAGATGCATGACACCCGCCCTGGCCATGCGTTCGACGAATAGAATGATGCCTTTGTGCGTCGATGCCGGCGCTTCATTCGCCGGCACACCAGCAAAAGCTTCCGTAATCAGGATGCTCTCCTGAAGTCCGAAGAGCGTCCAGCGCTCGCCCGATGCAACGTGACGCACGATCGGCATGCGGCGCTTTTCACATTCGACCGCCAGCTGCCACTCTTCCTTAGCCTGCGAACGCTTGAAGAAGAATTTCACCGGACGAAAAGGGAAGGCGGCGTGGCGGTAGCACTTCACATAATAACTGCGGCCATTGATTTCATGGCGCGCGACGAGCTTGGCGGGAGATTCCTTGACGATTTGCACCGGCGCGTTCAGCACCGGCTCGAGCAACGGCGCGAAATCATCGGCCAGTTGCCAGCGGAACCTGTCGTGCTTTCGTTTGATCACGCGGATGCGAACGTTATGACAGGTCGGTGGGAGTGAACGGAATTGAAAATTCATCGAGCGGACCGTTCACTCAGCCGGTGCGCTTCATCAGCCAAAGACATCATGACATGCTGCGGCAGGCTGGACTCGATTCTTTCGAGGGTGTGAAGAACTTCAAAGGCGAACTGATCAAGAACCATAAAGGCCAGCGGGACATTCAGCGCTTTAGCGCTGTTCTCCCGGGTGCAGGCGCGACGATCGGAACTTACTACCTCAAACGCAACTGGCGGCCTTACAAAAAGGATGGACTGAAATCGTTGCTCCGTCGCGGCGAAGTCTGGTCGCAGTCGCGGGTGGAGTGGGAGAATTCAATGGCGCTGCAGCGTGCCGGAATTGGAATCGCTCAACCAGTTGCCTTTGGCGAAGAGTGCGGCCCTCTCTGGGAAAAATTCTCGTTCATCATCACTGCGAGCGCTCGTGGTGAACTGACACTCGAAGAATTTCTGCGCAGCAACGCGAGCGCGGCCGAACGACGACAAGTGTTTGATGCTCTCGCGCAAGAGGTCAGGAAGATGCACGACGCCGGGCTCGCTTCGGCGGATTTGTTCACCCGCCACATTTTCGTGGAGCGTGGCTCTAATCCAAAATTCTGCTTCATTGACATGGCGCGGCTGGATCGGCGCAGGTCGTTGCCGATGAAACTTCGCGCGCGCGATTTGGCGGCGTTGAACATCACGGCGCCGCTTCGATTCATAAGCGCCAAAGAACGCCTTCACTTCCTGAGAAGCTATGGTGGTAATTGTGCGCTTCGGCGGCTGGTTGTCGAGCGCACCAATTATTTGCTGAAGCGAAGAAAATTTGCTGGGTTCCTGATGCGATAGCCGTTCCAAAACTCTGTCTCAATAAACTGCGCCCCGATTGCATCCAACCTTCACCCATGAAAACCAAACAAAGCATCCAGGCAGTTTCGCGCCGCCAGTTTATTGGCGGCGCCGCTATCGGCACATTGGGATTCACCTTTCTGCCCGGCCATGTGCTGGGATTGCGCGGCGCACAGTCGCCAAACGAAAAACTCAATATTGCCGCGATTGGTTGCGGCGGCCAGGGCGCGGGCGACATCAATAACCTTGCGAGCGAAAATATAGTGGCACTGTGCGATGTCGATTGGCGGCATGCCGCCGGCACGTTCAAGAAGTTTCCAAACGCCAAACAGTACAAGGATTTTCGCAAAATGTTCGACGACGAGAAGAATTTCGATGCCGTCCTCGTCGCCACGCCCGACCACGTTCATGCGTTCGCCTCGATGCACGCCATCAAGCTCGGCAAGCACGTCTATTGCGAGAAACCACTCACGCACTCGGTTTGGGAAGCGCGGCAAGTCGCGCTCGCGGCGCGCCAAGCAAAAGTCGCGACACAGATGGGAAATTCCGGCCAGGCTTCTGAGGGAAGAAGACTGCTTTCCGAAATGGTTTGGGACGGCGCGATTGGTCCCGTGCGCGAAGCACACATCTGGACCGACCGGCCATCGCGCGGCCTGTTCGACGAGTATTGGGCGCAAGGCATCGGACGCCCGACGGACACACCGCCGGTTCCGGATACGCTCGACTGGGATTTGTGGGTCGGTCCCGCGCCGATGCGTCCGTATCATCCTGCTTACGTGCCGTTCAAGTGGCGCGGTTGGTGGGATTTCGGCACTGGCGCGCTCGGCGACATCGGTTGCCACACGTTCGATCCGGTTTTCCGCGCACTCAAACTTGGCCATCCGATCAGCGTCGAGGCAACTTCCGCACGCGTGAACGAGGAAACTTATCCGCTGGCGTCGATGGTCACGTACGAGTTTCCAGCGCGCGATGAAATGCCTCCGATGAAATTGGTCTGGTACGACGGCGGGTTGCGCCCGCCGCGTCCGCCTGAGCTGGAGGATGGCCGCGAAATGCCGACAGTGACCGGCGCCTTGCTCATCGGCGACAAGGGCAAAATCCTCAGTCAGCAAAGAGGGGCGCGCTTGATTCCCGAAAAGCGCGCGGTGGAATACGGCAAACCGCCGCAAAAGCTCGAACGTTCCCCCGGCCATTTCGTTGAGTGGATTCAAGCGTGCAAAGGCGGCAAAGAAAAGCCCGGCTCGAATTTCGATTGGGCCGGCCCGCTCACGGAAGTTGTGCTCCTCGGCAATATCGCGCTTCGCCTGAAGCTTCGCGGTGAAATGACAAAGCACAAATTGCTTTGGGACCCCGTGAAGTTCCAGTTCACCAATTTGCCGGAAGCGAATCAGTTTCTGCGCCGGGAATATCGAAACGGCTGGAGCCTCGGATAGAACTGGCACGTCACACAGCAATCGACAACTCAACGTTTCTCGTCCAACAACAACAATTGTTGATGCCCGGGCTGGCCGACGAGCGCGACGGGGCGGCCTTTGAAAATGTCCAGCAACTCCTCGTCGCTCACAATGCGGATGGGCGTGCCTTCGATGGTTTTTGCCACCGCGGGCTGCGCGAGCTCGGGGCGACCGAATTGTGGCGCTTTCTCTCGCCAGTGTTGGGCCGTAAACATAGCCGCAAGAACAAGCAGAGGCAGAAGTGTGCCCGCGACCAGCCGCACAGTTCTTCGGCGCGCTCGCGTCCGGCGCAATGCCGCCAGCCCCTGGTCCAACGTCGCCGCTCGAAATTGCTCGTCCGCTTCGAGCACGTCTGCGAACAGTTGGTTGTCTTCAATTCGCTTCTTCATGCTTCAATCGCTCAAAAAGTTTTTCGCGCAGTTTCCGCCGGGCGCGGGACAAACGCGACTCAATCGCTTTCTCGGTCAGGTTCGATTGTATGGCCAGTTCCCGCACACTCGCGCCGTGAAGATATTTACGTTCGACGAGAACACGATCATCCGCGTCGAGTTCCCGCAACTCTTCCAACAGCAGTGTGTGCAAATGCTCGTCGGTATCGCCTTCCGACGGCACGGCCTGCAATGACATCCACGACATTGCGTAGCGCGAGAGAAGCCGCCAATAGCTTCGCTGTTTGCGTCCAGCGTCCGCCGCCGCACTGCGCGCCAGCACCGTAAGCCAGCTCCAGAACTTTTCTTCGCACTCAAACTGCCGCGCGTGCCGGACAACGCGCGTGAACGTCTCTTGCAGGGCATCGCGGGCTGCTTCTTCATCACCGCGCGTTACAACGATGAGATAGCGGAACAGTCGATCGAAATACGTCACGTGAAATTCTCGAAATGCTTTTTCCTCGCCTGCAGCGAGCGCGGCTGTAAGACGGCGAATCTCCGCGCCCGGTTCGGTCGCAGCGGACTTTTCCATTCGCAGGCCGGCAGCCGTGGGCGTGAGCGGCGTCACAATGGCGGCGGGCAGGGTCACGAGTCACTGTTTGGTTTCGACCGCTGGCGGCGCATCGCCAGACGCGGCTTTTGGTTTGAATTCATTTTCCCCAAGCGTGGCGACTTTCTTTACGGGCGCGGAACCTTGCAACTCCTTAATGACCTGCTCGATCACCGCCAGTTCCCGTTCGCGACCCACCGTAATCAACAATTTGGTCCCGGAATGGATTTTGAGTTCGGGCGGATGCACATCACGCACCTGCCTGCCTAGCATGGTCCATGCGACATCCAGCGTTTCATAGAGAGACCTTATAGCAACATCGGCGTCCTTTTCGGACCGGTAGGCCAGGTAAGGAGCCAGGCTGAAGACGCGGCAGACGGTTCGATTCAAATCCTCCGAATTCTCATTAGTCTTGCGGTCGGACGCCTGGCTTCCTGGAAGGGGACCGACACTAAACGTAACTATGTTTCCTTTCGGATTGTCCGTCGTCCGGCGATCTGTCGTCCGGCGAAATGGCAATCCAGTGTTCGCATCGATTCCGAGGGCGTCACTCGGCACACCACCGCGGATATGGCCTCCAGATGCTATTTCAATCGCCTTGAGAATCTCATCCAAAGTTACACTGCGAAGTCTCAGGCCGGGAACCATTTCCGCGCGTGCGCTCTCCGGGACAATGAAATTCAACTCCGGAAAGTGTCTGCGCAGGTCTTCGACAACAGCGGCCAAAGGGTAGTTGTCGCCCACGTTGCCCAGGACGATTTCAGGCACACGCCGCTGCCAGGCTCCCTCCACATCGGCGTCTGTTATCACCGTGGCCTGCTTTGGTTTCCCGTCTGCTGAGTAGCCGTCGATCGCAAATAGAGCGGCGCCGAGAAGCAAAGTGAGAAGGATGCGGGTGCTGTTTTTCATAAGAGCCTCCAAGTGATGTTATTCATCACCCGTTACACGCGCGCCAACGCCAAATCCTGCAAAGATTCTTAGCGCCGGCAGTTCACCACTCCACGATAATCGTCGGACAAACGGGATAGTGGCCGCACTCTGATCCGTAAACAGTCAACCCGCCGCGGGCCATCGCGTGTTCCGGCACAGCGCAACGGAGCCGCAGATGATCATCGCGAACGGCACGCGCGATCTCCTCCAGAGTTTCCCGCTCGGCGTAAGCATGGACGAGATAGCCATACGCACCTTTGCCGCCACGCAAATAGCTTAGCACGCCACGCGAATCGTGCGGATGATTGCGCAGCGTGCTCTCGAACACACGCACGTCGTTCAGGAACATCTGCATTGTCGTCGGGTAAATGTCTTCGTCCGTCTGAGGGGTGTCAGTGCGGTGCGATGACGCTTCGCAAATGACGCGGATGCGGCGCGCTTTGAAAAGGTCGTGGCCGTGGAGCGGCAGGTTCCATTCGAAGAAGCCGTGGCCCCGGCCCCAGCAATTGTCATCGGCGCGTTCCTGCTCGCGATTGTTTTGGCCTTCGCTCCACCACGCCTGCGCCCAATCCGGCGGCGCGCCGCGCAGGAGCAACGTTCGGTCGCTGAGTTCCTCGAACGACTTCGGGTAGCCGTCGCTTACGAAGAAATCGATGCAGTTCTGCGCGACGACAATGCCGAGATCGTTTTTAGCCTCAACAGTGAGGGAACAAAGCATCGTCTCGCCCGGCATCGTGAGAGGAATGGAATGCGCGTGCACAACGCGGCGATGCGGAAATTCAATCGGTGTCATTCCGCGGGCGACGTCCTGGTGCAAACGCCCGCGCGTGTCCATCCCACCGAGGCGCCAGTGCAACGTGATTTTCTTTTTCGGCCGCGTGGAATAATGCGACGATGCGACTTCCACTTGAATGTTCTGCCCCGTCGCCAGCTTTGTGATGGGCGGCGCGTCGATGGGCAGCGCGTCGCTCTCATTGATGATGCGCGGGTCGTAGCCGATTTCCTTCGGCGTGCGGTCGTAATTCAGGAAGCCGTTGTATTCCCACTCCACGTCGTGAAGCTCGGTGTAGATGTAGGCGGAGATTTGTTGGTAACGACGCAACTCATTCGTGAGAAACTTGAAGCTCCAGCTCATGTCCACGTCGCCGTCGAGCGCGCCGATGCCGCCGTATTCGCTGTTGATGAGTGGCGTGCCCTTGTGCTGAAAGCCCTGCACGTAATTGAAACTCGAACCGTGATACGTGCTCGCCACGATCTTGTGAATGTGCTCCTTCGCCTTCTGGTAATCGTTGATGTAGAAGTGCCACGAATTGATGTCCGTCTCGGTGTGCGCGAAGTAATCGAGGTGGTCCCAGTGGCAAACGCTCATGTCTTCGACCAGCCGCGTCGAATCGAGCTTCTTCGTCAGCAGCCACATCTCGTGGACCCATTTGTGTGAGCTGACGTTGTCCATGCGCTTCTTCTCGGGCGCGCAAACGGTCGCGGTCGCGGCGCCTGAGCCCTGCTCCGCGGAAACGGCGTGAGGAACATTCTCGCGCTCATCTTTTTGCTTCTGCGGCTCGAAATGTTTGATCAACTCCACCTGGCCGCCAAAACCCCACGTCTCGTTAAAAATGCACCACGAGAAAATCGACGGATGATTGAAGTCGCGCTTGATCGCGTCGCGCATCATCACTTCCCATCGCTTGCGGCCCAGCGGCGTGTCGCCGCCCTCGCCGAAGTTCGGCATATCGGCCATCATCAACACGCCCAGCTTGTCCGCCCAATAGTAGAGCAACGGATCATCCACTTTGATGTGAACACGCAGGAAGTTGAACCCCAGCTTCTTCGTCGCCTCGATGTCGTTCTTCAACACCTGCACGTCCGTGGCCGTGTAAACGCCGTCGGGGTGGTACGACTGGTAAAGCGCGCCGCGCAAATATCGGGCGAGACCATTGAGCCGCAGTTGCGCCGGCACGTTCGGATCATCGCTCTCCTCGAAATCGATTTTGCGCATTCCGAAATAACTGCGCACGACATCGTGGACCTGTTGCCCGCTGCGCAACGCAAACTTCACGTCGTAAAGATGCGGCGTGTTCGGGTCCCACAGCAGCAACGGCTCAATCTTCACCGTCTGCTCGCCGCGTCCGCCGCGAATCGGAATCGTCAGCTTCGTGTGCGCGCCGTTGTGCATACCTGGCGGCCAGAGTTCCGCCACCACTTCGGCATCTTTCGCGGCATTCTCGCAATGCACTTCGAAACGCGCCTCGCCTTTGTCGATGTCCGGATAGATCCGAAAACTCTCGATATAACTCGAGCCGCGCGGCTCGATGAACACCGTCTGCCAGATGCCGCTCGTGGTCGTGTACCACTTCCATTGCTTGCCGACGGGCTGCTCGTGATTGTCCATCAAGTCTTCCACGCGCAACACGATCAGTCCTTCGCGCGCGCCGTCCTTTTCAATGAGCGCATCCGTGATGTCGAACTCGAACGGTGTGTAACCGCCCTCGTGCTGGCCGAGATGCTTTCCGTTCACCCAGCAGTCCGTACAGAAATCCGCCGCGCCAATGGTAAGGATGACGCGCTTGCCCTGCCATGCCTCGCCAACGGGGATCGTTACGCGGCGCCGATACCACCCGACTTCATAGCGCGCAGCGGAGCGATGATTGGCGCGCGTGACCTCCAGCGGATTTTTGAAAACGCGCGTCGAATAGTAGTTGTCGTTCCCCGCCGAATCACCGTCGCCCCACGCCGCGAGCGACTCCCAGCAAAACGGCACGATGATCTGCTCACGCCATTCCACTTCCTCCTTGAACCATTCCTCCTTCCCGCCGCGCCCATCGCCATCGAAGCGAAACTGCCACGGGCCGTTCAGGTTCAGCCAATCGGTTCCTTCGATGGTGCCGCGCTGGCGGTCAGGCCGCGGATATTCCGGTCGCGGGTAAGCAAATCTGTTTGGCATACGTCGTCGCTCCTCCTTGGAACAAAAAGTTCGGAATTACCATTAACACGGATGCACGGGATTGCACGCGGGGAAAGTTTCGACTGCGACAGCAGTCGCGAAGCGGCTACGGTCGTATTGAACAGGGCCCTCGTGATGAATGCCCCGCGTTCGCAAAAGCGCGTCTCGTTGAACTTGCCGCCGCGGGCAAAACAGCGATTACGGCAGCTCTTTGATGCGAATATTGCGGAAGCGAACCTGCAAATCGTTCGTCCTGTTTCCGACGCCGTGGACTTGCAGCCCGATGAAACCGGACTTGCTGATCGGGTCGTGCAGGTCCGCCGCCGGCACGCCGTTAATGGTCGTAGTGATGTGATCGCCATTCGCCTCGATGTGAAACTTGTTCCAATCGTTGTGCCTGAACGCGGCGCGCGCTGCGGCGTTGTTCGTGAGATTGTTCAACCAACCCCGGCGCCCTTCCTCGTAAAGGCCGCCGCTCCACGCGCGCTTCGAAGTGTCAATCTCCACCTGCACGCCATGGACGCGGCCGGCGGGCGCTTTGTAGGTTTTGCCTTTCCACTCGACCTGCGACGCCGTGTCCTGGCTGCGAATCTGCACGCCCGAGTTCAGTCCTTCCGCCACCTTGAATTCGACTTCGAGAATGAAATTCGTGAAGTCGCGCGTCGTGCAGAGAAACGTGTTCGGCGTGCTCGGCTGCGCGATACCGATAATCTCGCCGTTCTCGATTTTGTATTTCGCCTTGCCTCCCTTTTGCACCCAGCCGTCGAGGTCTTTGCCGTTGAAGAGTGATTTCCAGCCGACAGCGGCAGTGCCGCGCGCGCGTGGCGAAGTCTTTGCGCAACCCACGAGAACGGCGATCAGCACGAACAAAACAGCTGCGATAACTGAACGTGGCCTGGACATGGGCGTGACATTGAAGACCGCCCGGGCGAAAGGCGAATGCAAAACCGTGTTAATGGTCTCTGCTGCGACAGCCACGCACTAATCCGTTTCTATTCAGGACGCCCACGCCGCCGCGCGCCGGCGATGCCCAGCAAGACGACAGCGACGACCACGAAAATAATGACTGCAGTGATCATGATTTGGATTCTCTGGTTCCAGGTTTGGGTTCGGGTCTGTAGCCTTTCAATGGCCCGGTGAGACGCAGCACGCGCGAGTCGGCTGCGGCGTGCGGTGTCGGCTCGTGGGCCAAGGCATCTTCCAGGGTGTGCGCCGAAACGCGGTCCCGATCTCGCGCATCGAAGACCTGTTGCCAGCGATGAATTTCCGCTTCCAGCGGTTCGTAAATCTCGCGCCGGCCATTTTCGTCCGCGTAATCCCAGAGCCCGTTGTAGCAATGCCGGTCATCCACCCAGCCGGGATGATTCACGACCGGGTAAATGCAGATGCCTTCAATTGGCACGCCCATCTCCATCGCCGCGGCGACTTCCTGGCAAACATACCGGACCCACGGCACGCGTTCCTCGTCCTCAGTCCCGGTCTCGCTGACGTAAATCGGCGTTTTGTATCGCGCCCACACATCAGAGAGCAGTTCGCGAAAAGGTTTGTAGCCTGGATGATCCGGCCGGATGAATCCCTGGCCTTCTTCACTCAGAATCCATTCATTGTGCGGATAAAAGTTGACGCCGATGACATCAAAATGGTTTGCGCTGCCGCCAAGTTCCGGAAATTTTCGGCCATAGAGCATGTCCCACGCTTCGAACTTCGATTCGTTGCGCTCGGCGGCGATGGGAATCTCCTCCACGCGCCCGGTCGTGGGCACGACGTGAACAATGGGATCGACGCTGGTGAACCTCGCATCCGGAATGATTTCCCGAATGGCCTGAATGGCGCCGATCGCACAGCGGACCAGTTGCATCTTCAGTTCGAGGCCCTTGTTCGTCGCGAATGGATTGATGCAACCCGCGGTCCCTCCCGCCCAGGCCACCCATGAAATCTCGTTCACGGGAGTGAACCAGAACGGCAACGGCGCATTGCGTTTGAACCATTGCGCGGTGGCGTGGACGAACTCGCTGAAGCGGAGAGGAAAATCACTGCTGAAGACATCCCAATGGTCCGGCCATCCGAAGTGCAGCAGGTCCCAGAGAACGAGAATCTCTGCATCACGCGCTGCGCGAACCATTGGTTCCAGACTGGAGAAGTCGTATTGGCCAGGAGCGCTCTCGATCAAGTGCCAGCGCACGCCGTCGCGCGCCACGCGCATTTCCTGCTCCATCAAACGTTCGTAATCCTCGCGTGCGAAGCGATCGTGACGCGTGCTCTGAATCAGATCGAGGCGCTTGCTTTCGCTCAGCTTGTGCGTCGAGCACTCGAACCCGCCCATGAAGAAACTCGGGAACAAATGCTCCTGCGCCCGTGCGGGTCGATCCGAAACGTGTGCCGTATGTCGCAGTTTCATACTTCATCGCGGCGGCGTCTCGGCAGTGCGCCGCCAACTGTGTCAAGGTGCGGCTCTCTGCCGGGACGCCCTGACGCTGACTACTTGCGTTCGCCGTTTCCGTTGCTTCCCAGCACATCCGCCGCGCTCGCCCGTCCACGGCGTTTCGAAGTGTACCCGTTTCCGTTTCCGTTGCCGTTGCCGGCGTGAATGAGGGACGTGGGAGCTTGCGCTCGATCGTGGTGGTGCCCATTGCCGTTCCCATTCCCCTTCAGAGGCGCCAGTTGCGCGTGCATAGGCACGTGAATGCGCGTGATGCGCGGCTCGGTTTTAAGTTCGAGCGCTTCCTGGCGCGACAGCCCGACGATCTTCGCGTAAGTGGTCAGTGCCTGTGCCACGACTTGATCCATGTTGTAATACTTGTAGGTCGCGAGCCGTCCTACGAAGTGAACGCTCGGCGTCTGCTCCGCAAGCGCCACGTATTGCTTGTAAAGCTCGGCGTTCTCAGCGCGCGGTATCGGATAATACGGGTCGCCCTCCGCGCGGGAGAATTCGTACACGATGCTGGTCTTCGCATGTTCCTGCCCGGTGAGGTGCTTGAATTCCGTCACGCGCGTGTAGGCGTAATCGTTCGGATAATTGATCACCGCGACCGGCTGCGCCCACTCCTTGTTCAGCGTCTCGTGTTTGAACTCCAGGCAGCGATACGGAAGCTTGCCGTAGCAGTAATCAAAATATTCGTCCACTGGTCCGGTGAAGATGAGTTCCTTGTGCGGCGCCCAACTCTGAACGTCGCGGTAATCTGCGTTCAACAGCACTTTGATGTTCGGGTGGTCGAGCATCTTTTCGAACATGCGCGTGTAGCCGAACCGCGGCATGGCCTGATAGGCGTCCGTGAAATAGCGGTCGTCGCGGTTTGTGCGTGTGGGGACGCGCGCGGTCACTTGCGCGTCCAGTTCCGACGGGTCCAGCCCCCATTGCTTGCGCGTGTAGCCGCGGAAGAATTTTTCATAAAGCTCACGGCCTACTTTATTCACCACCACGTCTTCAGAAGTCTTGCAGACCTCTTTCTTCTCCGCGCGGCTCGCGAACCATTCCTCAAGTTGAAATGAATTCAGGTTCAGGCCGTAGAGCCGGTTGATGGTGTCGAGATTGATCGGAATCGGCACAAGCTGGCCGTCCACGCACGCCAGCACCTTGTGCTGATACTGCCGCCAGTCCGTGAAGCGGCTCAGGTAATCAAACACTTCATTCGAAGCCGTGTGGAAAATGTGCGGGCCATATTTGTGGATGAGAATTCCGTGGTCGTCGAAGCAGTCGTACGCATTGCCGCCGATGTGATTGCGGCGGTCCACGACCAGGACGGTCTTGTTGGAGCCGCGCGCCAGCCTTTCCGCCAGCACGCTTCCCGCGAAGCCTGCTCCTACGATCAAGTAATCGAACATACGCACCTCCTTGAAAATGAAAATGGCCGCGGGTTACGCGGCCGCCATCACTTCATTGTTGTTCCGAACCAGCACATCACGGATGTGTTGTTCGAGTTTGTTCACGATGGATTCCCACGAGTTTTCTGAAGCCATCCCCAGTCCTCGTTCGATTGCCTTCTGATCCGGCCGGGCAACGGCGGCGCGGCAAAGCTGGATGAATCCGTCGTGCGAGTGCGCGACTTTCACGACCGAACCGAAGTTCGAAATGACGTCGGGCACCGCACTGGAAATGATTTCCCGCCCTGCCGCCATATATTCGAGCGACTTGGTCGGGTTGATGAATTGCGTGGACTCGTTCATGGCGAACGGCATGAGGCAAACGTCGAAGCCTTTGCAGCAGGCCGGCAGGTCTTTGTATTCGCGGCCGCCCAGCCAGTGCAGATTCGAACGCTGCGGAAAACTTGCCGGATCGACTTTGATGGCCGGCCCGATCATCACAATTGACCACTCAGGATTGGCGTCCGCGAGCTTCGCGACGAGTTCATAGTCCATCCGCTCGTCAATGACGCCGAAGTAGCCAAGCACTGGCTTCCTGACTTGGGCGATGTCATCCGGCACCTGCGTCGCTTCCTCGCGCGCCTTGCCGAAGTGCTCCACGTCCACGCCGCAGCCGTAGAAGTGGCAGTTGTCGTTGAAGCGGCTCTTCGACTCGTACATTTTGCGGCCGCCGGTGAACACCACGTCAGCGAGCGCGAGCAATTCCTGTTCGCGTTCGGCGATCGCCGGCGGCGCGCCTTTGAATTTGGAAAGTTCATCCATGCAGTCATACACGACCGCGGCTTCATTCATCCATCCGCCGAATGCCGTCACGGCCATCGGGTCGTAGAACCACTGCACGGGATTTTCGAATTGTCCGGCGACGAGTTCGCTCTTGAGCGCCTGTTGGACCAATCGTCGCCGTTCGCGATCGACGAAATCGCCGTCGCCCCACTGCCAGGTGGGAAATTGAATGCGGAGAATCGTGACGTTCGGGAAACCGTCCGCGCTCCTGAACCGTGCGTAAGACGCAGCCAAATGCGGATCAGGACCGACGGTTTCCACGAACAAAATTTTGTGGCGCGCGCTCAGCCGCGAAAGAAACTGTTGCGGCCTCTGCCACACCCAGTCCCAACACAGATGGCAATGAACGATGATTGGAAAGGCTTCAGCGTCCGGAGACGCGGACCGCCTCGCTCCTGCTCCATCTGGATTAACGCGTCGCGACCTGGCTTGCAGAACGATGCGCGAAGTTTTGTCCGCCGAAACAGCGGTCCCGTTCACTGAACCATTGATAACGCCTCCTTGCGGCGCAACCGGCATATATGACATGGCGGACTTGCTTAGCTACAAGAATGCCAGCAGCGGCATTTCAGCGACTTGAGCAAACGAACACATAATCTTTCCGCTACTTCTTTCGCTATGGCACGGCGCGCGGGTGGCGTGGTCGATTTGCGCGCTGCAACGCCATCAACGGGCGCGAGTGCAGTTTGCACTTGGGCATCGTCGAATGGGATTTGGCAATTCAGCGCGCAGCCGCTTTTACGCGCAAAGGAAATTCTCCCGGAACGAAAGTTGCAGGCGAGCGCGGTCGTTTGGACAACAACCAAGGAGACAACATGAAAAAATATCTGATAGTGGCGTGCGCCGCGGCCGCGCTTGTGGGATGCGCGAACAATCAGGGTGGAATGAGTGACCGTTCCAATCGCGAGACGGGCAGCGAGTCTTACGATCGTTCCAGCACGAACAACTGGAACTCGACCACCAATGGTTCGACCATTTCACCCGCGAACTCGACCGAGAAGCAGAATTCCGGCAGCCAGGACAGTGGCGCGCCGAAAAATTAGAGTTCAATCCTGGATGGCGCGGCTCCCATCGGGCCGCGCCGTTCACCTTTGCACAACACTGTCGCGTTGCGCCCACGCGGGGTCTGCGCCGGGATGGTCGAGGTTGTAATGAAGCCCGCGGCTTTCCGGCCGTTGCAAGGCGCACTCGATAATCAGTTGGGCGACGGTCGCGATGTTGCGCAGTTCGAGGAGATCACTGGTGACGATGAAGTCCCAGTAATACTCCTGAATCTCCTCCTGCAGATTCGCGATGCGTTTGCGCGCGCGCTGCAAACGTTTCGTCGTGCGCACGATGCCCACGTAGTCCCACATCAAACGCCGAATTTCGTCCCAGTTGTGCGACACCACCACGAGTTCGTCAGCGTTGCTCGCGTGGCCTGATTGCCACGCGGGAATGTTGGTCTCCAGCGCGCAACGTTTTGCGGCGAGAATTTTCAGCGCGGCGCGATGTGCGCACACGAGCGCTTCCAGGAGTGAATTGCTCGCAAGCCGGTTCGCGCCGTGCAGTCCTGTGCAGGCCACCTCGCCGACTGCATAAAGGCATTCAATGTCCGTCTCGCCATCGATGTTCGTCTGCACGCCGCCGCACTGATAATGCGCCGCCGGCACGACCGGAATCGGTTCTTTCGTAATGTCGATCCCGTATTGCAAACAGGTCCGGTAAATATTCGGGAACCGATCGATGAGGAACGGCGCGGGCTTGTGCGTGATGTCGAGCAACACGTGGTCCGCGCCGCTGCGTTTCATTTCGCTGTCGATGGCGCGCGCCACGACATCACGCGGCGCGAGCGACTTCATTGGATGATGCTTGTCCATGAACTCCGCGCCATCGACCGTCTTCAACACGCCGCCTTCTCCACGCACTGCTTCGGTAATCAGAAACGATTTAGCCTTGGGATGATAAAGACAGGTCGGATGGAACTGGATGAATTCCATGTCCGCAATTGTGGCCCCTGCGCGAAACGCCATCGCCACGCCGTCGCCCGTCGCGATGTCCGGATTCGTTGTGTAAAGATAAACCTTCCCGCAACCGCCCGTCGCCAGCAACACGATGGACGCGGCGAACGTCTCGACTGCGCCCGTTTTGTTATCCAACACGTAAACGCCCACGCAACGGTTCGCGCCCGCCTGCCCCAGCTTTTTGGTCGTGATGAGATCGATGGCGAAATGGTTCTCGAGGATTTGGATGTTCGGCTGCGCAGCGACCGCCGCAAGCAAGGCGCGTTCGATCTCGCGTCCCGTAACATCCTTCGCGTGAAGAATGCGACGTTTGGAATGTCCGCCTTCCTTGCCAAGATCGAGTTCGCGATGGCCGGCCACTTCGCGTTCAGAAAACTTCATCCCTAGATCGATCAGTTCCTGCACGCGTTCCGGCCCCTCCCGAATGATCGTGCGAACGACGTCTTCCTTGCAAAGCCCAGCGCCCGCCACCAGCGTGTCGCGCACGTGCATCTCCACAGAATCTTCCTTGCTTGTGACCGCCGCGATGCCGCCCTGCGCGTAATTCGTGTTCGACTCCGCGCGATGTTTCTTCGTGACGATGGCCACGCGTCCGCGCGCCGCGACCTTCAGCGCGAACGAAAGTCCCGCGATGCCGCTGCCCAGGACGATGAAGTCGAATTGTTTCATCGAAAATACAATCGGGCGTTATCGATCAGCCGCGTCTTTCCCACAAACACCGCCAGTGCCATGTGCGTGCCGCGCTTCACAATCTTTTCCGGGACAAATGTATCAGGATTAAAAAACGCTACGTAGTCCACGCGCGCCTCGGGTTGGTCTTCGATGAAGCGCCTGAGATGTTTGGTCAACTTGGCCGCGGTCAAAGGCCGGGCCGTTTCCTTTACAGCTTGCCGCGCCAGTTGAATCGACTGCCAAAGGACGGCGGCCTGCTCCCGTTGGTCGGCGTTGAGGTATTTGTTACGCGAGCTCATCGCGAGGCCGTCCGATTCCCGCACGGTTGGCGCGACGATGATCTTCACCGGGAAGTTCAGGTCACGAACCATGCGTTGAATGACCGCCGCCTGCTGGAAATCCTTCGCGCCGAAAACCGCCACGTCGGGCAGCACGATGTTGAAGAGCTTGGCAACCACGGTCGTAACGCCCCGGAAGTGCGTCGGGCGTGATTCGCCTTCCATGACACGCGATAAATTTTCCTCCAGGACATAAGTGCTGTAACGGCCTTCGGCTTTTCCGGGATACATTTCTGTGTCATTCGGAAAAAAAACCACGTCTGCACCGGCCTCGTGGCAAAGCTTGCGGTCGCGTTTGAAATCACGTGGGTAAAGCCCCAGGTCATCAGTCGGCGCGAATTGCGTCGGGTTCACGTAAATGCTCACGACGACGACGCCGCTTTTCCCGACGAGCTTGCGCGCGCGCTTTACGAGGCTGACGTGCCCGGCGTGCAGGTAACCCATCGTGGGCACGAAACCAACGCGCCGGCCTGCGCGCCGCCACTTGAGAGCAAGCCGTTGCATCGCGGAAACGTTTTTTACTACGCGCACGAAGCCGATGTTGTTTCTCTGGCTCAATGCGGCGCAAGCAATGATTGGAGCGCGCGGACCGTTCCTATCCGTGTGTTCACGTGCGCCCTGAGGGCACTTTCAGGGCAATCCCCGATAGACCCTCGAATCCATTTTGATACCGTGACCGCGTCGAACCCGCTGAGGACAGATAGGGGACTGTCAGGAGGCACGGGTTCGGACTGAGGGATGGATCGGAGGGTGAGCTTGGTTTAGGGGTTCCGGGCTCGCCCTCTTCCATTTTCGGACGACAGCGCCGCAGCCATTGCGGCGCTGTTTGTTTTGGGAGAATCCACTACGTCCCGAAGAACCCACGCCACGGAACATTTCGCAGGATGCCAAAGGCAATCACCAACGCCGCGATCAGCACGGCCCAACGCGGACTTCGGAATGGTTGAGGCCAGAGCCGGCCCGTGATGAGAAATACGAAATGCCTCAATCCGAAGAAAGCGCCCACAGGCAGCAGGCTCACCAAAAGAGCATTCAACTGAAAAGCAGCGCGGAAATCTCCATGAAGAAGTTGGTGGGTCGCACGCAGTCCGCCGCAGCCGGGACACTCCAGTCCCGTCCATGAATGAAAGAAACACCTGGGAAAGAAAGAATGCTCGACAGGATTCAAGAAATACAATGGCACCAGGGCTGCGCCGATAGCGACAGCTCCTCCCCAAAAAATCCAACCGTTCGCCCGGCTGCGATGCGAATCGATTTGCAACCGCGTCATCTCTGGAAACCTGCCAAAGCGCCGCCAATGATTTGCAAGGTGATCACGATCGCGTTGACGACAATTCCAACGGCCAAAGAAATCCAGCACCACTTCTTTGCATTCGCGGAAGCCGCCAGAGCGCCGTTGATATCACCAGCGGCTTGTTTCGTGTTGACCTGCGCCGCATAAACAATGGCAGCGATCCCGCCGGGCAAACAGCAGCACAAAGTGACGAGAATCGCCTGCACGAGATAATTGGGGATTTTTTCACCGGGCGCGGGCTGCATGACCGGCGCGCCGCTCGGGACGGGCGCGGCCACGTTGGCGAATTCCGGATAACTGGAAAGCGGCCGCCAATCGGTCTGCCCCTCGCCCTGAATCAGCGTTTGCCCGTTCGCACGGCCTTCCCTCACCCAGTTTCGCAATTCATCCGCGCTGACTGGCCCGTATTCTTTTTGGTCCGCCCCGATGATTTTATACATGAGTTGTTCCTTCCCGGATTGTGTTGAGCGGATAGATGACAGAAGCGCCAGTTGAATCCAATACGAAAATCTCAACGAAACGCCGCGAGCGATTCGAGTTTCCTGAAGGCGCGACCGCTCTCGATCACTTCGGTGGCGAGTTCCCAGCCTTCAGCAATACTTCTGGCGCGATTGGCGACGAACAGCGCCGCGGCAGCGTTGAGCAACGTCGCGTCGCGCTTCGGCCCGCGCTCTTCACCGCGCAGGATGCGTTTCAGAATCTCCGCATTCGCCGTACGGTCGCCGCCCACGAGATCATTCACCGAGCCAGATTGCACGAGAAACTGTTCCGGCGAAAACGTGGAAACGTGGAAGCCGCGCTCCTGATAAAATTCCGCAACGTGGTTGTTTCCGAAGGTCGAGAACTCGTCCAGAAACACAGTGCTGTCTCCGACTTTGGACTTTGGACTTTGGACTTTGGACTCCAGCGTTCCGCACACGACCATCCCTCGTCGCACGCCGAGCGTTTGCAGCACGCGCGCCATCGGCTCGCACAACTCTGGTCGCGGCACCCCGATGAGTTGCGCCGTGGGCCGCGTGGGATTCAAGAGCGGGCCGAGGAAATTGAAAATGGTCCGCTGTCCGCGCTCGGCGCAGATTTTCCGCGCCGGCGCAATGTGCTTGAAGGCCGGGTGATATTTCGGCGCAAAGAAAAATGCAAACTGATGTTCGCGCAGTGACCGCGCGGCGTCTGGCGGTTCGAAATTCGTGCGAATGCCCAACGCCTCCAGCACGTCCGCGCTGCCGGACTGTGAAGTGATGGCGCGATTGCCGTGCTTGGCGACCGTGACTCCCGCCGCCGCGGCGATGATTGCAACCGTCGTCGAGATGTTGAACGTGTTCAGCCGATCGCCGCCGGTGCCACACACATCGAGAATTTCGCCAGCACGAGTTGCAGCATCGAGTTCCGGTTGAACGGAACGCTCCCGCAATTCGCCGGCGAATGCCGCAATCTCTTCGACGGTTTCACCTTTGCGCGCGAGAGCGGAAAGGAAGTTGGCTTTCGATTCCGGGGTGCCTTCTTCGGAAACGAGTGCGCGCACGGCCTCGGCAACCTGCGCGGGCGAGAGAGCCGTCTTCTGTTCCAACTGTCGCTGTAATACTGCGAGCACGTGCCATCAGTGTTCAACAGACACGCGCACTGTCCAAGAATTGATTAAGCGGCCAAGTCAACGGAGCGCGGCGTGAACACCCCCGCTCCTGAAAAGCAGCGGGCGCCGGCACCAGATGGCGCCAGCGCCCGCGTGTTGTGTTCTCAGATTATTCCGGCACCGGGACCGCGATGCGGTAGAATTTCATGACGCCGCTTGAATCCACGGGCGTGCCGGGGCCGCCGGGGAACGGAGTCCACGGACCTTCGAGTGAATCGGCGGATTCAATCGTGCCCAGTCCATCGCCCATGTCGTCCCACCACAACTGCCCGTTCTCGATGCGAATCGTGGGCGGAGAAACCGCAATATTCTCCACGTCGAAGGACGCCAGCGGCTCGAACGTTCCGTCACCATCCAGGTCGGCTTCGATTACGATAGTGTAAACGCCGCCCGGATCAGCTTCGGTGAACTGCACTGGCAGCACGAACGTCCCGTCTCCGCCATCGGCCTTCGCGCTCTTTGACTTGCTGGCGCCATTGAGCACCCATGGCATTCCCGGCGGCAAGCCATTGAGACTGACGTGTTCCATGTCCATCTGCATGTCCGGTCCCATGACCATGAACCGCACCGACCCGTCGGCCATCAAGCCGTTCAGGCCCACATGCACATCACCCGTGGTGTTGCCCGCAATCCCGGTCGGAGCGTCCGGCAATGTCACACCCACTGAGCCGGGGTTCACAACGATGCCCGTGCAGACCGTCGGGCATTGTGACTCTCCGGCCACCGAGAACGTCCAGATGGACTGTCCATTCGGCGGCACCGTCGGCGGCGCGCAGAGCGTTACCGGAACGAGTGTGCAAGTGAACGGCGGCAACGTGACCGCGCCACTCTGCGGCGGAATCACAGCCGGGCCGGATGCAACCCAATGAATCGTCTGCGGCACACCCGCGTTGTTGCAGATGCGGGCCTTCACCGTCACGCACCCGTTGGATCGAATGGGCACCGTGGTCGGGACGGCGCAACTGATCTTGCACTTGCCGGCCTGGTGCGCGTTCCACAGCGCGAGTATTTCCGCCGGTGACAATGCGCGCCGGAAGATTTCCACTTCATCGATGTGCCCACGGAAGAATCCGTTCAGCGCCGGCACCACTCCCGCGCCGACGAAGAGCGAGTTGTTGTTCGCGAGCGGCAGCGGGATGGGGCCGCCTTGCACGTTCACGACCGCGCCGTCGAGATAGAAGGTCACCACTCCACCGCCTCCGCGACGGACCGTGACCGCGACGTGGTGCCAGTTACCGTCGAGCGGCACCGGCACGCCTGAGTTGAAGTTCTGGACGGCCACTCCGGCGAGGTACAGGTTCATGAGACCGTTGTTGAGGTAATACTCGTAGCCCCGCACACCTGCGGCGCCGGTCGTGGCACCCATCTGACCGAGCTTGCTCACGATGACGCGGCGGCCTTGAGCGCCAGCCGTGTCGCGGCGCACCCACGCATCGATCGTGAGGTCCGAAACGCTGAGCATGATGGCGGCGTAGTTCGGCACGCGGACGAAGTCGTTGATGCCGTCGAAGCCGAGGCTGTTCAACACGTACTGGCCGACGAGTGGCGTCGGGCCGTTGATGTGCCCGCCATTCGGCGCGCCCGGAATGATGTTCGCGGCGATCGGGCCGACTGGTTCATCGAAGGGCAGCCAGAGCACCATGCTGCGCGGCGGTTTCACGCACGGATTGCTCGGGCGAACGATGACGAGGAACTCGCAGCAGTTCGTGCGGTTGCAACGGTCCACGACGCAGCAGCGGACCGTGTGCGTGCCGACCGGGAAAAACGATCCGGACGGCGGAGTGCAGACGAGATTGCTCGCGCCGGGCGGAACAATCGGTGGCGGATAGTTCACGATCTCGCCGTTGCCGCAGGTCGTTACGATGATGTTGCTCGGGCAATGGATGATCGGATACGGCACCGGCCTGACCGTGACGATGAAGGTGCAGGTGTTTGTGCCGCATTGATTCGTGGCGACACAAGTTACCGGTGTTGAACCAATCGGGAAGCAGAAGCCCGGCGGCGGCGTGCAACCGCGGAGCGCACCATTGAATACAGTCGGCAATGGATAAGTCACCGGCTGGCAATTCGTCCCGCACACTTCCACCGTGATGTTGCTCGGGCAGTTGAGGATGGGCGGATGCCCGGTGCCTGCGATGACGCGCACCGTGAACTGGCATTGTGCTGTGCCACAGTTGTTGCTGGCGACGCACGTCACCGGGTGATCACCCACAGGCAGGCAAGTGCCCGGCGGCGGATTGCAGCCCACGAGCACTCCGTTGTTCACCGTCGGCGGTGGATAGAAGACCGGCACGCAGTTCGAGCCGCACGGAACGGTCGCGACGACGAAGTTCGTCGGGCATTGGATCGTGGGGCCCTGGCCTCCGGTGGGAGGCACCACCCGGACTGTGAACGTGCAGAGCGTCGCGCCGCAATTGTTCGTGGCACGGCACGTCACTGTCGTAATGCTGCCAACCGGGAAGCAAGTGCCAGGTGGAGGATTGCAACTCTCCAACGTTCCATTGACCACGGTCGGCGGAGGATAGAAGACTGGGACGCAATTGGAACCGCACGGCGCGGTCACGATGATGTTCGTTGGGCACTGAATGACCGGCCCTTGTCCCTGGCCGCGGATGACGCGTATCTGGAACTCGCACTTCATTTCCTCACCGCAGTTATTCGTGGCGCGGCAGACCACCGGATAGATGCCGGCGGGCAGACACGTTCCGGGCGGCGGGTTGCAACCCACGAGCGTTCCGTTGACCACAGTGGGCGGCGGATAAGACACTGGCACGCAATTCGAGCCGCACGGCAGCGTGACGACGATGTTGCTTGGGCAACGGATCGTGAGCGGCGCATTCTGGCGAATCACGGTCACGATGAATTCGCACGAGGCGCGCGCGCAATCATTGGACGCGAAGCAAGTGATGAGATGATTGCCGGCCGGCAGGCAAGTGCCCGGCGGCGGGTTGCAGGCGATGAGCACGCCGTTCGTCACGACCGGCAATGGATAATTCACGGGCACGCAGTTGGAGTTGCACGGCAACGTGACGGTGAAGTTCGTCGGGCACCGGATGAACGGTTCCTGGCCCTGCCCCGGCACGACGCGCACGTCGAACTTGCACTCGGCGGCCATGTCGCAGCCATTGGTCGCCTTGCAGTGCACGGTCGTGATGCCAATTGGGAAGCAACTGCCGGACGGCGGACTGCAACCCACCAGCGTGCCGTTGTTCACCACTGGCGCCGGATAAATCACGGGCACGCAGTTCGAGCCGCACGGCGCGGTCACGACGATATTGCTCGGACATTGAATCGAAGGCGGAATGGGATCGCCCAGCGGAACCACGCGAATGAGGAAGGTGCATCGGACCTCGCCGCAATTGTTCGTGGCGCGGCACACGACCGGGTGAATGCCGACCGGCAGGCACGTGCCCGGAGGCGGAGTGCAATCAACAAGCACGCCGTTGCTGACCGTGGGCAACGGATAATTCACCGGCACGCAGTTCGAGTTGCACGGCAGTTGGAAGAACAGCGTGTTCGTCGGGCAGTTGATCACTGGCGCGTTCGCACCGGGACGCACTTCCAGCGTGAACTCGCACCTGGCTTCGCCGCAATTGTTCGTAGCGAGGCAAGTCACGTTGTAAATGCCGACGGGCAGACATGTGTCGAGCGGTGGTGTGCATTGAACCAGCCCTCCGTTGCTGACCACCGGTAGCGGATACTTGACGGGCACACAATTCGAGCCGCAGGGCACGGTGTTGACGATCGGGTTCGTCGGGCACTGGATGCTCGGCGGCTGGCCTTCGCTCGGAATGACGCGGATAAGGAATTCGCACTCGACGCGAGCGCACGCATTGGAAGCGTGGCAGGTCACGGGATAAACGCCGGCGGGCAGGCATGTCCCTGGCGGAGGATTGCAACCGATGAGCACACCGTTGTTCACAATCGGCATGGGATAAGAGATCGGCACACAGTTCGAGCCGCACGGAATCGTCAGCACGATTGGATTGGTTGGGCAACGAATGACCGGCGGTTGCACGTTGCTGGGACGCACTTCCACGTTGAACGTGCAGGAAGTGGAGAGTCCGCAGTTGTTCGTGGCGGTGCAGGTCACCAGATGAACACCCGCCGGGAAACAAGTTCCACGAGGCGGTGTGCAATTGACCAGCGTGCCATTGGCGACAGACGGCAACGGGTAGAAGACCGGCACGCAGTTGGAGCCGCACGGCAGAAACGCGATGACGTTCGAGGTCACACAATGGATGACGGGCGGCTGGCCCTGACCTGAGTTGACGGTCACGGTGAATTGGCACTGCGCGGACTGGCCGCAATTGTTCGTGGCGCGGCACGTCACCGTGGTGGTGCCGATCGGGAAGCAACTGCCGCGCGGCGGAGTGCATCCGGCCAATACGCCATTGCCCACCAATGGCAATGGGTAGAAGACGGGGACGCAGTTCGAGTTACATGGCGCGGTGACGACCACGTTGCTCGGGCACTGAATTGTCGGAGGATTCGCCGCTGTTCCAGGATTCACCTGAATTGTGAACGTGCATGTCGCCGAGGCGCAACTATTCGACGCGATGCATTGCACGACATGATTGCCCGCCGGCAGGCAAGTTCCCGGTGGCGGATTGCAACCAATCAAAACACCATTGTTCACCGTGGGCAGCGGATATGAAACCGGCACGCAGTTCGAGCCGCACGGCAGCGTCACGACTCGGTTGCTCGGACAATTGATCGTAGGAGGCGTTCCCGCTGTGCTGGGGTTCACGCGCACATCGAACTGGCACTGTACGATTCCGCAATTGTTCGTCGCCCGGCAAATCACGGGCGTCGTGCCGACCGGGAAGCAGAAGCCCGACGGCGGATTGCATCCAATGAACACTCCATTGTTCACCACTGGAACCGGGTACGGCACGGGCACGCAGTTCGAGCCGCACGGCGCGGTCACGACGATGTTGCTTGGACATTGAATGGTCGGCAGTGACTGTCCAACCACGCGCACATCGAACTGGCATTCAGCCAACATTCCGCAGTTGTTTGTCGCGCGGCAGATGACGGTCGTGCTGACGCCAGCCGGGAAGCAAAAGCCGGATGGCGGACTGCATCCGATAAACACTCCATTGTTCACAACGGGCGCGGGGTAAGAGACGGGCACGCAGTTCGAGCCGCACGGCGCGTTCACAACGATGTTGCTCGGGCATTGAATGGAAGGCGGAACTGGATCTCCGTGGAAGACGCGCACGATAAATTCGCACGAGGCCGAGCCGCAATTGTTCGAGGCCACGCAAGTCACCACTGTGTCGCCCAATGGGAAACAGAATCCGGGCGGTGGGTTGCAGCCCACCAACACGCCATTGCTCACCGGCGGCGGCGAATACGACACCGGCACGCAGTTCGACCCGCACGGCACGAAGAAGCGGACGATGGGATTGGTGGGACATTGAATCGTGGGCAGCGGACCTTGGGCCGGCACCACCCGGACATCGAATTGGCACGTCACGGCTTGACCGCAATTATTCGTGGCGCGGCACGTGACCGTGGTGAGGCCAATCGGGAAACAGAAGCCGGACGGCGGATTGCAACTTTCCAACGCGCCATTATTCACGATCGGGGCGAAAGACACCGGCACACAGTTCGAGCCGCACGGCGCGGTCACGACAATGTTGGTCGGGCATTGAATGCCGGGTGGTTGGCCTGCTGTGGATGGGACAACCTGGATCGTGAATTCACATGATGCAGAAGCGCAATTGTTGCTCGCAAAACATGTGACGACATGATTTCCGAGGGGCAGACACGCGCCCGACGGCGGATTGCAACCCACGAACACACCGTTGTTCACCACCGGGACCGGATAAATGACCGGCACGCAGTTTGAGCCGCACGGTAACGTGACCACTCTGTTGCTTGGACATACGATCGTGGGCGGCGGTGTCGGGCGCACGGTGATTGTAAATGTGCATTGGTTGGTGCCGCACTGGTTGGTGGCCCGGCAGGTGACAGATGTGGTGCCGATCGGAAAACAAAACGTCGGAGGCGGACTGCACCCAACCAGAGTGCCGTTGACCACCGTCGGCGGTGGATAGTTCACCACCTGACAATTCGGTTGGCATGTATCGACCACGATGTTGCTGGGGCAAGTGATGCCCGGCGGCTGGCCCTGGCCTTGCCCGACAAAAACATCGAAGACGCAAAAGACGGTGTCGCAGTCATTGGTCGCGCGGCAAACGATCGTGTGGGTGCCAACGGGCAAACAAGTGCCGGATGGAGGATTACAGCTTTCCAGTTTGCCGTTGTTCACGACCGGCGCGGGATAAACCACCGGTACACAATTGGAACCGCAAGGCACGGTGAAGAAAAACGGTTCCTGAGGGCACTGAATCGTCACACGCGGCACGGCACGGACTTCCACTTTGAAACTGCACTGCGCCGTGCCGCACCCGTTCGAGGCGATGCACGTCACAGGGTTCGATCCGATCGGGAACAACGAGCCGGAAGGCGGGTTACAAAACACGGCCGTGCCCGTAGGCGTGACCGTCGCGGAGAAATTCACACGGGCGCTGTTGCTGCAAGTATCAACCGTGATGTCCGCGGGGCATTGAATGGAGGGGGGCTGGCCTTGCGGATTCACCGTCACGGTGAACGTGCAGGTATCTTTGAGACCGCAACGATCTTCGACCGTGCAGGTCACAGTCGTGGTCGTACACGGGAACATGCTGCCGGAAGGCGGCGTGCAGGTGACGGTAAAATCGCCACTGTTGTCGGAAGCGACGGGCGGCGGGTACATCACGATGGCTCCGCAACCACCGGTCGGGCTTGGACAGGTGCTCACGACGATGTTGCTCGGACACCGGATGGTCGGTGGCGTGGTGTCGCGCACGACGACGATGGTGAAGTCACAGCGGCCGACGATTTGGCCATTGGCGGTGACGACACATTGAACGGGATGTGGGCCGGGCCCGAACGGCGTTCCCGGCGGCGGATTACAGTTCACCTGCACCTGCACGCCCGGACAGATGTTGGAGACGATGACCGGGTATTGCTGCGCCACATAAACGTCCGTGCAGGTGTAGTTCGTGAGGAATTGCGGCGGGCAAATCACCGTGACACAGTTCGAAACGGATTGCGCGGAAGCGTTGCCGGCGGCGGCGATGAACAACAAAAACAAAGCCGCGGTGCAGAGCCGGGCTTTATGACGGAGATGGCTGAGCCACGAAATCAGAAGCACACCAGTACAGCACACATTCAAATGAGTTTTCATTTTTCCCTTCGCGTTGGTTGTGTTGTTCCTTCGTCGAGTGCCGAAACTCAAGCCGGGGATGCATTGAGTTTTAAGGCAGCCTGGCGCTGGATAACGAGCATGAGGAAAAGCAGGTGAATTGCCATCTCAAAAACTGAGAAAGTTTTCGCAACGCGCGGGAATTATTACCGCGGAAGTTCCTCGAAATAGCAACCCACTGGAGGTGCAAACAGACGCTCAGGCGTGCGACCGGCCAGGACGGCGGTCATGCCATCACGCAACTCGTGATGTCGAACCACGGCACGCGGCTTTCCGATCGATTCATACCAGTCGTCAATGCGGCCGCGATACACGATGTCGCCGTCCGGCTTGAGCACGAATGCTTCGGGGACGTGAGTGGGCCGCAGCCAGCGAGCGACGGCAAACTTGTCGTCGAAGAGCACGGGAAACTGGATCGAATACTCTTTGGCGAACGCGGCGGCTTTCGCGCGCGTCATTCTTCGTTCGGCGATAACGCCGTAGAATTCAACCGCGTTGGTTTTGTGGTCCGCCGCGATGCGATTCAGTTTCGGAACGTAACGCTGAGAAATGGGGCATTCGGGGCCAAGGAACACGAGCACGATTACCTTGGTCCCTTGAACTTCTCCCAGCCGGTGCGTGACTCCCGCGACGTCCGTTGCGGAACGCACTTGAAAAAGATTGGGGCTGGGTTCGGCAGCGACCGCGACTGCGGCGCTGCACGTCAAGGCAAGGAGCTGAAACCAACTCTTCACGCCCAGCCCGTTCCAATGCCGCAATCGTGTCCGCATCTTCGAAATTCTAGCATGGGCCGGGATGCGCCGTGCCATCCCATTCTTAGAAATGGGATGGGCGATGAGGACATGCCACCGTCGCCCGCGGCGGATCAGAAGGGGACGAGACCTACTCAATCGCTGTCCGTTCTCGCCCCGCCGGTGCCCTCTCCGGTTTCGCTATGGGACAGCGAAATCAAATCACTCTTTGCGCAACAGTCGCGTCATTTCATGCCCGCGCAAAACGGCAAACACTCCAGCAAAAAAAAGCGCGCCCAGCGGCAAAACTGCCGACGAAGAAAATCGGGAGCAAAACTTTGCTCGGATGGCCGATGGATACCGCAGTGCGTAAGCGGGGTTGCATCGCGCCCCAGCGTAGTGAGTCGCACCGCCAAGTCAACCATCGCCTTCGGCCCGCTGATGGACCTGCATCGCAGCGTGAAGCTTTCTCATTGGACCGTCCGATTGCACAGTCCGGTTGAATTGAAAGCGTCTCATCTTACATTGCCGCAACAAGGGGGCGTTATGAATGGGCCGCAACGAAGAAAGGAAGGGGAATCCAATCGAGGAGAACATTTTCGCAGGTTCGCGCACGGCACATCACGGGTGGCCGGCTCGCCCTGGACTTTTGCCGTGGCATGTCTGGTCATCATCGGCTGGGCGATGACTGGCCCGATGTTTCATTATTCCGACACCTGGCAGCTTGTCATCAACACGGGGACGACCATCGTCACGTTCCTGATGGTATTTCTGATTCAGAACACGCAGAACCGCGACACGCGCGCCATGCAGCTCAAACTGGACGAACTGATCCGGGCGTTGAAAGGAGCGCGAAATCGTTTGGTGGACCTGGAAGAGATGACCGACGAGGAACTTGACCGGCTCCAGGAAGAATTCCACCGCGTAGCGCGTGCGCGCGAATCACGCCACAAGCAGCGGCCAGAGCAGAAACCAAAGCCGTCGCCCAGGGAAGTCAGGGAGCAGGCCACGCCCGCGATTAAGTAGAAATATTTTATGGGGCGCCATCCTTCCCGAAATTTTCTTCGTGATTTTACCGCCGTCGAATTCTACGTTCTCGCGCCATGATCATGTGGATTGCAGCGCTGGTGCTGGTGGGATTGACGATTGGGATTGGATATCGGCAAGGCGCGATTCGCGCCGCGTTCACGTTCATCGGTCTCATCATCGCGGCGATGCTGGCCATCCCTTGCGCGCCGCTTTTTGCCTGGGTTTTTCCGCTCATCGGTTTCAAGAACCCGGTCGTGGCGCAGTTCGGCGCGCCGGTCATCGCGTTCTTCGTCATTTCGCTCGTGTTCAAGGGCGTGGCCGCCTTCGTGCACCGGAAGGTCGATTACCATTACAAATACAATCGCGATGATGCCACGCGGGCCGTATGGGAAGTAATGCACCGGCGCGTCGGCGCGTGCATCGGCGCGTTGAACGGCACGGTTTATTTTCTCGTCTTCGCGCTCATCATTTCTGTGTTTGGCTACTTCGCGATTCAAACCGGCGGCAGCGAGAGCAACTCGAAAGTGCTCTCCTTCGTGGGCAAGTCTGCTGAAGATTTGAAGAGCACGCAGATGGAAAAAGTCGTCGCGCCCTTCAATCCCGCGCGCGAAAAGTATTTCGAGGCTTCGGACATTCTGGGCCTGCTCTATCACAATCGCAGCCTGGTCGATCGGCTGAAGAATTACCCGGTTTTTGCGGCCATGGGGCAGGAGCCGGCGTATCAGGAAATGGCCAAGGACCAGGAGTTGCAGAACCAGCTCAAGGGACAGGCCAGCTTGAATGAAATCCTCGCGCATCCCAAGGTGCAGGAAGTCATCAGCAACACGGACATCGCCACCAAGGTGCTGGACCTCGACATGAAAGACCTCAAGCAGTACCTCGAAACGGGTGTGTCTGAAAAATACGGGAAGGAGAAGCTGCTGGGGCGATGGGCCTACGATGCCTCGGCTTCGATTCAGTTGAACAAGCAACTGAAACCCGATGTCACGGCGGCGATCTGGCTGCGGATGAAGAACGAGTTGATGGAACGGTTCAACTCTTCGGTCTTCACTGCTTTTTACGACAACAAAGCCACGTTCCAACTTCGTACAAACATGGAAGGCAGAGCGAGCGCGTTCGAAGCCCGCGGGCGGTTGCCGAATGGGCAAACGAACTACGTGCCGCGCTGGTTCACGACGAACGCGATGTACTCCGCGACCGGCAAATGGAGCGGTTCAGCGCCGACTTATCTCATCACATTGACGAGCAGGAGTGGAACGGCCACATCGGAAGGCCGGCTCGAAGGCGACACGCTATGGTTTCAGTTGGAAGGTGGCGATTCGGCGACACGCAAGGCATTGTCGTTTACGCGGATGCCGGATTAACGCGCCACCGCTGAACTCTAGCGCAGGAAACTCGCCGGCGTCACGGCGCCAGAACCAAACGCCTTCCGATCAATGGGTGTTCCGTAACCTACGACCGGATTGGTGCTGCTCGTCGTAACCGAAGCGCCGGGCATCGCGGTCAAAGCGCGGTCCAATAATGCGGGTGAAGATCCATTCACCAAAGTTTGCGCGCCGGCTTCGCTGAAGCCATCACCGCCCTCAGTCGTGGCGACGCCGTAAACAACTAGGCCACAGGCTACCATTCCCACTCCGGCGGCAAACGCTGGACGCAAATCGAACCCAAAGCGTTCCCACCACGACACGCGCCCTTCGCCGGATTGGATGCGCGAGACGACGCGTCCCGAAAATTCGTTGAAGTAGCGCGGCGGCGGCTGTTCGTAGCGTTTGACCCGGAGGACTTTTTGCAAGGAATCGAAATTATCGTCAGGCGAGGAACCCATACCATCACTCCATTTCACTTCACGTAATCAGAAAGATACGCCTGCAATTGCTGGCGCGCGTAGAAAAGCCGGGAACGCACGGTCCCGACGTTGCAATCCATAATGTTGGCAATCTCTTCATGCGAAAGGCCCTGAATATCGTGAAGCGTCACGACCATCCTGTGAACATCCGACAGCTTCTGCAGGGCCTTGTTCAATTTTTCCTGGAGCTCCGCCAGCGCGATGTCGCGCCGCGGCGTCTTGTCTGAAACGAACGCGACCAGTTCCGGATCGTTCTCGATGTTGAAGTCCAGGTCATTGAGGCTGAGCGACGTTTTGTTCTTCCGTTGCTTGAGGAAGTTGATCGTCTTGTTCACCGCGATGCGATAGACCCAGGTGTAGAAACTCGAATCGCCCTTGAAGGATTTCAGCGCGCTGTAGGCTTTGATGAATGTCTCCTGCGCGAGGTCGTTGGCGTCCTCGTGGTTCGAGGTCATGTGATAAACCGTCGCGTAGATGCGCTCCTGGTAACGCTGCACGAGCTGGTCGTAAGCGCGCATGTCGCCCTCGCGCGCGGCCTTCACGAGTGCCACGTCGCTTTGCGCTTCGACGGCGTCTTCCTGCGGCGGCGGCGCGGCGTTGCGCTGCGCCTCCTGCTCTTCCGATACTTCAGCCGCGAGGTCCGCCGGTTTTATGACGGCCGGATGTTTCATCATCGCCAGCATTACGCCGCGCCTCCCAATGCTTCAGTCTGCGCCGCGAGCACCTCGCACAATTGGATCAAACCGCCGCGCGCGTCACTCGCGCGCAACCGACCCGCCAGTTCCCTCGCCTCATCCAGATACTGTTCCACAACACGCATCGATTCGTGCAACGCACCCTGCCTCTGCAACAACGCCACGACCTGCGAAAAGTCTCGTGGCTGATAATCATCTAACAACGCGCCCAGTTTTTTGTTCAATCCGGCGTCGTTCCGCTCCAACAACACGAGCAACGGCAAAGTCACTTTGCCCTTCGCCAGATCGCTTCCGAGTGATTTGCCGGCCGCGCCTTCGGAGCCGAACAGGTCGAGGCAGTCATCGTAAATCTGGTAAGCGGTTCCGAGCGCCAGTCCGAAGCCGCGCAACGCGTTCCGCTCAGCGGATGACGCGCCGCTCAAGTGCGCGCCCAAATCGCACGCGAGCGCGAACAGCTCGCCCGTCTTCATCGCCAGCACCTTCAAGTATTCCGCTCGCGCGCAGCGGACGTTTTTCCAGTGCAGGCTTTGCAAAATCTCTCCTTCGCACACGGTGTCCGTGGACGCCGAGACGGCCCGGCAAACTTCGGTGGTGGGAAAACTCGCGGCGAGCTTCAGCGCTTTGGCAAACAGGCAGTCGCCCAACAACACGGAAATGTCGTTGCCCCAGTTCGCCGCCAGCGTCGGACGCCCGCGCCGAATCGTGGCCTCGTCCATCACGTCGTCGTGGACGAGCGTGGCGAGATGCACCATTTCAATGATGACGGCGACCGTGACGTGGCTGTCCTGGATTTTCCCGGTGGCATTCGCGCTCAAGCCGACGAGCGCCGGGCGCAACTGCTTGCCCTGCGCGGTCAGCGCATACTCGGCATAGGCGGCGAGGTCGGCTTCGAAAGCGCTGATTTGCTCGCCCATGCGTTTGGAGACCGCCTGGAGAAAGGGCTCCAGCGGCAGCACGATTTGCTTCCAATCAACCGGGGATTTCGCAAGCAACGCAACTGAATCCGAGGGCGGCGCCACTCTGGTTTCTGCGGCCAACATTGTGCGGCCAAGTTACGGGGGCGCTGTACTCAAGTCAAACTTTGGTGCGCGGGCCGTTCGTATGGCGTGGGAGGGACGAGTTCCGCGAGTGCCCAATCCTCCCAAACAGTTGGAGGGAACGGATCAGCAACGGTGCCGGTGCCTTTGATGCCGTCCGTACGGCGGGCGATCCACACGTTGAGGCGGTACGGTTCGAGAAGAAGTGAGTCAATGAGGGACATGTGAAGGTTTTGAAAATCAGGTTCGTTTCCTCCATCCGAAAAAGCAAAACGTGATAGCCCCGAGGACAAGCAAGACGCAAGTGGAAGGTTCAGGAACCAAAGTGCCGGAGAAGAACGTCACCAGACCCAGCGTGCTCGCCTGTCCAGCCGGGCTGTCAAGATTTCCATAAACGCTGCCCACTCCATCGGAGTTGCGAAGCCAGGCGTCCAACTGGGCGAATACGAATCCTTCACGCGTCTGGAAATCCATTAGCAAATTACCGTCCGAGGGCCGGTACAAATAGGGTTGGTCCAGCAGAAAATGAATCTCGAAGGATTGTGGAGACAGGCCAGGTGAATAAGCCGCAAAGACGGACGGGCTGCCGCTGAAAACGGTACTTGCGTTTATGCCGATATTGTCGGCGAAAACGGGACTGAGGCTGTCGGTGGGCCGAGGAGTTACCGACAGATTGATTTGCATATTGGTCAAGACCCGGCTGAAGGTCGCGCCATTCACCGCGTCCAGACGGAAAGAGATCGATTGCAATAAAACACCACCGGCCTGAGAAGGACTCACAAAATGATTTGCCTGATAGGGCTGTTGAAAACGATGCGAAGGGTAGCTAAATAAACGTTCCGTGGAGCTGTTGCCTTCAAGGTTGTAATCGACAGGAACGCCGCCACCCCAAGGCGTTCCTTGACCGAAAAGCAAGGCGCACCCAAAGAATCCAAGGCAGATGGCGATGCATGTTTTCATATTAAATCCCGAAAAGAGTTGCGTCCTCAATGCGAGTTCGGAGGTCGTCGCGCCGCTGCTGCCCCAGGTTGTCCCATCCGCGCGCCGGCACGCCGGACTGCCGCTGGTTGTTAAGATAGGCGACTTCCCCCACTCGGGCGTCGAGTGTCAGTCGAGTATCGTCACAACCGAGATCGAAGATATTGTTCTGACCGACTCCTTGATCGCAACTTACGAACTGAATTCCCCTGGCAACCGGATCAGCAGGCGATGCGAACTGGCGCACGACGTTCTTACAGTCAATGGCAGATTCGACGAAGTTATTCATAACACGTTGGCGGTGCAGATGGGATGACTATGAATTCCCTTTGGCATTCGTTCCACGATCTAATTGTCGCGCGTGATGCTCCAGGCGTCGGTGTAGCGCTTCCCTTTGGGAATCCATTCCACGTGGCCGTCGCAGAACGCCACGTTCGCGCCATCGCCGTTGTGATTGTCTCCTTGGTCCTGCTCGTTGTTCGGTGGCGAGTCATCGGCGTCGAAGAAAATCCAGAACTGCGAAGTGCCTGGCCTCATGCCAACGAAACCGGACGCGAACTGGAGCGTGTAACTTTCGAGAAATGATTCGGTGAGCTTCTGGCCGCGCACGTTGCCCAGCACTTCGTAACTGTGCCCGGTGGGCGCGTTTCGGTTCGCGGCATTGTCGCGCAAGTCGCTGATGCGGCGCCCGATGCCGAAGAGCATAATCGTATTGGTGCGCACGGCGTTTTTCGTGCTGGCGCAAACGTAGGACTTCAGGTTCTCCACGTAGGCCGGATAGAGCCAGTTCAGGTCGTCGTCCGCGTTGTTGCGCACACCGGGGGCCGCGCCGGCGGAATCCGCGATCAAATGGCCTTCATTGTCGTCAGCGTATAACTGGCTGCCGAGGCCCATCTGCTTGAGGTTGTTCAGGCACACCGTCCGCCGGCCCTTCTCTTTCGCCTTCGCCAGGGCCGGCAGGAGGAGCGCCGCCAGAATGGCAATGATGGCGATGACCACGAGCAATTCGATGAGGGTGAATGCGCGGCGGGCGGAAGTCGAAGGTCGAGAGTCGAAAGTCGAGGGCCGGAGGCTCAGGCTCTCGACCTTCGACCTTCGACGTTCGACTCCGTCTCGCATTGTCATTGCCGCAAGCGGAAGAAACCGTGCACGTCTTCCGCGGAGAGGGTCACGCTGTTCGTGCCGTTTTCCGTGACCACCGTCGCGAAAATTTGTTCCCACGAGATGGGCGACAGACTGAAGGTGCCTTCCAAAACGAAGCCGCCGGCGCTCTCCGGCCAACTGAGCACGATGCTGGCTCCTTCGCGGCGAATGGACAGGACGGGCCGCGGCACGATGGAGGACGGCGTCACGGATGCCCAGGTCGTTCCGATGCGCAGTTCATCGAACGTCATCACGGCCGGCGTGTTCGCGCTCGTGTTCTGGCGGAACGCAAATCGATCGATGGAGACGATGTCCGCGCCGTTCGTGGTGGCGCGCAGCGTGGGCGCGGGTTCATTGGTGGCGCCAAACGTGGCCGGCTCGGGATTGATCCAAAGGTTTACTTCGTCGTCGGTCGCGGTCCCGGCGCGAAACGTGTAGCTCATCACGATGAACACGACTTCGCCATTGCCGAAGAGCGTCGGCGCATACACGGCTTCGGCGGAAGTGACTTTCGTGACGCCGAGATTGTAGCCGCCCGAGGCGGATTTGATGGAGAGTCGCGCCTCCTGAGAATTGGCGCCCTGGTTCACAAACGACGCGATGAAGGCGGTCGTGGAGGTGAATGCGGCGCCGACCTCGTCGATGCGCATGGGAAAGGAATAGTAAAGCGTGCCGCCGCTCACGCTGGCCCCAAGCGCGAGCCGCACCGCAGCGCCCGCTCCGCCGTTCGTGATGCTTTGGGCCGACGGCGCAGCGAGTCCCGCGAGCGAAAGGCTGTTCGGCACAATGAACGTGTCGTCGCCCGTGCCGTTGAGGCTCCACGTTTGCGCGCCGTTGAGCGTTTTGCCATTCAACGAATCTCCGGCGGGATAGTTGAACGGTTCGTAAACGAGGAGAGTGGCAGTGACGTTCGTCAGGACGGTCAGAATTCCATTCAAGCTCGTGACTGATCCCGCGCTGTTGCTGACGACGACGTTATACGGCCCGGCGTTCGACGGCTGCACGTTGGTGAGGGTCAAAGTCAGGTTGGTTTGGTCCGCGAGAACGTTCGTTCCCTGGAAACGCCATTGGTAAGTGAAAGGCGGCGTGCCATCGACTGAGACGGAAAAGGTCGCATTGCTGCCTTCTGTCGCCGTCCGGTTCGCCGGCTGCAAAATCACCGCGGGCGGAACCGTATCGCTGGTCGTCACGATGGAGAAAGCCATGATGCCATTATTCGCATCGAGCGCGTAAAGACGTTGTCCGCCAAACACGACGGCGCCCGCGAAGACGCCATTGGTATTGTTGTGCGCGAAGTCATGGCGGTCGAGAAAGGCAGGCGGATTGGTCCCGGCCGAAATGTCATACAGGCGAACGGTGTCGGGCGCGGGCTGCGCCGTGGTCGAGATGCCGGCGAACAGGTTGCTTTGCGGATGCGCGCCGATGGGCGTGAGGTTGTTCGGGATTAGCGTCGAGCCATATCGCGCCAGCGTGGTGGCGGTCCCGGTGAGATTTGCGTTGAGGTTGAATTGGAGCAACGAGAGCGGCCCGCCCGATTGCGCGCCTGCCGTCCCGTAAAACGTGTTTCCCGATCCAAAGGTCAATCCATATCCCAGCGCGCCAGTCGGAACGTCGGTCTGAATGACCGTGGAGGTGAATGTGTTGAGCGTGCTGTCAAGCGGTGTGAGCATTGAGACCAGAGTTCCTCGCGACGCGATCAGAATTTGCGTGTTGGTGCCCGCGCCGCGTACCGCCATGGTGTCGCCCCACCGGCGATTGGCGCTGTTGGTGTTGCCATTGCTCGGGTCCCCGGCATAAGCCACCGTTTGCGGAGCCGCTTCATCGGCCCATCGATAAAGACGAAACTGCGGCGGCGCGCTGACCGTGGAAAGATTGCCCACGTAGATTGCGCCATCGTCCGCCACGCCGATCAGACTGATGGGAAACCGCTCGCTGCCGCCCGGCTGGAATCCGGCATACTCGACGTTGCCGATGTGGTCGCCGCTCGTGCCATCGAGAATATAGAAGCCGGCATCGGCCGGGTTTCGATTCACAAGGATGAGATGCCCCGTGGTGGGATTGTAGGCGAGGCCACGCTGATAATAATCCGAGTCGCCCGTAGTGAGGAACGGATAATCGCCTGGGCGCAGGCTTCCATCGCCGTGCGGCCCGAAACTCGCAAGGGGCTCAAGGCGAACATCTGGCGCTGCGCCACAAGAGAGTACGCAACCGAGTCCGCACACGATGGCTCCGATTGTTTTCATGGGTTTGATTGAGACAAGAGCTTCGCCACGCGCGCGCTGGATCGCAAGCGCGGCTTGATTCACGGCTGCTCCCGAATGGCCGCGATGCGCGCGGAAACCGCATTTTTGGGCAGGACCAACGCCCGGAACGTCCATGGCCCACGCGGCTCGACCATGTCTTTATAGTCGGTCGCCGTGCCGATTTTTGTCCCGGCGTTGTTGAACAGATCGATTTCCACCGTCACGCCGAAGCGTTGCCTGTCCGTTTCATTTTTCAATGTGCCGCTGGCGTAAACCAGGCTGCTGCCGGCGGCCTTTTCAATTTTCACTTCCGAAGCCGCGAAATCGCTGATCGTTTCTGCTCTCTTTGTGCGTGAGGGCACGGCAGGGGCCGAAGGTCGAGGGTCGAGAGTCGAAGGCCGGCGTCCCGATGAATTGGGATTCTGCCTTCGATTCTCGACTTCCGACTCGCGATTAATCTTTGCCAGCCGTTGCGCGACGAACAGCGCACTCATCGCTCCGACGAGGCCGATCGCGAGGATGACCACGCCGGCGATGACCCATTTCAGGCTGCGCGAAGAACGCGCGCGCACCGGGGCGGGCGCTTCGAGCGTCAGTTCGGTTGGCCATCCGCAATGCGGGCACGGCGCCGTCATGCCGATGCCTTCGGCCGGAAACTCGATATGGCCGCCACACTGCGCGCAGAGGCATTTGAGATATTTCGTTTCGGCCATTGGGCGAAAAATGCTGAAAAGTCGAAACCTTGAAAAGCTAACTTTCAGACTGTCAGCATTTCAGCGTTTCAGCATTTGAGCAGATGAAACGCGCAATCCGCCATCGTCGTCCTGCTTCGTGCATGATGGCCTGGGAACCTGTCCTCGCTAAACCGGCTGAATTCACCGCAGACGTTTGGCTTTGAAAATGCAGTCTTCCCCACGAGGAGATGGTTATGGAAACAGTTTTGATTATCGCATCGGTCGCTTTGCTGATCTCTGGAATCGATTTGGTGTTTACTTACACCAGAGAATCCGCGGCCCGCCTGGAAACGGGCGAATAATCCGACCTGCCGCGAAGCAGGGTCGGAACTTGAGTCTTCTCTGGAGGCCGAGTCAATCTCGGCCGCATGAGAACACCATCGGCTCGCGGTTTCCGTGCGGCATTCAGGCGATCCGGCACCGGCACCTTCGGCATTATCCTTTCCATCTTTCTGACCGCGTGTGACAGATCCTCGCGAGCTCCGGAAGCGAAAATCCGAGAAGCGATTTCCCGCTATGAACAGGCCCGCCAGCAAGTGCTGGATGTTTATGACGCTGAAATCACCGCCGCCCAGCGTCCGGGCGGCGCCGGCCTGAACAGCGCCAAGCAATTGGCGGAAGAGAAAGTGAAGTTTCTGGAACGCATCGATGCGCGTCATGCCGTCAGCGGCTTCCATCGCGACGAAGTCGTGGCATTGGTTTCAGGAAAAACCTGGTACTGGCATTGGGAACAGCTCAATCGCGATCGTCCTTTCAAGATTAACATTGTCGAATCTGGCGACGTGGTTCCGGGCACAGCGGCCAAGAATTGGAAATTGGAACTGCGTTGGATCCTTACCGATGGCTCGACTCTGCTGGTCCCTATCGAAGATTATGCGCTCCGAGGATTCTTCATTCCCAGCGGCAGGCAGGTCGGGGCATTTGCGGACAAGCCGAAATAAGCCCGGCGCTTGCGCAGCAAAACAACTGGTGGCCGCAAGTCAGCGGCACAACGTGCGGGCGCGCTTGCGACAGAGGCGCTCGCGCACAAAGCGGTCCGCCGCTTCGGCAATCGCCCCGGCGTGCAGCGCCGTTTCGCGCAGGCCGCGGCTCGGCTGCCGACTCTGCCCTGCGTTCGTTTGCATGTGCCAGCGAAAGACAAATTTCATAAATTCATTCCCCCTCGGGGTTCACGATTTGAATTTGCCACGGATGACGCGCGCGGAAAATCGGGCGGCGGTCTGAAAACGACCCTGAGAAGAATGCTTGGCCGCCCATCGGGGCGGCTCCCCAGCAAAGCGTCGGCAAATTTTTCCGAAAATCCGAAATGCGTTCTTTTCGTCCCCGGAATTTTTCCGGTGTTGGCCCGATGGCTGCGGATTCGCCGACGGACTACGCTGTTCCCGTCATTAATCGAAGACGGTCCACTCGGACCGAAGGAGGCTTGGAGAAATGACAGCAGGCAGGGCGCAATCAGAGGGGAGCCTGCAACAACGGAGACGCCGGACAATTTTGTCCGGCGTTTTTTTTGAGGCGAGAGAAGGATTGAAGCGCGGACCCCCGCGTCCGCCAGGGACGCGCCTGCCACCCTCACTTCACCCGCATCACCCACACCACTTCGTAATTGGTCGGCAGCGTTGAGGCCAGGTTGGTGGGTTGCCCCGTCAAATTATGGTTGTGCGGGCCCACCGCCACGAACGTGGTGCTGCCGGCCAGCGTGTTGTCCACGTCCACGTTGGGACTGTTCTCCTCCGTCACCACATCCAGCATGTGTGAATGCTCGTCGCTGCCGGTCGTGTTCCCGCTCGTGGTGGCACCGCGCAGAAAATACTGCGGCCCGCCGCTAGCGCCGTTCAGATTGGGCAACGTCGCGCCGTGATACGGCGACGCCACATCATTCAACACCTGCCCGTTGCACTCGACCCAACTCGCGGGCAACACCGGCGTGGCCGGAAAACTTTTCAGATACGCCAGCACGCAACCCATCGGCACGTTCCCCGCGTCGATGATCGTTTTGAGTCCGTTGAACTGGTTGCGCACCTCCGCCGCATCCAGCGGCGAATTGTTCGCAGGCAGATTAGGATCAAAGGCCATGGCCGAAGTGTTGAGGGTTGAGAGTTGAGAGTTGAGGGTCAGGATTCCAGAGAGCGCCGGAGTCCGCTCAGCATGCGACTTTGCTTTTCGGCCGCCGCGTAAATCTCTGCGTGCTCCTGCTCCGAGATTAATCCCTGTCGCTTCGCGATGGCTGCTTGCGATACCACCTCGAAAAGCGAGCCAGCCGCAATCTCCAGGAATCGTATGTGGTCCGCACGCGAACTTCGTGAGCTGCCCTCCGCAATATTTGATGAAATGGAAACTGCGGCCCGCCGCATCTGGCTCGTAAGGCCAAATCGCTCTTCGTCCGGGAAATGCCGCGTTACCGCGTAAACAGTGTCCGCGAAAGCAATCGCTTCGTGCCACGTATCAAGCTTTTCGAAGTTAAACATAGTTTGAAGATGTTGAGAGTTGGAACTGGTTGAGGGTTTATTGATGAGGGTTGAGAGCCAGAATTGGAAGTCAAAGCTGTTCATCCTCACAGCGGCAACTTTTCGGAACGTTCGTAACTCTCAACCCTCAACCTCCGGTCACGCTCTTCCACCCTCAACCCTCAACTCTCAACCCTCAACTCGTCCTTCACGACGCCCTCTTCCTCGTAATGTCACTCCACGGGCTGGTGCCCGTCGTGCCGCCCTGCGCCCGCACGCGGAAAAAATACTCCGCGCCCGGCGTGAGATTGTCGCACGTCGTGCGCGCGCGCTTGCCGCTATACACCTGAGTCCAGGGGCCAGTGGCCGCAGACGCACATTCCGCCACATACACATCGCGGCGCGGCACCGGCTCCCATTGCAGGTGAATCGTCCCTTCCAGATCGCCCGTGAACGACTGGAGATTTCCCGGCGCCGGCAACGGCCCAGGCGGCGTGGGCGGGTTCGCCACGTCCAGGCTGATGGCCTGCAGGCTCGCCTTGTCATGGTTATAGACCACGCCCGCGTACTGCGCGAAGCCATCCACCGCGGCGCGAATCTCCACGAACTTGTCCGCGCGCTCCGTGCGCTGCATTGCGAGATCATCCACCGCGAGCGATTCCGCCGCGAGCGCCGCGCTGCCGGCCGTGGACAGGGTTCCCAACTGCGCCAGCGTCACAGGACTGTTGGCCAGTTCCGTTTTGCCGGTCGCGCCGGCCACGATATTCTGAACGAGCTGGAGCACTTCGGTATCCGACATCCGCCGCACTCCGGTTTTTACTTTAGCCATACGATTATTGCGTTTGATGTTGTCGGGCAAAACCTCGTTCCAGGTTCCAGAGTTCCAAAAACCTTGTCCCCACAGACGATACATAGTTCTGCCTTCTGCGTGGGAACTGGCAGGCGCGATGCCATGCAACCAAGTGTGATGTCGATAACCAGGTGTGATTCGCCGTTGTCGAATAGCCCGGAAAACGCGCTCTTTGGCGATTCGCGGGATTGGCCCCTTTCTGGAATTTGTTCCGATCGAGGACAGCGGAACTGGTTGAGAGTTGAGGGTTGAAGGTTGAGGGAGTGGTGGATGCCACGCAGCAACTGGAATTTACTCTCAACTCTCAACCCTCAACACTCAACTTGCCCTCGATAGCGGTTGAGGGATGAAGGTTGAGTGTCGAGCGAGCGGCGGATGCTGAACGGAAATTGGAAAAAGCTCCTCAGTAAATGAAACCCACTCCATGAAGGCCGCGAAAAGCTCCCGACTAAATCCGATCTGCTCCTGAGAAGTTATCGGCAACCCTCAACCTTCAACCCTCAACTCTCAACCTCTGCTGGATTGTTCCAGAGCAACGGGCCGCGACTCTCAACCCTCATCCCTCAACTCTCAACATCATTCAGAACAACCCTCAACCAATTCGCGCTACTCTCAACCTCCGCCAGTTTGCTCCTGAGAAATGAGCCGCCACTCTCCCTTCTCCTTAAAAACCTTTGCAGAGATCGGTCACACGCACTTTCAAAACCTTGCTGATGCGCACCAGCGTAGCGACCGAAACCGTTTCGACACCACGCTCCAGCGCACTGATATACACCGGATGCACGCCTGCTTTTTTCGCCAGTGTTTTCTGCGTCAGCCCGCTCCTCTTTCGGTAAATGCGCAAATGTTTGGCTAAGAGACGGCGATGTTTCGGCCTGGATACCATGCGCGAGAGGATAATATCGCGCGGCAAGATTGGCCACACCGCGGTCAAAGCATTTCTGGCTGGTGCTCCGGCTTGGCGCCAGTTTGCTCCTGAGAAGTTAGCGGTGACTCTCAACCCTCAGCTCTCAACTTTCTCGTCTTCGCGCAGCCCGCCGTTTTGTTTTCGTTGCGCCTGCGAAGAATTGTCGATTGTTAGAAGCGACCGCTCTTTGTTACGCTTCGTTAAACGCAATGCCTGCTTTTGACGACGCTTTCGCTCGCGTGAAGCAACTCGTCGCTGACTTTCAAGCGAACGAAAACTACTATCTCTCCCCGGCGTATCAGGAGCAGGAGGCTCGACACGATTTCATCGACAAATTCTGGATTGCGCTGGGCTGGGACGTGAACCACGACACGCAGAAGAACCCTTTCGAACAGGAAGTGAAAGTCGAGCGCAAGGAGCATGGCACGTCCCAACGCCGCGCTGATTACGCTTTTTATCTCGCGCCCAACTTCCGTGACGTCAAGTTCTACGTCGAAGCCAAGAAACCGCACGGCGACATCGCTACGGCGGACAATTACTTCCAGGCCGCGCGCTACGGATGGAGCAGCCACACGCCGCTGGCGGTGCTGAATGACTTCGAGCAGTTCCAGATCGTTGATTGCCGATACCGCCCGCATATCGACACAGCGCTCGCGCAACAGGTTCGGAAATATCATTTCACCGAATATCTCGACGCGGAGAAGTTTGCGGAAATCTATTGGCTGTTTTCTCGCGAAGCCGTTGCGAATGGTTCACTTGAAAAATTCGCTGAGACGCTGCCGAAGAAAAAGGGCAAGGCCGTCCAGCGTGGTCTTTTCCCTCTGACTTTCCAGGGCATTGATGAAGCCTTTCTTGAAGAACTGGACGAACACCGCGAAGCACTGGCCAAGGCGTTTAAGAACGAAAATCCCGACCTCGGCGGCGAAACCCTGACCGAACTCGTCCAGCGCACGCTCGACCGTCTCGTGTTCCTGCGCTTCCTCGAAGACAAGCACATCGAGCCGCAGAACCACATCGCTTACTTCGGCGACAAGGGCAGCGCGTGGCAGGACTTCATCCGCGAATCACGCCGGCTCGACGGCATCTACAACGGCATCGTCTATAAGGAACATCCGATCCTCGACAAACCGTCCTTCAAGCCCGACGACGAAATCTTCTCCGGCATTTGCGAACGGCTCTCGCACGTCAATTCGCCCTACGATTTCAACGCCGTTCCCATCCACATCCTCGGCAGCATTTACGAGCGCTTCCTCGGCAAGGTCATCGTCACCACCGACAAGCGGGCGCGCGTGGAGGAAAAGCCGGAGGTGCGCAAAGCGGGCGGCGTTTATTACACGCCGGAATACATCGTCCGCTACATCGTCGAGAACACCGTCGGCAAGCTCATTGAGGGCAAGACGCCGGCGCAGATTACCGAGATGCGCTTTGCGGACATCGCGTGCGGCAGCGGCTCGTTCCTCCTCGGCGTGTATGATTTGCTGCTGCGCTACCACACCAAGTACTACAACGAAAATCCCGGCAAGGCGAAGATTGGCGGCAAGGGCAAGAAGGAGCAAAAAGCCGACTGCGTGGAACGCGATGACGGCCTGCACCTGTCGCTGCAAAAGAAGCGCGAGATTCTGGTCAACAACATCTACGGCGTGGACATCGACGCGCAGGCGGTGGAGGTCGCGCAACTCTCGCTCTACCTGAAACTGTTGCAGGACGAAACGCCCGGCTCCGCGCGCGAGCATCAATTGGAATTTCACGAAGCGCTGCTGCCCTCGCTCAACCGCAACATCGTGTGCGGCAATTCACTGATCGGGACGGACATCCTGGACGGCCAGCTTTTCGCCAGCGACGAGGAGCGGAAGCTGAACCCGATGAATTTCGAGGATGCGTTCCCGCACATCTTCAAACGCAAGTCGTGGGGTGAAATGAAAGACGCGGCAGCGACACCGCTGGATTTTGATTTCCCCGGAATGCCGCTGCACGGGAGCTACAGCAAGAAGAAGCTGAAGAATGCGCCGAAGGTGAAACCACTTCCGCCTGAGTTCGCAGGCGGCTTTGATGCTGTGGTCGGAAATCCCCCGTACCGAATGCTTCAGCCCCACAATACAACTGAACAAGTGCTCGCGTATCTGCGCGGTCATTTCGTCGCGGCGGAGTTCAAGATCGACTTTTTCCACCTGTTTCTTCAGCGAGCGGTCTCACTACTCAAACCCGGCGGCCACTTGGGCTACATCGTTCCGACGACGCTGCTGAACAATGTGTACGTCGAAGCTCTTCGTTCGTGGCTGATGTCGAAGACGGCTATTGAGCAGATCGCCGTTGCGCGCGGCCAAATCTTTGCCGACGCCGACGTTCACACGTCAGTGTTGGTGTTTCGCCGCGAAGATGATGCACTTGCGAAACACAAGCACGTCGTGCTCACAACGTCTCAACTGGGACAAGAGTTTGCGAAGAATCCTCAGTTCGAATCGCGCACAAGCCAGTCTATCTTTGCCGAACTGCCAGGACGTGTGTGGAACATTTTGGTCAACGACCAAAACGCGAAACTGATTCGGCGACTGACTGAACAGTTTCTTCCGCTGGAGAAAGTTGGGGCGATCAATCGCGGGTTGGTCACAGGAGATCGCGACAAATACTTTTCGCCAACGAAGAAGTCTCCCGACCATGTGCCAATCATCACTGGTACGGATGTGCGGCGTTACGAGACGGAGCGCCATTCAGAATACGTTCTTTTCAAACGACCAGACGCAGCAGGAGGTTGCTGGGATCGGGAAGTTCATTTCGCGCCGCACAAGATTGTCGTTCGTCAGATTTGTGAGGAACCGACGGCGAGTGTTGTTACTCGTCCTGTTGCGGTCACAGCAAATATTTTCACCGTCAGGGGAGAAAGCAAAGAACACGAGCTTTACCTTCTGGGACTAATCAACTCGCGTCTCGCCGCGTTCTTCTGGCGAACGATGTTTGCTGATTTCAAAGCCTCGTTTCCGCAAGTAACGATCTTCAGCTTGGCTCAATTGCCGATTCGTAAACTGGATTTGGCAGACGAAGCCGATAAATCCCGCCACGGCCGGATGGTGCAGTTCGTGGAGCAGATGTTGGAGGCGAAGAAGCAATTGGCCGCGGCGCAAACGGAGAAGGATCGCACGTATTACGAAAACAAATGCGCCTCGCTCGACCGCCAAATCGACGCGCTGGTCTATGACCTCTACGGGCTGACCGAAGCCGAAATCAAAATCGTGGAAGGAACCGCATGAACGCGGCTCTCCATGGCTTTATCGATTGGTGGAGTCAGGAGCGTATTTGTCTCACTCTGGAATTTGGCGGCGGGTTGTTGTTCGCGTTGGAATATATCGCTCTCGTGCTTGGCGAAAAACGGGTGAATCAGTGGGCGCAGGCGATTGACAATTTTGGGAAAAGGCTGAATCCGAAAAGCGATGATGTCGCACATTGGATCACTTTTGGCCCTGTAGCCATGATCACTTTCGCTCTGGCGATCGCACTTCTGGTTTGGGTGGTGTTTCAGGAAATGAACGATCCGGCGGTCGCCGCCTGGTTCCATCAAAGGGCGGATGCGGAAGTCACTATCGACCCAACTCCTCTGATCGAGGTGTTTTTGCTCGTCGCGCTGAAACCACTGCTGTGTGTCGGACTGGCGGCGGGGATTTATAGTTCTCGGTCTCCAGAGGCCAACGCGCGCGTTGATCGAGCTTACAAATGGTGGCAGGAAAAATACCGGACCAAGAACAATCAGATGATTGGTTTTCACCAGGCGATTTTTGACGGGCTGATGCAGTTCGCTGGATTTGCATTCTATCTCGCAACCGGCTTGGGTGGCCTCCTGATCGAGTTCATTTTTCATCTTATCCAGGGACCGTTGCGCCTTGGAATCCTGATTCTGGAACGAAATCAACTTCGCCGAATTGCCGCGTGTATCGGTCTGATAATGCTGGTAAGTGCGTACATTATTCAAATGAGCGCGGCGGAGGCTCGGGTTGAAAAGAAGAACGCGCTTATTTTTCCGGAGGACAGTATTTGTCCGATCGAGTTTGCTGAAATTAACGCATGAAACGCTACGTCTCAGTCCGCAACTTCGAACGACACACGGGCACTTGCCCCACTTACATCGCATGGCGGGTGCTGGATGAAGCGCGGGATTATTTGCGCGCCGAAATCCCGAAGCGTTGCGCGACAAAGCTGGCCCGCCGCGCGGAAGCGGTGTTCGCCAAACACGATTTCTGGCGTCGCAAGTATCGCGGGAGTCGCGGTCGTGATTATTTGCTCATGACCATGAGGCATTGGCTGGCATCGCTGCTGGCGAAAGAGGAGCGCACGTTATTTTTTCAATTGCCGGATGATTTCAAGAACGGTCGTCCGCTACCTGCGTTTGCCAGAGAAACTGCCGATCATTCTTCTCCGCCGTTTGCCCACGGCAGCGAATTGCTCCTGATTTGATGGGCCGCTAATACAAAAGGGTTTTTTTGCGAAGCCATGTGCAATCGAGTCGTTCAAAATGATCTCATCATCGAAGGAACGGTTGA
>JGI10216J12902_104897967_pt1 | contig 44633 bp, 42 predicted proteins | sample KanNatreferecore_FD_12902 | JGI IMG/M metagenome (IMG submission 12902)
TGGGACAGCCACGTCTTCCACAACGAGATTTATCAGATGCTCGTGCCGGAAGTGGACCGTGTGATTTTCAATCTCGTCACCGACCTGGAAGAGCGCGGCCTGCTCGACAGCACGCTCGTGATCGCGATGGGAGAATTTGGACGCACACCATGGATCAATGCGGCGCGCGGGCGCGATCATTATCCGAACGCATGGAGCCTGATGATGACGGGATGCGGCATCAAACGCGGCGTGGTGGTCGGCGCGACGGATGAAGATGGCGTGGATGTGGCCGAGAAGCCGTTCAACGAGAAGAATCTTTTCGCGACGATCTTCAGCGCACTCGGCATCGATCCTTACGCGGCGTATGACTTGCCGGACCTGCCGACATTTCATCGGGTCGAGGAGAAGGCGGAGCCGATTCGGGAGGTGTTGGCTTAATGACGACTCATCATGGAACCGCATACGTCATGAAGATTTCCAAAGGTCAGTTGATTGTGTGGAGCACCGGATTACTCGCGCCGCTTTGGTTGCTGCTCATCAACTCTTTGATTGAGCGCTTCATGTCAGTATCGGTTTCCGGCAGGTGGCTTTATGCCAGCATCATCTTGGGCGCTCTAATTTGTGCGACGGCAATATCTGTCTCCCGTTTCGCAGTCTGGCAGCGCATCGCCCTCATTCTTGCCTCATGGCTTTTGATCGCTGGTGAGGTTCTTACCCTCGGCGCTTTTTTAGTCTTCAACCCCGGAGTGAGCGCTACCCAATGAACCGTCTAACCGATCTGAATTGTGGCTGAACCTCCGAACACAGAAAAGACGCTCACCACCGAAAAGGTGAAGGAGATTTCGCTGCCCGCCGCCGTGCTCGCCATCGCCGCGACGCCGGGTGGGAAGACCGTGTTCGCTGCGTGCCAGGACGGCGGCGTGTTTGCCGTGGACATTGAATCGGGCAAACACGAATTGCTCGGCAAACATGAGAGCTACGCGAGCGGCGTGGCGTTGCTGCCCGGCGGCAAGACGGTTATCTCGGCGGGCTACGATGGCGTGTTGCAGTGGCACGATGTCGAGGCGCGCAAAACACTCCGCAAAGTGAAGGCGCACGACTTCTGGTCGTGGGACATGGCCGTGAGCGCGGACGGCGCGGTCGTGGCATCGGTGACCGGTCGTTACGAAGCGGGCGGCTACAAATACGAGCCAGCGCCCGAGCGCGAGCCTTCGGTGAAAGTGTTCGATGCGAAGACTGGCGAGTTGCGGCACCAGTTCCCGCACGTGCCGCCGGTGCAGGCCGTCGCCATCACGCCCGGCGGAACGCACGTCGCAGCGGGAAATCTCATGGGCGAAATCCGGGTGTGGGACATCACGACCGGCAAGCAGGTGTCGCAGTGGACCACACCGGACCTCACGAGCTGGGGCATCATCAAGAGCCATCATTATCTCGGTGGCGTGTTCGCGATGGCGTTCACAGACGATGGCAATGAACTTTACGTTTGCGGCTTCGGCCCCATGCGCGATCCGATGGCTGGCAACGGCGTGCAACGCTGGCAGCGTTTCTCGTGGCGCGACGGCAAGAAGCTCGATCAAACGCACGAGGGCGAGAGCGGCCAGGGCTTGATGGAAGCGCTGGCGTTTCATCCATCCAAGAAGTTCTTCGCAATGGCGGGACGGTTGTTCCAGGGCAAGTGGAACCTCGCCTTGTTCGAAACGAGCAGCGGAAAGAATATTTACTCTACCGACGCAAAACACCGCATCACCGACGTGCTCTTCACCGCTGACGGCGCCCGCCTCATTCTCGCGAAAGCCAAAGGGCAGGAGAAAAAGAATAAGGAAGGCAAGTGGCCAGATTATGGGTTGCTGGAGATTCGATCCGTCGCGAGCTGAGTTCGTTGTCTGACCATCAGATGATCTGTCGAATCGGCTCCGCGCCTTCCACGCCGACGAGCTTTTGATCCAATCCGCCGTAGAAATAAGTCAGCTTGTTCGCATCCAGACCCATTTGCGTGAGCACAGTCGCGTGCAGATTCTTCACGTGCAGACGATCGCTCACCGCGGCAGAACCCAACTCATCCGTTTCGCCCACGCTCATGCCGCCTTTGATGCCGCCGCCCGCCATCCACATGGTGAAGCCGTATGAATTGTGATCGCGTCCGGTGCCTTCCTTGTTCTCCGCTGTAGGCTGGCGTCCGAATTCGCCGCCCCAAATGATGAGCGTGCTGTCCAGCAGGCCACGTTGCTTGAGGTCTTTGATGAGCGCTGCGATGGGCTTGTCCGTGCGACCGGCGTGGAAGCTGTGGTTCTTCATCAAGTCGCCGTGCGCGTCCCAGTTGTCGTCATTGTGCGCACCACCAGCATAGAGTTGGATGAACCGCACGCCGCGCTCCACCAGGCGTCGCGCGAGCAGGCAACGCCGCCCGAAATCCTCGGTGCGCTTGTCATTCAATCCGTAGAGTTCCCTCGTCGCCTCGGTCTCTTTGCTCAAGTCCACCGCATCGGGCGCGTGGCGCTGCATGTTGAACGCCATTTCGTAGCTGGCAATTCGTGCCGCGAGCTGACTGTTGTCGGCGCGATGTGCGTGGTGCTCGGTGTTGAATTCCTTGAGCGTATCGAGAAAACGCCGTTGCGAGTTTTCACTCAAGCCCGTGGGCCGTTTCAAATCGAGAATGGGATCGCCCGCCGACCGCATCACTGTGGCCTGATAAGTCGCCGGCATATAACCGCTTGCCCAATTCTTCGCACCACTGATCGGGCCGCCCGTCGGATCGAGCATCACCACGAAACCGGGAAGATTCTCGTTCACGCTGCCCAGCCCGTAATTCACCCACGAGCCAAGACACGGGCTGCCGGAAAGAATCTTGCCCGTATTCATCTGCAACATCGCGGAGCCGTGCAGCGGCGAATCGGCCATCATCGAATGCAGAAACGCGATGTCATCGACGCAAGTGCCAAGGTGCGGAAACAGGTCGCTGACCCATTTGCCACACTGGCCGTATTGTTTGAACTGCCACTTCGGTCCGACGACACGGCCTTCGTTGCGCTTGCCGCCGCGGCCAAACGTTTTCACCGGGACGGTTTTGCCGTCGAGTGGATAGAGCGCGGGCTTGTAATCAAACGTGTCCACCTGGCTTGGCCCGCCATACATGAAGAGAAAAATCACGCTCTTGGCCTTTGGCGCGAAGTGCGGCGGCTTTGGCGTGAGCGGATTGATGAACTTCGCCGCTGTCGAGGCAGCATTCGCCTCGGTCGTGAAGAATTTGTCGAGCGTGAGCAAGCCCGTGAGTGCCAGTCCGGTAAAGCCCGCACCCGTTTCCCACAAAAACTCGCGCCGCGTGCGACGGCAGAAATCTCCCGTGCCGTGCGTTGGTTCAGAAGGGCCGTTCATAACAAGCGTTTTGGACGTTCAGTCGAGGTAAACCATTTCGTTTAAGTTCAGCGCCATGAGACAGAAGTATTTCAGCGCGACTTCCGGCGCGGCCTGCTCTTCCGCTTTCAATGATTCAATGAGGCGCACGCCGCGTTTGATTTCAGCGCCCGTTGGCTCGCGCGATGTCACGAGATAAAGCCCCAGCCGGATTTGTTTCTGCAAATCATCCCCGGCTTCCTTGCGCAAACGCGCGGCAAATATTTCCGCCTGGCGATTCAAAAACTCGCTGTTCAACAAGCCCAGCGCCTGCGTCGGCTGCACCGTCGAGAAACGAACCGGGGTCGAGCGGTCCGTCTCGGCGAGGTCGAAGCTCTCCAGGATCGGCGTGAGCAGCGAACGCTTCACGTGAATATAGATGCTGCGCCGCGCCTGTTCTTCCAGCGGCGATTTGCCCCAGTTCTGGCCGGGGCGCGATTGGCCGGCCAGCACCTCTTTCGGGATCTCGACGTAGATGCTGGGGCCGAACATTTTCAAATTGAGCGAACCATTGATGGCGAGAATGGAATCGCGAATTTCTTCGGCTGTAAGGCGGCGCATGTCGAAGCGCCAGAAAAGATCGTTTGCCGGATCGGCCTTCAATGCCTGAGCACGCCCTCGCGATGACATCTGGTAAGCCTGCGAAGTCATGATGAGGCGATGTATCGACTTCATGCTCCAGCCCTGCGCGATAAATTCGCTCGCGAGCCAGTCGAGCAACTCGCGATGCGTCGGCGCATCACCTTGGAGGCCGAAATTATTCGGCGAGCGCACGAGGCCGCGGCCGAAGTGATACTGCCAAATGCGGTTCACCATTACGCGTGCAGTCAACGGATTGTCTGGTGATGCGATCCAATTCGCGAGGACCGTGCGGCGACCGCTCGTCTTCGCATTCGTTGCCGGTTGTACCAAGCTCGGGTCCGGCGCGCCGAGCACTTGAGGAAAACCCGGCTGGACTTGATCGCCTTTCACGTGCGGGTTGCCACGCAACAGAATGAAAGTCGGCGGCGGTTTTGCGCCCGCTTCCGTCACCGCGAGCGCCTTTTCAGCGGAGTTGCTCGGCAACGGCACTTCCACCTTCGGACCGCTGTTCTCGTAAGCGCTCACGTTGTGGAAAAACGCGAGCAGCCGGTAATAGTCAGCCTGCGGAATCGGATCGACCTTGTGATTGTGACACCGCGCGCAATCCACCGTGAGGCCGAGCAACACCTGGCCCGTGGTCGTCACGATGTCGTCCAGGCCGTCGTAGCGCGCAAGAGCTGGATCAGCCGGTTCATCGTCCCAAATGCCGAGGCGATAAAACCCAGTCGCGATGATCGCATCGTCATTGGCATTTGGAAATTCATCGCCGGCAAGCTGTTCCTGGATGAAGCGGTCGTAAGGCTTGTCCTCATTGAACGAGCGGATGACGTAATCGCGATAGCGCCACGGGTGCGGCTTGGGATTGTCGCGCTCGTAACTGTTGCTCTCAGCGTAGCGCACGAGGTCGAGCCAGTGCCGTCCCCATTTCTCGCCGTAATGCGGCGACGCGAGCACTCTCTCGACGAGGTTCTCCCACGAGCGCGGTGATTTGTCGGATAGAAACGCTTCAACATCGGGTGGCGACGGCGGCAACCCCGTCAAATCGTAGCAGGCGCGGCGAATCAACTCGCGCTTTGTTGCCGGTGGATTTGGAGCCAGTCCCTTTTCTTTCAATCGAGCGAGGATGAAGGCATCAATCGGGTTCGTGTCCTTTGATCGACGGAAGGAAACTCTTGGAACATGCGGGCGCTGGACCGGCTGAAACGCCCAGTGCGCACGGTCTTTATCGGTGATTTGGAATTCTTTCTTCGCAGGCGCCGGTGCAACAGCTGTTTCATTCGACGGCATTGGCGCGCCGAGTTTCACCCACTCGATGAGGTCGGCGACCTGCCGTTCCGAAAGCCGCTTCTTCGGCGGCATCTGCAAGTTTTCGTCTTTGTAGCTGACGGCGAGAATGATCTTGCTCTCGTCGGGTTTGCCCGGCGCGAGGATCGCGCCGCTCTCGCTGCCGGCGCGAATGGCCGCCGGCGAGTCAAGCCGCAGTTTCGCTTTCTGCTTCTCCTCGCCGTGACATGAGAAGCAGTTCTCGGCGAACAATGGCCGCACCTTGCGTTCGAAGAAGTCGATGCCGGCGGAGTTCGACTCAGCCGCAAAGAGTCGCGAACTGCCAATCGTTAAAACGACCGCGCAAAGCCGAAACGTCCTGAGCCGAACAAAAGCCATGATTCACTTCGCGCTCAACACCGCCTGCACCGGCGTGGAGTTGCCGAAATTCTTAAAATCCTTCCACGTCCACACGACTTGCTTTTCAGGAGTGACTTCGATGAACTGCGGGTTCTCCGGACCAGCGTGGCAATTTCCAATCATCGTGTTCCCATTCGGCAGCCGCTCGACGCGTGTGACCCAGGCCAGCGTGATGCCCGGCAAATCGTTCTGCTCCACTTTCCAAACGATTGCCTTCCGCGGCGTGACTTCGAGCACGCAATGCCCATTGCCGCCGCCAATCAGCGTGTTGCCATTCGCGAGCCGAATCGCGCTGAAGAACGAATTGCCGAACGCCTCGGGACCGTGCCCGCCTTTGCGTTGCTTGCCGAAGAGCGGCACTTCAAACTCCCAAACGATTTTTCCACTCGCATCGTACTCGCGCACAAAGCCATCGTTCTCGTGAGCGACAAGATAGTTTCCATTCGCAATCTTCCGCACCAGCCGCGTGTCACTATGCGCATTGGGACGGTTCACTTTCAGCTTCACCTCGCGCTGAATCTTTCCGTCATTGTTCACCTCGATGATTCGCGCCGGGCCGGATTCCGCAATCATGGTCAGCCCATCGTCGAGCCGCTGAAACGCGTGCACCTCCACGCGTTTGCCTTCGTTGCCGTTCATCTTCGCGGCATCGTATTCCCAAACCGTTTTCTTGTCGGGCGTGACTTCGACAATCCTGGTCCACCCCTGTTGAAACAAAACGTTGCCGTTCGACAACACTGATGCGTCGTGAATTGCGCCCACTTTCATTTCCCACTCCAGCGAGTTGTCGGGCGCCACGATGGCCAGACGCCGCATCGAGTCGTCCGCCGCGAGCAGCCGGCGCGGTGTGCCGGTTTGTTCAGCTCGAAGTTGAACGAGTGGGACAGCCGAACAGAACGCAATGACAAGGGCGCCGCTTCGAAGTGGGTTCATCATGTTCCATTACCCGACTAATTGGCGGTGCGCGAAATTCGATCTTCGACCGTGAAGATTATCGTCCGGTGCCCGTATCCGGAACGCGGTCGCGCCTGGCGGGCACGAGGTCGATGCGATTAGGCACTTCTCCAAAGTGGTAATAGCGATGCTCAAGGCCATCGTCGCGCACGATGACGACACGCAGTCCCGACTTGTCTCCCCCTTGCGGCATGCCCACGGGACCGGTCGTGACGGCTTCCATCTCGCCATCACGAGCGAGGGTGTTGCGGTGATAGTGGCCGGAGAAAAGATATTTCACACCAAACTCGCGAAACAAACCGAGGTGCATGGCGCGGCGCACGCGAGGGATGTTGAAGTATTGATCCGGTTCGTCGACCGTTTTCAGAAACCAGGGATGATGCTGAAAGACCACGATGTGCTGCACGCCGTCATCGCGAGCGCGCGCCAGTTCAGTGCGCAGCCAGCTCTCCTGCGCCGCGAGTTGATTGGTCGTGTGCCGCGGCGAATGAATGACAATCGAGTTGAGCACGATACCGACAAACCCCGCGCGCCGGAAAGTGTAATGGTCGGGACCAAAATGATTCGTGTAAGTCGCGATACTCGCCGGCGTCGGAACGTTCTCGATGTCGTGGTTGCCGACGACGTTATACACCGGGATCGCTCGATCGATCTTCCCTGCGATACGCAAAAACTCCACGATTTGCACAGTGCTCCCCGGTTTGTGAATAAGGTCGCCGGTGATGACGACGAACGCCGGGCGCAGCCGATTGACCGTTGCTACCGCGAACTCAAAGTTTGCGGTCTCCTGCACGAAATCCTTGTTCTCAGTGAACATCCCGAACTGCGGGTCGCTGAGTTGAATGAAAAAGAAAGGCTCCGCCGCCCGGACCGAAGGCTTCCACAAAAAGACCAATACCGCGATTCCAAGGCAAGCCACTCCGTTCATGAATCGTTTCATAATGGCTTTGGAAAGAACGAGAATTTGCTCCTCGGTGCCCACGGTCAAGGAGTTTGACTGGCACTGCTATTTGAAGACAGGCCGGCGAGTGCAAATCACTCGAATGTTTTGAAGCGAGCGAAATTCGAAAACTCCGGAAGGCGGCGGGTCGCGCTCCGCCGGCAATCTCGGGCGAAAGGCTCAGCGCAGTCGCCAGGTAATGCGCGCCTTGTTCAGATCGTAGGGCGACATCTCCATCTTCACCCGGTCCCCAGCCGTGATGCGCACCCACCGCTTGCGCATCTTGCCACAAATCGTCGCCAACACCATGTGCTTATTGTCCAATTCGACGCGGAACATCGTGCCTGGCAGCACCATCGCCACGACTCCTTCCACTTCAATAGGTTGTTCTTTTACTTCGTTCATCCTCATCCTTTTCAACGCTCCGCTCAAAACTGTTCGCCCCCCGGTCCACGCCGATCCGGCCATTCCTGAAAAAACAAAGGAGCGAGGCCCGGCTCACCCGAACCTCGCTCGTGAAAATCACGACTCGTTTTAGTAGCGATTGCGACCGCCGCTGTATTCGCGCTGACCACCACCGCCGCTGCGCTCTTCGCGCGGCTTGGCCTCGTTCACGGTCAGATTGCGTCCGTCCATCGTCGCGCCGTTCAGGGCGGCGATGGCCTTCTGCGCTTCTTCGTGCGTGCCCATCGTAACGAAACCAAACCCGCGCGGACGACCGCTCACACGGTCCATCATCAGGTTGGCTTCCAGCACGGTGCCATGCGCGGCAAACGCGTCCTGCAGATCGTTTTCGGTCGTGTTGAAGGAAATGTTCCCTACGAACAATTTATTACCCATGTTTGTGATGTCTCCAGACTCACCCCGTTACTTCCAGACTGTTCCCGATCATCGGGTTTCGAAATCATCACTGAACCGAGTTCACCTGAGGATTCACCATGCCTTGAAACTGACAAGCTATCTAACAGACGGGAGGACAGTCGCCGCTTTACGCCCAATAGCAATGTATTCTTCACTTTATTTTCGCTCCCTCGCACCACTCATAACTTGTGTTCACGCCTGGATCGCCGATGGTCGGCAGATGGAAAACAGCCACGTCCGGGACAGTTCGTCTCCGCATTCCGTCGCGGACAGATCATGCACGCGGGCCGATGCAGCCGCCGGCAACGCCGATGCGCAATTTGGCGTGGGCTTTTGCCTTGCTGCTGGAGCGAATCCACGGGATTACGCCGAGGCCGCAGAATGGTATTTCAAAGCGGCTGACCAAAACCATCGCCTCGCCCAATTCAATCTCGGCCAGATGTTTGCCCTCGGCCAGGGCATGGAGCGGAATGATTCCACTGCCATCATGTGGATTCGCCGCGCGGCCAATGGCGGCGATGCCGGTGCGCAGTTCAACCTGGGTGATCGTTACGGACGCGCCAGCGTGCGCGGATCGGAGATGGACGCGGGCGAGTCACGCGTTGAATCATATAAATGGTTCAAGCTCGCTGCGGCGCAGAACTACCGGGACGCTCTGGCTCGCTCGGACTCGGCGACACTCCGCATGAGCCGCGCGGAAGTAATCGAAGGCAATCGCCGAGTGAGCACATTCATCACCACCTGATCGTCGCACTTTCCACGAGCCGAGCAGGTGCTCATCGTAATCCGGGAGTGAGTGTGGCTGGAATTCCGCCCGGACAAACCGTGGACAAGCACAGGACGCTTGTTACACTCAGCGGCAACGCACTGAGAGATATGCAACGACCTCCCGCTGTGACGACGTTCGGCGTCTTGAATATCGCATTTGCGATCTTCGGTGTGCTTGGAATCTTCGCAACGGTTGCGCTGCTTTCGGCGGACGCCATGTCAAACAACCCCGTTGTGACCATCATTCGCGACAATCCAAGCTACGCCGCATGGATGAAGGTAACGATTCCGTTGGGACTTCTGAGTTGTGCGGCCTTGCTGGCGGCAGGCATCGGGCTTCTGCTCCTCAAGGAATGGGCGCGCAAGCTCTCAATCGGTTACGCGATTTACGCGATTCTGTTTGGCCTTTTGGGCGTGGTGCTGAACTTTGTTTTTCTCACTCGCCCAATGCTGGAGCAGGCATCGCAAAGGCAAGGTCCCGAAGCGGCCGGCGCAGTGGGTGGAGCTATCGGCAGCAGTATTGGTGGATGCTTCGGTCTTATTTATCCGATCCTCCTCTTCATCTTCATGACGCGCCCGAAAGTCGTCGCGGCATTCCGTCCTGCGACGGCGCCGCCATCTCTGCCTCCGAGTTGAGGCGCGCGGCCTACTGCCGCAAAAGCAACTTCAACTGCTGTTTGGCGCTCAAGTGCGATACCGCTCCACGGCAAAGACATGGCTCCATGCTTCGCCGATATTGAAGGCAGGCGATTTCCTCCTCCGCCTCAAAACTGACTTCATAGCCGTACGGCCGGGCCACGACTTCAAGTGTTCGCACGGCACTGGCTCGGCAAGGATGGAGCAGGAAATTCTTTCGCGTCGCCAAATGGCGGGCCAGTTCCGCAAGGGTAAGCGGAGCTTCCAATAAAACGAATCTAGCCGAGCACTTTGCCACGTTGGGTGTGTCTGCAAGCAGCAGTGCCGATACCATCAATGAAAGCCAGTGATTACGCGGCTTTCCCGACGTGCATCTGGCAAGAGACCGTAAAACTTCTTTACGGAAGCGGGCATTCCCGCCACCCCGATTTGCAACCCTGAATGGCGTTCTCCGTGCTGCTGCTTACCGGGAGGAGGAAATGTCTCAGCTACGCAAAAAAACTTGGGGCAGCATTGACGAAGCTATCCAGCATCTTGGCGAAGACCATGACACGATTGTTCAACACATGGTTCCTTTGTCTTACCACCGCCGGCGAAAACGGGGGCACATCCGCTTCCGCGTCCTGGCGGTGTCGAAAAAGCGGGTCGCGCGGCTCTGGTGGGAAGACGTGCTCGCGCTGTCCAGTCGCAAACGTTTGAATTGACGCTCAGAAGATAAAAAGGCGGGCTGCGAAACAGATCAAATCGCAGCCCGCCGATTTTCCGTGGAATCAATCCACCTCAGGATTTGTTCTTCAATTTGAAAACCGCGTCTTGCGCATCCTTCTTCACTGCCGCATTCGGATGATTCAGCAGCGGCTCGAGGGATGGAATCGTGTCCTTGTTGCCGAGGACGCCCAGAGTCCGGCACGCATCGCGAACAACCCATTCGTTTGGATGTTGAAGAAACGGTATGATCTCCGGCACCAAATGCGGAACCTTCAGCCCCCGCAACGCCTGCAAACCGTCCTGCACCTCGTTGGGGTCGGACGCCTTCAGAAGATTGCAAACGTCTTTGAGCGCAGCCGGATCCAAATCAGCGTGCATCGCACCCAATACCCGCGCTGCTTTTCTCCTGATTCTTGGCCGCTTGTCGGTCAGGAGCTTTTTGATCGCCGGCAAAGAATTCGGACTGTTGGGATAATACACTTCGAGGTTGCTCAAGGCGGACACCACGGTGGTGTGCAGCGGCTCTTTCAAGTCCTTGATCAACTTTTCCTCGCTGGGCGGTTCCGCGCGCGCTATCAGGACCGATGCAACGAACACCGCCAGGAGAGCCACCACCGCTCCAACTGATTTCTTTCCGTGTTCGCTCATTCGATCGCGCGGCTCACGGTTTGTTCTTTAACGCAAAAATCGCGTCCTGCGCGTCCTTCTTCACCGCCGCGTTCGGATGATTCAGCAGCGCTTCAAGGGATGGAATCGTATCCTTGTTGCCGAGAACAGCCAGTGTGCGGCAGGCGTCACGAATGACATTCGGCGTCGAGCTTTTGAGCAGCGGCAAAATGTCCGGGACGGTTTGCGGAGCTTTCAACCCGCGCAACGACTTGAGCGCGTCCATGACTTCCTGCACATCGGCCGCCTTCAACATCGCGGTGATGGCTTTGATGTCAGTATCGTTGACATCGGCGTGAAGGACTCCGAGCACGCGTGCGGCTTTCCGGCGCACCGGCTGGCGCGCATCGGTCAGCAGCGACTTCAGTTTCGGAAAGGCTTTCGTGCTGGTGGGATGATTCTTTTCCAATTTCAGCATGGCCGCAGTCACCACTTCCGCCCTCGGTGAATCGAGGTCGGCGATCAACTGGTCTTCAGTCTTTTCCGCCGCTGAAACCGGTGACGCGAGCGCGAACAACGCGACGGCGAGCATTCCAATAAAACTTCGTTTGCAGATGGTTTTCATAATTCGTTTCTCCGTGCGGCAGAATTAAGGCGGAGGAATTGTTCCCAAGTCAATACGCTGTTCGAAGCGTCAATCCGCTAAAATATTGCTGGCGCTTCCAGGACAGCCTGTCACCAATTAACCATGATTTGTGAAAGGAGTTCTCGCACCGTTATGAAACAACTGAACCTGCTCGCCCTTCTGTTCGCCACGTTGTCGGCGCTCCAGGCGCGCGCGGCCACGCTTTATCCCGTGCTGGTCAGCGACCGCTGGGGTTACATCGACAAGTCGGGCAACCTCGCCATCAATCCGCAGTTCGAGCGCGCCGGCCCGTTCGTTGCGGGCCTGGCGGAAGTGCGTTTGGGCAAATGGGGCTACATCGAGCCGTCCGGCAAAATCGTCATCAACCCACAATTCGACAAAGCGGACTCGTTCGCCGGCGGCCTCGCGTTGGTGGAATTCGCCGGACGCTACGGATACATCAATCCCGACGGCAAATACGCCATCAATCCACAATTCGATGACGCCAAACGCTTCGTGGAAAATCGCGCGCCGATCAAACTCAACCGCCGCTGGGGCTACATCGACAAGACCGGGACGACCGTCATCAACACGCAGTTTGAGACCGCTGCGGAATTCTCCGAGGGACTCGCCGCCATCGAACTGAGTGACCGCTTCGGCTACATCGATCCCACGGGCAACATGGTCATCAATCCGCAGTTCGACGCTGTCGGTCAGTTTTCCGACGGACTCGCCGCCATCAAAATGAACCGGCGCTGGGGATTCATCGACAAGAGCGGAAAGATTCTCATCAACCCACAGTTCGAAGACGTGCGTCCGTTCGTGAAAGGACTCGCGCCTGCGAAGCTGGCCCGAAGCTGGGGGTTCATCGACGAGACAGGGAAGCTGGTCGTGAACCCGCAGTTCGAAGATGCCGCGCCGTTTTCGGAAGGTCTCGCCGCCGTGCGAATGGGTGGGCGCTGGGGCTTCATCGACAAGTCCGGCAAATTCGTTGTCAATCCGCAGTTCGACGAGGCCATGTCTTTCAGCGACGGTCTCGCGCGCGTGAAACTGAGTCGGAAGATTGGCTACATCAATCCGGCGGGGAAATACGTTTGGAATCCGACGAACTGAAGGTGCGGCCAGTTTGAAACTGCCAGGGCTTGGGGCTGACCAGGTCTCACGGAAACTCAAGAAGTGTTCTGTCACCTGAGTGCCATGCCCGGTGCAAAACACGGCAGTACGTTCGCCAACCACGCCCGGCCTTTGCGACCGTTGACCATGCCATCACCCGCAGTTAGCATCGTGCCTTGCGGAAACCAAATGGGCCTCTTGAACGATGGACGGACGAATAGCTTTGGTCACGGGCGCGAGTCGTGGCATTGGACGCGCAGTCGCGGTCTCACTGGCGGCGGTGGGTTGCCACGTCTTGATCAATTACCGCAGCGGTCAGCGCGAAGCTCAGGAGACGCTGGCGTTGATTGAGCGTGGTGGCGGGAAAGGCGACTTGCGTCCGTTCGACGTGGCCGATGCTTCCGCGTGTGCGCAGGCTATCGAACAGATTCTTCAAACGCACAAACGCATCGACATTCTCATCAACAACGCTGGGATTCGCCGCGATTCGCTGCTGGTCTTCATGAAGCCTGAGCAATGGGCTGAGGTCGTCGCGACAAACCTCACAAGCTTCTACAACGTGACGCAACCAGTCGTGAAACAAATGGCGCTGAATCGTTGGGGGCGCGTCGTGACCATCGCGTCCACTGCCGGCCAGACAGGCGTGGAAGGGCAAACGAATTATTCGGCTGCCAAAGCTGGCGTCATCGGCGCTTCAAAATCACTGGCGCGCGAGGTCGCCAAACGCGGTGTGACCGTCAATGTGCTCGCGCCGGGTTTTATCGAATCGGACATGGTAAAGGAATTGCCTCGCGAACAACTGCTCGCGCAAATTCCCGCGGGCCGATTCGGCAAGCCGGAAGAAGTCGCCGCAGCGGCTGCGTTCCTGTGCTCTGACTCCGCCGCCTATATCACCGGCGCTGTGCTCAACATCAATGGAGGCGTTTACACCTGACATGGCGGCCAACGACTCAACAACTCATCACTGGTCCGGCACCGGCCAATTGCGGGGCGGGCGCTGGGGCATTTGGTTTTTTCTCACCGCCTTGCGCGTGTTGGGCTTGCGGCTTACCTACGCTTTGCTCCCGCCGGTCGCGGCTTACTTCTCGTTCGTCTCGCCCGATGTGCCGGCCACGATGGAGTATCATCGCCACATCTTCGGCAACGTGCCGTGGTGGAAACGGCGCTGGCTCGTGTTCCGGCATTTTCTCTCGTTTGGTTTCGCGCTGATCGATCGCGTGGCCATTCTCGCTGGCCGCACCAAACATTTTTCTTTCACGTTCGATGGCGAAGAGCATCTCCGCCGCGCCGTCGCTGAAGGACATGGCGTGCTTCTGCTGACGGCGCACGTTGGCAACTGGGAAGCCGCGGGGCATTTGCTTTCCCGTCTCGACGTGCCCATCAACGTGACCGGCTTCGACCACGAAACGACGGAAATCCGTTCGCTGCTCAACGAGGCGTCGAAAGCAAAGTTCCGCTTGATCCCCCTCACCGGTTCGCCCACCGACGCCATTCCACTCGTCGCTGCCATGCGCCGTGGCGAAGTGGTGGCGATGATGGGCGACCGCACCTACGCAAGTCCAAAGACCAAGGTTCCATTCGCGGGCGGTGTCGCAGCGTTTCCCATCGGCGCGTATGTCGTCGCGGCGATCGCCGGCGCGCCCCTTGTCCACGTTTTCGCGTTGCGCGAGCCGGGCGGCCATTATCACTTCTTTGGATTTCCGCCCCAGCGTCCGCAAATGCCGCCGCACGATCAGCGCGACGCCTATTTGCAGGATTGCGCGAAACGTTTCGCCCAAGACCTGGAAGGAATTCTGAAACGCGACCCGTTGCAGTGGTACAACTTCTATCCGTTTTGGGGGAAATCCGCGGAGCCGCCGCAGGCAAAGCGGAAACTCAGCGCCGAGCTATGCCCCTCGCGATAGAAGCTCTTATTCCTCATCGCGCGCCCATGCGCTGGATTGATGCGCTCGTCGAATGCACGGAGACAACCGCGCGCGCCACGGCTTGTTTCAGTGCTGATCACTTCGCGACCGCGGACGGCGCGGTGCTCGAAACAGCACTGGTCGAGTGCATGGCGCAGACTGTTGCCGCTGCGCAGGGACAGCGCGCGCACGCACGCGGCGAGGCGGGCAGTGTCGCTGGCGGAATGCTCGCGGCCGTCTCGAATTTCCAAATCCATTCGCGACCGCGGTCGGAGAAGGCGCTGACGATCGAAGTGCGTGAAGTGAAACGGTTCGGTCCCATGCTGATGGTTACCGGAGAAATTGCGTGCGAAGGCCAGCGAATCGCCTCGGGAGATTTGATGCTCTATGCCTGAGCCGACTGCCAATTCTCAGCACAGCGTGGCGATTGCCGGTTGCGGCGCTGTCACCGCCGTCGGCCACGGTGTAGCGGCGTTGCGATCCGCGTTGCACGCGAACATCAGCGGGCTGCGCTCCTGCTCTCGCTTCGATTCTCCCCGTTTTCAATCCAGCGTAGTGGGCGCCGTGCCGCAGAATGGCAGTGCCGCGGCGCAAGACGATCCCGCGTATCACCTCGCGACTGAGGCGCTGACCGAAGCACGCGAACACGCGCGAACAAAACTGGAATCGATTCCGGCCGAACGCATCGGACTCGTGCTCTCGACCACGAAGGCGAACATCGAAGCGCTCGAACGCGTGGCTGATGGCCGGCCTTGTTCCGAGATCGCTCGCCGGCATTTGCAGGCCGACCTTTTCGCCGCCGATCTCGCTGTCGCGCACGGCGCAAAAGGCCCCGTGCAATCCGTTTCAGTCGCCTGTGTCTCTGGGCTCATCGCGATCCAGCAAGGCGCGAAACTCATCCAGCGTGGCGCGGCGGACGCGGTGTTCGTCGCTGGCGTCGATCACCTTTCCGCGTTCGTCGTCGCTGGCTTCACTTCGTTAAAAGCAATCGATCCAATCGGCTGCCGCCCCTTTGATCGAGATCGTTGCGGTCTGAGTCCCGGTGAAGCCGGTGCTGCGATCGTTTTGGTACGCAACACGAATCATTCAACTCCTGCCATCACCATCCGCGGCTGGGGCACGAGCAATGACGCCAACCACATGACTGGCCCCTCGCGCGACGGCTCCGGTTTGGCTTTGGCTATCCGTCTCGCCCTGAATTCGGCAAACCTGCAATCGACTGACATCGATTACGTCAACGCGCACGGCACGGGCACGCCTTACAACGACGCGATGGAGTCCCTCGCGATGCGCGTTGTGTTCGGCGAATCCTGTCCCCCATTCAGCGGATTCAAGGGAATGCTTGGCCACACTCTCGGCGCGGCCGGGATCGTCGAAACAATTCTTTGCGTGCTGGCGCTCCAGGACCGATTGCTCCCTGGCACACCGCGATTGAGCGTTGCAGCGGAAGGCACACCGGTCAGCCTTTTGCGCGAGCCACGATCTGCCGCACGGCTGAATCACATCTTGAAACTCAACACCGGCTTCGGCGGCATCAACGGCGCGCTCATTCTTCGCCATGAATGACATCGTGGTGCTCGCGGTGAGCGGCGTAACTCGGAGCGACCTCGCATCCGCACAACTGGGCGGGCGGTTCGGACGCCTCGACTTAATCAGCCAACTCGCACTGCTCGCCGTGGAACCGCTGGCCCCGCATTTCGACTCGTTGCCCCGCGAACGCATCGGCATTTGCATCGCTGTCCGTGCCGGCTCGCTCTCTACTGATGTCGAGTATTGGAAGGACCGCGACGCGACCGGCGGCCCCAGTCCGATGCTCTTCACTTACACGCTGCCAAGTTCCGCCATCGGCGAGATTGCCATTCGCCATCGGTTGACCGGGCCGAACTTGTGTTTCGTGGGCAGCGATGACATTGTGCTGTCCGAAGCCGCCGATTGGCTGCGGCGCGCCGACGTGGACGGTTGCGTCTGCGTCTCGTGCGATGTGGTCACTCCGCCAGCGGCTGAAGTCATCCAGGAAACGCCCGCCACGACCGCTTGCGCGCTGTTTCTGGCCCGCGGCAGCAATGGATTGCACGCGCTCCGGGAAATTGACCGTGACATGAAGTTGCTCTGCGATAAAATTCGTTCTCAAAATCCGGCGTGCCCGAAGTAGTCATGGAAATTTCACTCACCGAACTGAAAGCGAAAATCATCGAGTCGCTGAAACTGCAAGACATCACCCCCGACAAGATCGCCGACGATGCCCCATTGTTCGGCGAGGGACTCGGCCTCGACTCGATTGATGCGCTGGAACTGGTCGTCATGCTCGAGAAGAATTACGGCATCGTCATCAAAGACATTGAGGAGGGCCGCCCGGCTTTCCGCTCCGCGCGCGCGCTGGCAGATTTCATTAACGCCCGCCGCCCTGCCGCATAGTGGCCTCACGCTTCCCAGTCATCACCGGTCTTGGCATCGTGACTGCGGCTGGCTTTGGCGTGGACGAAGTCTGGCGTTCCATCACACACGGCGAGAGCGGACTGAAGCCGCTGACGCTCTTCGAGTCTCCGCGCTACGGGCAAATTCTCACCGGAGAGATTCGCCGCGACCTTAGTGAACTCGGCGCTCCGTTACACGGTTCGCGCAGCGATCGCCTGGGCTGGCTCGCCGCGCGTGACGCAATCGCTTCTTCCAGAATCGATCTGCAAAACTATGGCGACCGTGCCGGTGTGCTGCTTGGTAGCTCTGTCGGCGGCTCGTTCGACAGCGAACGCTTTCTCACCGCGCTCATCAAACGCGGGCGAATGCGCGCGCGTCCGACACGGTTTCACGAATGCGTGTCGGCAGTTGATTGGATTGCCGACGAGTTCGGCTTGTTCGGTCCGAGCATGGCCGTGGCAACGGCGTGTTCCTCCGGCGCACTCGCCATTGCAACTGCGGCGGAACTCATCATGTCTGGCGAAGCCGACCTGATGCTCGCGGGCGGCGCGGATTCACTCTCTCGCATGACCTGGGGCGGTTTCCATTCCTTGCTGCTCGTGGATACTGCGGGCTGCCGCCCCTTCGATGCCAAGCGCGCCGGGATGAGTCTCGGCGAAGGCGGTGCGGTGCTCGTGCTCGAAGCGGAAGAAACAGCGCGGCAACGGAACGCGAACATTTTGGCCCGCCTGACTGGCTGGGGCGCAAGCTGCGACGCCTATCACTCGACCGCGCCACACCCCGAAGGCGCAGGGGCTTTGACAGCAATGCAGTCGGCGTTGCGACGCGCTGGGCTGGAGCCATCAGCAATCGATTACATCAACGCGCACGGCACCGGCACGCGAGACAATGATCTCGCTGAATCAAAGGCGCTAAGACAGTTGTTCGGCGAACGCATCCCGCCGGTCTCCAGCACGAAACGATTCTTTGGCCATGCGCTGGCGGCAAGCGGTGCGATTGAAGCAATCGTCTGCATCGAAGCATTGCGCCGTCAGGAAGTGCCGCCGAATCCAGGTTTCACCGCACTCGATCCCGCCATCGGCATTGAGCCAGTCACTTCACACCGGCGCGCGCCGTTGACGCACGTGATGAGCAACTCGTTCGGGTTCGGCGGCAACAACGCCGTGCTGATTTTTTCGCGAGCCGACGTGACGCCGCTCACACGGCCCGTGCAATTGAAACCTGTCGCGATCACCGGGCTCGGCGTAATCGGCCCAGGCACTGCGGCTCCTTGCGACATCGAGCCGCCACTGCCAGCAGGAAAAGTTCTCGCGCACGATTGTGGAACATTGGACACGACGACGCTGAATCCGACCCAGCGCCGCCGCACCAGCCGCCTGATTCAAATGGCGCTGATTGCCGCGCGGCGCAGTCATCATCCTGTCTCACCTGATCGCCTCAGTGTCGCAATCGGCACTGGCATGGGATGTCTGAGTTCAGCCGCGGCGTTTTTGGAGAACCTTGTCTCCAAAGACGAACGCGAACCGATGCCAGCGCAGTTTCCCTCTTCAGTCCACAACGCGCCCGCGGGACAAGTCGCGATGGACCTCGGCGCACGGGCGATGAACTCGGCACCGACAGTGGGTGAAATTTCTTTCGAGTGCGCGCTTTGGCAAAGCATCTCTCAACTCTCGGCCAACGAAGCCGACAAGGCGCTCGCCGGATCAGTGGATGAGTTGAACAAATATGTCCTGAGCATCGGTCAGCGCTGGCGGATGTGGACGGAGCAAACGCGGCCCGGTGAAGGCGCGGTCGTCGCTGGTTTGGCCCGGCCGGAAAGCGCGACCGCGCCTCTGGCCCGCGTAACCGTCGTGCGGTTGGGACGCTATCGCCGTCCGTTCGATGCCGAGCACGAAACCGATTGGATTACGGACGCGGTTGATCTCGCAAAGGTGGATGTTCTCCTGAGTGGTGCGAAAGGTTTGCCCGCGTTGGAGCCGCTTTATGCAAGCGTCGCGGCTGCATTGTCCAAACGTGCCGGGCGGGAAATCGAACACCAAACCTACAAGCAACTCTGCGGAGAATTTCACTCCGCCTCCGCGTTCGGGTTTTCCGTCGCGGTGAATCTGGTCCGAAGCCAGCGGCGCGGAGTCTTGCTCTACACGTTGGCATTGCGCGGCGCCAAAGCTGTATGCTTCGTCCAACCGTGAGCCGGTTTCACATCACGCTGGGAATTGCGCTGTTGCTCGGAGCGGTGGCCGTGGTCCTGGGAAAAATCCCGCTTCTGATCGTCGTCGTGGCCGCATTCATCCTCGTCGTGGGACTCGGCGTGGCTATTCCGCAAATGCGCTTCTTCGGCCCGTTCGTGTGCCGCGGCGATACCACGCACAAACGCGTCGCACTCACTTTCGATGACGGCCCGGACGCGCCGACTCCCGCCCTGCTCGATTTCCTGCGTGAAGCGAAGGTAGAGGCCGCATTCTTCTGTATCGGCAAGCGCGTGGCGGCGAATCCTGAACTGGCCGCCCGCATTGTCCGCGAAGGCCACCTGCTCGAAAACCATTCCTATGCGCACAGCGACGCGACCAATTTTTTCACGGTGGCGCGGCTGAAAGAGGATTTGACACAAGCTCAAACCACGATTGAGCAAGCAACGGGAATTGTTCCGCGCATGTTTCGCCCTCCCATAGGACTCTCGAATCCACGCACCTTTCGCGCCGCCCGCACGCTCGGACTCACGGTCGTCGGCTGGACGGCGGGTGGATTGGACACAATGACAACTGACCCGCAGCGAATCGTTCGTCGCATCGTGCGACGCCTCAAGTCCGGCGCAATTATTCTGCTCCACGACGGCGGCATTCCACGCGAGCAGTTGCTCGCCACGGTAAAACTGCTGTTGGACACGTTGGGCAGCCGCGGCTATGAAGTGGTGCGATTGGATCGCTTGCTTGCATGAAAAAACTCGTAGTGCCCTTGGCAATGATTTCGTTGGCGGCTCTTGCGGTGGCGGCCGATTCAGCACTGCAACCTGTTTCCAATCCCGGCCCCATTCTCGACGATCTCCAGCGCAAGATGTCCTCGTTGCGCTCCGTGCATCTGGAGTTCACTCAGGAACGGCACCTGAAACTTTTCACCGAACCACTGAAGAGCGAGGGCGTGATGTTGATGGAGCGGCCCAATCAAATCCGATGGGAGACGACCGCGCCGTATCAATCGATTCTGTTGGGCAACGATAAGTCGGTCGCGCAATTTGAGCGCACGGACGGCCAGTGGAAGAAGCTCAAGCTTGGTTTCCCGGAAATGCTCAAGCGCGTCATGGAGCAAATGTCGTTGATGCACCAGGGCAAAGTCGATGCGCTGACTCGCGATTTTACCGTCTCAGTCGCCACGGGCGCCGTGGCCGTGGTCACGCTCGTGCCGAAAGACAAAAGCGTTCGCGAGATGTTGGCGTCCCTCGAGATCCGGATGCAGCCGGACTTGTCCGCGACGCGGGAAGTGGTGATGAACGAACCATCGGGCGAATTCACGAAGATCATTTTTCGGCGCGAACGCCGCGACGTGAAGTTTCCACCGGGCACGTTCGATCAAACCAAGCCCACGGATATTGCCGCGGTGAAAGCGGCGGCAGGCAATGCGCCTTAACCGATCTCTTCTTTTCGTGTTGTTGCTTGCGGCTGGGTGCGCGACACGGCCAAAAGAAACTCTGCCGCAAACGCCTCGCTCCTTTCCCGCCGATGGACTCATCACCCAACGCGCCGTCCTCACCGCACGCGGACGCCAGTTCACGTTGAATGGTTATCTCTCGCTCAGCGCGACGGGCGGCAAGCGGCTCATCATAACGGAGAATTTCGGCAACGTGCTGGCGGATGTTCTGGTGAAATCCGACGGCGCAGTTCACGTGATGCGCTCAAGCCAGGCCTTTCGGCAGAAGTGGATCGAACGTTACGTTGCCGCTGACCTTGAGTGCATTTTTGGCGACGCGGCCGAAGGGAACTGTCCGGTACGAATGATCAGTCCAACGCACTTCGTCATCGATCGGTTCTGGTACGATCTGGATTTGCAGATCGTAGAGATCAAACCCGGACCGCAGCCATCCACGATGTTCGATGCGACCGCCGTCAAGCCATGACCGTGCGCGATTCGATAGCTCGTGCGCGATTGAGTGTCCCGTTGGTCCAAGCTGGAGACGTCACATCACTGGATTTTCGATTCGACGCGAACGATCCAACGTTCGCCGGCCATTTCCCCACGCATCCGATTCTGCCCGGAGTGTTCCAACTCGAAATGACGCGCATGGCGGCGGAATGGTTGTTGAACTCGCCGCTCGCGTTGCGTGAAGTTCGCAAAGCGAAATTTCTCCGTCCCATTTTGCCCGAGGAGATCGTGCATGTGGAATTGAAGTTGGCGGAAAAGGACAATACCATCGAAGCGCGCGCTGGCTTTTCGGTGAACGGACAGGCGGCCGGCGAAATTCATCTGCTCTTGTGGCGAAGCGAACCAAGAAATGGTTGAAGCGAATCCTGCTGGGCGTCTGCCTTCTGACGCTAACGGGATGGATCGCGACGACGTTGCTGCTGAGGGCCTGGGCCGCCAAACCGCCACCGCTTCCCGCTGACACAGCCGTCAGGCAACTCAAGCCTGAGTCGCGCGACGGCAAAGTCTGGTTTGGAAAATCGTGGCGCGGGCAGCGCGAGGGCTTGCTCGTCGTTCATCTCAAAGGCTCGCCGTTCGAGATGGGCTACGCGTCGGGCGTGCTGTTGAAGGACCAGATTCACACGCTCGAAAACGAATTTCTCGACATGGTTCGGGGCTATGTGCCGCAGGAATGGAAATTACAATTGCTCAAGACCTACGTCATCTACCGCAATCGTCATTTGAGCGATTACGTCCCGCAGGACTATCGAATGGAGATTTACGCCGCGACGTTGAGTTGCCCGGACGTTCATCCCGAACTCGGCGATTACTACAATCGCCTTCTGAATTATCATGCTGCTCACGACGTGTCGTACATGATGATCGACAATCCTCTGCTCTCGCGCGCGGGATGCACCTCGTTCGGCGCGTGGGGAAAGGAGACGGAGAACGGGCACCTCATCACTGGCCGCAACTTCGACTGGGAAGCCGCCGAGGTTTTCAGTCGCGACCGCGTGGTTATTATGTGCGAGCCGGACGATGGCATTCCGTTCATCTCGCTGGCGTGGGCGGGCATGGCTGGAGTCGTTTCCGGAATGAACCGCGCCGGAGTTTCAGTCACGCTCAACGGTGCGCCATCCAGCTTGCCACGCGACACGGCGACGCCCGCGGCGATGGTGGCGCGGGACATTTTACAGCACGCACACAATCTGGACGAAGCGGTAAAGCACCTGCGCAACGCGAAGGTTTTCGTTTCAACGCTCTGGCTTATCGGCAGCCGCGCGGATGGAAAGTTTCTCGTGGTGGAGAAAACTCCGAGCGCGACTCACGTGCGCGAAGCGGAAGGCGAATCCATCGTGTGCGCGAACCATTTCCAGACTGCCGGCCTCAAAGGGGAAGAGCGCAATCAAAACTACATTGGCGATGCGACGTCAGTGCCGCGTGAGTTGCGCATGACCGAATTGCTTCAGCACGCGCGCGGGAAGCTCAACGCTGCCCACGCGGCCGAAATGTTGCGCGACCGCAAACTTCCCGGCGGAACTTTCCCCGGCAACGGGCACCGGGCCACGTTGAACGCGCTTATCGCCACGCACGCCACGATCATGGATTTGACGGATGGGATTTTCTGGGCAGCGTCACCTCCAAACCAACTTGGCAAGTTCGTCGCGTTCGACGTGCAGGATTTTTCCCGTGAACTGCCAGAGCGGACGGTGGCACCTGACGCCGTTATCGCATCCGGTGACTTGGAAAGAACGCGGCAGGCACAAAAATATCTAGCGGATGCGCGACGAGCGTTGGAACGCAATGATGCGGAGGCGGCGCTGAAGCTGGCCGATCAAACGGAACAGTTAAATCCGCGCTTCTACCAGAACGCAACGCTGCGTGGCCGCGCATTTCTCGCGCTGGGCCGTCGGAGCGAAGCGGCGCAGGCGTTCGAAACGGCGTTAAAGGCGCAACCGGCGTTTCTTTCCGAGAAGCGAGAGCTGAATGAACTGCTGGCGCAAGCCAAAGGCACGAAGCAGGCATCGGCGAAGTGATCTGTGTTTGAGGGAGCGCGCCTTTTCAACTGCTCCCTAAAACCATTGGCGAAAATTTGCGAGTCTGTGGCTAAACTCATCCCGTTCCGATTCGATCATGGAAGAGACAGGCCAGCCCAAAGCTTCGCCAGCGTTGAGGCGCGTTCAGACGCTCCTCGGCATCGGCGTTTACGCGGCGATTGCCCTGCCCTACTTGCGGCGAACGCACGGACTGGAGCGCCTGCGACGCGGGCAGCATTATCTCTTCGCCTGTAATCACGTCAGTCTGCTGGACACCGTGCTCCTCGGCGGATTGGCCTGGCGTCACGGACGACTCCCGATTCTCGTGCTCGGCGATAAGAAGGTCTGGCACGCGTCGTGGATCAAACGCGCCCTGAGCAGTCGCATCGGTTTTCTGTTGGAACGAGGCAAACTCAATCCGCGTCGAATTCGCGAACTGCACGCGTTTGGCCGCTCCAGCAGCGAATTCGATCTGATTGTTTTTCCCGAAGGCACGCGCGGCGATGGCATTCACGTCGGCGAGTGCCAGCCTGGTTTGTATTACGTCGCACAGGAGGCGGGCGTGCCCATCGTCCCCGTTTTCATCGAGAACATGCAGTTCGTTTCGACGAAGACGGGACGGTTTCATCCATTCGCCGGCTTGCGCAAGGTGGAAGTCCACTATGGAGAACCGATTGAACCGGCAACTTACCTGGCGCTGGCTCGCAATGAGTTTACGGAGTTTGTGCGCCAGCAGATTTCTGCGCTGCGGCCGACGCAAGCAGCAGAACATTTGAGTCCCGCCCTGCATCGCGGTTGAGTTCCCAACTCGCGAAACCGGCGCGGCGCAACATGGCCTGAAGCTCCGCGAGCGTTTGGAAGTGCAAGCCCTCTTTCGTTTTGTTGTGGCCAAGACGCGTCGCGAGTTTCTCCCACCACTCGACGCGGCGATGCCCGGTGTCGGCAGCGCGCGCGGCTTCACGGAGAACAAGCCGTCCACCAGGACGCAACGCCGCACGCGCTTTGTTCAGGATCAATTGCTGTTTGTCCGGCGTCCAATAGTGCAGCACGTCGAGCAGCAAAACGGTGTCGCACGCCGGATATTCCCAATCCAGGATGTTGCGCACTTCGAATGTGATCCGTTCCTGCTGTGGCGCCGTGCGTTGTGCGACGCGAATTTTATCTTCGTCGTAATCGACACCAAGAAACGTGCGCTGGTCCGTCGTGTGGGCCAGCCATTGTGTCGCCAGACCGTAACCGCAACCGAGATCGAGCACAAACCCGTGCCGCGGCACCGCGCCATCCAGTGAAGGGAACATCGGATCGGTCTTGAGTTTCCAATGCACGAACTGCTCCACGAAAGTTCCCTGGTAGCGGTAGAGACGTTTGACTTTCCGCCGCAGAATTTTCGGTGTGTTGATTTCGTCGAGCTGCCGTTGCAACCCTTCGCGGATGAGCGTTTCGCAGTGACGCATCAACGCAGTGCTGCCGAGCGAGTAATCGAAATTCTCCGGCGTGACGCACGGCTGCGCGCGCACGGTGACGTGATATGGCTCAAACCAATAGGCGTCGCGTGGCATGGCGGTCCAAGTGTCGCACAGCACAATCGGCAGAATGTCTTGCTTCAATTCCACCGCCAATTCGAAAGCGCCGCGATGAAAGCGTTGTACCCAGCCATCGGGCGAGCGCGTGCCTTCCGGATAAAAATGTACTGAGGCGCCTTCCGACAGTCTTTCGCGGCATCGCCGGAGCGTCGTTTCAGGATCGTTTGGCTCAACCATGACGTGACCGAGCAGCTTGCAGCCAATGCCCAGCATCGGATTGTCGAACACACGCTTCTTCGCCGTTTGCCGGACGTCTCCTGGCAAGCTGACCATGAGCATCACGTCCACGGCCGATTGATGATTGCTGATAACGATGGCCGGCTTCTCGAAGGTTTTGCGAGTGATGTTTTGGAACTCCAGTTTTCCAAACGGCAGTCCTTTGACGACGCCGCGGGCCATCCATCTCGTCGCGCGCCGCAGTTTGTCGTCGGCAGTGCGAGGAGAGAAGATTTTGAGCAACGGCCGCAGGAGGTAGTACAGAAACAGTTGGCTTCCACCGAGATGAACACCCGCCCACACGGTGCCGAGCAGATGCCACCAGCGCGGCGCACCGCGCGGCTGGTCGTGGAACAGCAGCAGGTCCATGCACAGTGGCGTGAGGACGAGGGTGGCGGCGAACGCGCAGACCATTCCCAGCAACACGGTGGTTCCCATCGAAAAGAGCACCGGATGATTTGCGAACACGAGGACGGCGAAACCGAAGATTGTCGTGAGCGCTGAGATGAGCACTGAGGCGCTCGTGGCGGCGAGGCGCGGCGGACGGCCGTGCCACACGTCGAGTTTGCTCGTGACCAGAAACACGCTGTAGTCCTCCCCTGCTCCAATCACGAAAATCACGAACACGCTGTTCATGATTTCGATGGGCAATCCAAACCAACCCATCAAGCCAAGCGTCCACAGCAGGCCCACTCCGATTGGTAGCAGTGTGGCGATCATCAACTCGATGGAGGCGTGAGAGAAAAAGACAATCGCGGCCACCAGCAAAGCCGTCCACAACGCGAAATGGCCCAGACCGCTCCGGGCCAATCCGGCGATGTGTTCGGCAAAGTTCTCGTGGTCGAGCACGATCATTCCCGGCAGCAATCTTCGCAGGTGGTTCACTTGCGAGCGGTCTTCCAGTTTCAACAACGTGCTTACGGCTACGTCGCCTTCCGCCGTTGCGACTCGTTCGTTCAATGCCTGTTCCAACGGCGTGCCGCGGAACTGGTCGAGTGTCAGAAGCGGCGGCTCGTTCTCAACCGTGCGCCAAAATTTGCTGAATGCGTCCGGACGGAAGCCAAGCTCCGTGCCGACTTGTTGTAATGTTGCGCGCAATCCGTCTTGTCGCGCGGGCGTCCAGAACGAACGCCAGCGTTGGAGATTTTCTTTCTGTGTCGCGGGCGACGGGCAAATGGAAGAGAGGGTATAAACGGCGCTGACGCCGGGTTCGCGAGCAATGGTCGCCGCGGCGCGATCATTTTGTGCCAGCGCTTCCTCAGCTGTTTTTCCGCGTGCGACTACAAGCGTCATGCCGAGCGCGTCTCCCCATGTCTTGCGGATCAATTCCTCGTCCCGGCGCGTGGATTCCGTAATGCCATTGAGCTTGGACATGTCGCCTTCGAAGCGAAGTCGCTTCAGGCCGAATGCCGTCACGACTGTGAGCGCGACTACCGCGAGCAACAGCCACACGCGCCGGCGCACTTGCCAGTTGTGAAATCTGTCCAGCGCCGTCGTGAGCCAGAGCGGTTGTTGACCGCTCTGTTTTGGAATCGGCACGAGCAGCGGAAGAATGATTAACGCGAACAGCGCGGAGCAGAGCACGCCGATGCCGCCGAAAAGACCGAGCTGTTGATAGCCGTGCATCGGCGAAGTCGCCATTACCGCAAAGGCCGCCGCCGTCGTCAGCGCGCCCAGAATGATTGGCGCCACGAGTCGTCCGACCTGGCGGCCAACGGCTCGCTTGTCGAGGCCGGCCGCGTTGTCGAGGTGATAGATGACGTAGATGGCGTAATCCACCGTGATCCCGATGGCGATGGCAGCGAAGCCGGTGGCGATAGCGGAGAGATGACGTTGCCACAGCGCGAGTACGATGGCGGCGACCAGTCCACCGAAGAATGACGGAAGAAACGTCAGCACCGCCAGCCAGCGGCGGCGATACGCTGTGAGGCACAGCACGAACATCGCGCCCATTCCGAGAAAGATGCAGCGCGTCGCATCAGCCTTGATAAAGGAAGCGTTGTCCACGGTCATCCGATGGCCGCCGGTGACGGCAACATGGATACCAGGAAATTGCGCTTCAACTTCACGGACAATGCGCATCAGGTCATCGACGAGTGCCGTGCTCTCGCCGGAGTTGGATGATGGAAACTTCGGCTCGGCCAGCAGCAAGACATGACGTCCATCGCTGCTTGTGATCCGGCCCTCTTCGATCCTCGCTTCGCCGAATCCAGTTTGAAGCGGAAGAACTTTGTCGGCGACCAGCGCAGTCATGCCGATGGGGTCGGCGGCAACAACGTCCTTTAGCACCATTCCCTCCGGGCCAGCGAGTTTACGGCGCATCACGGTGAGGAATTCACGGACGGCATTCGGTTCGAGTTTTGGCGCGAGTGCCTTCTCATCCGTTTCGGTGAAAAGATTTGGTAGCGAGCCGGTGAAGAAATCGACAAGCCTCTGCTGTCCACTCAGTTCCAGGCGATACATGATTCGCACGTAAGCCGGATTGTTCGTGAGCCGTGCATAAACTGCATCCGCCGCCTGTGCGAGCGCGTCCGAATCGGCGGCCGTCGAACCAACGTCGATATAAACGCGATCGATCTGCCGGAATTTGCGGACGGCGTAGCGGTATTCATCCGCCATCGTGTCGCCTTCCGGCAGAAGGGCGAGAATGTCTTCTTCCAGATCGATTCTTGAAGAGATGGCGATGCCGGCGATGGCGAACAGAACCGTGAACGCAATCACCCAAGGCCGGCGCGCCACCAGCCACAAGTGCATTCGCGTGTACCAGTCGGGTTTCATTGCCTGATGAGGTACGAGACGGTCGAAGACGACGCCCGACTGTTTCTCCCTCCCCCCTCAACGGGGAGAGGGCCGGGGTGAGGGGTGGGAATAACGACGCGCGCCCGAAAATCCGCGAGCGTGTCGGGCAACCCACCCCTCACCCTCACTTCCTCTCCCCGTTGAGAGGAGAGGGAAGCCGGAAGGCCGCCGTACTTTCGGACCATCCACGACAAATTTGGGGGAGTCGGTTTCATTGCTTCTGGACGACTCGCGCCACGGCGTAGGTTATTAACATTCCGAACATTGCCACGAGTGCGCCGAGAACCACACTGCCGACACACCATTCGACGAGATATTCGACGACGCGCGAGCGCGTCATCTGTTCCGCTGATAGTTGGAGTTGATCGCCGGTAAACAACCAGTGCCCCAATGCCAGTCCGCCGTAGAGAATGAAAGGCATCACAGGCGGAATGGAGATGTTGCTGGCGACCAGCGCAATCGCTTTGTTCAACCGCAAGAAATGAGCGAGCGCTGCCGCCGTGATCATTTGATAACCCCAAATGGGAGCGATGCCGCAAAACAAACCGAGGCCAACGGCGAACGAGAGCCGCGCCGGCTCGTGCGCGTGCTCGGCGAAAAAATCGCGCACGATTTGCCAGAAGGTGTAGCGGCGCCCGAACGACCACGCGGTGCGGACTGAGCGCGGGACGAACCATGATTGCAGCACCAGCCCGATGTTCATGATGGTGATGTGGGTCAGATCGAGCACAGGACGAAAATGTGATTCACGAATTTGCTCCGGGCGATAGCTGGATTTCACCGGAACGGGAACGATGGGCGTTCCGACCCACGATGCACGGACCATGAACTCCAGCTCGAAAGCATACCGCTGCGACTTCGCCAGCAACTGTTGCGTGAGCGCGAGCGGATAGCAGCGGAACCCGCACTGCGTATCGGGCAGGCGAACGCCGGTTTCCACGCGAAACCAAAATGTCGAAACGGCGTTGGAGCGACGACGATGGGTCGGACAGCCTGCCGCGTAGAAATCTCGCACACCCACAACCAGCGCCTCGGGCCGCGCACTCGCGGCAGCGAGAAATTTTGGCAGGTCTTCAGCGAAATGCTGACCGTCCGCGTCCATCGTGACCGCGTGAGTGAATCCCTCCTCGAACGCGCGTTGAAAGCCAATGCGCAGCGCAGCCGCCTTGCCGCGATTTCGATCGAGCTTCACGAGAATGACGCCCGGTAAGTCCGGCAGCGGCCTGGTCGAGCCATCGTCCACGACGAGCACAGGACAGTGTTGCTGCGCAGCGCACGCGACTGTCGCGACGGTCGCAACGTGATTGAAGCACGGGATGATGACGCAGAACTTCACCGCAAATCAACAAACGTGCGCCGCTTGCGCGCCTGCGGCGGCATTTGCAGCGCCTCAATTTCCGCGCGCGAGGCGTGGCGAATCTCGGGAGTGATTTTTGCGCGCGCCTGCAACGCCTCCCGCAATGTGGCCACGGAAACGCCGCCGTGTACGAGCACTTCGATGGTGTCGGAAAGCTCGCTCTCGGCGCGCGCCACGATCACGAATGCTTCCACGTCTTGGGCCTGTTCCAGCACAGCTTGCAACGTGGAGGGGAACAGTGACGTGCCTTTGAACTTCAGCTTTTGATTCCTTCGCCCAACGATGGGGCCGAGTCGCGGCGTCATTCGTCCGCACGCACACGGTTCGCGGAACAGCGCCGCGCAATCGCCCGTGGCATAGCGAATCACAGGCATCGCTTCCACGGCGAACGTCGTCGCCACGATTTCGCCGACCTCGCCATCTGCGACAGCCTGGCCGTTGTCATCGACTACTTCGACGTGCAATTGTGTGTCGTGGAGATGGCCGCCCGCGTTCGCGTCGCACTCGCAAAGGGAATTCGCCAGTTCAGTGACGCCGTAAGTAGAGTAGAGGCGCGTGCCCCACGCTGCTTCGATGGCTTGGCCAGACACGTTGAGCGCGAAGTTCCTCTCGCGGATGGGTTCGCCAATGCAGATGGCTTTCTTCACGGAAGAGTTTCTTAAATCGAAGCCGGTCTCCCGCGCCTTCTCAGCGATTACTCGAAGGAACGATGGGACAGCCACAACTGCGGTTGGCGCGATGCGTTCGATCATTTCCAGGACGAGCATCGGCGACGCCGCGCCAACACGCACCGCGGCGCAGCCCAGTTCGCGCAAGCCGAGCCAGTAAGCCGCGCCTGCGATGAAGCAACGATCCATGGCGACCGCGACAAGAACTGTGTCGCGCGCAGTGAGACCGGCGCATTCGAAAGAGAGCCGTTCGTTCAAAGCAAGGCGTTGAACATCTGGCTCCGTCAGCATCCAGAGCAGCGGCTTGCCTGTCGTTCCACTGGTCGTGACGATTTCCACGACTTGCTCGCGCGGCACGCAGAGGAAATCCAGGTTGCGTTCCGAAAGCATCTGTTTGTTCACGAGCGGGATTTGTTCGAGGCGCGGCACGTCCGCCAGCCCGCGAAACAATTCGCGATAGAACGGTGAGCGCTCCTTCGCGTAACGGAACGTCTCCGGCCAAAGCTGTTGGAAGTTCTGGGTCATTGGCCGCAGGAGTCTAAATACGCCGCCGCGAGGTTGCCAGCCGCCGCGCCCGTGGCGAGACAGCAGCCCATCACGCGTGCGCTGGCGATGGCGTCCACATCGGCACTGATGGTTTTGCCCGCCATAAAGAGATTCCGAATCTTTGCCGCGCGGAGAGAACGCGCCGGGATTTCATAGTGAACGCCAGCCGGCAAGTATTTGAAACGTGGCGCGCCCTCGGGGCCCCATTGCTCGATGGGCCACGAACACCGCGCGATTGAATCGGGAAATTTGCGTCCAGCCAGCACGTCGTCGCCTGTGAGTAGATACTCGCCAATCACCATTCGGCCCGCGCGGCGGGCCACGGGAAATTCCGTGAGCGGCGTGAAGCATTTCTCGAAACCGTTCACGTGCTTGCGCAGAAAGTCGATTACTTGCGGGACCTCGCCAGGGCGTCCCGTGAACTTCACGCTCACCTCATTCGTTTCGAGACCTGGCTGAAAGCTCAGTGGCGGCAGTCCGGCACGAGCCAGCGGCAATAGAACCTGAGCGACGGCGGTCGGAGTGTTCAACGGACGCTCGACATTGTGCAGCGGGAAAATCGTCGCTGGCGCCTGCGTGGCTTCTGTTGTCTCCAGGCATTCCGCGCCGGCGGCGCGGGCCACTTCCGCCGTGCCAGTGCAGTCGATAACTGCGCCGATTTCGCAACCATTGAGGCCGATGATCCGATTGTCGTTCACCGCAACATCCGCGAGAGACGTGCGCCAGCGCGTTTGCAGTTTTGGCATGGCCGCGAGCAAATTGCGGGAAACTTCACGGAACTTCGCTGGCCGATACGGCAGCACCCACACGCGGCCCATCCTGATTGGATCGCTTTCCGCCAGCGCTTCGGCGAATTCACGAGGGAAGCCATCGTTGAGGGAATTGCCGTTATCATCGTACAGGCCACAGAGCGTCGTGAGGCCGCTGAAGCCGCCGGTCCCGCCAGCCTCATCTCGTTGATCGAGCAGCAGCGTCGTGCGCCCCGCGCGCGCCGCCGAGACTGCTGCCGCGATTCCAGCCGCGCCGCTGCCAATAACTGCGATGTCCACCCGGCCATTCATGGTTCGAGCAGGCGAGACCGAAGATTGGCCGCGAACCCGGCGGCCTCAGCCTCGCTGAGTACGGTGGACAGATGCAGAACGGTGAGACGCAGTACGCCGTGAAAGTGATAGAAGATCACACCGACACCAGGCGATGGCGTGACGGCGGCTACGTGCGTCAGGTCTGCGATGGACGCGCCGAGGAAAGTGGTCAGCAGCGGGCTGACTGATGCGGTGTCGCCGTAGAACAGCGAACAGATTTCGCCGCGCAGGCCCTGCTTAAGAATCGCCATGTAAATCGGCCGCGGCAGGAAGCGAAACATTTCGGAAAGCATGACGCTGCTTTCAATCAAACCGCCCCGCATCGCGTGACCAGTCTGAGTTTTGAGTGCCGCGACGGCATCAGCGACCGAACTGAGATGTTCGGGCAGGAATTGAACCATTAGCATCGTCACCTGGTTGCTGAACAGCGGTTCGATGGTGCCCTTGGGGCGGAGTCCGACTGGAACGGGGAGCACATAGCTTGGACTGGCATTGCCAAGCCGCTGGTACAGGCGATGAAGTTCCATCACAGCGACGGAGGCGTGGTATTGCGCGTCGCCGAGTATCCCGCAGTGGCGCACGCCATTCGCGCGGACTCGCGCCGTTTCCTCGGCCGAGAATTTTTCTACGCGATATTGCAACAACGGCACCGCATCGTGATGCCGATGGCCCAGCGAACGAGGCGGAGCTTCACAGTAACGATCGAATTGATGAAGGCTCTTCCACGCTACCCTGCCCCGCTCTCTCAGCGGCAAACGCACACGGCACGGCGTGAGTGAGTGCGCGGCGGAGAGGGGCAAATCTTCGCGGCCAACCAAAGCAAGAAAATGTTCGGCGGCGGGCGCATCCATCAACGCGTGTACCCAGGTGAAGACGAGTTGTACCCGGCCCTCCGCAAGCTCGATCAAATCGAAGCGGACGATTTCGCCTGCATTTGTGTCGAGTGGCTCGTTGACGATTCGCTGGCGCAGGCCCGGTTCATCACGATGGACGCGCACTTGCGGTTCGCGCGAATTTCCGCGCGGCAATTTCCATTTCGGCGAAAACAAACCAGCCGGACGCGCGCTCAGGACCGGATAGCGTTCCAATAATTTGCGCAGTCGTTCGCGAAGCGCGTCGGGCGAAATCGCAGAGCCAAGCTCAAGCACGATTTGGCACGAGTTGCCCGCGAACCCGTGCCGGCGCAACTCATGATCGAAGCCGAGCATGAGGTAATCGCAGCCGTTGAAGCGCGGGTCAGCGCTCATGCAGCAGGCGGGAAACAAGCGCAGCCAGGCTGCGGACGTTGCGCAGCGTGGTACCGGTGATTTCGCTTTCGGGAATCCACAAGCCGTATGTTGTCTCAACAAACACGAGCATGCGCACCAATGAAAGTGAATCGAAGCCGGCGGCGATCAAATCGGTTTCGGAAGTGAGCGCGACTTGCGGGGCGAAGACTTCGCGCCGCAGAAAGGCCAGCAGTTCAGCCTCAATCTCGGGAGGTTGAACCATGTCAGGCAACGGCGGCGGCGCGGCGAATTTTTCCCGTGGCCGCGGTGCGAGGCAATCCGCTCACGACGTGCAGGCGCGACGGAATCTTGTACGGCGCGAGACTGCTCCGGCAGAGTTCGCGGATGGAATCCAGATCGGCACGAGGATCGTTCAGCACCACGTCAGCTTCGACGACTTCGCCGAGGTGCGCGTGAACGCGGCCATAGACGCGCGATTCGCGCACGGACGGATGCCGATTGAGCACTGACTCGATCTCTTCCGGGAAAACTTTGCGGCCGGCGAGATTGATGACGGCGGTTTTGCGCCCGACGAGGAAAAGAAAGCCTTCCTCGTCCACGCGCCCGATGTCTCCGGTGTGAAACCAGCCGTCGCGCAGAACTTTTTCGCGTGGCAGCCACGGCGCGGCGTAAGCGTCGAACATACCGGGGCCGGAGATAACAACTTCGCCACAGCCCTCCTCGTCAGGCGCGATGATTCGCAAATGATGATCGGCCAGCGGACGGCCCACGGAGTTCCAACGGCGCAACGGATCATCGAAATTCAAGCTGACGAGGCCCAGTTCGATCACGCCCAGCGCCTGTACGAGCGGAAAGCCGAAACGTTTGAGAAAATCCTCCGCGACATCCTGCGGCAGCGCGCACGTTGTGGAGACCGCAAGTCGGACCGACGGAAGATTTGTGCCCGAATTGTCGCGCGCCAGCATCGAATACTGAAACGGCGTAGCGTAAAGCACCGTGCCGCGCCAGCGATTGACGGTCTCCAAAAACGCACGCGCCAGAACGTGCCGGGCGAGCACGATGGTCGCGCCCTGGCTCAGATACAGCACGATGGTGATGAGAAAATGGTGCGACATCGGCAGGCACCACATCACGGTGTCTTCCGGCCCGATACGCAGGGCTTTGTTCGCGGCCAGCACTCGGTCACGGACTGTTTCGTGGCACAGCACCACGCCTTTGCGCGCGCTGGTCGTGCCGGAAGTGAATCGAACGAACGCAAGGTTCAGTCCGTGATTATCCGGCTTCCGCGCCGGCGCGAGCAGTGTGAAGAAACAGTCTGATTGCAACGACGTGCTTTCCGCCAGCGGCCGTTGGCTCAGCATCGCTTCCAAATGCAACGTCTCGGCAATGGTGAACAACTCCTCCTGCGTGCATTCAGTCGGGACAGGAACGACCACGGCATTGATGCGCCACAAGGCGAACGTGAGCGCGACGTAGTTGATGCTGTTGGGATAACACAGTCCCACGCGGCACCCCGGAGCGAGCCGGAACGATTCGAGTTGCGCGGTCCAGGCGGCAACTTTCTCAACGAGTTCAGCGTAAGAAACGATGGCGGACTCTTCGATGAGAGCGGGTTTTTGAGGCCAACGACTGGCCGTGCTGTCCAACAATTCGGTCAGATTCATAGTGCGACTGAGAGCCGGATGAGGACAGAATAGTTGCTGGCCGTTCGCTGTGTCAACATAGGCGCGCGGCGAACGGCGGTTTCAATCGCACTTCGCTGCGCGGGGAAGACTGTGAGCAGTCAGGAGGTGATCGCAGAATCAATTCGCCGCCGCCTTTTTCTTCGGCGAAAGCCTGATTTCGTTTTTGAAAATCTTGTCGTCGTTCGCGTGCCGGGCGACGAACGCTTTCAGCTCCGCCGTTGAGCCGGTGAGAATCGGGCGTTTGTCCTGGATGACGTGCGCAATCGTTTTCGGGTTTTCCGCAAGATGTTTCTCCAGCCATTCGTAGTCCATCGCCAGCAGCACGAGCGTGTCGTTGGTCTTCACAGCCTTGACGAAGACGTGAACGGCAATCAGTCCAACAGCGGCCAGGTCATTAAGTTCGCTGCCGGGCAGCGGGTCGCGCAGCGAAAAATCAAAGAAAGTGTTCGTGCCGATTTTGCCCGCAGCCATGTGGAAGACCGCTTTGCGTCCCTTCTCGTCAGTGTGCGCCAGTTTGTACCGGCGCTCGTCCGCTTCGAACGTCCATACGCCGATCTCCTTGCCGTCATCCTCCTTTTGGACCCACGTACCGATAAGACCGGGATCGGTCACGTATTCGCTCTCGGTGAAAAGCGGTTGAATGGATTGCACGACGCAGCCGGCGAGAAATGCCGCTGCCAGCAGCAGAACGATAAAGGATTTTGTTCTCATGACCGCACAACGTATCGCTCTTTCGACAAAGACTGTGAACCCAAATCATCGCGAAAGAATGATGCTGCCGGGTTTTAGGTTATTCGCCTTCCGGCGGTTTCATGCTGAGCGCAAGGTTCCGCCGGATTTCTTCGCGGTTGCGCGCGTCGTAAAAGTCCACGGGATTGAAATCATCGGTGAGCACGCGGCCATTTTCGAGATGGAGCGAAAGACCGGCATAATCACGCCCCGGCTCAATGGCGCCCGCGTAGGCCCGCTGCGCCATGTCGGCCACGAATTTGTGCACGCGCGTTATGTCCGGCGTGTGGACCATTTCCAGTTCAGCGCGCTCTGACGCGACGTAGAACGTGTTGCCGCCCGTGGCCGTATGAATGCGCACGCTGCGGAACACATTGGTCAGCGTCTTGTAGAGCGACGTGGTGAAAAAATCGTGGCCCGGCTTGAAGTTGCCAAAGCTGTTGATGACGAGCGTGCCGCCGGGTTTCAGCACGCGGCTCATGGCCGCGAACGCTTCGCGCGTCATCAAGTGCGAGGGCGAAGATTCACCGAGGAAGGCGTCGAGCGCGACCGCGTCGTACTTCTTTTCGCAGCGATTCAGAAATTGCCGCCCGTCGCCAATCGTGATGTGCAGCTTCTCCGGTTGAAGATTGAACCATCGCTGCGCCACCGGTACCACCGCGGGGTTAATCTCGACGACATCCACGCGAGCGCCGTCGCGGGCGAAGTCCATGGGTGTGATGCCGATGCCCAGGCCGATGCACAGCACGTCCTGCAGGTTCGTCGTGTAGGCGCGCGCGAGGCCGTTCAACATGTAGGTGAAGAGCGACGTGCTCTGGCCGGTGTTGGGATCGTAAGTGTTCTGCACCAGGTAATCATTAAGGTAAATGCGGCTGCCATTAGTCAGCACTTGCAGCATTCCGAAGTTGGAATTGCCGTAGAATGCCTCCTTCATCCCACCGGAGATCTCCTTTCGTTCGTGACGCAATCGGTCGAGCCGCACGGCGCCGTAGCCAATGAACGCAGTTCCCACGACCAGCAAAACCGCCGGAGCCACGGGCCTTTTCCCGTCCCGCCAGATGATGAAATAAACGACTGATACGGCCGCCAGCAGAAGCGACGTGATGTACATCGTGCGCGAGTTCGGAAGAAACGGAATCAAAACGTAGCCGATGAGAATTGTTCCGGCGAAACTGCCGAACGTGCTGATGGCCGTTAACCGGCCCACATTGCCGCCCACATTCGTGACTGCAGACGTCAACACGCGCACGAAAAATGGACCGACCATGGCCAGCAACGCCAGCGGAACAAAAAACAAAATCAGTGACGCGAGCAGCGATCCCAATGCGAAGGACTTCAGGTCCAAACACCAATAGGCGATGGGTTCGACCACGGCGACCGTCAGCGCGAGATACGCCGCCGCGAAAAGGATCGCCCAATACAGAGCGCCCACGCGCGGCGATTTGTCCACAAACCATCCGCCGACGTAATAGCCCAGCGCGAGAGCGATGAGCGTCACCGCGATTTGCGCCGTCCAGACGAAGTGCGACGTGCCGACATAAGGCGAGAGCATTTTCGCGCCGAGGATTTCCACGATCATGATCGCTCCGCCCGTGATGGCCGCGGTGAAATAAAAATAGCGGCGCAGGGCGGGAGAGAGTTGCGTCGATTCGGCCACGGTCGGTTTCTTCACGCGCGGAGTTCTACGGGAGCAAGGGAGCGCGAGCAAGTGAACGCTTGCTTCCCTCTTAATCTTAATCCTAATCGTAATCCTGCTCTTGGCATCGGAGTGCAGCCGACGCGTGTGCCCGAACGAGAAGAGCAAGAGTAAGATTACGATTAGGATTAAGAGTGAAGAAGTATCTCCACGTCCTGAACATCGGGATTCAGAACCAACTCGTGTATCGGGTGAACTTTCTGTTTCGGGCGTGCTTTGGACTCCTGCCGCTCATCGCCACGATTTCTCTCTGGCGCACCGTCTATGCCGGCAAGGAAGGCCAGATCGGCAGCTACACGCTGGCACAAATGATTTCCTATTACCTCGTGGTCACGCTGGTGGACATGTTTACAGCCGTAAACGAAGACGACTGGCAGATCGCCGCCGACATTCGCGAGGGAAACATTTCGCAATTTCTCGTGAAGCCAATCGACTACTTGCGCTACCGCCTGTGCCTCTTCGTCGCGGGACGCGCCATCTACACTGCCGTAGCCCTCGTGCCCGTCGCGATTTTCATTTTCCTTCAACGTGAATACTTCGTCACGCCCGCGGACTGGAGCACGTTTGGTTGGTTCGCGCTTTCCATCGTCATGACCGCGCTGCTCCAATTTTTCACGTCGTATGCGATGGCGCTGCTCGCGTTCTGGGTCCTGGAAGTCTCCACGTTCATCTTCATCCTGTTCGCGTTCGAATACATCGCCGGCGGACATCTCTTCCCGCTCGACATTCTGCCGCCGTGGCTCGCGCAGGCGCTCTCCTACACGCCGTTCCCTTACCAGATGTATTTCCCGGTGAGCATTTACGTCGGCAAATCAACGGGCGCGGCGCTTTATCAAGGTCTGCTTACGCAATTCCTCTGGGTCATGGCGGCGTTTCTTTTCGCAAAATTTATGTGGGCGCGGGGCATTCGGAAATACAGCGCAGTCGGAGGCTAATGAACCACCAAGGCACCAAGACACAAAGTCCGGATAAAACCCCGTTGGTACCTTCGTGCCTTGGTGGTTCGCTTCGCCGCTATTTGACGGTTTACATTGCCCTCTGGAAGAACTCCGTCATCCGCGAGATGAGTTTTAAAACGAACTTCATTCTCTGGATCGTCGTCGAGCTGCTTTGGTTCGCGCTGCAACTCTCCTTCATCGCCGTCATCTATTCGCACACGGATCGCATTGGCGACTGGACGAAATGGCAGGTCGTGCTGCTGATGGGCGCGGCGCATTTCATTCAACAAATCTTCCAGGCATTCTTCCTCACGAACTGCGTCGAGCTTTCCGAACTGATTCGCACCGGCCGACTCGACTTCATGCTGCTGCTGCCGGTGAACACCCGCTTCCTCATTTCACTGCGCAAGGTGGACCTTGGAGGGTTCGTCAACGCCACGTCGGCGCTCGTCGTCATTGGCTACGCGCTCAAACAACTCGCGCTGGTTCCGTCCGCCCTTCAGTTGATTGGCTTCGCGCTACTCGTGCTGACGGGAATTCTCATTCATTACTCGCTCATGTTCCTGCTCACGACCATCAGCTTCTGGACCGTGCGCGCTCAGGGCATCGTCTGGGGCTACTACAGCCTCTTCAACATCTCGCGCCTGCCCGATGCCGCGTATCACGGCTTCTTCAAAGCGTTCTTCACGTTCGTGCTGCCGATGGTGCTGGTGGCAAACGTGCCTGCGAAAGTGATGGTGCAAAAACTTCGTTCACCGGGAGAATTACTGTTGCTCGTGGGAATGATGTTCGCGTGTGCGATCGTTTCTGAAATCGTCTGGCGCTTCTCCGTTCGGCATTACACCAGCGCGAGCAGTTAGCAAGTTCAAGACACGAGACGATTTGAATCTTGGTGCCTTGGTGTCTTCGTGGTTAGCCTTTTTCCATGCAACGATTTATCGCCATCGCGCTTGTGTCTCTTCCCGCGATTTGGGCCTGCGCGGAAAACTGGCCGCGCTTTCGAGGTCCAAACGGCCAGGGACATTCCGCTGAAACCGCTTTGCCCGTGAACTGGAGCGCTGCTTCGAACATTGCATGGAAGACTGCGATTCCCGGCGACGGCTGGTCTTCGCCCATCGTGTGGGATGGAAAAGTTTTCCTCACTGGCGCGACCGACAATGGCACGAAGTGCCACGTCTTCTGCGTCGATGCGCAGAGCGGAAGGATTCTTTGGGACAAGCACGTCTTCGACCAGCAGCCGCGCCGCAAAGAAGGAAAGAATTCCTACGCCACGCCAACGCCAGTCACCGACGGCCAAAATGTCTTCGCGGTGTTCGGTGATGGCAGCGTGGTCGCGCTGACGATGGCCGGCGACATCGTTTGGACAAACCGTGACGTGCAGTTCTATAGCCGCCACGGACTTGGCGCGTCGCCCATTCTTTACAACGAGTTACTCATCATGCCTTACGACGGCAGCGCACAAGTAGCTGCCGCAGGCAATTATCCGCAAGTGAGCGACACCGAACGCACGGGCTGGCAAATCCCGTGGGACAAATCATTCATCGCCGCACTCGACACGAAAACCGGCAAGCGCGTGTGGACGGGCAAACGCGGCTTGTCGCGCATCGCGCACGTGACGCCGCTGATCGCGAATATTGACGGCAAAGATCAAATCATCAGCGGCGCCGGGGATCGATTACAGGGATTCGAGCCAAAGACCGGTGAACTCATCTGGTCCATTTACGCGCAAGGCGAAGGCGTCACGCCCTCGCCGGTGCTCGGAGACGGATTCGTCTTTGCCTCGTCTGGATTTGAGAAGAGCACCTTGCGCGGCGTGAAACTCGGCGGCGCAAAGGGAGACGTGACGGAATCGCACATCGCGTGGGAACAAAAGAAAGGCGTGCCGACGCAGCCCTCGCCTATTTTTGTGAAGCCATATCTCTACGCCATCACCGACGGTGGAATCGCTTCGTGCTACGACCCGAAGAATGGCGAAATCATCTGGCAGGAGCGCGTCGGCGGAAACTTCAGTGCCTCGCCAGTGTTCGCAGACGGCAGAATCTATTTCCTCTCCGAAGCGGGTGAAACAACTCTCATCGAAGCCGGTCCACAGTTCAAAGTCCTGGCGAAGAATCCGCTCGGCGAGAAATGCCAGGCGTCAATTGCGATCTCGAACCAGCGGCTGTTCATCCGCTCGGACAAGAATCTGTTTTGCATCACGAAACCGTGACGGCGCATCGCGCCACGCTGAGCTTTTACAATCTTTTACCGCGGTTTGACAACCTCGCTGCGAAAGCGGCTAGTTTACGGCCATGAGGTGCGTAACCCGGATGTTCGGATGTGCGGTTGCTCTGTTGTTGTTTGGCTGCGCGCACCGTGGCGGGATGGCCGGCGCTCAGAACTCCGTCGCGGCAGAATTCGTCGGCAGCACTCTGTGTGATACTCTGCCCCGCGAATTCCTGGGTGGGCTTGCGACCAATGCGCCGTGTCATTACGTCGTGTGGCAGATCACACTGTTCACCAACCAGAGCACGGGCTTGCCAGCCACTTACAACCTGACGGCCCGCTATCGAACACCCACGCGCAGTAATCCAAACCAATCAGAGGACGGCCCGAGCGTGGCATCACACGGAACCTGGCAAATCCTCCACGGGCCAAAGTCCAGGCCAGACGCAGTGGTTTACCGGCTCACCGCGGAGAAGAATCAGCGAACGCTTTCTTTTATGAAAGTGAGCGAGAGTCTGCTCCATTTGTTGAATCCAGATGGAAGCCTGGCGATTGGAAACGGAGGGTGGAGCTACACTCTGAACCGGGCCGATCATGCCGAGAAACCGGGCGACATGTCTCAGGTGAACAGCGCGCCCGAAATGTCTTACAAGATTTCACCTCTCGCGACCGGCCCGACTGTTTTCGGCGTCTTCGAGGGCCGCACTCCGTGCCAGGGGATTTCCCGCGAACTGAAGGTCCCTCAGCACCCCGGTTGCATCAAAACAAAGTGGCGCGTTACGCTGTACCAGGACCCTGAAACATCGGTTCCCACGACGTATAAAGTGGAGGGAAGTTTGCACCGGCAAAGTGCACGCGAAGGCACCTGGAGCATCGTTCGCGGCGCAAAAACAGATCCGAAGGCGATCGTTTATCAATTGAATGCGACTCAAACCCAGCCGGCACTGTTCCTGTGGAAAGCGGACGACAACGTTCTGTTCTTCCTGAATCAAAACCGCGAGGCGCTGGTCGGGCACGCTGATTTCAGCTACACGCTGAATCGGGTAGTGCGGAAATAGAACGCATTCGCTCGCGATACCCCGAAATGGATCCGAGTCTGTACGGAGCACTTCAATCACGCTTACGGAATGCGGACATCTCGCATCGGGCCACGCCATGTTGGCTATTGGGAAAGAAAACTTCAGAGGCCGGTTGCAATTACACGGAACTGCGCGTTCATTAGCTCTGGAAAAAGGAGGTCACATGAAACGTTTCACTATGATATTTGCGACCATGACTTTGGTCGCCATGCCCGCATTCACCGCTGACAACGACACACGGCGCGCCATACAAGCCGAGCGTCGCGAGACCCGGCAGGACATTGAAAGGTTGATTCGAGACATCAACTCGCTGGAGAGCCAGCCCGCCGCCCGGCGCGCCGGCGCCGTTGAGGCAGCGCGACAGGCCGCGGTTCCGCCAGCGCGATTCATGAATCCACCCAAAGACCAACCGCAGGCCGGTCTGGCAGGATTGTTCCTTGCCAATGAAATTGGGAAGAACACAAGAAAATCGCCGGAGGAACTTCTCAAGGCGCGCGTCGCCGGTGAAACGTGGACGCAGATCGCCCAGCAGAACAGACAGGACCTGGCGACGCTGGAGCGCAAGCTCACGAGCATTCACGAAGCCATGCTCGACCCATCCGGAGATCGTGCTCGCGCCCGCGACCGTGCAGCGACCACGAGCCGCGATTTGAATCGCACCCAAACCACTGCCGGCGGAGACACGCCCTTGGGCACGAGCATTCAGGCGGTGAACGCGCTCGGCCAGGACCAGGAGACGAGGCGAATTGGCCTGAACGCCATTGCGCGTGAAACCGATCTTTCGCGGCAACAGGTCGAGCAGGCCGCCGACCAGCACAAAGAAATGGGTCTGGGCGATCTGTTCGTCGCGCAGCAACTGGCGCTGAAGACGAGAAAATCTGTCAGCGATTTGTGGACCCAGCATCTCAGCCCGAAAACCTGGGAAACGATTGCCCAGGAGAGCGGCGCGAATGCAAATCAGATCGAACGGCAGCTCGCCCGCATTGAAGACACTATGCGTGGCCGCACCCCGCGCGCGGGCGACGCCGAACGCGTGCGCGAGCGCGACCAGAGCCGCAACGATTCCGCGCTCAACACATTTGATGAAGGCACTTTTGAAAAAATCATTCAGTCCGTGAATTCCCTCGGCCAGAATGCCAACGCGCGCCGCGCCGGATTGAATGCGCTCTCGCGGGAAACAACCGTGCCGTTATCGCAAGTAGAACAGGCGGAACAGCAGCATCGGAACCTCGGCATGGGCGATCTCTTCGTCGCGCAGGAACTCTCGGTGAAAACGAAAAAGTCGATTGAGGGATTGTGGAAAGAGCACCTCAGCCCAAAGACCTGGTCACAGGTTGCCCGAGATAACAATCAGGACCCGGGCGAACTCCAGCGCAAGCTGGCACGCATCGAACAGACGCTGCGCGATGCCGGTAAATAGCGTACTCGGTCACGGGAGCACGCGCGCCAAGTGCAGCCACGAACGGCGCGCTGCTCTCGGAAACACGCGGCAACGGCGCCGGGAGCAGTGATTGGAAATGGCGTTAGCGGGCTGAAAGACGCGATCCTGCGCCACGCGGAATCGGCTCAAATACGCGCCCGCTTGCGGAGCAGCGCCATCACGTCGTGCGCGAAGGGGAGGCGCAGCGTGAAGGCCGCTCCGAAGTAAAGCAGCGTGGCGAGAACCATGGGCACGAACACTTCGCCGAGTTTCAGCCAGAACGTTTCGTGGCCCAGATTCTGTTCCCAAAAATATTTCGTTCCCCACGCCAGCGCCGCGGCAGCGGCCGTGCAAACGAACAACGCCACGAGATGTTTGCGCAGCGGTTCCATTTCGAGCCGCGCCAGCTTTTTGCGGAGCGCGAACGTGAGCAGGAACATGTTTACGAATCCGGTAATGGTGTTCGCGATGCCAAGACCGGCTTCGCTGATAAACCAGACCAGCGGCAGTGTGATGACGGCGTTTACGGCCAGGCAGAAGACGGAAATCTTCATTGGCGTCTTCGTGTCGCCCAGCGCGTAGAAGGCCCGCGCGAAAATATTGACGCACGAAAACGCGACCAGTCCCGGCGCAAGTGCCTGCAAAGCTACGGTGGTGCGCTGCGTGGCCACGAAATCAAATCGTCCGCCCTCGAACAGCAGGCGAATGATCGGTTCGGCCAGCACGATGAGAAACACAGTGGCCAGCATGTTGACGAAGAGCAGATAGCCAATGCCGTCACGCAGCGTGGCGCGGAATTCGGGAAATTTCTTTTCCGCGGCAAGACCCGAGAGCGTCGGCAACAGATACGTGGCCAGTGAAACTCCGATCACGCCTTGCGGCAGCTCCATGAAGCTGACGGCGCAACGGAAAGCCGCGAGAATCTTCGGACCGACGGCAAAAGCAAATCCGCTGGCAACGAGCACGTTAATCTGGAATGCCGCCACGCCAATCAACCCCGGCAACATTTGCTTCACCACGAGGCGCACCGTCGGATCGCTCCACGGTTGAATCCATCGGTAGCGAAAGCCTTCGCGAAACATGAGCGGCAATTGAAACAGCGCCTGCGCGAGACCCGCCAGCAGCACCCCGATCGCCAGTCCAAAAATCCGCTCTTCCAACTCTTCGCCCATCAACGGCGTGAGCAGATAGACCGACGCAATCATCACCACGTTGAGCGTCGCCGCGCCGAGCGCCGGGATGAAAAAATGGCCGCGCGCGTTCAACATCCCCATGCACACCGCGGCCAAACACACGAGCAGAAGGTAAGGGAACATCACGCGCAGCAGCCGCAGCATCAACACGGTGCTCTCATCGCGAATGGGAAAGAGGCCGAGCGTGATCGAGATGCCAATGATTCCAATAACGACAATGACACTGGCCGCGACGATCAGGCCGGAAACGACCGCATTGGCCGAATGCCACATCGCCTCCTCTCCTTCCAGTTTTTCCTTCCGCTTGAAAATGGGAATGAACGCGGCCGTGAGCGCCCCTTCACCGAGCAGCCGCCGGAACAGGTTCGGGATTTGAAAAGCCAGTCCAAAGGCACCCGCCACCTCGGTGATGCCCATGAAACGCGAGTAGGCAATTTCGCGCACGAGTCCGAGCACGCGGCTCAGCATTGTGGCGATGGCGGTGGCGCCAGAGGACTTCAGCATTTGCGACATGCGGGCGCAGTGTTCTGGAGCGCGAAGTCAAACTCAAACAAACAGTGCGTTTCGATTGCACGTATTCCAGTCGATAGTCTCGCGAGGTTGGCAAAGGAGGCGATGAGTCTTCCAATCTATGACCGCTCGAACGATACGGACACTTCACCATCAGTGACAATTTGGAACGCGTGCTTGTCCCGTTTCTCCCTTCGCCTCCTTCGCGAGACTTTCCATTCAACGCGGGTGGCAGGAAACGCACATTTGCGAAATCCCGCTTCACGTTTCGCGTCTCACGCCTCACGCTTCGCCACGTGAAATACCGGCGGTTCGGCAAAACGGAATTGCAGATGCCCGTCATCTCCTGCGGCGGCATGCGCTACCAGTTCAAATGGCAGGA
>JGI10216J12902_100007206_pt1 | contig 44615 bp, 61 predicted proteins | sample KanNatreferecore_FD_12902 | JGI IMG/M metagenome (IMG submission 12902)
ACCGCCTGCGAAAGCACGGCAGCAGGCGCCCCCAGGTTCGCCACCTCCATCACTGCCTGCGACATTGAAATGGTGGTGCCGGTGTTCGAAACATAAGGCGCGGTGTCACCGTTAGTGCCAATCGACAGGAAGTCGACATCCATCGTGCCGCCCGAGTCGCCGTTACCTACCCCGACCCAACCGGCGGCGCTGATCGCGCTGTCGGTGGTGGTGAAAGTCCAAGCGCTCGGTTCCTCTTCGGTCTCTTTCCAGACCTTCGCGGAGAGGGTTGTGCCGTTGACGCGGAAGCGCACGTAGTACCAGGTGTTGACGCTGTAGGCATACGTCGCTGTGGTGAGGTTGGTGCTGACCCCTGCCACGAACTTGTGCAGGGTCAGCGTTGTACCTGATCCCATGATGAAGCTGTAGGCGGATTCGCTCGCCGCCGCCCCGGACCCGCGCAGCTGTAGGCGAATCTGATCCGTGTTGCTGCTGGAGGTCCTGACCCGCGCCAGGATTTCCGAGTTGGCGCGGTTGGCATCGCCATCCACCGCGTCCCACGACAGCAGACGCCGCGCTGTGGCGGTCGAGGTTTTGCGCAGGACTTTGCCGCCATCCGTGTTGGCCACGGTGGTGGCCAACCAGGTGACGTTGCTGGTGACCCAGCGCGCCGTCCAGTCCGAGGGTTGCGCGGCAGCGGTGTAGCTGCCGAAGTTGGTGTTGTATGTGGTCATGGACGGCGCCCCTTACAGGTCGGCCGAAACGCGCACACCGAACTCGGCGGCGTTGAACCCGGCCTGCGACCAATCCGCCGACGTGTTGGGGTCTACCAACCAGCCTTTAAGCAAGTACCGCCAGGACGTTGACAGGGCGTTGTACGAGGTAAAGTCCTCCGTCGAGCTGGACCGGCAGAACAGGTCCATACCTCGGAACCCCGAGTCGTTTTTGCTGGCGTAAGCGCTCAACTGCACGGCCTTGATCGCCCCGGAGCCCGACACGTCCTGGAAGCCGTAGGAATCCTTGGTCAACGCGGTGGCCGAGGACACGTAGTCCGAGGTGTTCGGTGTGGTTTCGTCGACCAAGGTGTTGTGCGTGCTGCCCGTGCTGCAGGTCATCGCGGTGTAAGTGCCATCCGCGTTTGGGTAGTAGGGCTTGACGGAAATGTCCCCCAGAAAGCCCCCTGATTCAGCGGAGCCGCTGCTGCCGGTGCGCAGATAGAGATCATCAAAGTAGCGGCTGTACGAAGAGACCGTACCGAAGCTCAGCGGTTGCAGGGAACTGACCGTGTTCGCCGTTTGGGCTTGGGTGTTGATCCCGGTCAGGTTGATGTCGACAACCCCGTTGACCCGCACTTCAATCTGTCCGGCGCTACTGTCAATGAAGACGCGCATTTCGATGTAGTACCAAGTGTTCTGAGTGAACACGGCTGTCCCATTGCCAAGGTCGGTGGCGCTGGAGGCCCCGCCGGCATACGCGCTCCCGCGCCCCACATGCAGTTTGCCGTCACTGAGAATGGACAAAAAAACTTGCCCCCCAGTACCGGAACCGTAGGCATTGATTGACGACAGGGCCAGGATCGAGTGCCCAGCGGTCCCGGATACCGTCGTGTCCGCTGGAATGCCGGTGCAATAGTAGCCAAAGCCCAAGCAGATGTTCCGGCTGGGCGTTACCCCTTTGAGGGCGTATGTCGCACTGGCGGGCGAAATTTTCAACGCCTTGCCAGAGTTGCGGTACACGGTGGAGTCAATGCTGACGTTGCTAGCAGAAACAGCGTCCCACTTCGCCCCAATGTCAGCGGTGGCGTAGTGGTCAAACCCGTCGAGAAACGGAACTCCCCAAGTCATGTCAGCGTACTCCTTTCAAGGTGAGGCCGAGCGTTGCCAAAGTGGCGTCCGGCGTGGCAGGGCCGACCAGTTTGAGCACGTCGCCGGCGGCGAAACTCACGGGCGAGGCGGCGATAAAGGTGGCCGAGGTGGCCCCGGCGGCGAAGCGCAGGGTGCCCACCGAGCTGCCGTTTTTCTGGATGTCGAAGTCGGTCTGCGCGGTGGCGGCAGTGGTGGCGACCCCATACGACCCGGCGAAAGCGGCGGCGAAGGTCACCGCCACCGGAATCGGCAGGTGGATCAGCACCAAGCTCGCGGTGGTCACGCCGTTCCAGGTGCAGTTGACGGCAAAGGGCTCGTCGACAAACTCCAGCGCCGTGGCACCGCTGTTGACCCGCACTTTCTTGAGCGCCTGCCCCGAGTAGCTGGTGGGTACGTCACTCAGGCCAGTAAACGCCGTCGCGCCCGGGGTGACCGTGACGAATTCCAAGGCGGTGCCGGCCGAGTTGACCTTGACCGTCTTGCTCGCGGCGCCGGTGTAGTTCGCCGGCACGTCGCTCAACCCGGTAAAGGCGGTGGCCCCCGTGGTGTCAGTGACGAATTCCAAGGCGGTGCCGCCGGCATTGACCCGCACCTTCTTCAGGGCCGCGCCGGTGTAGTTCGCCGGCACATCGCTCAGCCCGGTAAAGGCGGTGACTGGAGCTGCGACAGTGACGAACTCCAGGCCTGAGGCATCGGCCTTGACCTTGACGGTCTTGCTGCCTTGGCCGGTGTAACTGGTGGGCGCGTCCGTGAGCCCAATGAAACTGGTCGGCGTGGCCATCGTGGAAAACTCGACGCCGCTCTCGTCGCCCTTGACCGTCACCACCTTGTAGGCCGAGCCGGCGTAGCTGTCTGGCGTGTCGGTGAGGCCGAGCAGGGTGGTGGTGTCAAGGGCGGCGAACTCCAGCGCGGTCATCGCCGCGTTGACCCGGACGAACTTCAGCGCGCTGCTGGTGTAGGCAGACGGGGTGTCGGGCAGCTCCAGGAAGTTCTGCGGCCCGGTGCCGGCGGCGAACTCGACAGCGGTGCCGGCAGCGTTGACGCGCAGCACCATCAGGGCGCTGGCCGCGTAGCTGTCAGGCGTGTCGGTCAAGGCGAGTAGGGTTGATGGGGCCGCTGCTGCTGAAAACTCCAGCCCGCTCTCATCCCCCTTGACCGACACAACGCGGTAGGCCTGACCGGCATAACTCGCCGGGGTGTCGGTCAGGGCCAGATAGGTAGACACCGGGTCGCCAAACACCAGTGCGGTTTCGCCGACGTTGACGATCGGCACCTTGCCGGCCTGCCCGGTGTAGCTCGCCGGGGCGTCGGTCAGGCCCGTAAATACGGTGGGAGCGGCGGCGGCCGAGAACTCCAGACCGGTTTCGCCGGCATTGACCTTGACCACCTTGTTGGCCTGGCCGGAATAGCTGGCCGGCGCATCGCTCAAGCCAGTGAAGGCCGAGGCACCACCGCCTCCCCCTGTGCCCGACGCGATCGACACCACGTTAGTGCCGTCGCAGAACAGCGCGCCATTGGTGCCGCTGGCCAGCGCCACGCCGGTGCCGGCAGCGGTCTTCACCGTCACCGCGAAGGCGCCGGCGGTGTCGTTATCGATGAAGTACACCTTGGCCTTCGCCGGCACGATCAGGTTGCGCGCGGCGGTCGGGGTGCCAGTCAGGCGGATCACCCCTTGCTCCATGGCCTCGGCGGTGGTCAGCGTCACGTCGGCGGTGGTGATGGCCTTGCTCAGCAGGGCGCTGAAAGCCTTTTCTGTGGCCTCGATGCGCTTGTCCGGGCTGGCGTAGGTGATGCCAGAATAGCTGCTGCTGAGCAGGTCCAGCAGATCCTGGTAGCCCGGGGCGTAGGTGGCCAGCTTGGTCACGGTGGTGAAGGCGGTGCCGGACCAGACGATCGAGTACAGGGCAGCGGCGCTGCTGGTGTCGCGGTACGGAATGCCGTCGACGCCCATGCGCACGTAGTAGGTGCCGGCCGCCGCGCCGCTGAAGGGAATCACCGTGGTGGTGCCCTTGTAGGCCATCTGCGCGGAGGACGCGTTCCAATAGAAGCCGGGTTGCAGGGTCAGGTTGGTGCCTGACGTGCTGCTGGCGAACGAGGTCTCGCCGATCAGGGCCACGGCGGTCGGGCCGAACATCGCCTTGCCGATGTTGAACAGGTTGGTCGGGCTGCCGGCCGAACTCTGCAGGGTGTCGACCGTGCCCTGCATGGTGTTGATCGAGGATTCCAGCGTCTCGATGTTGGCGTTGTGCTTGGCGATATAGGCGACTTCGCCGGAGGTCGCAAGGCGCTGCAGGGTAATGGACATGCTTACCTCAACTCGATCAAAGTGCCGTCGCGGAAAATGCCGGTGGCGCCATACGGCACCACGCCATAGCCACCAAAGATGGCCAGCTCGTCATAGGTCAGGGCTCGCGCCACCAGACCGACCTCGACCGCCGGGCCGAGGTCGTAGGGGATCGGGCCGAAGCTCGGGTCGGGGATATGCACCGGCACGCGGGTGTAGGTGCCGGGACGGCGCTTGGACAGGCCGGTGACTTCCCACCTGCCAGACTCCGAACGACGCAGGCGCACGGCGGTGCCGGCGTCGGAATAGATCAGGTCGCGGCTGTTGGCGGCGATCGGCACGTTGCGCAGCGGCGCGACCACTTCATCGCCGGTGTTGCTGTCGATGTTCTTCACCCCGACGTCGACGTCACAGCCGTAGGTCAGGGCCAGGCCGTCTGTGACCAGCAGGGTCGGGCGGGTCAGGATGGTGCCGTCGATCTCGCGCTTGGCTTGGTCGAGTTCGGCCCGGATCAGGTACGTCAGTACGCCAGTCATACCCGGAACCCCTTGATCGAGAGCGTGGCCGGGGCGCCCCGGGTCAGGTCACGGGAAAAGCCGGTGATGTACAGACGGGAGTTGTCGGGCAGTTGCAGGATGTCGCCGGGTTCCAGGGCCGGGATGTCGACGATGTCGACGTTCCAGCTGATCGCCGACAGCGAGCGGTAGAGCAGTTCACGCACCGCGATCTGCTGGGCGTGGCCTTCGTTCATCACCAGGTCGGAATCCAGCGACTCTTCGAGGCGCATCCACTCCGGGGTGCTGTCGTTGTAGGCCTCGGTGGTGTTGGTTTCGTGGACGTAGTCGTAGGGCTCGCCCCAAATCTCGTAGACCCCGGTGCCCAGGCTCATGATGATCAGGAAGAACGCCGTCTGCCCGATCATCTCGATCAGCCGGCCTTCCGGGATGGTGGCGACGATGGCCACGCCGTCAGGGATGGTGGCGGCGTACAGCATCGCCGCCAGCGAGGCGGTGGCCAGCGTCGGCACCCACACCATGGTGGTCACGGTGATCTGGCCGCTGAATTCACTCTTCTGCTCGTAGTCCTCGTCGCCGACCGGCAGCAAACCGTCATTGACCGAGGCGGTGATCTTCATCCAGGTGTTGTCGGCACGCTGGCGGCGATCTTCCGACCAGTACAGCTCACGTTCCTGCTTGAGCTTAAAGAAGCCGGCGGTGATCGATTCGCGGGCCAGCACCTGCGGCTGCTGCAGGCTCTTACTCAGGTTAGGGTCGAGCCACTTGAGGATCACGCTGGTGACCGGCAGGTTGTTGCGCGAGCCGGTGACTTTCATGGTCTGCTCGGGGGTCATGACCAGGTCCGGGGCGCGCACGATGTCGCGTGAGATCGGCTTGAACTTGCCCAGCGCATCGACCCGTGGATCGAGGCCGGCGACCATCAGCAGTTCACTGAGCATGTCCCACGCCGGCAGGTCGGCCAGTTGGGTATCGCCGTGCACGGTGCTGATGCCGAAGGTCAGGCTGCCCCGGATTTCCGAGGTGGTCAGGCCGATGGCCAGCAGCACGTCGCGGGCAATGATGCCCAGCTCGCTGCCGGTGGGGTAGATGTTGCCCACCCACTTGGTCGAGCGCCACAGCGGGTTGGAGTCGCGGCTGCGCACGGTCAGGCCCAGCGCGCGTTCGCCGCGTTCTTCGCGGTAGTCCGACAGGTCCTCGATCTGCCCGTTGAACAAGGGCATGCCATCCAGCTTGACCTGGATCAGGTCGCCGATCACCGGCTGCCCCGGGGCATAGAGTTCGTTGTAGAACGCCAGGCCCACGGTCAGGCTGTTCTCGGTCTGGTTGATGTTGTCAGCGTAGGGGCTCAGGTCCTGGTACGCGGTCGCGGTGCCGGCGATCAGTTGTGCCCACGAGGTCGTGGCCGCCTTGAAATGCAGCAGCTGGACGTTGCGCGCAACGTCCGCACTCGGGTAGCGGGTAAATGCGAAGTCCGTCTGCATTAAGGCACCGAGGTTTCACTGGAGATTGAATTTGCGCCAGCAAGCGTGCCGACAAGTTGGACGTACACGGCTCCGTTGTTTTCGCTAGCTTTCCTGCTAGGGCTCACGGTTGCCGCTGAATCATCTCCTACAGTGTAGGTCAGCTCCTGACCGACGATCCCTTCGGCCACGCCGCCATACACCCGATTGAACACCGGCACGGTCTTGCCTTTCTGCGGGTAGCGCAGGGGAATCGGCGGGGTCATGCCGACCGGCAGGGGAATTGGGTAGAAGCCCTTGACCAGGGTGGTGCAGTCGCCATCGGGCAGGGTGTCGGGGGTGTTGTAGCAGAACAGCACCCGGCGCATGAACGGGTCCCAGCTGAACGCGGTGTCGGCCCAGGTGAAGCCGCCACTGACCAGCCCGGTGTGCAGCACGCCCACCACTTCGCCGGTCTCATAGTTGAAGGCGGTGAGGTTGCCGGTGGTTTCCACGGCATACGCCATCGGCGGCTCGGCAATAAAGATGAACTCGATGTTGCCCGCCATGTTGATGGTGCGCAGCCAGTCACCAGTCGAGAGCCGGCAGATCGAGAGCTGCGAGGCGTAGTTAATGGTGCGCAGGCGGGTGATCACCACGTCTGCGCCTTGGTCGACGGCAATGGCGCCGGTCCCGGGAAAGGCCCCGGCGCTGCCCGCGTTGGCGCCAAAGGTCGAGAGCGGCACCGGGTGATTGCTCATCGACCAGTCAACCGGGTTGAACTTGATCAGGTAGTCGGCGTACAGGCTGGTGCCCCAAATCGACCCGTCCGGTGCGGAAAACATGAAGCTGATGGTGTAGGCCGTGATGTTCTGGCGCATGCCCTTGAACGCTCCGGTGCGCCCATTCCACACGAAGGTCTGGATGCTCCAGCTCGGCCATTCGTCCTGGCGCATCGCGCACACCAGGTGGATCTCGAACTCGCCGGCGTAGACGGGGTCCTTGACCGTGAACAGCCCCCGGAAGAAGTCGATGTACATCGTATAGATGCGGTAGGTGTCGACCGGGCTGAAGTAGAAGTAAGCGATGCCCCCACCCGGTGGGTAGACCGCCACGCGGGGCACGTCCCGGGGGGTCAGTGGGTACACCGCAACGTCAGACTCGAAAACCTGTTTGATCGGCATCAGAGCAGCACCCCTGCGGTCAAGTTGAAGTTCAGGCCAACACTGCCGATCGGCAGCGCCACCCGGGTGATTGCGTAGCCGTTCGCGTCGGTGGTCGACTGGGCGATCTGCACCATGCCCGGCGTGGTGCTGGACCAATCCACCAGCACCCCGGCACAGGGTTCGCTGCTGGCACCGAGCAAGCGGGTGCGGTACTCGACCGAACCGCCTTGGCCGACGACACCCAGCGCCACCGGCGCCGACAGGGTCGCGGGCACGGGCTCGTCGGAGTAGATGCTGATGGTGTCGTGGACCTGCGGGCTGACCTCGTGGCGCACCACTAACCAGACCCCGAGCGCCGGCGAGTAGACCGGTGGAAACGCGGCGTCGAAGCCGAATTTGCGCTGCCAGCCGATGATTTCCCGGTTGATGTGGTCGTACAGCACCGCCGAATCCATCGCCGAGACGAACACGGTGCCAGCCCCCGGGCCGGGGCTGTAGCTGGTGCCGATGCCCCCGTAATTCATGGTCGGCAGCGTGGCTTCAATGGCGCCGGTGCCGGTCTCGCTGTGCAGGCGGCTGCGCAACGCGCCGAACAGCACCCGATCCGCCAAGAAATAAGCACCGTTGGTCAAGGGGCCGGGGTCGGCGATTTCGGCCCCTTCCGGGTACAGGGTCACCGGGTGCACCGAACGCACCACTGAGGACACAAGGCCGCCTGACCCTCGGGCAATCCCGGTGTTCTGCGTGTCGTGGCAGTAGACGTCGTAGGCCGACAACGACGGGTTGCGCACCCCGGTAAAACCATCGAGCTGCACCAGCGTGCCGCTGTTCAGCGTGTCGCCGCTGGGCTTCTTGATAAGGGTCACGGCCGCCATGGCCATCAGCGAGTCAAACCACATCGGCTTGTGAAAGCAGCGCGCGTAGTTGCCGTCGATGTCCTTCATCGGGTACGGCCCGGCCAGCAGACGCAGGGCCATCTCAGGCCACCCTGCCGACGATGCGCAGCTTGAGCGTCACCGGGTATTCCACCAGGTCGGTGCCAACCGACTGCGGCGACATGGTCATCGGTGCGCCGCCGACCTCGATGCCGGTGATGATCACGCTGAACTTCAGGCTGGTGACGTAGGAGGGGTGCCATTCGATGAAGCCCACCGCCGGGTCGGGCGGGTTCTGCCAGAACGCCTGCAGCGCCTTGAGCATGTCCAGCGGCATCGACAGGCCGGCACTGGGAATCCAGCGTTCCTCCGGCGCGACGTCGCGCAGGTTGCCGGGCCACAGGGTGTTGGCCGTCGACGACAGGGTCTGCTGCGAGGTCCAGATCGGCGCGATCACCGCGTCCTCGGCCATGTTGGTCCACTCGTGCGGCGCTAGGGTGTACTCCAGCGAGCCCAGCGTCGGGTGGATCATCCGCCCCTTTCCGGTGCCGGGCGCTGCCGCCGCGATCACGGAGAGGGTCACGCTTTCCACCACGGGGCTGGCGTCGAGGATGGTGAAGTTGGTCGTTGCAGTCAGTAGAGTCATGGTCGCCTCACGGAACGTAATGGACGGAGACGGTCGGCGTGTCGCCGGCACTGCCAGGGTTGTAGCGGGCCAGTGCCACGCCTTGGGCGTCAGTGACCTCGCTGATCAAGGTCAGGGTGCCGGGGCCGGACAGGGTCCACTGCACCGCCCGGTAGGGCGGGCCGGTGAACACCAGCAGGCAGTGGCCGTCCACGGGCACCTGGGTGCCGGTCAGGGCGCGCAGAGTCATCGGGTCGCCCTCTCATTGAGGATCTGCTGATCCAGCCAGTCGCCCATGCGCATACGCATCTGCGCCGGGGTGACGTGGACGTTGTAGGTGCTGGAGCCCCCGCCACGACCGCCGCTGCTCTGGCTGGACATGGCGGCGGTCGAGGTCGACAGGTTGGCCTGGTCGTTGATGACTGCCCCAGTACTGGCGCGCAACATCCGGCCGCTGTTGACCGCGTGGACGAAGCCCTCGCCCAGCGTGGCCGTGGCCTTGGCGGTCAGGATGCTTTCGCCGTTGGACAGGGCCAGCGGCTTGATCCGTCCGCCGGCGCCGGTCACGTAGGCCGGGATCGAGTCGGAGGTGCCCGAGCCGGGGCCGTGGATGATGCCGCCGCTGGCAAAGCCATACGCGCCCTTGTAAGTCGCGGCGCCAGCGCCGCCGGCAAGGCCGGCGTACAGCCCGGCGAGGTTGGTGGCCAGGCTGAACACACCGGTGGCCTGCGACGATCCTTTGGAACTGGCCAGCCCGAGCAGCCCGCCGAGGTTGCCGAACACCTGGCCGAAGCCGTTGGTGACGTTGTCCAGCAGACCGACGAAGCCGCTGCTCAGCGAATCGAAGAAGCCCTTGCCCTCGGTGCTGACCAGGTCGGTCAGCCCAGGACCTTCGGCGACTTTCTTCATCGCGTCTTTGGTTTCTTTCGGCAGGCAGCAGGCGTCGGCCGTGGCGGCGTCGTTGGTCTCGGTGCCGCCAAACAGCGTGGCGCCGACCTGTTCCATGAAGCTGCCGGGCTGCGCCGGTTCGCTGGCGGTGCTGGTCGGTGCGGCCTGGACCGTTTTGCCGCCGATACCGAATTTCGCCAGCACCGCCGGCACCAAGCCCTGACCTTGTTCCCCGGCCTTGCCAAACAGCGTGCCGGTCAGGCTGCTGATGGTTTCATTGCTCCAGGTCTTGATCAGGGTGCGCAGCGTTTCCTTGCCGAGCTGGGAGAAAATCTCGTCGATCGAGTCCGACAGGCTCTTGCCTTCGATCACCGCGTCGGCGAACGCATCGCCCATGTCCTCAATGGCGCCGACCACCTTCTCGTTGATCACCTCGCCGAAATGTTCGAACGAGGATTCCGACTGCTCCAGGCTGCGCATGATCACGTCAGGATCGAGCGCACGCTTCATCCCGCTTTGCCAGGTGCCGGTCACCCGCTCCAGGTTCAGGTCGGTGATGCCCAGTTCATGGTTCAGCTCTGCGGTGTCGCGGATCAGCTCGCGTTCGCGCTCGTGCGCCAGGCGCAGGCGTTCGGCGACTTCGTTGTCACCGGGGTTTTGTTTGGCCAGCGGCTCCAGGCGGGCGATCTCGGCGCGCACCTGCGGGAGCGAGGTTTCGTTGGCATCGATCTGCTGGCTGTAAATGTTGCGACGGCGCACCAAGTCCCGGGCACGATACTGGCGGTCGCCCGGGATCAACCCGGCCTCTTCCAGGCGGGCATCGCGCAGAGGGCTACCAGTGGTGAGGGTGACATCGAGCTGGCTCAGCAGCTTCTCGCGCGCATCGCGCTCGCGGTTGTAGGTGTGCTGCAGGGCTTCGGCCGTTTCCAGGTAAGGGCGCAGGAGCTTCTTGCGTTCCTCGATCTCGGATTCCGCCTGGTCGTTGAACGCCCCTTCGAGGCGCTTGCGTTCCTCGAAGGCCTTGCCCAGTTCGGCATTGGTCTGGTCGAGCTGGGCGACGGCGTCATCGAGCACCGCCTGCGGCGTGTCGCTGGTGGCGTTGGACAGGACCGACTTGAGGCGGGTCTGCTTCAGGCGCAGCTCGCCCTCGGTGCGCTTGAGGCTGACCTTGGCCTCTTCGCGGTTGAGCTGTTCCAGTTCCTTGGCGCGCTCGATTTCCAGCTTGTTGATGCGCGCCTTGGCGTCCAACTCGTTCTTGAGAATGGTTTTGTCTTTATCGACGTCGCCGTTCGACAGGTTGGCCACGCGCTGGCGTTTCGCCTCGGCGAGGTTATCCTGCTCGACCGCGATCTGCGCATTGATCTTGTCGTTCAGCGCACTGCGCGCCTCGGGGAACTGCTTGTTGACCTTGGCGTCGTTGAACCGGGTGGTGCTGGTTTCCACCGCATCGCTGAGCTTCTGGCCTCTCTCCAGTTCCTTCTGGTAGGCCTTGCGAGTTTCGATCTGTTTCAGTTCGATGTCGTTGAACGACTTGGCCAGTGCGAGGAAGTCCTTGAAGGCCTGCGTGCCGTTCAGCACATCCTCCATCGGAATGCCTTCACTGCCGGGCTCGGTGTAGGACAGCGCGGCGGCCACGCCGGTGGTTTCTGAAGGCATTTGCTCCAGGGTCTTGCGGAAGTCCGGGTTGGTGCGGACCTTCTCGAACAGCTCGTTGTTGATGTTGACCCGCGCGTCAATCTCGGCCAGCGACTTGGCGCCGGTGATCTCCTGGCCCTTGGTGATCTCCTTGACCCCGGTTTCCAGCAGGGTTTTGTTGGCCCCGGGGCTCAGCTGGTCGGCAGCCGCTGACAGGAAGCCCTTGATCTGCTCCATGCGGTCGACGGCGGCCTTGCCCAGCTTCTCGTTTTCCTTTTCCAGCGACTGGATCGCCACCCGAATGTCGACTTCGGCGGTGGCCTTGTTGCGGGTCAGGGAGAGGGCCTTGATCTGCTTGATCAGCACCTCGGCCTGTTGCTTGCCCTCGTTCTGAAGGAAGCCTGGGTCGCCCTTGGCGCGCATCAGGTCCGCGAACTTCTGCGAGGCCATCTGCAGGACGGTGATCTGCTGTTCGGCGGCGAGCTTGCTGTTGCCGCGCATGATGTCCAGCAGTTCCGGGTAGCGGCGGGCGATTTCTTCGTTGACCACCGCCTCGATTTCCGCCGGGGTGGTGGCCTTGCGATGCTGGGCCTTCAGCTTGTCTAGGGTTTCATGGCTTTTCGCAAGGTTGTCCTGCAGGCTGTCGGCGAAGCCTTTGAGGAAACCGTCGACGCTGGTGCCCATGCCGGCAAGCGATGCCAGCATGCGGTCGAGCTGAACTTTGTCAAATTTCTCCAGCTGCGGGAATTGCTCGATCAGCTTGTCGATGCGGACGTCGCGTTCGCTGGGGGTCAGGTTGCTGTAACTCTGTGCCAGCTTTACCAGCTTCTCGCGCTGATCCTCCATCCCTGGGCCGAATACCCGGGCAATGGTCAGGTCGAGGTCGTGAGACACCTGCTCGATCTTGACCAGGCTGTCGCCAGTGCTGCCCACGGTCTCGCCGAGCTTGGCCAGGCGAATATCAGCGTTGCGTGCCGACAGCTCGAACTTCTCGAACTTCGCGCGGCGATCAGCCAGCCCCTTGGCGCTGCTGTTAGCCTGATCCACCGCTTCTTCGGGGGTGGGTTCACTAGGGAAAAGCCCGCCGATCTTGCTCTTGATGTAGTTGCGCGGCGCGGCGAACGGGTTGACGAACGAGTCCCACGACCCAAACAGGCTGTTGGGTCCCGACAGCGACACCTCGCCCATCGAGCGGCGCTTGAGGTCCCATTCGTCCAGCTTCTGGATCGCATCGTCCAGGCTCTGCACCACGTTGGTGAAGAACCCCAAGACCCCCTCGCTACGGCTGTAGGTGAAGCTGGTGATGGTCGACAGCAGCCGGGTGAAGCTGGCATTCAACCCTTCAATGGTGGTCGCAGCGCCCTCGGCGGCGGCGCGGCCGAAAGTGATCTTGCCTTCGTTGGCGGACAGTTCCTCAAGGTTGGAGATCATCGCCTTGATGGCGTTCGCCGAGCGGATGTCGAAGGCGCGCGACAATTCCAGCGAACCTTCATCGTTGAAGCCCAGGCGTTTCAGTTCGGTCAGGGCCGCGATCAACGGGGCCTTGCCACGGCTGAAGGCGAAGAAACGCGCCCGCACCGCCTCGGCGCCGAGGTCTTCACCGAGGTCGCGGTATCGCGACTGCAGGGCCTTGATCAGCTTGGCGTCGGGGCTGAAGATTTCCAGCATGCCTTGGCGCAAGCCCGTGGCAGCAGTGGAGGCCTTCAGGCCGGCGTTGCGCAGCGTGGCGACGGCAGCGAGGAACTGTTCGCTGGTCAGGCCGAACGACTTGGCGGTCTGCGCGCCCAGCGAGAGGATGGTCTTCAGGTCCTCGGCGGTCAGCTTGGAAACGTTGATCGCCTTGGCCAGCTGGTTGCTGATGGTTTCGTCCGACAGTTCCTTGAACACCGAACGGGTGGTCGACAGCAGGTCCGCCGCGACCTCAAGGTTGGCCCCAGTGGCCGCTGCAAAGTTGGCCGTGGCCTGCAGCGAGGTGTTCAGTTCCTCGACCGAGATACCCGCCTGCGCCAACACCTTGGCCGCCTTGGTCAGGTCCAGCAGGGAGAACTTGCTGGTCCGTGCCACGCCGGTGATGGTGTCGGTCAGCTTGTCCATCTGCGCGTCGGTCGACCCGGTGACCGCCTGGATCTCCAGCAGCTCGGTCTGCAGGTCGACCAGCGAGCGCCCGAGGGCGGTGATTGCAGAGGCCAACCCGTAGAGGGCCGCGTAGCCCACGGCGTACTTGAGGAACGAACGCAGGGTGCTTTGCAGCAAGCCCATGCCTTGGCTGGCCGGGGTGGCGGCCTTGGCCAGCACCGCCAGTTCAGCGGACAGGCTGCGAGTGGCGGCGGCCGACGCTTCAATCTCGGCTTTGCTGGCCCCTCGTTTGGACAGACTTTCGCCGAAGGTCGCTTGCTCGTTGCGCAGCGTGCGCACGTAATCCCGGGCTTGCTTGGCCCGTTCCGGCTCCAGCTCAGCCAACCCGTTGGGGCTTTGTCGGGCCGCTTCGTAGATCCGCTTGCCTTCGGCATGCTTGTTCTCGCTGTCGAAGGTGCTCAGCTTCGGCATGCTGCGAACGGTGTTCGCCAGGTGGTCGAGGCGCTGGTCGATCAGGGCGATGGTCTTGGCGAACTCGTCGCCTTCCTTGCGCGCCGTGGTGTACTGGTTGGAGTTGACCCCTACGGTGCGCGCGGCCGATTCCTGCTGCGCGCGCAGCTGGGTCAACTCGGCGTTGGCGAAGTTCTTGGCCCGGCGCAGGGCTTGCTTGTCGGTGATGCTACTGAAATCGCCTTGCGCGTCCTCCAGCAGGCGCTTGCCGTTGGCCAGCTTGAGGGCGTTGCTGCGGCGGCGTTCTTCCGAAGTGCGCACCGCTTCTGCATGCTTGTCGATCTGTTTCTGCGTGTCGGCCGTGGCCCCCAGCGACTGGATGCGGCCTTCCAGCTTGCGCAGGTATTCGCCATAGCGATCAACCTCGATCGCCGCCGCCTTGGCCTGGTCACTGGTGACGCCGAAGGTGCGCGAGTAGGCGTTCTGCAACTTGATCAGGTCGCCCAACTCGCCCTTGACGAAGGCTTGCGCCTTCTTCGCCGCGTCGACGTTGCCAAACGCGTCGACCCCGGCACCGATGCCGCCGGCTTGTTCCAGCGCGGTGCGCCCGGGGCGCTGCAGCTGACCCCGGGTTTTGCGGCGCAGCGCTACGCCGGCTTCGGTCTGCGCCAGCTGTTCGGCCTTGCGGTTGTTGGCCTTGCGCAGCGCCTCCACTTCGGCCAGGGTCTTGACCCGCTGGGTCAGCTCGGCGTAGGCCTGCGACAGCGCGGCCAGTTGGCGGGCGCTGCGCGCGGCCTCTTTGGATTCCTCGCCGAACACCTGTTCGGTCAGGTGCTGGATCTGCTTGCGGGCGTTCAGCTCCTTGAGCGCAAACGCCGCGCCCTTGCTCGCGTCCGCCGAGGTGGTGATCGCAGTCAGGTCGCCACGCAGGGCCGAGTACGCGGCCTTCTTGGCCGCCGGGTCTTTCAGGCCCTCGACCCGGCTGTTGCGGTCCAGCTGGCTCTGTTTCTTGTTCAGCGCCTCGATCGAGGTCAGCTGCGCAGCGCGCTGATCGAGGGCGTTGAAGGCCTGCGCCGACAGGGCCAGCTTGCGCTCGGCACGGTCGATGGCCCGCAGGTCCGGGGTAGGGCGGTCGCGCTCCAGCTGCACCGCGCGCTCACTGGCGCGCACCGCCGAGGCGGCGAAGGCACGACCCTGCTTGGCGGCAGCGGCCGTGCTGACTTCCTCGGTGTTGCCCCGGGCGGCGGTCAGGAATGCCTTGCGGCCTTCCGGGGTCTGAATCGCCCGCGTGCGGCGTGCGCGATCCAGGATGTCAGCGGTGCGGGCCTGCGTCTCGCGGGTGCGCTGCACCTTGGTCGCTTCGGTCTGCGCCTTCTTCGCCGCCTCGGTGTTGGCCTTGAAGGCTTTGGTGACGCCGTCGATCTGCGGCGAAATTTTGCTCAGCGTGGCGCCGAGGTTGGCCGACACCGTTTCGAGTTTGGCAAACTCACGGAGCAGCGGCTGCTGCTCGTTGAAACCGAAGTTCTTCAGGGTGGAAGTGAGTTTGTTGAACCCTTGCTGAAAAGTCTTGAGGCGGTTGAACGCGTCGGGCAGGGCGAGCTGATCTTCCTTGGACAGCCCGGCCGGGCCTTGGGTGGCAGCACGCTCCAGCAGGGCGCGATCGCGCTTGACGCCGGTAATGAGCTTGTTCAGCTCCTTGGCCTGTGCCATCGCCGGTTTCAGGTCGACCGCATCGCCGAGCTTCTTCAGCTTGGCTTCCAGTTTCTTGAGGTCTTCGCCCTTGACGTCAATGCCAACCCGCATCAGCGTCTGCAGGATAATGTCTCGTTCGGCCATGGCTTAGAACCCCAACTTCTTCATGATGTCGAGCATCGATTCCACCGACTGCGGGTCGGTCATGTCGACATCGTGGACGTGTTCGTTCTGGTTGCTGAGCTTGCCGCCGAAGCCGAGCAAACAGGCTTCAAAGCGGGTGCGCAGGTCTTGCCAGCTGTGGGTGGTCTTGAGTTCGATCATGGCCTTGACCAGGTCCATCTCGACCTCGCAATACAGGTGCTGCGCTTGTTGCACGTCGTAGTTCGCCAGCCACAGGCAGAGCTGGTCGGTCTTCAAGCCGTTGAGCCAGCTGGTCCAGTGCGCGGCGTAGCCGTTGCCCTTGGGGCCGGGCGGTTTGGGGGCAGGCGCGTCCTGGATGTCTTCGATCAGACGTTTGGCCAGCGCCTCGATGTCGGTGACGACCAGCTTCGATTGTTCGGCGGCCAGTTCGATGGCCACGCCAAGGGCCAGCTCGGGCTGGCTCTCGATGATTTCGCCAAGGACTTCTTTGAACAGCAGCGTGACCTTCGGCTTGCTGACGCGGAACAGCGACATGGCTCACCTCCGTCACATGGAAAAAGGCCGGGCAGCGCCCGGCCCCTGTTACGCTTCCTGAATCAGCTACCGCCGAGGGCGACGAAGCCGGTTGGGTGCGACGGGATGATGTTGGCCAAGTGCGCCAGGTTGGCCCCGACGCCATACTCAGCCGCCGAGGGCTGCAGGCATTTCAGGGTCATGGTGGTGCTGGCGAAGTCGCTGGCGTTGGTCGCGTACTCCAAGTTGCCGGAGATCGACGCCTTCCAGAAATTCCACACGATCGGACGACCGCTGGAGTTCTCTTTCTGGATGACGCTGGCCGCCATGTAATTGGTCTGCGACACCGCACCGATCGCGACTTCTTTGGCCACGAACACCACCGCACCCACGGCCAGGTCGAACAGCAACGGAGTGCCGGCGTCCAGGGTCAAGGTGTTGGTGGCGATCGAGGCCACGCGCAGGATCTGCACGGTTTCCGGGGTGCCGACTGGGTAGGCCACGACCAGATCACTGGCCGAAATGCCGGTGGCGCTGGTGACGATCAGGGAGGTGGCCGCAGCCGACGCTGCCGTACCCACGGTGGTCGCCACGTCGGCAACGGCAGTGGTGATGCCGTCACCGATGGCCATCTTCAGGTTACGACGCGAGTATTCGCGCAGCACGGTGGCCACCTCGGCGGTCTGACGCACCACCGCAGAGTCCATCAGCTGTTTCGGGAAGCCGCCTTCAAGGTCGACGGATTCCTGGCCGATGGTCACCGAGCAGCTGTCGACCAGCCCCACGGAGTTGGCTTGCACGAGTTTCATGGCCGAGGTCATCGGGCCGACGCGCAGTTCGGCGGTGCCGATCTGGAATTTTTGGGTTACTGGACTGCCCAGGGACATGGCGCTATCTCCTACGAAGAATTTTGATGAACTGATCCTGCATTTCCCTACCCAGCCGGATGGCCAGTGGTCGCATCGTCGGCCGGCGAACCTCGGTCAAGAACGCGCGGTACACACCCTCCCGCCTGCTCGTTCTACTCAAGGGCTCCGGCATAGCTCCGCGCCTACCCGCAGCGGCCCCCTCGATCAGCGCCCTACGAAGCGCCTGGTCGAGGAACACCGGTGACAGCTTTCTAAAGGCAAGGGGGTGAGTGATCTCGAAATCCCCATTGCTCAGTTGACGAATCTTGGGCTTGGACTTGTGCATCCCGGCCTTGCCTGGCAGCCAGCCGGCGAAGGCGCTGCGCAACTCCCCGGTGTCGAGCCAGAACACCCGGGGGCCGAGGCTGCGCAACTTGCCGCCGTAAGCGGACTGCGCACGCTCTTGTTTGTTGATGCGCCACGCCGGGCTGAGTGGGCGCCACGCCACCGCCACCGTGACCTTGCGGCCGCCCGGGACGCGCACGCGCACCTGCTTGCGGGGCTGCGCCGCGCCTTGCACCCCTTCGTTCAAAATGTTTTGGGTGGCGGCGAGCGCGGCGCTGTAGAAGTTGGTCCCGACCACTTCCAAGTCGGCCTGCTTGCCCAGGGCCTGTGCGGTCACGGCCGCCAGCGTGCCCCGGTGCTTCAGCACCACGGCGCGCAGCGCGCCCATGTCCAGCTCCATGGTGACGGTGGTGTTGTTAGCCATACTTCACCGCCTTCGCCCGGACCACCGCGTAGCGGATGCCCGACTGGCGATCAAACAGCTGCGGCGAAATCTCGTTCGAGACCACCCGCACGAAGCCTTTGCTGACCGCGTCCACCGGCGAGGTGGTGGCCAGGATGTAGTTGAACAGCTGGAATTCCTGGTCAGCCAGGAACACGTCGCGGATCTGCGACACCAGGTCGATCAGCGCGTAGTTGCCCGGATCGGCCACGGTGCGCGCCCCGACCGAGAATTCGATCTCGTACAGCGGCGCACGCGGGTCCGGGGAGAACGAGCCGAACTGCCAGAGCAGGGCCGGAACCTCGCCCTTGAACACGGCGTCGGTCTGCAGCATGTCATCGACCTCGGCCCACAGCAGGCCGGGGTACGTCGCCTGCAGGGCGGCGCACTTGTCGGAGATCATCTTGTCGATCGTGCCCTTGACGATCAGCGGGAAGTCATCAGCCACGGCGTTGGCACCTCGCGGCTGGGATTTCCAGGGATTGGAAAACCTCGGTGATGTCCAGCAATTCGTTGTTGTCCAGACGGCGCACGTACATATCGGTGGTCGGGATGACGTTGCGCGGGAAATACACGGTGTAGATGGTGAAGTCGCTGAGCGGGAATTCCCGCGAGTCGACCGCCGAGTAGCGCGACAGGTTGACCCAGGTGTCGAACAGCACCGTTTCCGCGCCGGTCTTCTTCTTGACCCCGGACTGCAGGACGGTGGTGGTTTCCTTGCACACCCGGACATGGAACGGCGCCTGGTGCAGGGCGAAGGTCGTGCCGTACACGTCGGACGCTTCGATGTCCATGTTCAGGCTTTCCAGCAAGTAGCTGGTCGCGCTGTTGCCCAGGCGGATCACCGCGTAGGTGGACGGTAGGGTCTGCTCGCCGGCCAGCGTGAGGATGCGCTTGCGCTGGCCGAAGTCGCGTTCGGTGATGAAGCGGTCGTAGACCTGCAGGCGCCCGCGCAGGCCGGTGTCGTCCCAAACGCTGGTCGCGGCATTCCACCCGAGGACCGGGGTCTGCGCGAAGCGACCGAGAGCGCGGGCGAGGTCGGCCATTACTGGATCACCTCGGTCACAGGGTCGGTGCCAGGCACGGCCACGCTGACGTAGTTGGCATACGGCGCAATCGCCGCGCCGCCGTCCGCTTCGCTCAGCTCGCCCTTGTACTTGGCCACCTTGGACGCTGCCAGCGCCGCGACGTCCTTCAGGTCGATCTTGAACCGGTCGATCTGCGCCTTGCCGTCCGTGGTGATGTACGGCACGGCAAACGGCCGGTTGGCGAACTCCAGTGCCACGAACCACTGCGCATAGAGTTTGATCCGGTCGGCAATGGCCTTGGCCGCTGCAGACGGGGTGCCGGTGGTGCCGGCCGTGAACAGGGTGGCGTGCGTCGGCAGCCAGCCGTCGAGGTCGAGCGACAGTTCGAGGTCGACCTGAGAATCCAGCATGTAGCGGTCAGGCACGTCATTGGCGTCGACGCCCAGGCAGCCGCGTACCGCATCGGTCGTGGTGTAGTTCCCAAGGGCTGTCATCGCTCGCGCCTCCTTATGCTTCGCCAATCAACTTGGCGGCCATCTGCGCATGCAGCCAGCTGCCTTCCGTTGGTGCCGCGTCGATCCGTACCGCCGCGACCGGGCTGTAGTGGATGTGCGTGACCGGGTCGGTGTACCCAAACGGGGTCATCGACTTGAGGAACTTGGGCCAGTCGCTTTTCGCCGCTGGTGCGGGGTGTTCGACATGTTCCAACTGTTCTACCTGTTCGGACTGTTCGGACTGTTCGCCATGTCCCAACTGTTCGGACTGTTCGAGGTGTGTATCTACTTTGCTTTTGGCGCGCGTCATGGCTCTACTCCAAGTGTTTGAGGGCGGTAGAGGGGCCTTTCGGCCCCTCGCGCTTATAACCAAATCACAGCGTTAGAGTCATCACTTTGAACGCATCACTATAAAGGCTGTGGGTAATTTCCCCGTAATCGACCCGGAACGCGGTGGCGCGACGCAGGACGAACTGCTCGATCGCGCTGTACTGCGCCGAGATGTTGATCACGCGACGGAGCGCAAAGCGGGTGTCGATGCCCACGAACGTGTTGGTGGCGATCACGCCATCGTCCACGATCAGAATGCGAGGATCAGGCCCGGTCAGGCTGTCGACGGTGATGCCCTGGTTGAACCCTTCGGCTTCCTTGACGAACACGGTGTCGCGAGTCGGCTTGCCGCTGCGCGCCTCGATGGCCATCGCGGTGTCCAGGTCGCAAATACCGCCCAAGGTCATCATCTGACGACGATTTTTGTGCATGTATTTGACCCAGGCTTTGTGGGTCATCTGCCCTGCGGCAGTGATCCCGGTCGGGTCCAGCGAGTCAGCGGTGAAGCTGGCCTTGGCCGTTTCGCCACGGTCCACGTCACCGGCGACGATTGCCGCGATGTCGCCTTCGACCATCCGCACGCGCTCCTGACGGGCTTGCGCGGTCATCGCCAGGTTGACCAGATCCAACGTCGACGCCTGCGCTGCCTGGTCAGAAATGATCAGGCCAATCGATTTGGTTGGAATGCTGTTCGAACGCGAGCTGGTGGTGATCGACAGCATCACGTCCGGCTCAGCAAGCTGCGCGATCGGCGACGACGCAGTGCCTTGCGGGCGGGTGATGTCGATAATCGGCTGGTCAAATTTCGGACCGGTCACCGTTTGGGTTTGCGCGATGAAGCTCGACCAGGTGCCGAGCAAGTCGCCGTAGTCGTCACGCAGTTTCGACTCGATGGCGCGCATCAGGATTTCCGGGTACAGCATGCGCCCGGCCACGGTGTGGCGGTCGGAACCGTCGCCCCGGGTAATCGAGTTCATCTGGATGCCGGTTTCAAACATTTCCTTCATGCTCGGCGGGCGAGCGCCGGTGCGGCTGTCGGAACTGGTGTACATGCCGGAGTGCAGCATGACTTGCTGCAGCACGTCGCCGTACTTCACCAGGTCAGTGGCATCCGCGTACATCTGGTTCAGGTGCTGGGACAGGGACAAGCCCTTGGCAGCCGCGTCCGCGTACATCTGTACGTGGAACGGCACCTCGGTGAGGTTGCCATCGGCCTTGCGGATCTTCAGCGTGGTAGCGAGGTCGCTCATTTCAATTTCCCCCAAAAGCTGTATGGAATGAGCGGCGCTTAAACGCGCTCAAGCAAGACGAGATCGCCCGCCACCCCGGTGCCCGAAATGATGCGGATCACCTGCCAGTTGTATGGGCTTGGCATTGGGATCGTGGCTTCATCAGGCGCTGGCGTTGCATCGACCTGCACCACTACCGCTGGTTTTGGCGCCACCTGCGGGTAGCCCGCAGTGCCCAGCGCGGTTTGGGTGTACGCGACGACGTAGCCATTCAGCGTCACGGTTTCGCCGGTGCCGACCTGCGCGATCTTGCGACCACGACGCTGCACCGAACCGAAGCTGAAGCCGGCGTTGACCGTCGACGGCTCGATCGCGGCGACAAAGCCCTCGATCGCGTCGTTGTCGGCGCACAGCACGTAGTTCTGCGCCGTGCCGCGCTTGACCGCCTTGCCGATGTCGTTGTTACCGAAGGGAGCGGACGAGCTGGCACCGAGGGCAGTCGAAATCGTGTCCTTGATGGCGTCGGTAACGCTTTCCCCGTAGACGAAAGTAGTCATGGATCTTTCCCCCAAAATGTTGTGTTAAAGCTTCACGCAGTCCGCATTCGGCACGTAGGTCTGCGCCTTCGTTGCCCCAAGATCGTTCTCCCCTGGAACCTCGGCTTGCGCGCCGATTTTCATCCGCGAGTTGAAGTCGGAGAGGGTCCGGTGGTAGGTGTTGATCAGGGTTTCCGCGCTCATGCCGCCAAAACTGGTGGCGCTACGGTTCAGCGGCAGTTCCATGCGGTTGATGGCGTCACCACAGATTTTCATCAGGGTCGTCATGTGTGCCGCGTGTTCTGTCTCGCTGGCCTGCAGGCGCTTGAGTTCAGATTTGGTTTCAGCAAGCTCGCCGGACAGCGCGATGATCTTGTCGAGGGTCTGATCCGACATTGGCTCGGCCTTGGCTGCCGGGGCAGTGGCTGGGTCCTTGTCGGCTTTCGGCTCCTTGTCGACCTTCGGTTCTTCCTTCGCCTTGAGGGCGGCGGCGGCCGCAGCTTCATCGGCTGCGATCTCTTCCGGGGTCTTGTCCTTCACTTCTTCCGACAGGTCAGGGTTTGCCAAGGCCAGTTTCTCAGCCATCCCCGATGCGACGGCGGCCTGTCCCGCGTCAGTCAGTTTCCGCTTCATATCGTCACCTAGTGATGTTGATGGGGTGAGTACAGAGACCTGTGGCTGTCGATTCCCCACCGCGCTCATCACGGCGGCAACCGCCTTGTCGAACGTGGTGATGGTGTCTACTAGCCCCGCAGCGACGGCGTCGGAGCCCATGAAGACTCGTCCTTCGGCTGAAGTTTTGATCAGTGCAGGTACGGCGATGCCCCGGTGGAGGGAGACGTGATTGAGGAAAAGGTCGTAGAACTTCCCCATCCGTCCCTCGATATCCGCCTTGGCTTTGTCGTCCAGCTGTTCGTAGGGCGAGCCCAAAGCCTTGAATTCGCCCTGCCGAAACATGGTCACGTCGATGCCCTGTTCTTTGAGCATTCGCGCGTAGGAGAAGTGAGCGCTCACGACGCCGATGGACCCGTTCAGGGCCATCGCGGAGCTGTAAACCTTGCGGGCCACGGAGCCGAGCCAATACCCGGCCGACAGCATCTTGGTGCCGGTGTAGGCGTAGACGGGCATGACGTTGCGGTCGAACTCGGTGAGGAAATCACTCAGTTCGCCGATGCCCTCGGCGCTCCCGCCATTGGTGTCGATGTCGAGCAGCAGGCCGACGCATCCGGCTTCAGCGGCGACGATCGCGGCATTGCGTACTTCCTGGTACGACACCATGCCGTAGTAGCGGTTGTAGAAAGATTCCTTGCTGACCATGCTCCCGCTCACGTTGAGCACGGCCACGTCCGAGTGGCGAGTCAGCATATAACCGTAGTCGGAGAAGTCCTCGGGTCCGTCCGAGTCATCGCCGCTGTAAAGCTTGGGATCGGCGCCGGCCAGCAGCGTCATCGCATTGCGTGTGGCGATCATGCTTTCGTGATCGCCGTACCAGATGTCGCCCAGCTGAAGTTGCTGGCCGCGCGGCATTTGGCTGAGTTTGCGTTGTGCACTCATTGGCTGGCGCCTCCGGCTTTCTTCGGTTCGTCGGATTGCAGGGCGCGGCCTTGCGGGTCGTTGTTGGGGCTGGCGTCGGTGGCTGTGATGCCGGCGCTGCCCCGGCGAAAGCCAGTGCCCGCCAGCGGCGGCGCCCCGGGTGCGCGCGGGCCAGTGCCCAAGTCCCAGGCGGCTTCGTCGTCCGTGACGAAGCCTTCTGACAGCAGTTCGAGCACGCGCGCCTGGCGCATGGTCTTGAAGGCTTCAAGCTCCAGTTCCGGGCGCAGGTTGATCGGGTCGAACTTGAATTTGATGTACACGTCGGCGCCGTACAGGCGGGCCGCGAGGGTGAGGATTCGCGACAGGTTGGTTTCGACCGGGCGGCGGGCGGCGTTGGCGATCTTGAGGAACACCAGCGATTCGGTGTTGCTCAACGACTGCGAGCCCTGCAGGCGCAGGCCGAGCATCGACGGGTTGGACTTGAGAGAGGTGGCCAACATGCCCGACAAGGTCTCGATCAGCGGCACGTAGTCGCTTTTCTCTCCTTGACCCTTGAGCATGTCGGCCGCAACCGTGTCGTACATGACGATCGCATCTTCGGGATTGATGTCCTTCAACGCCTCTTCGATCTTGGTCTTCACCGCGTCCAGTGCGGTCTGCAGCTTGTCCTTGTCCGCCTTCACATCGGCGGGCAGGGCGGCCATCACCTGCTCGATGCTGATCTTCAACACCAGCCGGCCGTGGCCCTGGTGGCGCACCGCGCGGCGCATTTCCTGGATGAATTCGGCGTAGCTGAAGGTGTTGTTGACCCCGGCGGCGAGCATCGAATCGGAATAGGCGCGGTTGGCCTGGCGATGCAGCTCGCTGATGAAGACGGTCGGGTAGTCGAGCGGCACCGGGTCGCCCTGGCTGCGGTTCTGCTGCGGGATCTTCTTCGCCTTGGGGCCGCTGCCGACGTTCTTCCAATCGATCGTTTCGAATGGGATGGTGTTGATTTTGCTGGGGAAACGCGCCTTGTCGAGCACCAGTTCCTGGGCCAGGGCGCTGGTCAGCACCACCTCCAGCAGGGACTGTTCCAGCAACCCTTCGAAGCTGGTCTTGTCGCCGTAGCCGACGCTGTAGTCGAACAGGGTGTCGAAGCTGGCGATGATCTGCCGGGCCATCAGGCTGCCGGCCAGGTCGAACTGCCCGGTCTGCGTGTTGTACGCCTTGGCGCTGTAGCCGGCGATCGCCACTTCGACGAAGGAAAAAGCGGCCGACGAAAAAGTGCCCTCGCGCGAATACAGATCACGGATCGAGCCAATCAGGTCGTTACGCGCCCGACTGGCTGTGATCGATTCATTGATCGTCGTGCGATTGTCGCGTGGCACGACCTGATCCGCCCCGGCGCGCTCAAAAACCGTCTCGGTGACGGCTTTGTTCACGAGCGAACGCGGCAAGATGATCGGCTGCGAAATGGCTCCTGGCACTTTATTCGGCCCCCCAAAGGCCCGGCGGTTTAGTTGTGACCCGCTCTTAGAACTAAAGCGTAGACGTGCTTTTCAAAACGGTGGTTGCGAAGTCGAAAATTCCCGCAATACTCAGGGGTTTACCGTCGAAAACCGGGGGGCAACCAGATGCCGTGAGGCTTGTCCGGGTCGGTGCCGTCCTTGAGCGTGACCTTGCCGAGGGTCGGGATGTAGGGCACCACCTGGTCTTTCGGCGGCACGGCGATGATCCGCTTGGCCACGTCGGCATACCCCAGCGAGTGCAGGTAGTGGTCATCGGCGGTGGCCACCCACTGCACGATGGTTTCCCCACTTTCGATGTCGCGCGTCTCGATCCGCTTGAAGGAACGGAAGTGCGCCTTGGCCAGGTCGAACTCGGTGCTGTTGCGGGTCAGGCGGGTGTTGCCCTTGTTCACCCGGCGCACCAGGTTGTCGAACAGCGCGGTGCGGTTGACCGTCACCAGGCCCTCGATCTCGTCGCGGGCGATCAGCACATCGAGGGTCTTGAGGTTCTTGGTCGGGCCGGTGTAGTAGCGGCAGGCGTAGATCAGCCCGGCCCCCTGCTTGACCAGGTACTGGGCCAGCGTGGTGTCGGGGCCGGAGTCGACCACCCCGCACACGCAGCCAAACAGCTGGAACAGCATCATGGTGCGCTTGCCGACGTAGTTGTCGCCGTCCTGGCGGATACGCTCCTGGTACAACACGTCTTCGCCGCCGCGATCGTTCGGGACGGTGATGGTCAGCCAGCAGGTCTTGCCCACGTCGAGCCCGAGGTAGGTGCCGGAGGTCACGCGGATGCCGGAGAATTCGGCGTCCTCCGGGCGCGGCACGTGCAGGGTGGTGGCGTGCTGGACGATTTCCTCTTCCAGGAACGAACTCTGCGCATCCTCGAACGGCAGCCCCAGCTTGAAGTTGACCCAGTCCTTCTTGTTCTCGTACTCGTTGATCAGCAGCAGGGTGCGGGCCAGCGGGTTGATCGCCGGCACATCGATCGGGATCACCTGGTAGGAGTGTTTGTCGACCCGACTGGGGTAGGTGTGAATCCACTGCCGGCGTTCCGGGTTGGTGAAGTCGGTGTGCTTGAGGGTGTGGCGGCACAGCGGGCAAAGGAAGAACGCATCGAGCACGCGGATCGCCGGGTTGATCAGGTCGGATTTCTCGAAATCGCGCAGGCTGCCCTCGAACCCGGGGATCACCACGTCGCGGAAGTAGTCGAGGATCATCCAGCCGCCGCAGTGTGGGCACAGCGTGGCGTAGTGCGCCTGGCTGCCTTCCTCGAACATCAGGTTGATCCCGTAGCGGAACACGGTCGGGGTCGAGAAGCTGCGCTTGAGCCCTTCGCCCTGCTTGCTGTGGCCGAGGCGGGAGTCGAAGGTGGTCAGCACGCGCTGGTTGCAGAAGTCCACTTCGTCACGGAACAGCGCCTGGGCCGGCACCGAGATCGCGGAAATCTTGCCGAAGGTGCCGCTGATGTACAGCAGCGATCGGCCAAGGCGTTTCTGCTCGTTGTTGTTGAGGTCCTTGTCGATCATCGCCGTGAGGGTTTTCGAGTCGGTCAACACCGGGTTGATCCGCCCCTGGGCGAAGCGCTTGGCCAGGGCCGAGGTGGGCATGATGTAGATGATCGTGATCTTCTTGGCGATCGCCATCATCGCCAGCATCATCCGAATCCAGATTTCCGAGGCGCCGACCTGGCTGCACTTCTGCATCGACACGTCTTCGGTGGTGTCGGCCAGAATCTCCGGCTGGTATTCGTGCTCGTGAAACGACCAGGCGCGGCTGGGGTCCATCGGGTCGGTGGTGTGGGTCGTCAGCCACTTGGGAATGCCGCTGAAATCCCGGGCGTCATAGGCCTGCATACGCAGACGCTCCAGGTAAACTTCCAGCTCCGGGCGCAGGCCCGTACTCATGACAACGTCTCTAGGCGCACGCGCAGCCGCTCAAGGAACCGCTCTTTCAAGCCGTCGTCGATCTCGACCAGGATGTCGACGGTCGCCGACTCCACCGCGCGCATGCGCTCCATCGACATGATGCGTTCGTGGTTGTCCATCAGGGTTTTGCACATGACGTTGCAGGTGGTCAGCACTTCCTTGGCCTCGCGGATGTTGCAGCCTTCACGCAGGTGGCCGTTGGGGAACACGTGCTGCCGCAGGTTCTGCACCGCGACGATCTGCAGGCCGATCTCGTCGGCCAGCGAGAAGTCGGCGCCGTAGCCTTGGCCGGTGACTTCTAAAGTTCCCGCCGGCAGGGCCGATACCAGCTTGTGCAGTTGCTCCTTGCTCAGGCGCGGCAGGAAGTCGTGGATGAACACGTGCAGGCCGGTGGCGGTGCGGCCCATGTCCGTCTCACCGAAGTTGGCCGAGCGCGGGCTGATGCCCACGATCGGACCTTCCAGCACGTCCGGCATCGGCTGCAAGCCTTCGCTCTTGGGCGGCTCGGGCGGGGGTTTGAGCACGGCCGGCGCGTCGAAATCCGACAGATCAGAAGCCGCCATGGAAGCGCCCCGCTGTTTTTCGGAGGACGTCGCCGTTGCAGATCCGCACGTCGTCCGGGTCCAGGTAGTTGGTCAGCATCAGGAGCACGGGTTGCGGCTCGACGGTGTAGGCGATCTTCGAGCGCACCATGATGGTTTCGCGCTGCAGCTCGAACTGCACCCAGCCGCAGGCGTTGGCCTGCGCCATGAATTCGTGGCGTCCGCGGCCGTCCGCTGAGATCGCGTCGGTGAGCAGGGTCAGGCCGGACAGGATCTCCAGCCATTGGGCGTAGGCCCGCCAGCCGCACAGCACGGCCGGGTTGAAGGGGAGTTTGATAAGGCTGGCCGCAAGCTTCTGGAACGCCTCTTCTTCAGCAGACATTCCCGAGCCTTGGCCGGTGCGAGAAATCACACTGGACTGTGACAAGAGAGACCCCCAAGGTTTTGCAAGGGCCGGTGCTACAGTGTCATCACTGACGGCGGGCCTGTTCTTGGGCCTCTGACTGCAAGCTGCACTCGGCTTGACTTGCCTCAAAAGTGGGGCAAGGTAAATTCCAGTATAGGTCTGGTTCTGTTTTTCCTTGCCCAGGAGGGCAAAATGGGAGAGTCACGCAAGGCGGACAATGTGGTGCGGATACAACGCCGAGACGGCTTTGTGAAGAGGATCGAACTGTTCGTGAGCCTACAATTCCCAACCGAAGAATTCATCAACACCCGAGGCGAAGCGATCCTGTTCAACCAGCGTTATCGCTATTTCCGGGTGCGCGTTGACGGGTTCTGGCATCCGCGCGGGGCACGGCTGCTGTACAGCAAAGCCCAGTGTCGGGCGCTGATCCAACGGGAGATTTTCAATGAAGCTGACTGACTACGTGGGCGCGCAAATGCTCGGCCCGCGCCGGGGCCTGTTCAATGGCTGGCGGATGTTGGTGTGGGGGTTGTGGGCACTGCTGGTCAAACCGGAACGCTTTCAGGTCGACGATGAGGATATTGAAATGGGCACGGGCGGGGGGCAGTTGCGCAAACTGGTCGGCGGCGTGCTGATGATCGTGGCCGGGGTCGGGCGGGTGTTTTTCAGTCTGTTCGGCATCACGTTGCTGCTGGCGTTCTTCGTGCTGTCACCCTTCGGCGTGCTGATCCTGCGCCTGGTCGCCAACCTGCGCGCCCGCCGCAACCTGCAGCGCCACGCCCGAAAGGTGGCCGCCGCGCGCGCCGATCTGGCCAACCGGACCCCGCCTCACTGAGGCGGGACGGGGTCGATGTAGCCGATGTGTTCCTTGCTCTTGTCGCCGCCGGGGCGCATGCGCTGGGTGTTCGGGTCCTTGAACCAACCCTGCGGTTCGTCATCCTTTTCCGGGTCGAACGCCTGCATGGCGGCGACTGCCTCGGTCACGCTGGTGTAGCAGTAGCAGGCCTCGAACCCGCAGTAGTCGAGGTTGTAGTACAGCCGCCCCTTGCCATAGGTCATGCTGGACACCGCCATCCAGGTGCCGTCCTCCAGCTTACGGGCGTGCACGTAACCCATGGCCAGCACCTGCGCTTCGGTAAGTTCTGCTCGCATCCGCATCAGACACCCGAAAAGCGGCGGGTAGCGTAGTCCGAGCATTCCTGCAGCACCGCCGTCGCCCACAGTTGCGCTGCGTCACCTCCCTCTGCGGCTTTGCGCAAGAACATCTGCATCACCATATGGCTCGCGGCGTACATCGCTTGTTCCGTTTCCTGGATCTGACGCAGGCTGGCCGAAGGTGGGATGCACCCCACTTGATAGGCCTGGACCATGTCGGCAATGGTCTGTGCGCGATCCAGCAGGGCGCGCATTTCCCGGTTCCGGCGGGACAGCTCGGGGTCGTTGTTCAAGGTGTCAGCGGCCCGGCGGGCAATGTCTTCGGGGGTCATGGGTACGTCCCTTGTCGGGTGGGCTTAGGCGGCGATCTTCACGCGGTTCATGGTCCAGCCAAACATGTACTTCTTGTTCTTCGGCCGGGCCTCGGTGCGCCCGAGATAGTACACGGCTTGCTGACTGTTGAGCAGGGCCAGCAGGCACCGTTCACCCGCCGACTTGCGCAGTTTGAGGAACGCATCCAGGGCGATAAAACTCTGCGGGCCCAGGTCGCCGTCCGGCTTCAGCTGCGGGTAATTGACCTGGCCATCACCGTCAGGATCGTTCAGCGCGTTCAGGGCGCGCTGCAGGAAGGTCGCGGCCTGGCCCGGCGGCAGGTTGACCTCGATCTCGAACAGCTCGGCCGCCAACTCGCGGCTGCGCAGCAGCACGTTGTTGAAGTGCGGGCGGACGAAATACTCTTCCAGGTAGATCAGCTCGGCGGTGTCGCGCGGCAGGTCTTTCATCGCGCCCAGGTAGCCGTATTCGCGGGCCACGGCCTCGGTCACGCCCCAGCGCGTGGCGCCGCCGGCGTCATTCGGATCGATCTTGCCTTGGCCGTCGCCCTCGATGCCGATCAGCTCGTCGATGATCTTGTCGATTTCCGGGGTGCGCGTGATCAGGCCCATTACGCCACCTTCTTCGCGGCAACCACCGCCGTCAGCTGACCCACCCGCTCGGCCAGGCGCTCCAGGCGCTGCTCGAAAATGTGTTCGAAAGCGCTCTGGCCTTCGCCACGGAGCACCGCCAGCGCGGCTTCCATGGACATCGAAATGATCAAGGGGTTGCTGCCTTTGGGCAGTTGCGCACGGTGCGCTTCGGCTTCGTCTCGGTGGGTGTAGACCCCGACAACTTCAAAGTCTAGGTGCAGTGCGTCCAGCCGGTATACCACCAGTGCTTCGGGTGTTTGCGCGCTCATGGGGTGCCCTATCCATAGAATCAATCTCGGCCGTCTTGGTGGGTGTCGCGAGTCGCGGCCTTATGAAAAAGCGTAGCGCTGGATCGGAAAAATATTTTGCGTTGCTCGGAAATCGAGGCAATACCCCCCCTAAAACAGGCCTTTTCGAGCCCTCAAAAAACTTTTTTCAAACTATTTTTCAAAAAGTTTTCACCCACAAAACACGCGGGCTTTATCGAAAAAGCTGTCCGATCACCCGGCGTTTTTGATGGCAGTTTTGTGAATGTCAAGGGGGGTAAAGACAGCGGCTCGGTTGTCTTTGACCCCAAAAGCTCCGTATCCTATTGACCAGAAACGAAAAAGCCCCTGCTGTTAGGCGGGGGCTTTACGGGCTGCGGGGTGTTACAAGCACCTGCAGCCAAGGTCTCGGGGGATCTTCTGCTTTAGCGGGCGGGAGGGCGAGACGGTTTAGTCATTCTACGTGAACCTGCGTCACGTATTCAACTCTGCCTACCTCTCCCCATGAGCCTTCCGTCGTGATGTTTGGATCAAGATGGGGCGTTCATTCGCCTATTGGACCACGACGCGTAGCAACCACCCACAAGGGGATCTTCTCAGGGTGGTCGGTATAGCCGGGAGGTACGAACCTGGAAACAGGTCGAGAAGGCAACGGCAGGGCGGCGTATTACCCAGACACAGGCGCCGTCGACTGTCTCAAAACCTACCCCCGCCGCACGCCGAGAAGGGCCGAGGGCGCTTGTAACGCATAACCTCGAAGGTGCGGAACGCCAGCTGGGAGTGGGAGCCGGGAACGGAAATTCCCCACTGCGTGGAGCTGTAGGAAAGGCCTTTTTTCAAGGGCTGGACCTAGGGGCTCGCACGCCAGTGGGAGCAAAAAAGGTGCCACCGCGAGGGCGGTGCCGCCCTAGTGTTTTGGCGAGGTCGGGCTACGCTGCAAAGACGACTTCCGAATTATTCAGATTTCGTACAGGGCCTGTTCAGATTTGTATCGAATATGTAACGTGCCCCCGGAACCTGTATCGGCTGGTGTCCAGCCCCTACTCGAAAACAAGGAAAATGGATTGTGTTGATACTCACCCGCCGTCCCAGCGAAGTCATCATGCTCAACGATGACATCCGCATCACCGTGATTGCCGTCTCTGGCATGCAAGTCAAAATCGGCATCGACGCGCCGAAAGACGTGGCCGTGCACCGCGAAGAAATCTATCAGCGCATCCAGCTGCAAAAAGCCGAAGCCGAAACCGCGTAACTGACAGGGAGGTCTGCGCATGCAGCCATTTGCCAAGTTGTACTGGGCCGAAGACGTGGGCCAGGTGTTGGCCACGATCGACGACAATGACGTGATGATCCGTTTCGTTCCGCCGGGCTTGGGCGTGTCCGCCATACGCGCCTGCCTGCCCGATACCGAGGGCGGACACGCGAGGGCGGAACTCTTGTTCAGCCGCATCGACGCAGGGTTCGCGCTGGACCTGGTGCGCAAGGTGCTCGCGGACCCGGATTTCAAGCACCTGCTGGCCACGCCGAAAGGAATGTTCGATGCCTAACGCGCCGAAGAAGCTGTACCAGGCCAAGGGCAAGGACGGCACCTACGAGTTCCTTGGCCGCAGCACCGGCGCCGGGACTGACCGGGGGCATGACGTCGAATCCTACCGGGACATCCACACCGGCCGGCTGTTTCACCGACTGCCCGATGATTTCGCCATCCGCATGGAGTGCATCGGCGAGCGGGTCGAATACCCTTACAGCGACGAGGCCGAATTGCAGCAGTGGCGCGAACTGGCCACAGTCGCGATGGCCACCAGCGATCCGTTCAACGCCAGTGAAACCGGCCTGTTTCCGAACACGTGGGAGGGCGACGTGGCCATCGTCGCGTACCTGATCAAGACCCTGCGCGAAACCATCGACGGTCTACGCGGCGTCGACCAGGTCGAGGTGGCCGAGCAATGAGGTTCCTGCGCTACATGCTCACGTCGCACGTGTTGCTGGCCATCGTCGCCATCCAGGTATTCCAGCAGGTATGGAACCTCGCCGTGGACGAGCCGCTGTCCGGGTTCCTGATCACCCTCTGTCTTGCCTGGAAGCTGGGGTGTTTGGCCAGTGTTGCCGATTGGTACTCCCGCTGGGATCACCATGCAAAGGAAATACAGGCCGACATGGACGAGTTGGTGGAGTGGTTCGAGGGTTTGCCAGCGGAGGATCGCGAGGCCTTGCAGCCCCAATTCGCCGCGTCGATGGCCCATGTCACGACGACGCTCCAGAAGGTTCTGGAAACCCGCGACGTCGGCAAAGAGCCGATGACGTTGCGTGAAGGCCTCCCTTGGTTGTTTCGGTGGTCCTCCAAATGATCGCGATCATCAACACCGGCGAGCGGGTCGGGGAGGGTCGCTACCGCTACCGCCTGCAGATCAACGACAAGCTGATCACCGAGTTCACTCACAAACAATCGGACGGCCTCGGCGAATGCCTGCGGCTGGCCGGGCAGGCGGCGGACGATGCGCATCGGGCCGAGATTGAACAGTTTCTCAAGGCCGCCGCCGAAGTGTGGCGCCAGTAATTCACGAAGGAAAACAACCATGGCGTTCAAGGTTCCTGAGCGTTTTCGCGTAACGAATGGCCCGATGGCCACCAGCCTTGCGAAGCACGGCAACAACGGGGCGTTCCTCATTCCCCTGCGCGACCCCAACTCCAACAACGTGAAGATTGTGCGCGCCCTCGCTTCCGACACGGACAGCTGGGAGCATGTCAGCGTCAGTTTCCAGACCAAAACCCCGTCCTGGGACGTGATGTGCACAATCAAGGATCTGTTTTGGGGGCCGGAGGACAGCGTGGTGCAGTACCACCCCCCGCATAAGGAATACGTGAACTTCCACCCGTACTGCCTGCACTTGTGGAGGCCCATCGGGGTCGAGGTGCCGCGTCCGCCACACCATCTGATCGGCCCGTTGGCCACCCGTACCCCTGACCCTGATTTGGAGGCTTGACCATGGGCAACTGCTCAACGTTTTTTGATGAACTGCGCTTCGATGTACGCGACCCGGAAGCCACCCACGTGTACGCCTTCGTTCGTGGTGAGGGCGACTGCCCGTTCTTTGTCCACGGCTGGCACCACAAGGCGTTTCCGAAGGACATGACGACTCAGGCGATCATGACGCTGATCGCCGAAGGCAGCGAAGACATGATGCAGTGGCATCGCGAAGTGCCCCGTGCACAGCCGGAGATCACCCTGTTCAACCCGCACGAGTTCGTGCCGGTCCGTGCCGAGGATCTGATGGCTTGGCGGGCCAGCCTGCTGGGTTCCGTTGCCATGAGTCAGGTCGACATTGCCGACGCCATTACCGCCTGGTTGGCCATGTCGCCCGAATGGCGCAAGGCGTGCCCGTACTGCCGCGCCGAAGAGTTTGTGTTGAAGTCCATGCGGGAGCAGCAAGGGTGAACGGCTGGACGGATTACCCGATCCTGGAACTGGGCGACCTGCCCGGCGTCGAGGCGCCGATCCGCAAGTGCGAGGTGCTGAGTTTCGACCAGAACAAATACTGCCGCGTATGGGTCGAGGGCATCGAAACCGAGATCAAGGGCGGCTACCTGTACCCGCAGAAGGGCCGCTGCGGCGAGGTGCCGTGCTTCACCCTCGACCAGCTGCTGGCCTTGCCGATCGACCACAGCCAAAGGGTGACGCCATGACCGAGGCCGACGAGATCCAGCAGCTGCGGGACCAGATCGAGCTGTTGGAGCTGGATCTGGAGTGCGCGAGGCGCAACGAGAACAACGTGAACTACTGGTACGGTCAGGACGACGGGGTGCGTGGGGCCTGCCTGCGCTGGCAGGAAGCGCTGACCAACCCCATGCCCAAACTTGGCGTCATGCAACAGCCGCTGGAAGCCCTGTACCGCCTGACCGAGGCGCTGCGCCGGGACTTGGCCACCGTGCAAAGCAATCTCGCTTTGGTGACTGGTCAGCGCGACGGTTACGCTTGGTTGTTGAGCGGCGTGATGGACACGATCGAGGCCTACTGGCAACCCCACGATGAGGCCTCGCGCGCCGCCTATGAAACCCTTCTCAAGCGCCTCGGTAACCGCAATGACGCCGCTTGGGTGGCCATGCGATCTCAAGGAATGAAGCCATGAACGCTGCCAACCAAGTAAGGGGACTGACCCCGTGTGGTCGGGAGCGCCTGACCTACGCGATGGAGCAACGCATGCGCTTCATCGACTTCCTGTTGTTCCACTACGGCAACGTCACGCGCAAACACATCATCGACTTTTTCGGCGTGACCTCGGCCACCGCGACCCGCGATTTCGCCCTGTTTGACGAGCTGTACCCGGGACAGGCGCGGCTGTGCGGGATTACCAAACACTACGTGCCGACCGCGCAGTACCAACGGATTTTCCCATGAATTTTTGACGTACACCCCGGCGAGGGGGTTGGCATGTGCAGCAGCGTGGAAAGTCGCAGACACGCTAATCAGGGGCTGGAGAGATCACCCGGTGTAGCGATACGGTGCGGGTGTAGGGGGAGAGATGAGTATGGTTATCCCCCCGGTGATTTATAAAACGAGGCGACACCACCAGCGCGCCTATCCACCCCATAGCCGGTTTAGCGCCCGGCCTGCACATGCGAACCCCTTCACCGGCACTGCCCCGGAGATTCACCATGGCCTTCATCGTCACTGGTTGGAACCCCTTCTACGAGGGCTGGCTCGCCCGCATCCTGCAACAGCCCAGCGATCCCGAGCAGAGCGAGGCGTGGCAAGTGGGCTGGAAGACGGCGGACGAAACCGACCTCGTGGGCCAGATGTGGGCCTTGCAACAAGAAATCACCGGCGGCACCAAGCACCAGCCGCACATCACCGTGACACCCCACCATGCCAAGGAATGAACCATGGAACGACGCATCTGGAAATGGCCGCTGAACATGACCTCCCCACAGGATCTGCCCATCCCGCTCGGCGGGCAGTTTCTGACCGTGCAGCTGCAGGACGGCAACCCGCAGGTGTGGTTCCTCTGTGACCCCTACGCCCCCGTTGCCCCCCGCCGCCTGGTCATCTACGGCACCGGCCATCCCGTGCCGGAATTCGCAGGCAGCTACCTGGGCACGTTCCAGACCGGGCGGCTGGTCTGGCACCTCTTCGAAGTCTGGCACCCGAGTTCAAAACCCCTGGAAAACCAAAGGATTGACCTATGAACACTGAAATTCTCGCGATCATTGATGTCAGCGGCTCGATGGAGTCGATCAAAACAGACGCCATCGGCGGCTTCAACGCCTTCCTGGCCGACCAGAAAACGGTCGACGGCGAAGCGCGCATGACCCTCGCACTGTTCGACAACCAGTACGACCTGCTGTACCAGGGCCGGGCGCTGGCCGAGGCCGAGCCGCTGACCACACAGACCTACGTGCCACGGGGCTCGACCGCGTTGCTCGATGCGATCGGGCGCACGCTGAATGTACAGGGCGCGCGGATCGAGGCCGAGGGCTGGGCCGAGAAGGTCATCGTCACCGTCCTCACCGATGGCCAGGAGAACCAGAGCAAGGAATTCACCGCGCCGGTGATCCGCGAAATGGTGGCGGCGGCCGAGGCCAAGGGCTGGGCGTTCGTGTTCCTCGCCGCCAACCAGGATGCGTTTGCCACGGCGCAGTTCTACGGCAGCAGCGGCGCGCACGCGCAAAGCTTCGCGGCCAACTCGGTGGGCACGGCCCAGGCCTACTCCACCATGAGCAACACCACCCGCGTGCTACGCGGCGCCGAGTCGGTGCTGCCGACCAGCGACGTAGAGGCCTTAGCCAAGTTCCGGGCCGAGCAGATCGCCAAGGTCACCCCGAAACCCCGGGCCAAGGCCCGCAAAGGTGCGTAGTGCGTGCCCCGGCGCGGAAGGGATCGGAGCTGCGCGACTTGATTGAATACGCCAAGTCGCTCGGTTTCACCTGCGAAACCACCGGCGGGGGCCACCTGTGCTTCCGCCGGCCACACACCATGCCGGTGTACGCCTCGCAGTCGCCAAGCTGCTGCTATGCCCGCAGGAAGACCCGGGGTGATCTCAAGCACGCATTGATCGAGGCGGCGCAACGGACGGCCCAGGCGCAAACGAAGGAATGAATCTATTGAGCGGGACCAAAGCAACACCGGAAATCGAGTACCTGGGGCAGTTCCTGTTCGTCCAACGCAAGGCCCTGCGCCTGTCGTTGGACGAGGTGGCCAAGCAGGCCGGCACCTCGAAATCCTACCTGTGGGAGATCGAGCACGGGCAGGCCTCGCCCTCGTTCATGCTGGTCACCCGCCTGTGCCAGGTCTTGTGCCTGAACATCGGCGGGCTGGCCGCCGGGGCGCTGAAGGTGGCTGAGCTGTGCGGGGAGGTCGAGCAAGATCCGGGGCAGCTTCATCGCCCCGGGGCTTGATTGGCCCGACAACGAGCGAAGCGAGGCGTCAGGCTTTTAGGGGCCTCTGAAAACACCCCTATATATAAGACTAAGAAGGGGGATGGCTGGAGGCCTTTGTTTTCAAGGGGGGTAGTCTTGAATTTCTGGACTAGGTGTTTAGAAACTCAGGACTTTTTACTTGATTAAGTGGCTATTTCCAAGACCTGTGTATAGAATTAGCGGCTATATTCAACGGGATAGTTTGGAAGTTCAAAGGCTTTATCTTGAAAAGACCATGCTATTTCAACGGTATGGTTCAGAAGTTCTAACGAAACGGTGTGAAAACACCCACTGTTTTCAACAGTCGGGGCCGGAATCACGCCATGAATCCAAGAAATAGCTGGAATTCAACGTGACCGAGAAGAAAAAGTCCTATTACACCTCCCGTGCCGACGTGGTGCCCACCCGCCATAACCCGTGGGCTGGGGAGCTGGCCCACACGATCAAGAAAGGTCACAAGGTTACGGGTTTCGCTACCTCCAAGCACTCACTGGTCAACCAGGCCACCGGCGAGGTGTCGGACGACATCGCTCTGGTAGGGGTGCGCAAGGTGGTGGACAAGGAAGAGTTCATCAAATTCTTCGGTGCTGGGATCATGGAGGTGTTCGAGCTGACCACCCCGGCCAAGGACGTGTTCAAGGCGATCCTGAACGTGTACCTGGACCAGAAAAACCAAGCGGAACAGCTGTACCTGAACTACGACGAAATCAAAGAGATTTATGGCTACAGCAAGTCGCCGTCGACCTACTACAACGGCCTGAACGAACTGATCGTGAAGGGTTTCCTTGCCCCCGTGCAGTTCCGCGAAAGTCACTACTGGGTCAATCCGAACCTGTTCTACAAGGGCGACCGTATTCGCATCGTGCGCGAGTACGTGCGCGCTGGGACCAAGGCGGCCAAGCAGGTGGAAAAGGAGAACGCTGCGATGAACCAAATGGGTTTGCCGCTCGACACCCCTGCTAACTACGACTAGCGGCAAACCCGTTGACCCCGTGGTTCCCGAACAGCTCAATGTTGTGCGGCCAGCGGGTCAAAAAGATGTCGCACAGCTCTTGACGCAGTACGCCCGCTTCCTCTTCGCTGATGGTCAACCAAACCAAATGCCGTCCCAGTGTGCCGAGGCCCATCCCGAGGTACATCAACCCCTCTTCCTCGCTGGTGCTGCTGCCGGCTATCTTGAGCTTGCACAGTCCTAGATCAGCGAGCAGGGTCTGCTTGTCTTCCATCAGGTCGTTCATTGGGTGGGGGTCAGGCTGGTACATGAGGTGTTCCACGGTGAGGGCAGGCCAGTTTAGGGTAGGAGGCAACGTCACGCCAACCAACACCCGGCGGACGGCTGGACGACTGTAAACCCTGCGCTACACTCCCCCTGTAGCCCCTCCTTGGCTGCTCGCAGCTGTACTGAAGCCCCGGCGCCTAATCCCTCGCCGGGGCTTCTTTTATGCGAAACCCCCGGTGTCATTGCCCCGCAGGCCTTGAGTTTGACGGTCTGAGCTTCCCCTGCGATGATGGTTTTCCTCTGGCCGCCGTCCGCCAGAGGCGTCCCTTAGCCGTAATGGACCATGTCTAAGAGGTGCGCCATGCTTGGCAATATTGATCCCCTCCGGGTGCGCGTGTACGCCTGGTCTTCTGTGGTCTACAGCGGCCACGACAATCTCACTCGGACCCGTTTCAGCCAGGTCGTCGATCGCGACAACCGCGAGGCCGCGCTGGATTTCAGCACCCTGACCCGAGTCATCCTGACCTTCCCCGACACCAGCCCCGTCATGACCTTCGACAGCGGCGAGCTGCTCGACGTCATCGACTGGACGCAGGGCGACGGCGTGCTCGGCTTCGACCTGTCGGTTTTCGACATTCCCGAGGGCGAGTACCGCGCCGAACTGGTGGTCTACGACGCCGAGCACGAGCGCGGCCAGGTGCTGGTCAGCCTCGACTCGCCGGAGGGCGGCCTGCGCCTGCGCGTCGACCAGGTCAACACCAGCGGCAGCACGCCGCCACCACTGCCCGATGATTCGTGGCTGGCACTGCGTGACGCCGGCCAGTCGATCTCGTCGCTGCGCGTGGTCTACGAACTCGACGGCGTGGTGTTCAAGCTCGACCCCACCACCGAACACGTCCATGCGCTGCTCGGCCTGACGGTGACGGCGGCCGACAGCGGGGCGCCGATCAAGGTGCAGCGCGCCGGCACCGTGGACAACGACACCTGGGACTGGGCCGAGGGCCTGGTGTTTCTCACCGGCGACGGGGTGCTGACCCAGGTGCCGCCCACCAGCGGCTGGGAAGTGGTGGTGGGCAACGCCCCCTCGGCCCGCCGCCTCAACCTGACCTTCGATGAACCGGTTTTCTTGGGATAAGGAGCACACAGCATGGCCGTACAAGGATTTCTCACCCGGGTCGCCGGGAAAACCCTGCAGCTGTTTGGCCTGCAGGCGTCCACCGGCACGGCCGACGCCGGCAAGCTGGTGGCCACCGGCAGCGACGGGCGCCTGGACCTGACCTTCCTGCCGACCGGGGTCGGGCGCAACCAGGTGGTGTGCCCGGCGACCGAGGCGTTGTCGGCCGGGCGCTACGTCAACCTGTTCAATGACGGTGGCGTGCTCAGCGCGCGACTGGCCGACAACAGCAACAACCGCGAGGCCTGGGGCTACGTCAAGGACGCGGTGGCGAGCAGCGCGCAGGCTACGGTGTACCGACTGAACACGGTCAATGCCGGGCACTCCGGGCTGACCCCCGGGGCCAACTACTGGCTGGGCACGGTGGGTGGGGTGACCGACACGCCACTCGATCCGAGCACCGACACCGGCAAGACCGACCAGTTTCTCGGCGTGGCGTTGAGCACCACCGAGCTGGTCACCGCCGAATATGAACCGGTGCGCCTGTAATGGCCGCCCGGGCAGCCCTGGTGCGGGTCGACGGCACCACACAAACCCTGCAGGAGGGAGACACTTTGATCGGCGTGGCCTTGCTCTGTGAAATCAAACTCTGGTCGTTGCCCGTGGCCCCCGGCGGCTGGGCGTTGTGTGACGGCACCACCTACCTGATCGCCGATTACCCGCAGGCGGGAGCGCTGCTCGGCACCCTCTACGGTGGCGACGGGGTGATCACCTTTGGCGTGCCGGATCTGCGCGACCGCGCGCCGCGCGGGGCCGGTGGTGCGCTGGAGCTGGGCGACACCGGCGGCACCGACACGGTGACCCTGGCCACCGCCAACCTGCCCGCACACAGCCACAGCCTGGGCGCCGGGGCCTCGGCGACGACCACCATCCAGCTGGCCAGCGACCAGACCTCCAACGCCGCCGACCTGACGCCGACCAGCACCAACCACTTCATCGGCGGCCTGACCGGTGGCCCGGGCTCGGCGACCATCTGGAAACCTTCGGTGGGTAGCGCGCCGATCACCCAGGGTGGGGTCACCACCACGGTCAGTGGTAGCACCGAAAGCGCCGGCAGCGGCAGCGCGGTGACGGTGACCAACCCCTACCTGGGGCTGAACTTCATCATCGCGCTGGGGGTGTAAGGCTCAGCGCGGCCCCTCGCGCTGCGGTCCGCCGGGCTTCGGCCCGGCCACGTCGGCGGCACGGATGCCCGGCCCGACGATCTCGATCCGCCCCTCGTCAAACCACTGCGCCGGCTCCAGTTTGCCGTCCTTGATCGGCGGCACCAGGTTGTACTGGTCGCAGCCGGTGATGAACTGCGAACGCCCGGTGATGATGCCTTGAAAACCGGTGACCTTGTCCTTGCCTTCCTTTCCTAACTCGATCATGGGTGGTCCTTTTTGGTGGGGTTCAGGCGTTCATGGTATTGGGCAGGCGCGGCCCGCCCAGCGTTCCCCACTTGCCCGGGTGAACGGCCTCGACGGCCCGGTACAGGGTGAGGATTTCCTGGGCGTGTTCTTCGCCGTCGATGTGGTGTTCCTGGCGCACGATGGTGAGGGCCGCCAAGTGCATGCTGATCACCAGCGCGGCGGCGTCCTCACTGCTGCCGGGGAGGAAATCCAGTCCGCCGCGCAGGCGGCGTAGGAGTTCGTCGCGGCCCTGTTCGTTGCGTTCGTCGCGGGTCATTGAATCGTCTCCAAACCGCGCAAGCGGAATTCGTTCATCGCCCCACGTGCCAACTGCACCAGCTCGTTGTCGGGGCGGGGGTTCTTCAGCACCTGCACAATCACGTCGTTGAGGATCGACAGGTCGACCTTGAGCGCGGCGTTGAGGCTCGGGTGGGTGACCTGGAAGGCGCGCACCGTGTTTGCGCGCATCTCTTCGGCCTCATCCTCGGTGATGTCGCCATCCCCCCGCATCACGCAGATGCCACGCATGGCCATGTCGAGCAGGGACACCGCGCCGACCTCTGTGGTGATGGGCATCAGGTTGATGATCGACTGCAGGCCGAGCAGCATCTTCTGTTTGTGGATGGCGTGGTCTTCAGTGTCCACGTTTGGCCACCTCTTCAGCGACCGACGCCTCGGCGTGGTCCATCAGCCCGGGGAAACGCTTGTCGTACAGCGCCTTGATCTCGTCGGCCAGCTTGTTGGCCTGGGCGCCGGTGAGCAGGCCCACCTCGGACATGCAGTTGAGCCGCCCGCGCACCACGCCGAGCAGGAAGGCCGCGCCGATCGGCGATTCGATCATCTTGATCAGCAGGGCGTTGTCGGTGACCGCCTTGATCTGTTGCTGCATCAGCTCGATCTGCTGCTGGACGGGGTCGTCGAGGTCGCTGTCATCGGGTACACGGGTCGGGTCGTCAGTCATGGTTCAAGTCCTTTCGGGTAATGGGGTGCGCGCTCGCGCGGTCAACGTGCCGGCCTCGCCGGGGCTCAGCGCCTCCTGCTGCCTCAGGCGGTGGATGGTCTTTAGGCACGAGGTCTGCATCGTCCGGTGCATGCTCGGCGGCATCTGCGGCAGCAGGTCAAGGGCACGGTAGAGGTAGGCCAGCAGGGCTTGGCGGTCGGGGTCATGGCTCACTCCGGGAGATTCACGGGGTGAGCGCGGTAGGCGGCGTGCACCCGGTCGGTCAGCGCTTCGGCCTCGACCGGGTCGATCAGCTGCAACTGCTGCAGGGTGACCACCACGGCGCGGCCGGCCATCAGCAGCCGGTACGCGCCGAGGCCGGTGGTCTGCGCCGGCAGCTGATCGAGCAGGTGTTCGAGGTGTTGTTGCAGCGCGGTGTGCACCGGGCTGGTGTCGATGGCGGTCAGGGGCGGCTCTTCCTTAGTAGCACTGCTATTAAATTGTTCGGGGTCGAACCGCACCGGGCCAACCAGGTAGTGGCGGGCCTGTTTCTCGGTAGTGCCCGGCGGCCAGGGCACATACAGGTAATCGTGCAGGGTGCGCCCGTCCTCGGTGCGCCCTTCGTGCCAGTCGGCGACCTGCTCATCCAGGCCCGGGTCGGGGTGCGCCCGCAGCGCCGCAAGGTTGGTCTGCTCCAGCCCCGAGCCGGCGTAGCCGTCGACGTCGGTGTAGGCCTGGTGCCACGCGTGGTTCTCCAGCAGGGCCGCCTCCAGCGTGGCGATCCGCGCCAGGGCGTCGTGCAGCTGAATGTCGCGGATGACGGCGTCGTCGACCAGCTGTTCCAGCATGCGCTGCAGCGCCGTGTTGGCCTGCTGCAGGTTGGCAAGGTGGCTCTCGGCGTATTGGGCCTCGTCCAGCGTGCCCACGCCGGGGCCGAGGGGCTTCTGGTAGCGCGCCTTCATCACGGTCAGGCATTCCCCGTCGCCGCAGTAGGCGTAGTTGGTCAGGCCGAACCACCAGGTGGCCGGCTTGCCGCAGCCGGCATCGCAGGTGCCGGGGTTGGGGGCGTCGTCGGGGTACTCGAAACCGTCGACGGTCTTGATCATGTGTCACCCTCCAGCGGCAACGGCGGCAGTTCGCCGAAGCCCTCGGCCAGCTCCGGGCGGGCGGCCTTGAGGGCGTTGAGCAGGTTGGCGCTGTGCAGCACCGCCTCGCTGCGGGTCAGCACGTCGAGGGCGCGCAGCTCGTGGATCGACACCAGACACACCCAGCCTTCCTGCAGCACCTCGTCCTCATGCGCGCTGGCCAGACTCTCGGCCCAGGCGCGCAGCCGGTGTTCCAGGCGCTGCTTGAATTGCCGGGCGGTGGTGGCCGTGGGGCTGAGCGCCCCGGGGCCGAACAGGGCGGCGTGCAGCAGGCGGATGCGCATCTGCAGTTCCGCCTTGTCGATCCGCAGGTTGTCGACCCACTCTTCCAGCCCGGCGTTCTTCGCCAGCGCGTCGTACAGGGCGTCGTCGTCACTCATGGCGCGTCGTCCATCGGCGCGTACAGCGCGTAATGCCCCAGCACCTGGCCGAGCAGGTCGGCGGCCTGCTCGGGGTCGAGCCACCGGGCCTGGGTCAGGCGTTCCACGCAGTGCCAGCAGATCACCAGGTTGCGCAGGGCGCTGGCCGGGCTCTCGGCGTGGCGAAACACCCCCGGCAGGGCCTCCAGCCGCGCCTGCATGCCGGCCACGTACTCGGCGCGTTCCTCGGCCGTGGCCAGTTCGCTGTTGGCCGGGAACACCCGGCTCACCAAGCGTGCGGCGTCCTTGAACAGCGCCTGCAACTCGGGGTCGAGCGGCCGGGCCTCGAAGCGTGCCTGCAAGGCGTCGAGGATGGCGTCGGTGTCGCGGGTGACGATGTCTTCGATGGGGGTCATGGCGCGTCCTCCGGCGGGGTCAGGAAGGCGTTGACGTAACGGCGCTGCAGGCGGACCACCAGAATGTCGGCCTCGTACTGGCTGACCAACCGCTGGCCGATCATCTCGTTGACCAGCGTCTGCGCGGCCACCATCAGCGGCACCACCATGGTCTTCTCGTAGGTGGTCGGCATCAGGTCGAGGACCTTCAGGGTGTGTTCGAGGTGGTCGAGAAACAGGCTGCGCATGCGCACGCGGGTTTCTTCGGGGACGGCCAATTCTTCGGCTTTCATGGCGCGTCCCCCGGTTTGCGACTGGCCGGGTCGTAGTCGACGTGGCCAGTGCAGTGCACGCCGTCCGGCGCCAGCGTCTCGCGCAGGGTCTGCTGGAACAGCTCGTCGATGTGCAGCGAGGTGGTCACCCGCAGCTCGCCCTGTAGCGACTCGGCAATCTCCGATGACCAGGCCCCGGCCTCGGTCAGCGCCAGCAGGTAGCCGAGGGCGAGGAAGCGCCGGTTGCTCGCCGCCTCCAGGGTCGGGGCGAGGCTGACAAAGCGGATCTGCTGCCGCGCCATGGCGTGCAGGCGCGTGCGTTCGTACTCGGTGTATTCAGGCATCGGGGGTGGACTCGGGTTGGGTCAGCACGCGGGGGATCAGCTCGGGACGGTAGCGGGCGTACAGCGCCACCAGCTCGCCGATCATGTCCTTGGCCTGGTCCTCGCGCAGCAGTTGGTGGTCGAGCAGCTTGCGCAGCCGGCGGCTGACGCTGTGGTACAGCACCACGGCGTAGTCCGCGTCGAGGTCGGGCAGGTCGATCAGGTCGAGCATGTCCGCCGAGTTCTGCGCCATCAGCAGCAGGCGGTAGTCGAGCCGACCTTGCTCGGTGCCCAGGTCAGGGCTGGCCAGCTGCGCGATCAGGTCGTTGAGGGCGGTGCGGGTCTTGGAGATGTCTTTAGGCATGTCACTGTTCCTCCACACGCATGTGCAGGGTCGCCACCATGCCGCGCACCTGGGCACTGTCAAAACGCTGGTCGAGGACCTTGTCGACGAAGGAGGTCAGCAGCAGGTTGAGCATCTGCCGGGCCTTGTGCGCGTCGTCGGGAACGATCACCCCGACCTGTTGCAGCACGTCGAGGCGGCCCTTGAGGTTCGCCACTTCGACGAGGGCTCGCAACGGGTCGGTCTGGTCGCACAGGGCGTTGAAGCGGGCGCCGAAGGTGGCGAGCGCGGCCAGCTTGGTGGCGTCGAGGGGCGGGGCGGACGGGTCGGGCGTGTGATCCATGGCACTTCCTTGCGGATGGTGGAGCGGGAATAGGCGGCGGCCCTGATCAAGCGTCGAGGGGGGCTCGACCGGGCTGCCGGGGCGCGGCACCAACGTGCAGCGTCGTTGCTGGTACGTGCCGCGCCGGAGGTAACGGTAGCACACGGGTGGATGGGCGGGGAGTGGGGGGGTGGACGGGGGCTGTGGGGCGTTTCGGAGGGGTGATTCGGGGCGGATGGGGAGGGGGTTGAGGGGGGGAAGGGGCGGTTTGGAGGGGTTTGAGTGTATCGTTTTGGGTTAGGTTGATGATTAATGGGTGGCGTTAATTGGCATGGTTTTTTCCTTGGTTGCGGTCGTTTTCGGGGTGTTGTGCACTGTACAACTGGGATTTTGAGGGGGTCGAGGTTGGCGAGGGGGTCTAAGGTGAGCCTGGGATGCGCCGTTCGTCGGAAAAAGTGTGGTCGGGGTCCTTTTGGCTACTTTATTGGCATGATTATTGCCGAGAGCGTGCGTGTGTGAGGGTTGTTCACTTGGTTATAAGCCTTATGCCTAACAATTCTAGTGTGCCAGTATGGGTATGCTATAGTTCTAGTGTACCACTCGCTCTTTAAAAAACCCTAGCTAGTCGAGTC
>JGI10216J12902_100487327_pt1 | contig 44392 bp, 36 predicted proteins | sample KanNatreferecore_FD_12902 | JGI IMG/M metagenome (IMG submission 12902)
TGAATCGATTGCTCATTAATTTGTTGCCGACAGTTCTTGTGCGCCGAACTAAAATATCGACGTATCAGGATGCGAAGATACGTAGAAATTAGAGGGAGTCAACGGGGAAGTTTGGGCGCATCGGCTTAGGTGGCCTTACTGTCCAAACCCGCCCAAAACGCTGGATTAATGCAATACACCAAATCTTTCTCCGGCCGCGCCATCTTGAGTGCTACGAGCTTCCGCATCTCGTAATTCACATCGTAAATATAAGTTGTTGTGCCGTCTTCCCGAAGAATACCGAGAAAGCCGTACCAGAGAAGAAGCTCAGTCATTTTGGAGAACCGTTCCGCCGCTACCCGCCACCGAATCGATGGCGACCGCCTCGGGATAAAGAAGGCCCATGTTTTCCCTCTCAATGAATTCCTGCGAGAGCGTTTCCAACAACTCGTGATTGTTGCGCGCCGCCGGGATGAGTAGCCTTTGATCACGCGAACCATGAACACCACACCGTTGCCACAGCAAATCATGTCGCTCGAACGGCCGCATCCCGCGCTCTGGCGGTATTACGTGATTTGCTCGGTGCTCAGCGGTCCCGGCATTTTCATCACGCTGCCGTATCTTTACTTCCGCTACCACACTCTGCGCTATCGGTTCGACGAGGAAGGCATTCACATGAAGGTCGGAATTCTCTTCCGCCGCGAAGTGAATCTCACCTACGCGCGCATTCAGGACATTCATCTCCACTCCGGGCTGATTCAGCGCTGGTTCGGGCTGGCCAGCGTGCAGATTCAAACCGCGTCCGGCTCGGCAAACGCCGAATTGGTCATCGAAGGTTTCAAAGAGTACGAAATGATTCGCGATTTTCTCTACACGCGAATGCGGGGCTATCAGACGCGGAACACGTCCGCCGCCGCGAGTGCGAGCGCAGCCGGTCCCGGGGCAGCTTCTGCTGACAGCGCGGAAGTCGTCTCGTTGCTCCTGGGCATTCGCGATGAATTGAAACGAACGCGCGAGTTGCTCGAAGCACAAACCAAGCGCAAGGACACATGATGTATAATTCCTTCCGCAACTTCTGCGAACGCCTGCTGCGGATTCCGCCCGACCCCGAAGCGCCGCCAGGCGACGAAGGCAGCACGCGTTCGTTCCGCGCCGCGCCGCAGTATTACAAATACCTGCTCGTGCTCTGGGCGCTGAAGACGTTGCTCGCCGCCGCGATTGGTTCGTGGCTTGTCATCGCTCCAATCGTTGGGGCCATCGCGCTGATGAAGCAGGGCCACAAGTCCGGGCTGTTTCTCCTCCTCATTCCCGGTGTCGCAGCGCTCGTCTTTGTCGTACTGCGGCTGTTTGCGCTGGCGATGGTGCGGCTGGATTTCGAGAAGCGCTGGTATCTCGTGACTGACCGCAGCCTGCGCGTCCGCGAAGGTGTCGTGGCCGTGCGCGAAATGACCGTGACCTTCGCGAACATTCAAAACATCTCGATTTCGCAAGGACCGATCCAACGCGCGCTCGGCCTCGCGGACCTGCGCGTGGACACCGCGGGCGGTGGCGCGGTGACGCAAGGAAAACACGCAACACAGAACCTGCACACGGCATGGTTCCGCGGCGTCAACAACGCGAATGAAGTTCGTGAACTGATTCAACAACGGTTGCGCCAGTTCAAAGACGCTGGCCTCGGCGATCACGGCGATGAAACGGTCAGCGCGCCTTTGAATGCGGTCGCGCCTTCAGCCTCCTTCATCGTTGCGTTACGTGCATTGCATGACGAAGCCGCAGCACTTCGAAAGACCGTCGCTGGAAGTTGAATCCCTAAGACGAGTTCTAGATGGACCCGGACAAACTCGATTCCCCGTTGCGGTAAGCACACGCGCCCAGCACGGAAGCAGGACATGGGTGACACAAAGAGAGCAAGACTTCGGTTACACTTGGAGCGGCCTGTGGCGCAACCAGCGAGCAGGCCGCAGACCGCTGGCATCGTGCGGGTGCGGTCGCCGTGAACTTGCAGTTTGACGCGGCGAGGCAGGTGCGTTGTATTCGGAACAACACCAAAATTATGAAGACTTCAATTTCCCGCCGGTCCGCCGTGAAACGTGTTGCTGCCGCCAGCGTCGTGACCGCCATGTCCGCATCTCTCGCCCAGCGTTTGTTCGCAGCAGACGCCGCCGCGCCGGGCATGAAAGGCCGCGTCAATCACTCCGTCTGCAAATGGTGCTATCCACGAATCAGCCTCGAAGATTTGTGCGTGGCCGGCAAAGGCATGGGACTCACTTCAGTTGAATTGCTGAATCCGCCCGACTTTCCGACGCTGAAGAAACATGGGCTGACCTGCGCGATGGTGAGCAATCCGGTCATCGAAGGCCTCGGTGGCATCGAGCGCGCGTGGAACCGTGTGGAACATCACGACCGGCTGGTACAGGCTTACGAGCAGCGCATCAAGGAAGTGGCCGACGCCGGACTTACGAACCTTATTTGCTTCTCCGGCAATCGCGCGGGGCTTGATGATGAAAAGGGAATCGAGAATTGCGCGCTCGGCCTCAAGCGCATCATGGCCAGCGCGGAAAAGAGCAAGGTGAACATCGTCATGGAATTGCTCAACAGCCGTGTGAATCACAAGGACTACCAGTGCGATCACACCGAGTGGGGCGTGGAGTTGTGCAAGAAGATCGGCTCGGAGCGGTTCAAGCTGCTCTACGACATTTACCACATGCAAATCATGGAAGGTGATTTGATCGTGCGGATCAAAAAGTTCGCTCCCTACATCGCGCACTACCACACCGGCGGCGTGCCGGGCCGCAACGAGATCGATGAGACGCAGGAGATCAATTATCCGGCCGTCATGAAGGCGATTGTGGACACCGGCTTCAAAGGCCACGTCGCGCAGGAATTCATTCCCAAGCGCGAAGACAAGATCGCCTCACTCAAACAGGGCGTGCAGATTTGTGATGTGTGAATCGGTTGTACGAATTACACGCCGGAGGCAAAACGTCTCCGGCTTTTCTTTTGGTCTGAATGAAAGAAGTAGTCTTACTCGGCGCGGGTGCATCGGTGGAAGCGGGTATCAAAGATGCGTCGAACATGACACAGCAGTTTGCAGAATTGTTTGCACGTGATCTTGCTCTCAGAAGGCAAAGCCACGCTCTTCACTACGTCATCGGCGGTCTGATGCTGCAAAAAGGTGCCAAGGGGGAGAGTCCTTACGATGGAATCAATATTGAGGATGTTTTCAATGCAATGAACATGCTCGCGGCGCGTGAACTCTTTGAAGCAGCGCCCTTCGTCATGGGATGGCACCCAGTGGTTGAGGAGATTCATCCTGTCGTGAAGCAGGATGTTTCGGTCACGACTCAAAGTGTAAACAGCTTTGCAGCTCGTAACATCGACGATGCAATAAGGCAGATGATCCAAAATAAGTTCGGTCACCGGAGTGTGGGTCAGGAAATAAGAGAGATGATCGAAAACTCCCTTCGCCACCTCTCGATTTCTGTATCACAGGGCGGTGAGCGCTCTGGCGGTGGTCAAGTGTTTAGAGCTACATGCGACACGATGATCCGCAAACTGATAAGTTTGGTGTGGCTCGACGATGATAAGCGCGATGTCGTGGAATATTTGCGCCCTCTGGTGCGTCACGCTCACCGCAACAACGTTTCAATTGCCACTCTGAATTATGACAACACGATTGAACTCGCTGCCGCGGCGGAAGGTGCGCGCGTTTTCGAGGAAATGGGAGAAGTTCTGTCTTCAGAAGAGGAGGTCGACCAGGCTGCGAAGGGTTACGTGCATCTTTTGAAACTGCATGGTTCCATCGACTGGTATTCGCTTCCGCCTGGTTCTAATGACGGTCTGCCGGCCACGCAGATCAGGCGAGCGAATCGCGAAGAAATGCTTAAACCGCGTTACATGCCCGCAGTAATCTTTGGGCAGCGGAATAAGTTGACCGCCGAAGGCCCCTATTTGCGATTGTTGTCTAGCTTCCGAGATTCGCTAGCGGAAGCTGACAGCATCACTGTCATTGGATATTCCTTTCGCGACCCGCATGTGAACGAATTCATCGCGACGTGGTTCAATGCGGTTCCAACTCGTTCAATCACTGTTGTGACGCCGGATCGTCGCTGGGCGAACCAATCTGATTTGCCCGTCGAGTTTCTAAGGTGCAGAACAGAGCTCGAATCATCCCGAAGAAGGCCGGTGAAGCGATTCCCGAATTGTTTCCTTAATGGAACGGTAGAACCAGCGATCTCTATGCAATCATTTAACGCATGAGCGTTCTTCAACCTAAATCCCGCCCGCCGCTGGAGCGGATGATGCGCATTCATCACGAGATCGCTTCGGGCAGTTATCCGAATGCGAGCACGATGGCGCGCGAACTGGAGGTCAGCACCAAGTCCATTCAGCGCGACCTGGAATTCATGCGCGACCGGCTGAACCTGCCACTCGAATACGACGGCAGCCGGTTCGGCTATTATTACACCGAGCCGGTCAGTTCGTTTCCGACGCTGCAAATCACGGAGGGCGAACTCGTGGCGCTGCTCATCGCGGAGAAAGCGCTGGAACAGTATCGCGGCACGAATTTCGAGAAGCCGCTCGTGAGTGCGCTCAAGAAGATGGCCGCGCAATTGCCGGACACCGTTTCGTTCAACATCGCCGAGTGGGACCAGACGATTTCGTTTCGCACCAGCGCGGAGCCGATTTTGAATCTGGAAATCTTCGACGCACTCGCGAAGGCCACGGCGGCGCGGAAGCAACTTCGATTCGATTACCGAAAGCCCGGCCAGCAGAAGCCGGAGCCACGCGTTGTCGATCCGTATCATCTTGCGAACATCAACGGCGAGTGGTTCCTCTTCGCCTTCGATCACGCGCGCAAGGACATCCGCACGTTCGTTCCGGCGCGCATCAATGGCGTCGAGTCGACGGGCAAAACCTTTTCACGTCCGGCGAAGTTTTCGCTGGAGAAGCGATTGCACGACAGCTTCGGAGTGGTGAGCGGACACGGGGAGTTCAACGTCGTGATTCGCTTCGATGAGTTCGCGGCCGGCTACATCCGCGAGAAGCGCTGGCACCCGTCACAGCAATTGCGCGAACTGAAAGGCGGCGGCGCGGAGCTGCGCATGAAACTGTCCAGCCTGGCCGAAGTGCAACGCTGGGTCCTCAGTTGGGGCGGTCATGCCAGAGTCATTGCGCCGCGGGAACTCGCCGCCAGTGTTCGCGAAGCTGCGCAGCGAATGCTCGCCTAACAACTCCAGGAACGGCCGGAGTGTGGGCGCTTTCCGAATGTCAAGGTCGGGCGATGCTGTCCTCAGCACGCCGCGAGCTTGCCAACCACCGCCTCGCATTCTCAAGTGCGCCGCCCGGCGCGATGAGGGCATCGCCGCCCTGCCGGGGCCGCCTGAATTGACAATCATTCCATGTCCGGGGATTGAAGAAAATCTGCGCCCGTGCCGACATTATAGTCGGTGGTTGGCGATGGCAAAAAACTGAACCTTAAGTGGAACACCGTGCGGCGCTCAGTGCTCGGCTGCGGGCTGTTGCTCTGTATTTTCTTTTTTGCGTTTTTCCGATGGGTCCTGTGGCCGGTGAAAATTTCCGGCGAGAGCATGTTGCCCAATTACGATGACGGGCAGCCCAACTACATTTACAAGCTCGCCTACCTCTCGGAACCGCCGCGCCGGGGTGACGTGGTCTGCGTGCGCTTCAATCGCGACGACGTCTGCATCAAGCGCATCGTTGGACTGCCCGGCGAAAAAATTGAGTTCAGGCGGGGAACAATCATCATCAATGGTGAACCGTTGGTGGAACCTTATCCCGTCAGGCCGTTGCTCTGGTGGCTCCGTTCCGTGCAACTCGGAGAGAACGAATACTTCATCATGGGCGACAATCGCACGAGTTCAATGCTCGGTGCCGTGCCCAAAGACCGCATCATCGGCAAGGCCTTGTTCTAAAATCTCGCTTGGCTTCCAAGGTTGATGCGGCGTGAAAGGACTGCCAGATTACGCGCGTGCGCGCCGCCGAGCAGTTGTTCGTGAAAGTTGCAGTCCTGCTGCTCAGCGCGTTTCTCCGTGCCGCGACCGCTGCCGAGAAACAATCCTCCGTTCCTGAAATCCCTGATGTCGTTGCGCTGACCGAAGCGGCGCGAAAGTCAGTCGTGGTCATCACGCATTATGGCCGCGATGGCAAACAGGACGGCGTGGGCGCGGGCTTCGTCGTCGCGAGGGACGGCCTTATCGCCACTTGCTTTCACGTCATTGACGAAGCGCGCCCGATTACTGTCGAACTGACCGATGGCCGGCGCTTCGACGCGATGGAGGTGTATGCTTCCGATCGCAAGCTTGATCTTGCCGTGGTGCGAATTGCCGCGACGAATTTGACCCCGCTGAAACTTGGTGACTCAGACGCGTTGAAGCAGGGTGCCCCGGTCATCGCCATTGGAAATCCTGTTGGCCTGGAGCACAGCGTGGTGCAGGGCATCGTGTCGGCGAAACGGCAGTTCGATGGCGCGGAGATGATTCAAGTCGCGATTCCAATCGAATCCGGCAACAGCGGCGGGCCGCTCCTCGATGCGCGTGGGCGCGTGCAAGGCCTGTTGAACATGAAGTCGGCGATGACGGCGAACCTCGGTTTTGCCGTGCCAGTGAATACGTTGAAGACCCTGCTCGACCGGCCGAACCCCGTACCGATGCAGCGTTGGTTGACGCTGGGCGCGCTGAACCCAAAGGAATGGTCGCCGCGGATGGGCGCGCGCTGGAGTCGCAAGGCCGGGCGCATTCGCGTGGAGGGACTCGGCTCGGGCTTCGGCGGACGCTCGCTTTGTTTGTGGCAGAAGGAGGTTCCGCCGCCGCCCTACGAAATCTCCGTGACGGTGAAGCTCGATGACGAGTCAGGCGCGGCTGGGCTGGCATTCGAGTCTGATGGCGACGACCGGCACTACGGTTTTTATCCAACGGCCGGGCAAATGCGGCTCACGCGCTTCGATGGTCCGAACGTTTTCTCGTGGACGATTCTCAAAGAGTTCAAGACGCAGCACTACAAGCCGGGCGATTGGAACACGATCAAAGTGCGCGTGGAGACAAACCGTATTCTCGGCTTCGTCAACGGCGAGCGCGTGATGGAGTCGAGCGATGACGTGCTGCGCGCCGGAAAGGTTGGCCTGGCGAAATTCCGCGACACGAAAGCGCAGTTCAAGGATTTCTACGTGGGCACGAATGCGACGGTGGGGATTGCGCAAACGTCACCGGATGATCGCAATGAACTATTGGCGCGCGCGGCGCAGTTGGAGAATGAAGCGATGGAACTCCGGCGCGCGGCATCCGCGGCGCACGCGCACGCCACGCAGTCCGCGTTGATCAAGGCGCTGCAAGGCCAGGAGGAAAAAGTCGATCTGTTCCATGCCGCGCTGCTCGTGGCGAAGCTCGACAATCCCGAAGTGGACGTGGCGGCCTATCGCGCGGAGCTGAGGCGGATGGCTGACGAGTTGAACGCGACGATGGCGAACGCAGCGAGCGACACGGCCAAAGTGGCGACGCTCACAAAGTTCCTGTTCACGGACAACGGCTTTCACGGCAGTCGCACCGATTATTACAACCGTGCCAACAGTTACATCAATGAAGTGATGGATGATCGCGAAGGGCTGCCCCTCACGCTCGCGGTTTTGTATCTCGAACTCGCGCGGCAGATCGGACTCACGAACGTGGTGGGCGTGCCGGTGCCAACCCACTTCATGGTTGGCTTTCGACCCGCCGGTGGCCGCGAGCAACTGATTGATGTGTTTAACGGCGGCAAGCTGCTGACGCGCAGTGAAGCGGTGGAGATGGTGGCGGAGAGCGTGGACGCGATTGGCGAGGGAGCTTTCCAGCCGGCGAAGAAGCGCGAGATCATTACACGAATGCTGCGCAATCTTCTCGGCGTCGCGCAACGCGGTGGCACTGCCAGCGAGACCCTCCGTTACCTCGATGTGATCGTGGCACTGAACCCGGACTCCGCTCCTGACCGGCTGAATCGCGCGCGAGTGCAAATGCAGCGCGGCGACGGCGCGGCGGCGAAAGTGGATTTGCAGTGGCTTATCGAACACGAGCCGCCCGGCGTCGATCTCGAGCGGCTCGGCGAACTCTACCGCTCGTTGTGATATGGAGCGGGAACCCGTCAGCATCTTCGAGTTATGGGTGGTGGAATACAGCGAGTCGGAGCACAAATTCGCCGTGGAGAAATTTGGCGACACGCTCGAACGCAACCTCCACCTGTTCCTCAACAACCAGACGAACGACCACGTAATTCTGGCCTTCGCGTTTTCCGAAGAACTGGCGAATGAAATGCGGCGCGCCTTCGACTGTCGGGAAGACCGCGGCAAACCTTTCACGCTCAGCCATATCGAAACGATCAAGGAACTGCTCCAGGCCGCGGCGAAGCGTTTTGACTGAGGCCATGCGCGTTCTCATTCCAACCGTCACTGCTGGCGCGGGTCATTTGCAGGCCGCCGCGGCGCTCGAAGAAGCGTGGCGGGCGATGCGTCCGCGCGACGAGGTGCGCCGCGTGGATGTGCTGGATTACACGCCGCGCTGGTACCGGAAGATTTACGTCAAAGGTTACGTGAAGCTCATCGAACACGCGCCGGACCTTTACGCGATGATGTTCAAGAAGACCGACAATCCGGCGCGCATCAAAGAACTGACAAAGTTTCGCCGCCAATCGGCGGGGGTGATGGCGGCCAAGTTCGTCAAGGAACTGGTGGCGTTTCAGCCGGACGTGCTGATCTCGCCGCATTATTTGCCGCTGGAAATTCTTGGCGGCGTGCTCGGCAAACGGCGCTATCGCGACAAACTCGCGCCTCACACCACGTGCGTCGTCACGGACTTCGAGGCGCACGCATTGTGGATGGAGCCGTGCGTGAATCTTTACTGCGTCGCGGCGGAAGCAACGAAAGCACGGCTCGTCGCGCGCGGCGCAAAGTCCCAGGACGTCGCTGTGACCGGCATTCCCATCGCGGCGAAGTTTTCCGCGCGCGTGGACACGGAGACCATTCGCACCGGCTTCTCGTTCCGCACCGGCGTGCCGACGCTGCTCGTGCTGAGTGGCGGTTTTGGCATGGGGCCGGTGCGCGAGATTCTTGGCGAGTTGAACAAAGTCGAGCGCGCGCTCCAAATCATCGTCGTTTGCGGGCGGAACGAAAAGTTGCGCAAACAAATCGCCGCGGAGCAGGCGCGTCATCAGACGCAAGTGCTGGGCTTCGCGACGAACATGCACGAGTTAATGGCGGCGGCGGATTTGATTCTTACCAAGCCGGGGGGCCTCACAACTTCGGAAGCGCTCGCCATGGGGAAGCCCCTGGTGATTTTGAATCCCATTCCCGGCCAGGAAGCGGCCAACAGCGATTTCCTGCTGGAACAAGGCGCGGCCGTGAAAGTGAATTGCGTCGAAGACCTCCCGTTCAAGATTTCGCATCTGCTGGATTCCGGGAAACTCACGCCAATGTCCCGCGCAGCGCGGTCCATTGGAAAACCCGCCGCGGCGAACGCGATTTGTGCGGCTGTGCTGGAACGTGTCGCGGACGTCTGATCGGCGTTTTGGACTTGCGCCGCAGGCCGGCGCTGATGCCCAAGGGTGTTTCGAGAAAGATTTGTTGTGAGACTTGCGGCTCGGCTTGCGGATATACTGATGGCGAACAGGAATCCAATGGCTGCCACAGACGAATTCCTTCCGACGCGCAAGAGCTTGCTCACGCGGCTCAAGAACTGGGACGACCAGGAGGGCTGGCGCGAGTTCTTCGAGATGTACTGGCGGCTCATCTACACCGTGGCGCTGAAGGCTGGGTTCAACGACGCCGAGGCGCAGGACGTGGTGCAGGACACCATCGTGGCGGTGGCGAAGAAGATGCGCGGGTTCAAGTACGACCCGGAAGTCGGCTCGTTCAAGGCGTGGCTGCTGCTCAATGTCCGCTCGCGCATCGCCGAGCATCTGCGCAAACGCAATCGCGGTGCCGCGCGCGTGACGAAACCCGCTGGCGACGAGACGTGGGCCAATGTCGAGAATCTTCCCGATCCCGCTGCGGGAAACGTTGATGCCGTGTGGGACGAGGAGTGGGAAAGGAACTTGTTCGCGGCGGCATTGGAGCGGGTGAAAGCGCAGGTGAGCGCCAAGCAGTTCCTCATGTTCGACCTTTACACGCTGAAAGAAACGCCGATGCGGAAAGTCACCCATTCACTGGGAGTCAATGCCGCGCAGGTTTACATGGCCAAGTATCGTGTCTCGCGCCTGCTGCAAACCGAGTTGAAGCGCCTGGAGCGCGGACTGAGATGAAAGTTGGAGTTCATGCTTCAGCATGTCTGGAGCTAGCTAAAGCTTGAACTCCAGCGAGAAGCGGTGCTCGCGCGACTCGCTGCGATTTGATAAACACGGAAGCGATGAGGACTGAGTTTCAGGCCAGGATGCCCGCCACGCCTGAGCTGCATTCTCAGCCCGGCGCACCGCCTCGCGTTCCCGATCACGATCTGCTGCGCCTCGTTGGCCGTGGCAGCTACGGCGAAGTGTGGCTGGCGCGCAGCGTCATGGGAACCTATCGCGCGGTGAAAATCGTTTATCGCCGCACCTTCGAGACGAGTCATCCGTTCGAGCGCGAGTTCGCCGGCATCCAGAAGTTCGAGCCAATTTCGCGTTCGCACGAAGGGATGATCAATGTCTTGCACGTGGGCCGGAGCGAGAGTGGCGACGCTTTTTACTACGTGATGGAACTGGCCGATGACGCGCAGGACATGCCGGCCATCGACCCGGCGACGTATAGCCCCAAGAGCATTCGCAGCGAGATCGTCCGGCGTGGTCGGTTGCCACTCGATGAATGCGTGCGCATCAGTCTTTCGCTGGCGAACGCACTCGGCCATTTGCACAAGCGCGGTCTCATTCATCGCGACGTGAAGCCGTCGAACATCATTTTCGTGAACGGCCTGCCGAAGCTCGCCGACATTGGACTCGTTTCCGAACTCGGCGAGTCGCGTTCATTCGTCGGTACGGAAGGATTCATTCCGCCGGAAGGCCCCGGCTCCGCGCAGGCGGACATCTACAGCCTTGGCAAAGTGTTTTATGAAATGAGCACGGGCAAAGACCGGCTCAGCTTCCCCGAGCTTCCGGCGGAATGGGTGGAGCTTTCGCACGAGCAACTGGAACTGGAGTTTCACGAAATTCTTCTCAAGGCGTGCGAAGGACAGGCGGACAAGCGCTACAAGTCCGCCGAGGAACTGCACGCTGATCTCGCGCTGCTGCAAACCGGAAAATCCGTTCGCAAGCTGCGCGCGATGGAGAAGCGGCTGGCGCTGTTCACGCGCGCGGGAATCGCCGCGGGTGTCCTGATGCTGATCGCCATCGGCGGCTATCTGTTTGCCGAGCGGCAGGCACGCATTCAGCGCCAGAATTTTTTGCGCGTCGAACGCGCCGAGCGCGAAGCACGCGAGCAATTGGTCAATGTCTATCTCGCCCAGGCACGCGCCGAACGGAACAGCGGCCAGAGCGGCCAACGCTTCAACGCTCTTGCCGCAATTGCAAACGCATCGTCGTTGCTCGAGGAAATGCGCGAACCGAATGGCACGCTGGCGACAAATCTCGCGCAGAAGCTCGGCGAGTTGCGCGATGAAGCAGCGGCGGCGCTGGCATTGACCGACATTCGCGCGCTCGATCCGTTGCCCGTCGCGCCAAATGCGCAGTGGCACGAGTACGACATTTTCGCGGGCTTTCAATCGTGGTGTGACAAAACTGGCGCCTTGCTTTTGCGTCCGCTCACGGGCGGCGATGTCATCACCCTGACGAACAACGCGAAAGCCGACGACGTTCTCCCGCTTAGCGCGGACGGAAAATATCTGCCTGCATTCTACAGTGACGGAAGCCTGCGTATTTGGGACGTTCGCGCGCGGGAAACGGTGCTCACGGTGCGCGCGCCGGGTTTGACGATTCTGGAGTTCACTCCGGACAGCGCTCACATCGCGATCTCTCGTCTCAACCAGCGCTTCATCGAATTCTACTCGCTGCCGTCCGGCGAACTGTTCAAGACACTTCCGACGCGACGTTTTCCGAGAGATTTTCGCTTCAGTCCCGATGGAAAGAGTCTGGCGATTTGGTTCTTAAACACGAACTTCGTCGAGATCATCGACGTTACTACGGGTGAGAGCCGGCAACGTCTCCAACATTCAGGCTTGATCACAAGCGCGAATTGGCATCCATCGGGCCAGTTCCTCGCAGCCGGCGACACGGACTACAAGGTGTCTCTGTGGAACCCGCTTTCCGGCGAACTCGTGCGCACGCTCGCTACGCACCAGGCGCACGTGATGGACGCCGTGTTTCATCCGAATGGACAGTTGCTCGCTTCGACTGGTTGGGACGGCACGACGCGACTCTTCGAAGTGGCGACGGGACGGCAACTCGTCACGCTCCTGCATTCCGGACTGCGATTGCAATTCAACCGCGACGGCAGCCGATTGATGATCGACCATCTCTCGCTGTTGCCCATGCCCTGGTGTGAAGTAGTGGAGAGCAAAGCGCTGGCAGTATTGAAGGAACCGGAGCCGGCCAACAGAGGGAGAGGGCCGTGGAGCGTTCGTTTCTCGCCGGACGACCGGCTCATTGCGTCCGCAAGCTATGACGGAGTGCGAATCTGGGACGCGAACACGATGGTGGAAGTGCAACGGCTCGGTGAAAGCGAAATGTTCTCCACGCTGTTCGACCCGAGTGGCGAGCGAATCATCGCGACGGGAGACAAAGGACTTTTGGAATGGAAACTGTCGCCCGGCGGGAACGGAGCGGTTTGGAAACCTGTGCCAACGGATTTCCGAAAACCGTGGTTGAGACACGCCGACGCCAGCGCCGATGGATCGGTGCTTGCCTTCGTTGGTCGCACGAATGTTTTTGTCCGGCAAGGCACGAACCGGGTCCGCTCTTTCCTTGGCTCGGAAGATTTGTTCTACGCCGCGATCAGCCGCGACGGAGAGTTGGTCGCGTCCGTGCCATTGAATCGTTCGGACGGATTTAACGCCTACGTCTTCAAAACCGCGACGGGCCAGCGCGTGGGGAAATTTCCTGTCTGGGGGCGCGCTGACGTCGTCTTCACTCCAGACAAGAAATGGCTGGTAACGGGGGCAGCGCGCGAGTTCTGTTTCTGGAATCTGGAAACACTCAAGCCGGGCCGGCGCATCCCGCGCGTGAACACCGGGACTCTGCATGGCCCGCTCGCCTTCTCGGCGGACGGCAAGCTGATGGCGCTGGCGATCACGCGCACCTTCGTTCAACTGCGTGAATACCCATCGCTGAAAGTTCTCGCCACATTGCAGACACCCGACCCGCAAATGATCTCGTGGCTCTCCTTCGACCATTCGGGACGGAGACTGGCCGTGGCCAACGAAACGCACCTCATTCACATCTGGGACTTGCGCACCGTGCGTGAAGAACTCGCGAAGCTGCGACTGGACTGGTAGCCCGCGTCCGTTCCTTCCAGGGAAAGCCTGCGCCGCTCGACACAAAAATTCTTTGTTAGATTGGTCATCCTTGCGACGGACTCATTTATGAGGACCGATTTCCCGTTCGGTCCCACGAAATGGAGTTCGCATGAAACGATGGACCGCTTTGCTTTTGTCGTGTGTTGCGTTTGTTGAGACAGCAGTTGCGCAAGACACCATCTTCACTTTTAACGGTCGCCTGACGGACAGCGCTGCGCTGGCCAATAACGTTTACGACGTGCAGTTCGAGCTGTTCTCCGCGCAGAGCGGCGGCGTGTCTGTCTCGGCGGTCGTGAGCACGAACAACCTGCCGGTGACCAATGGCCTGTTCACGGCGTTCCTGGATTTCGGCGCGGCACCGTTCACTGGCGCGACGCGGTTCCTCGAAATTCGCGTAAGGCCGGGCGGCACGGCGGACCCATTCACCACGCTCACGCCGCGCATTCGGCTGACCTCCGTGCCCTATGCGATTCGCGCCGCCGTGGCAACGACGGTTTCGGGCAGTGCAGGACTGCGCATCGTGACTAATGCGATCAGCCCGAATCTCATTGGTGGCTACTCCGGCAACTACGTGCCGCCTGGAATTCATGGAGCCACCATCGCTGGCGGCGGGCGGGCCGATTCTGGTGACGACGAACCGAATGAGGTCAACGCGATTTTCGGGACCGTTGGCGGCGGTCTGGCCAACCACATCCATGGAGCCTGGTCAACCATCGCGGGCGGCTTCGATAATCGTGTTTATGGTTATGAATCCTTTATTGGTGGCGGACGCCGCAATCGGTTGCACGGCGATGGCTCGGTCATAGCCGGAGGTTACTTCCATTACACGGGCCCCAATGCATTTCGGACGGTCATTGCAGGCGGCTACCACAATAGCATCGAGAGCAACGCAAACTACGCGGCCATTGGAGGCGGCTCGGAAAATACCATCTATGGTTACTACCACTATCTCGACGATCCACCTCGTGATTTCCCGACTAACGCAACCATCGGCGGCGGCGCGGAAAACCTGGCGCAACGGCCCTACGCGACCATCGGCGGCGGTGTGAGCAACGTGGTCGGAAGTAAATGGTCGGTCGTGGGTGGAGGAAAGGGCAATCGGATTCCAGGAGCAGCGAGCGGCGGTCTGACCTTGCAGGAAGGCGTGGGCAACACCATCAGCGGCGGAGAATTCAACTTCATTGGGACCATGCTCTCCGGTTCGGCCATCGGAGGCGGCACCAGCAACAGCGTGTCCGCTTCTTACGCCGTCGTTCCCGGCGGCTTCCGCAATCGCGCTTCGGGTTCCTACAGCCTGGCGGGCGGACGGCGCGCCCAGGCGAGCCATGCGGGCGCATTCGTTTGGGCAGACTCACAGGACGCTGACTTCACTTCGGCGCGCGTGAACGAATTTGTCATTCGTGCGGCCGGGGGAGTGCGGATTGAAAGTGACCGCGGCATTTCTCTGAATGCTGCAGACAGGCCTATCATCACGCGGGGGTTTGATCCGTTCGACAGCAGCGCGCCTGCCTACAAGCAAGGACATGGCCGTTGGGGTCTGTTCATGGAACCGCTGAATCTGGTCGTTGGGATGCCGAACGGCCTGGTCCGAAATTTTCAATTCGCGAAATACAATCTGGACGGCACGCGGGTGGAATTGGCTCGCATCGATCACAACGGAAATCTGTTCACCACCGGTTCGGTCAATCCGCCCAGCGATCGGAACGTGAAAACGAATTTCGCCTCTATCAATGCGACAGAAATTCTGCAGCGCCTGGTGAATGTCCCCATCCAACATTGGGCCTACACCAACAAGCCCGGCGTGCGGCACATCGGACCGATGGCGCAGGATTTCCACGCGGCATTCGGTGTCGGCGCGGACGACAAACACATCAGCACGGTGGACGCGGATGGCGTGGCGCTGGCGGCGATCCAGGGATTGCATCAACAACTGCAAGAGACGCGCCAGGAACTCGCGAGCAAGGATGCGGAGATAAAACAGCTTCGCGACGAGTATGCGTCACTCAAACAAATCGTTCGCGACCTCGCGCAGAAATTTGAAGAACCGGCGTCAGTGAAACCTGCCGAACTGCGAACAGGCTTGTGAAAGAGCGTATGCAAACGTTCAAAGATTGCGGGGCAGGTAGGGCGACGCTGTCCTCAGCGCGCCGGACCGCGCACTGGATAACCGACACAGTCGTTGCAAACGCCGCGCGGCGCGGTGAGGACACCGACGCCCTACCAACCCTGGCAACGCCACGCGCAAGGCGAGCCTTCGCTGTTTTCATTTTATTCCTTTCGTTGCCTCTGCTGACGCCAGGCGCGCCGTTGGGTTCCGCGTTCGTTTACCAGGGCCGGCTGAATGACGCCGGCGCGTCGGCCCATGGCAATTACGACCTGCGGCTCGTCTTGTTTGATGTTGAAGAATTCGGGTTTCCCATCGGTTCGATTCGGACCAATGCGGCCGTGGCTGTCAGTAACGGACTGTTCGCGACGAGCATCGACTTCGGACCGGGAGCGTTCGACGGAAATGCGCGCTGGCTGGAAATCGGCGTGCGGACGAATGGCAGTGCCGGCGCGTTTGTGATATTGCTGCCGCGACAGCCGCTGGCACCCGCGCCACATTCTGTGTTCGCGTCGAGGTCGGGCGAAACGGCTTCATTGAGTGCGGGCACTTATTCGAGCGCCGTCGTTTTCGACAACAGCGGCAATAGCTTTTCCGGCGCGTTCATCGGAAACGGCAGTGGTCTCACCACGTTGAATGCCGCGCGATTATCGACCGGCACGGTGCCGGATGCTCGGTTGTCAGCGAACGTGGCCCGACTGAGCAGCAACCAAACGTTCACCGGCGCGAACACGTTCAACCCGGCGACCGGCGCTCCCTTTGCCGTCGGCAATGCCACCAAGGTCTCCAACTTGAACGCGGACCTGCTCGATGGTTTGGATTCGGCGGCGTTCTCCTTGTCATCGCACCATCACGACACGGCCTATTGGAAGCTGGGCGGAAACGCAGGATTGGGGGCAGGCCAGTTTCTCGGCACGACCGATAACCAGCCGCTTGAACTTAGAGTCAATGGTGTCGCGGCGATTCGGCTCGAATCCACGGTCAGCTCTCCCAATGTGATCGAGGGCGCTGGTTCCACCGCTGCCGGAGCGGTTGGCGCCATCATTTCCGGCGGCTCTGGGCATCGCATATTCACCGGAACAACGAACGCGAGCATCGGCGGAGGCGAATCGAATGCTATCACTGGATCGTTCGGCACCGTTGCCGGTGGCCGCTTCAATCTTATTTCGAATGGTTGGGATTCCACTATAGGTGGAGGAATGAGCAACCGAATCGATCGTGACGTGCGACACGGGACAATTGGAGGCGGACTGAACAATCTCATCCACACGAACAGCCTTTTTGCCACGCTTGGCGGCGGTCGGAGCAATGCGGTTGCGGCCATAGCGGCGACAATTGCAGGTGGCGATTTTAATGCGATCGGTTTCACAGCCTCGAACTCCACGATTGCGGGCGGCGTTTCCAACAGCATTGGATCAAACGCAGCCAGCGCGGTGATCTCTGGAGGCCGGTACAACAGGGTCAATGTCTATGCCGATCATTCCACGATTGCGGGCGGCGCTCAGAATTTTATTTCCGGTCACCATTGGAACAGCATCGGCGGCGGGTTGCGAAACTCGATTACGAACGCGGAGGGAGGAACGATTGCCGGCGGCATTGGCAATGCGTTTCAGTGGCCGGGAGGTTTCGGCGCGTCCATTCGAGGCTGCGCGATCGGTGGCGGAGAAAACAACATTATCGAGGGAGTAAGGTACGCAACGATACCGGGCGGGGAAAACAATTTTGCCAATAGAAGCTATACCTTTGCGGCAGGCCGCCGGGCGCGGGCCATGTCACTCGGCGCTTTCGTCTGGGCGGATTCCGAGGATGCGGACTTCGTTTCCACGGACGACGATGAATTTGCCATTCGTGCTGCGGGAGGAGTGCGCATTCAAAGTGATCGGGGCATTCGATTAAATCCCGCAGACCGTCCGTTGATTACTCGCGGCTGGGACCCTTTCACCAGCGGCAACTACGATGGCCAGGGCCGCTGGGGCCTCTTTATGGAACCTAGCGCCATCACGATTGGGATGCCCGCCATCGCAGCAAAAAAAATTCGCTTCGCCAAATACAATGCCGACAGCACGCACACGGAGATCGCGGTCATTGACCAGGCTGGAAATTTGTTTCTCGATGGCACGGTTAATCCGCCCAGCGACCGCAACGTGAAGACGAACTTCGCGGCAGTTAATGCGCGCGGTGTCCTGGAGCGCGTTTTGAAACTGCCGATTCAAACGTGGAGTTACACGAACAACGCGGACGTGCGGCACATCGGACCCGTGGCGCAGGATTTTCACCAGGCCTTCAACGTCGGCGCGGACGAAAAGCACATTTCGACCATCGATGCCGATGGCGTGGCGCTCGCGGCAGTCCAGGGTTTGAACCAAAAGCTGGAGGAAAGGTTGAGGGACAAGGAAGTGGAATTGCAGGCGCTCAAGGAACGATTGAGCGCGTTGGAACGCACGATTCTGAATCGGGCAAGACAAAACAGCGAGGAGGACAAATGAAAATCATCAGCGTTATGGTCCTGACGTTCTGCCTGTTCACGAGTGAACGCGCGCTGGGTCAATCATTCAGCATCGACTGGTTCACGATTGACGGCGGCGGCGGCAGCAGCAGCACAGGCGGCGTGTTCAGCGTGAGCGGTACGATCGGCCAGCCGGATGCGGGCGCGTTGAGTGGCGGCAACTTCACGCTGCAAGGCGGCTACTGGGCGGTGACGCTGGTGCAGGACGCTAATGGGCCGCTGCTGACGGTGCGGTTGCACGGCAGCGGCGGCGTAGTGATTGCGTGGCCGTATCATTCGACGGGATTCGTGCTTCAAGAAACGGGGACGCTCCCCGTGACTGAAACAAGCTGGTCTGACGTACTGATTCCGCCCGTTCACGTGGGCGACGAGAACACGTTGACGATTGCCGCGCCGACCGGCATCCGCTTCTACCGGCTGCGAAAGCCTTAAGTGTTCGTCTCCTTTTGCGCGGTGTCGATCCTGAATCATCTTGACCGAGCTTTGCGCGCATCTAGCATCGCGCGCAATTTGCGTCGGTAATTTTGATGAAAGCGATTCTCGCCCTCGAAGACGGAACAGTATTTCACGGTGAAGGTTTTGGCGCGCGCGCTCATGCGTGCGGCGAGGTTTGCTTCAATACTTCGATGACGGGCTACCAGGAGATTCTCACCGACCCGTCTTACAAAGGTCAGATCGTCACGATGACGTATCCGCTCATCGGCAACTACGGCGTGAACGCGCAGGACGTGGAGTCGTGGCGGCCGCACGTAGCGGGATTCGTCATTCGCGAACTGTCGCCCATCGTGAGCAGCTGGCGCGCGGACTATTCGCTGGCGGAGTATCTGGAGAAGAATGGCATCCCCGGACTTCAAGGCATCGACACACGCGCGCTCACGAAGAAGTTGCGCGTGACCGGCGCGATGAAAGGTTTCATTTCCACCGAGGAAGTGGGCGACAACGAAGCGGTAGAACGCGCGCGAAAATGGAGCGGCCTCGTCGGCGTCGATTACGTGAAGGAAGTCACGCACAAGGAATCGTTTCTGTGGGACCCGAAGGATGAGCAGAGTGCCAGTTTCAATCTCGCGCACGGCAACAGAGTGGATAATGCGCGCAACATTCGCGACCCGTTGCCTGCTGCAGACATTCCCATCGTCGCGTATGACTTTGGGATGAAATACAACATTATGCGCCGGCTGCGTCAGCAGGGTTTCAAAGTGCAAGTTGTTCCCGCCACCACTCCCGCGAGCGAAGCGCTGAAACACAAGCCCGCTGGCGTCTTTCTCTCGAATGGTCCCGGTGATCCAGCCGCGCTTCCCTACGCGGCGCAAGCCGTGCGCGACATCGTGCAGAGTGGTGTGCCGACATTTGGGATTTGTTTGGGGCACCAGATTCTCGGCCTCGCGCTCGGCGGCAAAACTTTCAAACTCAAGTTCGGCCATCGCGGCGGGAATCAGCCGGTGAAAGATTTGGAGACCGGCAAAGTGGAAATTACTTCGCAGAATCACGGCTTCGCGGTCGATGCGAACTCGTTGCCTTCGGATGTCTCGGTCAATCGAATCAACCTCAACGATCAGACCGTCGAGGGAATGCGCCACAAGACGAAGCCGATTTTCTGCGTGCAATACCATCCCGAGGCATCGCCGGGCCCGCATGATTCGAATCCGCTGTTCGCGGAGTTCCGCAAGCTGGTGGAGGAGAAGGGGTGAGCGTAAGACATGAAACGTGAAACGTAACGACGACTCCGACTTTTCTTCACGTTTCACGTTTACGTTTTACGAATCGCGCCGCACGCTTGACTTGAATTCGCACGCGCCCGATTCTCAATCCACCGTATGCCACGACTTGTTGTTCTCAGCGAAGGACTGACCGGCCGCTCACACGAGTTGAAGGCCGAGAAGACGAGCGTGGGCCGTGTCGAGGACAACACATTCCAGATTCCCGATCCCTCTGTTTCCAGTCATCACTGCGAAGTCATCCTGAAAGGGAACGACGTGATGATTCGTGATCTGAGCTCGACGAACGGCACGTTCATCAACGGCCAGCAGATTACGGAGGCGACATTGAAACCGAGCCAGATTCTCCGGCTGGGTCAGGTGGAAGTGCGGCTGGAAGGCGATCAGGCCACGGCGCCGAAGAAAATGACGCTCGATCACACGCAAGTCGTGCCGCAGGGAATCAAGTTCGAAGAGCTGGGGCAGATTGCGAAATCCGGCAATCCAGGCTTCGAGAAGAAGACGAACACGGGCACGAAGATTTTCATCATCATCGCCATCATCGTGGGCGTTGTAGTGCTGGCCGGACTGGCCTGGGTACTGTTCGGCGCCGGCGGACGCTGATTGTTTGTGGTCCAGCCTTCAGGCTGTTTGGGACGCACGAAGCCACCGCTTTCATTCACGCAACCAGCGCGCGACATCGGCGGCGGCGTAAGTAATCAAAATGTCCGCGCCTGCCCGGCGCATCGCGAGCAAACTTTCCATGACGACGGCGCGTTCATCGATCCAGCCATTCTTTGCCGCGGCTTTGATCATCGAATACTCGGCGCTGACGTTGTAGGCGGCGGTCGGATAGCCGAATTCCGCCTTCACGCGATAAATGATGTCAAGGCAAGCGAGCGCCGGTTTCACCATCACGATGTCGGCGCCTTCAGTGATGTCGAGCGCCACTTCGCGCAACGCTTCGTTGGAGTTCGCAGCGTCCATTTGATAGCTCCGCCGATCGCCGAATCTGGGAGCCGATTCCGCCGCTTCGCGAAACGGGCCATAAAACGCCGAAGCGAACTTCGCGGCGTAACTCATGATTGCCGTGTCCGTGAAGCCTTCCTTGTCCAGCCGCTCGCGAATCGCGCGCACGCGGCCATCCATCATATCGCTGGGCGCGACGATGTCCGCGCCAGCAGCGGCGTGGCTGACGGCGGTGCGGGCGAGCAAGTTCAGCGTCGGGTCGTTTTGCACGCGGCCGGATTTGTCGCCGCTCTTGATCACTCCGCAATGGCCGTGCTCCATGTATTCGCAAAGGCAAACGTCGGTGATGACGATCAGTTCCGGTAGCGCGCGTTTCAATTCACGCACCGCACGTTGAACGATTCCATTGGCAGCGTACGCGCCAGAAGCGCGGGCGTCTTTCTTTTCGGGAATTCCAAACAGCAGCACAGCCGGCACGCCGAGTTCGTGCGCGCGTGCGGCCTCCTTCACGAGTTCATCCACGGAAAGCTGGAACACGCCCGGCATCGCATTGATGGCGCGCCGCACCTTTTTTCCGGCTGCGGCGAAGAGCGGCAGGACCAGTTGCTCGACACTCAGGCGCGTTTCCGCCACGAGCCGTCGCAGGGCAGCGGACTGGCGCAGGCGGCGCGGTCGATAAGCTGGGAACTGCCCGGACGTTCGTGAATTCATGGCGCCGAAGGTAACGGAAGGAGGTGAAACGTAAAACGTGAAACGTGAAGACGACTGACAACTGAAGGGGAACTCTCTACAGTTGCCTCGTGAAGAAGCGGCTGGCCATTGCTCTCGTCGCCGTAGCGCTTGTCATCGGGCTGATGATGGCGGCGTTGCTCGCGCTGATGATTCTGCGGCGGAGCGGCGGGATTCGTGTCGCGAACACGCCCTCGGTTGTAATGCAGATTCAATCGCTCTCCGAGCTGGTGACTGTGAAGTATGTGATCGAGAAAGTGATTTTCGCGGAAACGACCACGACGAACCTCATCGACCGGCTGCGGGGAACGGACAAAATCATTTTGCTCGGGCATGGAATCGTGAAGGCCGGTGTGGATATGTCGGGTGTCAAACCGGAGGACGTACAAGTGAATGGGACGAGCATTCGCCTCGCGCTGCCGCCCGCCGTCGTAACCGATGGTTACCTGGACGAAGACGCGACGCAGGTCCTGGATCGCCAGACGGGGTTGTTGCGGCCGTATGATCGCAAGCTGGAACAGCAAGCCCGGCAGGAAGCGCGCAATGAAATTCTCCGCGCTGCCCGCAAGAACGGCATCGAACGCGAGGCGAATGAGCGCGCGCGCGAGCAACTGACGCGGTTCCTGAAATCGCTGGGCTACACGGAAGTGGAAATCCGCACGCGCGCGAGCAAGTAGGAGCGCGGACCGGCGAATACTGGGGCGGGTAGGGCGACGCTGTGTTGCCTCTCATCAATTGGCTGGGATTTTCCAGATGCGCCCGTCCACGCTCCTGAAACCACTTGGCACCTACGGGGCCTTTTGTTTATCTGCGCGCGATGAATTTGCGTCCGCTGGTCTGGTTGCTCGCGTTAATGTTTTGTGGCGCGGCCCGGAGTGCGGAGGTTCCCGGCGGCGTTTCCGTTAAGGGCGGCGTTGGCGTTTTCGAACTCAACACCGGTATCTGGACATATACCAACGCCGTCGCTCGCTACGAGGACACGCTGCTGAGCGCGGACAAAATTCAAGTGAGCCAGCAGACCGGCGAGTCGTATGCCGACGGGAACGTGCTCATCTTGCGTGAAGGCGTGCAGGTCTGGCGCGGCGAAAGAATCAATTACAACTTCAAGACCCGCGTGATGAGCACGCCCTCCTTTCGCGCCGGCCAGCCGCCGTATTTTCTCACGGCGTCGAACCTGGTCACGGTGCCGACGAATGGCGCCTACATTGGAACGAACGGGAACTTCAGCACGGACGACCATCCGAGGCCGAATTACCGCATCCGCGCGCAGAAAGTGGTCATCATTCCCGGCAAATCCATCGAGGCGCGGCACGCCGTTTTTTACGTCGAGAACGTGCCGGTCATGTATTTCCCCTATTATCACCGGACGCTCGACCGCCATCCGAACAACTATGATTTTCTCGTCGGCTATCGCAGCACGTGGGGCCCGTTCCTCCTGAACACCTACAACTGGTACTGGAACGAGCGGCTCGACGGCGCGCTGAATTTCGATTTGCGCGGCGAGCGCGGGTTGGCCGGCGGCCCTGATTTTCACTGGAAGGATCCCGCCTTCGGTGAAGGTTTGCTTCGCTACTATTACGCGCACGACATCGATCCGGAGCGTGTGGCGGGATTCGAAGAGCCGGACAAGGATCGCCAGCGCGTCTTGTTTCAGCATCAGTGGAGGCTGGGAACGAATACCTCGGTGAAGAGTGTCGTTGCGTTTCAAAGCGATCCATTCGTCACCCGCGATTTCTTCGAGTCGGAATATCACGACAACGCGCAGCCGAAATCGTTTGTGGAGGCGAATCACGCATGGCGCAACTGGAACCTGAACGGGCTGGCGCAGTTCCGCGTGAATGATTTTCAGGAGACGGTCGAGCGCCTGCCGGACGTGAAGCTTCGCGGCCTGCGCCAGGAAATCGGACCGACGCCGTTTTACTACGAGAGCGAAAGCTCGGTCGGATATTTCCGCCATGTCTTCCCGGTCGAGACAAACTTCTATTCGCCGCGGCTGACGAACTACTATGGCGCAACGCGGGCGGACACTTACCATCAGGTTCTGCTCCCACTGACGTTCTTCGGCTGGCTCAACGTGATACCGCGCGTCGGCCAGCGCTTCACTTATTACAGCGAGGCGAACGAGAGCGGCGCCACGACGGATGAAGAATTTCGCAGCGTCTTCAACACCGGCGCGGAAGTGACGTGGAAAGCCTCGCGCGTCTATCGCAACGCCCAGAGTGATTTGCTCGACGTGAATGGGCTGCGGCACATCATCGAGCCATCGATCAACTACGTCTTCGTGCCGGACCCGGACGACCGTCCGCGCAGCCTGCCGCAATTCGATTCGGAACTGCCCAGCTCGCGGCTGTTGCCGATTGAATTTCCCGACTACAACTCGATTGATTCAATCGACAGCCAGCAAACGTTCCGTTTCGGCCTGCGCAACAAGCTGCAAACCAAGCGCGACGGCCGCATTGAGAACCTGCTGAACTGGGCGCTCTACACGGATTGGCGGCTGATGCCCCATCGTTCGATTCGAAATGCCAGCGGAGGTGTGGTTGTTCCGGGCCAGCGCACCTTCAGTGACATTTATTCCGATGTCGATTTCAAGCCTCGCTCGTGGCTCACGATCAATTCTGAAACACGCTACAACACGCACGTCGGAGGCTTTCGCGAAGCGAACCACTATCTCACGGTACAACCCAACGACACCTGGAGCCTTTTGCTCGGGCACCGCTACCGGATGGATACGCCGGAACTGGGCCGGGGCAATAACCTGATCAACGCGACATTCTACTATCGGCTGAATGAGAACTGGGGCATTCGCATTTCGGAACACTACGAAATCCGGGACAGCGTGCTGGAATACCAGTACTACACGCTCTATCGCGACTTCCGCAGTTGGACGGGCGCGCTCACATTCCGTGTTCGCGATAACCGCTTCAGCGCGGATGATTACACCGTTGCGTTTACGTTCTCGATCAAAGCCTTCCCGAAATTCCGCGTAGGCGATGATGCCGTGAGGCCGTCCCGGTTGATTGGCGGATAGTGGGGGCTACAAAAAAGGAACAGCCGGGTACCACTGGCACCCGGCTGTCCTGAATTGCGTTAAACTTTAGAACGAAGCGCCGAGTTTGCGCAGGTTCTCGTCAACGAACCAAAGATTGATCGGATTAAGCGACTCGCCGAAACGCAAGTAACGTGCGCTGCCGTCTGCGAACGCGTAATTCGAACCGCCGCCTCCTCCTTTTACCAACCTGTTATGACGGGTTTGATCTAATTCGCTATAGTCATCGCCCATCCAATAGTCCATCCACCAGTGACCAGAACCGCTGCCCGGTATGCTGGCGTCCCCCCCATCCTTCTCACCGAACAAAACAGTGTCGCTGCTTTGCCCAACTGCGCTCTCCGGCACTTTCGATCCATTTGGCGGGAAGCTTTTGAAGTGATCATTGAACCCGTTAAAAATGTAGCTGCGTTTCGCGTTTAGCGCGGCAAATGGACTGCCGCTGCCGTTGTTCCTCGGGTTCACCACATCGCTGGGGCAATACAAAACTTTTGTGTCGATGTAGTATTCCGCGAGGAGCAGCGGCCAATAGTTACTCGTGCTTGTCGCTGTATTTCCCCGGACCGGATAGAATCCGTCATTGTCATCGACATACATTGTCACGGACAACCCAAGTTGCTTGAGATCGTTGACGCATGTGATCCGCTTAGCGGCCTCTTTCGCGCGGGCGAGCGCAGGCAGCAAGAGGCTCGCGAGAATCGCGATGATCGCGATCACGACGAGCAATTCAATCAACGTGAAGGCGCGTCGCGCGCGCGCGTGTGCGTTCCAAATGTGTTTCGTGTCCATTCTGATTTCGTGCGTTGACCGACTCTAAAATCGGTTGCACTGGGAATGGACTTGAGGCGTTTGGAAAAAATTCAACGCAAGTTTGGAGAAAATTGAGAGTGGAAAGTTGAGTGTCGAGGGTCACTAAGCGCATTCCAGCTCTCAACTCTCAGCCTTCAGCTCTCAACTCATTTCGCGACGTGACATGCGACCCAATGGCCCGGCTCTACTTCGCGCAGGGCCGGAATTTCGGCTTCGCAGCGCGACTCTTTCACCGGACAGCGTGGGTTGAACGCGCAGCCCGGCGGCGGCGCGATGGGCGAGGGAACGTCACCCGGCAGCATGATCCGTTTGCGTTTTGAATCAGGATCGACCACAGGCACAGCCGAGAGCAACGCCTGCGTGTAGGGATGTTTCGGCGCTCGCACGAGCTTCTTTGCTTCCGCGAGTTCAACCGCGCGGCCGAGATACATCACCATCACGCGATGGCTGATATGCTCCACCACAGCGAGGTCGTGCGCGATGAAAAGGTAAGCGAGGCCGCGTTGTTGTTGGAGGTCCATCAGAAGATTCACGATTTGCGCTTGCACCGAAACATCGAGCGCGCTGACCGGCTCGTCGCAAACGATCAACTTCGGTTCGACGGCCAGCGCTCGAGCAATGCCAATGCGCTGCCGCTGTCCGCCGCTGAATTCGTGGGGATAACGGTCCGCGTGCGATGAATCGAGGCCGACGGCCCGAAGCAGATCGTTGATGCGGGCGCGCCGCGCTGCAGAACTGTCCGTCAGCTTATGAATGTCAATCGCCTCGCCAATGATTTCGCTTACGGTCATGCGTGGATTCAGCGAACCGTAAGGGTCTTGAAAAATCATTTGGAATTTGCGCCGGCGCACGCGCAACTGCTCTCCGCGCAGTTGTGTGATGTCCTCCCCATCGAGGAAGACGCTGCCGGCGGTTGGTTCGATCAGCCTGATGATCGCGCGTCCCAGAGTCGTCTTTCCGCAGCCGCTTTCGCCAACCAATCCGAGGGTCTCTCCGGGCGCAATTTGCAGGCTCACGTCATCGACCGCCTTTATGGAATGACGCACGCGACTGAACAGCCCGTGCTTGACCGGGAAATGGACTTTGAGGTTTTTGGCTTCGAGGAGGTTCACGGACAAAAGACAGAATTAACAGAATTGAACAGAATTCCATTTGAAGGCACGTCACTGCAGCGCGTCGGTGCGCTGGTTTCAATTTTGTGAATCTTGTTAATTCTGTCTGAGTTCATTCGCGTAAAGACACCGCACCCAGCGCTTCGGCTCAATCTCGATCAACTCCGGCATCGTCTCAGCGCACTCCGGATGCCGCGCCGCATTCGGGCAACGCGGATAGAACCGGCAGCCCTTCGGCCACGCGCCAGGATTCGGCACCGTTCCGCCAATTGCCTGCAACCGTTCCATTTCGTGGCCGAGCTTCGGCACGGAATTCATCAACGCTCGCGTATAAGGATGGAATGGGCGGCGGAGCAAGTCGGTCGCCGGCGCAAGTTCAACAATCTGGCCGGCATACATGACGGCCACGCGATCCGCGATGTCGCCGACGATTCCCAGGTTGTGCGTGATGAGCAGCATGGCCATGCCGAGGCGCTTTTTCAGATCGAGAAGCAGTTCAAGAATCTGCGCCTGGATCGTCACGTCCAGCGCCGTGGTCGGTTCATCAGCAACGAGTAATTTAGGTTCCGACGCGAGCGCCATCGCGATCATCACGCGCTGCTGCATACCGCCGGAAAGCTGGTGGGGGTAATCGCGCATCCGCGATTCCGGCGCGGGAATGCCCACGAGTTTGAGCAGGCGAACCACTTCATCATCAGTCGCTTTTTCGGAGCGATGCAGCTTGAGCGCCTCTTTGATTTGATTTCCGACTCGAAAGACAGGATTGAGCGAATCGCCCGGATCCTGAAAAACATAACTCACAACGCCGCCGCGAATCTGCCGCAACTCGGAATTGCCCATCCGCAAAACGTCGCGGCCATTCAACAGAATTTCTCCGCCGACATAGCGCGCGGGTGGAGAAGAAACCAGCCGCGCAATGGAAAGCGCTGTCACGCTCTTGCCACAGCCGCTCTCACCCACGAGACAAACCGTTTCGCCGGCATCAATCGTGAGTGACACACCGTCCACGGCGCGGAGCGGTCTCTCTCTCGAGCCGAATTCCAACTGGAGATCTTTGATTTCGAGCAGAGGCATTCAGGTGAGTCGAGGGTCGAGGGTCGAGGGTCGAAGGCTGGCGAGTGTCCTGTTCTCGACTTTCGACTTTCGACTCTCGACCTTCATGGAGCGCGTCTTACGTTATTGCCCCGGAAGTTGAAAGCCCAGAAGCTCAGTCCGCGCCGTTAAACTTGCGCATTCAGAATCGCTCAGCATATTGCGCGCGGGATGAATGTGTTTGTGACGGGCGGGGCGGGCTATATCGGCTCGATTTGTGTGGAGGAGCTAATCAATGCGGGGCACCAGGTCACCGTCTTCGACAATCTTGGTGAAGGACATCGTTCCGCGATCGACAAGCGCGCGAAATTCATTCACGGCGACCTCAGCGATCAGGATTTGATTAGTCGGTCCGTGCGCGATGCAAAAGCCGACGCCGTGATGCACTTCGCCGCCAGCGCGCTCGTCGGCGAATCAATGAGCGACCCCGGCAAGTATTTTGGAAACAACGTGGGCAATGGCGTGAAGTTGCTGAATGCCTGCGTAGCGGGCGGCGTAAAGAAATTTGTCTTCAGCTCAACGTGCGCGACGTATGGCCCGCCAGACCGCGTGCCGATGACGGAGGATTTGCCGCAACGCCCAATCAATCCTTACGGCGAATCGAAGCTGATGTTCGAAAAAATCCTGCAATGGTTCCAGCAATTGCACGGACTGGAATTCGTTGCGCTGCGCTACTTCAACGCGGCGGGCGCGACGGAACAATTTGGGGAACATCATCGGTGCGAAACGCATTTGATTCCGAACGTGATGAAGGTTGCGTTGGGTCAATCAACTCAGTGTGAAATTTTTGGCACTGATTATCCGACGCCCGACGGCACGTGCATTCGCGATTACATCCACATCATCGATTTGGCGCAGGCGCACATCCTGGCATTGGCCGGAGGCAAGCGGGGCTTCTACAATCTCGGCAATGGCGATGGCTACTCCGTGCGGGAGATGATTCAAATGTGCGAGAAGGTCAGCGGCAAAAAAATTCCCGCGGTCGAAAAACCGCGCCGCCCCGGAGACCCGCCCAAGCTCGTCGCCTCCGCGGAGAAAGCCAAGCGCGAGTTGGGATGGAATCCAAAACTGCCGAAGCTCGAAGCTATCGTCAGCTCAGCATGGCGCTGGCATCAGAAGTTTCCGAATGGGTATCCGGATTGAATTTCTCGTAGCAGCCCACGTACGGAGGCCCTGATCGGTTTCTTGAAGTGAGCTTCCTCAATCTCGCTTGAGATCTTTACCACGCAATCCCGTAATCCTCCCCGTGATTACTCGCCGCGCCCCACATGGTGCCGTGCTTGTGATCGAAGTAGATCGCCGTGATGGGACCGGAAGTTTTGCGCGCGAAATCAAGTTTGTAGCCCATGCGCGTCAATTCGCGGCGCGTCCATGAGGGGACTTCGTCGTTCAACGTCAGGCGGCCAGGTTCGGCGTCGTGTTTGCCGAACGAACTGCGCATCTGATAGCTCGTGATGTTCGCCGCTTCGCACGCTTCCTGCACCGTCATACCGAACTCAACGACATTGAGGAAGAACTGCAACAGGTTCTGGTCCTGCGTGTCGCCGCCCTGCACTGAGAAACAGAGAAATGGCCGGCCATTTGTGAGCGCGAGCGTGGGCGTGAGAGTAACGCGCGGGCGTTTGCCAGGCGCCACGACGTTGAATGGGTTCTCTGCCTGATCGAGCACGAAGCTCTGCATCCGCTGGCTCATGCCGATGCCAGTGCGGCCGGCGATGCACGCGGGAATCCATCCGCCGCTCGGTGTCACGGAAATCACCCAGCCATTTTCGTCGGCGGCTTGAATGGAGGTCGTTCCAGCGTGGAAGTCGGCGTCGAACTGCGCGCGGTCCTGCTCGGTTCTCACTGCTTTGTTCGTCTTAATGTTGGACCATTCCTTCAACAGTTCCGCGAACGGATTCTCTCGATCGCCTTGAAACGGATACGGATTGCCAGGCCGAATGTCGGGATTGTTTTTGTCGGCGCGAATCAATTTCGCCCGCTCGCGCCCATATTCTTTCGAGAGTAAACCGCGAATCGGCTCGGCTGGCGGAAAGTCTGGATCGCCGTAATAAAAATCGCGGTCAGCATAGGCGAGGTTCATCGCCTGATAGATCGTGTGAATGTATCGCCCCGTGTCGTAACCCATTTCCCTCAATTCGTTGGAGGGACGAGTCTCACGAGTCCCAGCTCGATCTGCTTCACTTCCTGCCTGATACGCCTCCAGAACATTCAGCGCCTGCAACATCACCGGTCCCTGCGTCCAATGCGTCAGCTTGAAGACTTCGATGCCGCGATAAGTCGTCTTCACCGGTTCCTCGATCTTCGCCCGCCAGTTCGCAAGGTCCTCGCGCGTGTGCAATCCGCCTTGCTCTCGCGAGCCGCGCGCGAATTCCTCCGCGATGTCGCCGCGATAGAAACGGTCGTTCGCGGCCAGAATAGCTTCCTTCCGCGTCTTGCCTGCTTTGAGTGCGTCGGCCTCGGCATCAACAAGTTTCTGCAACGTCGCGAGCAAATCCGGCTGGCGCCAAATCTCGCCGGCGCGCGGCGGTTCGTGCTGTTCGCCCAAATGCGGGAAGAAAGCCTTCTTCGAATAAGGCCACTGCTTCAGTTTCGCCTTGTGAAATTCCAGCTTGGCGACGAACTCCTGCTCGACCGGGTAGCCATCCGCCAATTGCATCGCAGGCGCGAGCACTTCCTTGAGCGACAGCTTGCCGAACTCCGCGAGCATCACCATCAATCCGCCGGGATTGCCGGGCGTGACTGCGGCGTGCGGCCCTTCCGCGGGTGGATACTTTGCGGTGTTCGTCTTCACCGTCGGCAGGTTGAGAAAGAATTCCGGCGTGGCTCCCGTCGGCGCAACGCCGAGGGCGTTGATACCGACGACCTTCTTCGTCTGCGGATTGAAAATGAGAGCCTGCGCCTCGCCGCCCCAACTCACGTCGTCATACATCGTGCAAACGACCGCGAGCATCGCGCACGCGGCATCGATGGCATTCCCGCCGCGCTCAAATGTCTTCGCCCCCGCCATCGCGCCCAGCGGCTTGCCGGTAACGGCGACCCAGTGCCGCCCGTGGAGGACTGGCTTATGTGTCGCAGAGAACGGTTCCGGCCCAGCGGCAGAAAGGGAAACGGTAAACGCAGCGAATGCGATGAAGATACAGAATTTCATAGCAACAGAAGTTAGGGAATCGAACCATCGTTCTTGAGCGCCATCAAACAGCAGCCGCAATACTTCAAATCACATTCCGGCAATGGCAGTTCGGAGAATTGATGAATTGGAATCGCTTTACCGACGAGCGCTTGAGCCGCAGCGCACACCTCGCCTTCGTTTGGACTTGGCAGGATACCGACGAACTTGATGTGGCAGGAAAGCATTTGCAAAAGCCGATCAGCAGTAACCTCGGCAACTTCTTCTTTCATGAGCGGCCCGCGCTTATTCCAGTCGATCATTTCTTTTCCTCGTAGACAGCCCAAACAAGTGCACCGACCCAACCTACCAACGTCCATCCAAGAAAAATGGTCAGCAACCAGATGCCCAATGCGTTTCTATGTCTGCGCAAGTTCGCGATGAAGCCAGGAAGGCGCCAGATACAAAACACTGACGCGGCCAGAATCAGCAGAGGCGCCAGTGGGCGCGTGGACTCAAAACAGAATGCTGCAATGATTAACGCGGCGACGGGCATGGCAATGCTTAGGGCAAGGCGCTTCGCACGGCGCCGGCCAAGCGCTCGGAGTTCGTAATGCGTCTTCAATTGCGCGCGTCGCGCATCGGTGAGTGGCTGCCATCCTTCCGGTACGTGCGCGGTCATTTCGTCCTGCTCATTCATGGCGGAGAGTCGAACGTTACCGGGTTCCGCTTTGATCGTCCACGGCATTGATTCCTCGATTCAGCGGGCGTGTTGAAGCGCTTACCGGTTTAAAATAGCTTGCTCTACCCACTTCGAGAATCGCACGCGCTTCGGAAAACAAATAAGCGCCGTGGCGAGTTTGTTTGAGAAAAGCAGATACCCCGTGCTAAACCGACCGCGTGCAGAAAACACCTGAGTGGTGGTTGAAACTCTTGCTGCGCCTCTGGGGAGCGCCGCCGTTGCTGGCCATCGTCGCCTTCGTCATGCCCCACAGTTGGATGGCCGCGGTCCATGAGTGGCTGGGCATGGGTCTCCTGCCGGACAAACCGATTGTCGATTACCTCGCACGCTATGCGTCCGCGTTTTCCGTGTTCTACGGTGTTGTGTTATTCGTGTTCGCGGGTGACGTGCATCGATACGCGCGGTTGATAACGATCCAGGCGATCCTGATCATCGTTTTTTCCGCTGTCGGCGCCGTTTTCGGCTGGCGCGCCGGAATGCCGTGGTGGTGGATTGCGTCGGATGTGGCTTCCTGCTGGCTCGCCTCTGGCGCCATGCTGTGGCTGCAAAAACGGATCGTCGTGAGTCGCGCAGCGACAAGTTGAGGGCAACCGTGCGTAGCCATCCGCTCCATTTGCTGCCAGACTGCCGGCCATGAAGCTCATAGGAATTCTCGTCCTTGCCGCCATCGCGTTGCCAGCCGCGGAACCTGACGGCGCATTGCGCAAGGATGCGGAGCGCGCGCTGGAGCGGGGCGTGAAGTTTTTCAGCAGCGAAGTGGCCGTCCACGGAACCTATCTTTGGCAATACAGCGATGACCTCTCGAAACGCGAAGGCGAAGGTAAAGCCACAAGCATGCAAGCGTGGGTTCAACCGCCCGGCACACCCGCCGTCGGGATGGCGCTGCTCACGGCATGGCAAGCCACGAGCAATCGCCTCTTCCTCGGCGTTGCGCGTGAGACGGCGCGCGGTTTGATGGGCGGCCAAATGCGTTCCGGCGGCTGGCATTACGCCATCGACTTCGATCCCGACGCGCGGCGGAAAATCGCCTATCGCGATGGCGGCGGCGCGGGGCGCGCGCGCAACGTCACCACGTTTGACGACGACACCACACAAGCAGCGTTGCGTTTCCTCGTGCGCCTGGATGCGGCGCTGGCGTTCACTGACACGAACATTGCCGAAGCGATCGAGTATGCGCTCAACGCCATCATTAAAGCGCAGTATCCGAACGGCGCGTGGCCGCAGGGCTACGAACAGTTTCCCGACCCGGCGCAGTTTCCCGTCCGGCGCGCCTCGTTTCCCGACGAATGGCCGCGCACGTGGCCGGGCGCTCAGCAGTATTGGCTGCGCTACACGCTCAATGACAACGCACTCGCCACCACCGTGGATACAATGTTCGAAGTCGCGCGCACCTACGCCAGACCGGGAGCGGGCAAGACGCGGCAGGAACTCGGCAAACGTTCGCACGCCGCGGCGCTCAAAGCCGGCGACTTCCTCCTGTTCGCGCAAATGCCCGACCCGCAACCCGCGTGGGCTCAGCAGTATGATTTCGAGATGCGCCCTTCGTGGGCGCGGAAATTTGAGCCACCCTCCATCACCGCCGGCGAGTCACAAGGCGCGCTGCGTCTGCTGTTGAAACTGTTCCGTGAAACCGGCGACCGAAAATATCTTGAGCCTGTTCCGCGCGCTCTCGATTACCTTCGGCGCTCGCGTTTGCCGGATGGCAGGCTGGCGCGCTTCTACGAACTGCGTTCCAACAAGCCGCTCTACTTCACGCGCGATTACACGCTCACTTACGACGACACGGACATGCCGACGCACTACGCCTTCAAGATCGGCGACGACACCGCCCCTATCGCCCGCGACTACGAATCGCTCAAGAACCTCTCGCCCGCGGAATTGAAACGCCCCGCCACGCCATCGCCACCGAAAGCGAGCGACGCACTCCGCGCCGAAGTTCGCACCATCATTGCCGCGCAAGACACACGGGGCCGTTGGGTTGAAGACGGACGCTTGCGCCACCACGGCCCGGACGATTCGACGACGAAAGTAATCCGCAGCGCCACCTTCATCCGCAACGTCGAAACGCTCAGCCGCTACCTTCAGGCGACGCGGGAGTGAACCGCAGGCACGTCACAAATAAACATGCCTAATCGCAACGCATCGGCTCTGGCCCTGGATGAAGAAACCCGTTGCCAATGAGGGGAGGCAGGGCCAATATTTTACCCAGTAAACAAGGCAACTTTTTCCGTGTTATGAACTCAAGCTGCTCTTCTGATCGAGGCTGCCTCGCTTGGGCGGCCCGCGCTCTTTTGAGTTTGTGCGCCGTGGCTTCTTTCACTGCGAACGTCGCCCACGGCTTTTCCATCTCGGCGGTCACGCTTTCGCCGAGCAACGTCGTTCCGCCCATGACGGAACTGACGATGACCATCGACATCACGACGCCGAGCCAGGGAACGTGGCTTTATGCTCCCACGCAAATTTCTTCCAACGCGAGCGGCCTGCGCGTGGACGTTTATCCGACCAGCGGTCCGCTGACCGCCATTGGCCACTTGCGTGAGACGGTAACGCTGGGCGTATTTCCTCCCGGGACGCACAATTATGAAGTGGCGATTCATCCGAACTTCCAGGTGAACTGGGGCACGCGCACCAATCGCGGGAACTTCACGGTCACAGGAGAGAACTCCAGGCCGGTGGTGAGCCTCTCACTCGTGGACGGACAAGCCGCTGAAACGCGCATCGATCAAAACGCCATCTTCTGGGCTGAGTTCCGCGTGTTGCGCACCGGGCCGACGGCAGGTGAACTCGTGGTGTTCCTCAACACGCAGCAAGGCTCGGCCAGGTTGGGCGAAGACTATTGGTTGGACCGGGTAACTAATAGCACTGTTCGTATCCCGCCCGGCACAAACGCGGTGAACGTCCGACTGTATCCAATCGACGACAGTTTTTACGAGGGAGACGAAACGGCGTTCTTCCATCTCATCGCGCCGCCGCCTGGAAATGCTCCGTACGAGATCGACTTCGCGCATTCGTCGGTTTCAATGGTCATCCACGATAATGACCCGGTCACGACACGGCTCGACATCACCGCGCCACGCGACGGGCAGCACTTCGAGGCGGGTGAAGTCATTCAATTGAGCGCGCAAATCATCGGGCCGGGCAGCAGTAATTCGTGGACGGTGGAATTCTTTGACGGCACGCAACGCATCGGCACTACGCAAGCGGGCGGCTCCGTCTGGTGGAACAACGCTATCGGCGGCGAGCACAGCATCAATGCGCGCGCCACGAGTTCAAACGGCGCCACACTCGAAGCGCGGCCAGTGAACATTTCCGTGGGGCCGGGGCCGGCGTGGCCGGTGGTCAGAATCCACGCGCCGAGTTGGAGGACAGCAGAGCCTTGTCCAGTGTGCCTGGTCGCGCCGGGCGTTTTCACAATCTCGCGCACAGGCCCGACCAGCAATTCATTGACGGTGTATCTCGAATACGACGGCACGGCCACGAGCGGGCAGGATTATCAGGCGCTGCCGCTTCTGGTCACGATTCCAGCCGGGACGAACGCAGCGCAGTTGCTCGTGCTGGCGAAAGACGACCAGTTGGTGGAAGGCCCGGAAATCGTTCGCGCCCGCATTGCGCTGCCGGAACTTGCCACGCGCGGATACATCGCCAGTGCTTACGCCAGCGAAGCAATGGTGGTCATTAATGACGACGAAGCCGGCGCGCCGGAGATACGAGTGGACATTGTTGAACCTGAGGAAGGCGCTCAATTTGCCACGGGCACGACCGTCGAAGTGTCCGCGCTCGGCGTGTGGACGCAGGGCGAGGTGGATCAACCCGTGCGATTCTTTGCCGGCAACGTGTTCATCGGCCAGTCCAACCCTCCGCAGCTCGGACGCCCCACGATTCCCGGTCTGCCAAGCGTGCACACGATCTTCTGGACGAATCCGCCGCCGGGCCGGCACACGCTGACGGCGCGCTTCGAACGCTCGCCGGGACTGGCAGTCACTTCGCCGCCAGTCAACATCACCGTTGGTGGCGAACCGCCGATGCCGGTCGTCAGTATCGAGGCCACGCAGCCGATTGCCGAGGAAAGCTCGGAGCCGTTCCGGCGTATGAACATGATTGGCGTCTTCACGATCTCGCGCACCGGCCCCACGAACCAGTCATTGCCCGTGTTCGTCCATTACTCGGGAACAGCGACGCCCGGAGTCGATTATCCGCACCTGCCGTTCTTCGTGAGCATTCCGGCTGGAGCAAGTTCCACGAAGATCGAAGTCGTGCCGAATAATGACGGCGTGCCGGAAGGAATCGAAACGGTGGTGGCGACGTTGTCGCACTGCCCGCCAGACACCGATCCGCCGATGGGCATGCCGTGCTTCGTGGGCGCTGAAATCGATCCGGCGCTCGGCCAGGCGACGGTCTTCATTCGAGACGATGGGATCACAGAGGCGAGCCTGACGATCACAAACCCGAAGGCGGGAGAAAACTTTGATATCGGCGAAACGATTTTGATCGAGGCCGTTGCCATTGACCTGCACGGCTACATCAGCCATGTCGAATTCCGGGATGGAGAGACACAAATTGGAGTTTCAGAAATTCATTTCGTTCGCGCGCCTGATCCGGGCACGCCCATTTATCACAGTTTCGAGTGGCGCGGTGCTGCGCCGGGCTCCCACGTGCTGACGGCGCGGGCAATGCGCGCGAACGGCGGTGTTTTGACGTCGCCACCAGTGAACATCACTGTGGGACCGGAACCTCCTCTGCCCATATTTGCGTTTGAGGCACTCACCGTCGAAGCGAGAGAACCAACCACCAACGGTGCCTTCGCTCCGCTGATGTCTATCAAGCGCACCGGTCCAGGTTCGGACGTCCTTCTGCACTTTCAAATCAGCGGCACCGCCACGGAAGGCATCGACTATTTCGATATTCCGCGACAACTTTTGTACCCAGCCGCTGCCTCAGGCGCTGGCCTTTACGTTCAGGCCTTGCCGGATCTCATCAGGGAGACTGACGAAACTATCGTGGTCAAGCTGGTCCAGCCGGAGTCGGGGAACTCAGGGTATCGGATCGACCCGCAACGGGACACGGTGGTAGTCACTATTCACGACAGCCCGCCGCTGCCAGTGCCAATCGTAAGCATCGACGCGATTCGGGCCGAAACGACCGAACCCTCTTCGATACTGCCACCGGAATCTGCCCCTGGCTTGTTCAGGATTACGCGGAGCGCACCTTTCGAACAAGAACTCGAAGTCTACGTCACTTACCGCGGCACGGCTAAATCGGGCGAGGATTATTTGCCGTTGCCCGGCACCGTTGTCATTCCGGCCGGGAGCAATTCGTTGGATCTTCAAGTCGTCGCCAGGAGAGACCTCCTCGCGGAAGGAGACGAGACGGTCGAGACACAACTTGATCGAGATTTTTTCCTCTTTTCGCCGCGGTATTTTGTCAATCCGGATCACGCTTTGGATCGAGTCGTCATTCACGACCGCACACCGGCAATGCCGCACATTTCGATCACTCGGCCTGCGAACGGCGCTGAGTTCCCGCCTGCCACGGCGATTGAAATCGTCGCCGAGACGCGCGACCCGGACGGCTACGTGCGCAAGATGGAATTCTTCGCCGATGGCCGGAAGATCGGCGAAGTGAGCATGGAATTCATCGTCCCGCCCGGCCCCGGACAAACGCAGACGTTTACTTTCACGTGGCGCCAGCCTTTGCCCGGCACGCACGTGCTCACGGCGCGCGCGACGGACGACAGCGGCGCTACGGGCACCTCTGCTCCCGTGGAGATTCATGTCGCTATGTCGGAGCCAGTGCCAATCGTGACGGTCACTTCGCCGGATTCTTTCGCCACGGAGCCGAGTTCGAATTCCGTGCTGAACACCGCCACCTTCCGTATCCGCCGGCACGGGCCGACCAACGGTGGTTTGGTGGTTGCCTATTCGCTGCACGGCACGGCAGTGAACGGGACTGACTACGAATCGCTTTCTGGCATCACGACGATTCCCGCCGGAAGCCGCTCGGTCACTCTCACCATCCGCCCGCTCGCGGAGAATCTGGCGGAAGGCACCGAGACTGTGCGCTTGCGTTTGGAAGAATCGCCGCTGGCGGGCCCGATGATCCAATATCGCATTGGCCGGCCGCACACAGCCGTAGCGGTGATTAGCGAACGTCCGTGGTGGCCTTCACCGCACGAGGCACACTGCGTCGCGCTGCCCGACGGACTGCGGCACATTTGTTTCGCGGCTAACAGCGGCCAAAACTTCCGCATCGAAGCCAGCAGCGACTTGCGGAATTGGGAGACGCTCTTTGACACGATGAGCAGCGACGGCTCCTGGCACTTTATCGACACGGAAGATAAGCCGCGCCGTTTCTATCGTTTGACGCCCGAGCCGGTGCAGGAGGTCGAAGAGTAAGGCGTCGATATATGCCGCTCACGGTTACGCGGCAGGTTCAACCAATGGCTGAGAGATGCGCTGGATTTTTTCCGCCCGGCCATTGCCGTCGTTGATCTCGATCAAAGCGCCCTGCAACAACACACGTTCCTTCGCGACCCAGAATTTCTGCGGCATGCCCGTCAGAAACCGTTGAATGATTGGCTCAATCTCGCGACCCAGCACGCTCTCGTGCGCGCCCGTGAATCCCGCGTCGCAAAGGAACGCCGTGCCGCCAGGAAAAATCTGTTCGTCCGCCGTTTGCACGTGCGTGTGCGTTCCGACCACGGCGCTCACTTTGCCATCGAGCATTCGCGCCAGGGCGATTTTTTCCGAGGTCGCCTCGGCGTGCATGTCGATGAAGATGATGTTGGTTCGCTGGCGCAGCCTCTGCACTTCATCGTTCGCAAAAGAAAACGGATTCTCCAGTTCCGGCATGAAAACGCGGCCCTGAAGATTGATGACGGCCAGCGGAGGCAAGCCTTCGCGTTCGAACACCGCGCTGCCGTGGCCGGGCGTGCCGTGCGGATAATTTCGCGGGCGCAAAAAGCGTGGCTCGTTTTCCAGCAGGCCTATGACTTCCTTCTGGTCCCAAAGATGATCGCCCGTGGTGATGGCATCCACGCCCGCGCTGAAGAGTTCGCCCGCCGTCGCAGGTGTAATCCCCGCGCCGCCCGCGGAGTTTTCGCCGTTGGCGACGACGAAGTGGAGGCGATGGTCCGCGCGCAGTTTCGGCACCAGTTGTGCCACCGCCCTGCGCCCCGGCGATCCCACGACATCTCCGATGAAGAGAATTTTCACTGGCGGAACTAAAGCAGCCGCGCGGCAATTGAGGAAGAAACAAGTGTCTCATCAAAGGCGGGAAAGCCGTGAAGGAATCGGAAGGCACCCTGTTGGCTGAATGAAATCCGTTACTGAGTTCCGTCGCGTCCTTCGCGAGACAGCTCCTCGATACTGTGCCGAATGCGCTGCCAATGAGTGCCGCGCCAGAAGAGTTGGCCGCAGCTCGCGCACACGAAATATTCATCCAACCAGCGGGCGGTCCTGGGCGGGATGCGCTCCATTACGGACTGTTTCTCGACACGGCGCAGTTCGCCGCCGCAATTCATGCAGCGCGACTCGCGTGGTGAAAGACTGAGTTCGCGAAACACAATCTCCAATTGCTGTTCGCACGTCAGTGTTGAAGGCACGAACACGCTCGGCACAATTCCATCGCGCAGGACGCCGCGCTCCATCATCAAAGTGTCGCTGGTAATCAACGTCGCGCGACGCCGCTGCGCCTCGCGAATGACTGCCGCGTCGGCGAGTTCCGGGTTCCAAAAACTTTCATACCCGGCGCCACGCAACCAGCGCGCCAGCCCGCCGAGACCGGCATCGCACATGAACGTTTGCGGGAAATGTGTTGTGGAACCGGACTCGCGTGTCATTTCGGCATGAATCTCTGCCAGAACAAAACTCAGTGGAATCCGCCGCGTTGTGCTTTGCAGTGCGGCGGAGGCAAACAGTTGCTTAGCGTCTGCATCCGGCCCGGTTGAACCGCGCGCCGCCAGCAGAGCTCGAAACCGTTTTTCGTAATACGCTTCAATCCGGCCCACGACTCAGTGTGGAGCGTGGTCATAATGTCAGCAACGGCAGCGTGCTGACAATTGACCGCCAGCCATTACTCTGTCGCCGCCAATGAACGACGAAAAATTTCTCCGCATTGTGGATGCAACGCCACTGGTCTCCATCGATCTCATCGTTCGCAACGAACATGAGGAAGTCCTGCTCGGCTGGCGCGTGAATCGTCCGGCGCAACATTCCTGGTTCGTGCCTGGCGGACGCATTCGGAAAAATGAGCGTGTGAAGGAAGCGCTGCAAAGAATCTCACAACGCGAACTCGGCGTCGCCATTGCCGACGCGAAGCTTGTTGGCGTATTCGATCACATTTACGACGATAACTTTCTCGGCGCGGCCGGCGTGAATACTCATTACGTCGTGCTTGGTTTCGCTGCGAAATTGTCGTCACAGGCGGCAATCACGCCAGACGAACAGCATGGCGAGATCAAGTGGTGGCGCGTGGACGATTTGCTCGCGAGCGCGAACGTGCATGAGAACACGAAGGCGTATTTCCGCTGACTTTCAGTAAACGACTTTCCCGATGATGTCGCTGCGGCGGACCCGGCGATGGATCGACGTGGCCCGGTTATCGCCAATGACGAAGTACTCATCCCGACCGAGTTCAGTGAACGGCACGCCCGCGCGCAGGGGAATCCGCGAGTCGATGTAGGGTTCGTCCAGCCGCTTGTCGTCGATGAGAATCTCCCCCCGTTCCACGTGCAGCTTTTCACCGGGCAGGCCGACGATCCGTTTGATGTAAACTTCGCCATCGTCCGTGCGCACCCCCACCACGTCGCCACGCTGCGGCAGCGAGGAAGCGTAGGCCAGCTTGTTGATGAAATGCCGCGAGCCGTCGTGGTAGTTCGGCATCATGCTTTGGCCGGCCACTTTCACCGGCCATAAAATCCACGTGAAAAAGCCGTAGCAGACAAATGCAATGAGGAGAGCGCTGATAAGAACTTTGAGGCGCACGAGAGGAGTGCGCCAGGTCACTTTCTCCATTTCGTCGCTGCCGTTCATGGCGGAATAGTTAATGGAGAACTCTGATTTGCTCAAGCAGAGGAGTTCAGCAAAAAACGCCTCGCGAAGGCCGCGAGGGACACGCAGGAGGAACAGAGAGAGCTTGGTTTCCGGATGACCGCCTGGCAGGAGACATGTGTTGTTCAACATCCGCAAGGTGTGAAATTCTTCGCACCCTTTGCCGGCTTCGCGAGACCATCATTGAACGCCAGGGACAAACAGTTCGATTTTCGGTTTGCCTTTGCACACCGTTGCCGTTGAGTTGAGCGCATGAAACCAATGCTGCTCATTCCAGTCTTTGCGTTTGCTCTCGCCACAGTTTGTCGCGCTCACGTCGCGGCCGAGGAAATGGCCGCCGCCGCGAACAAGTTTCTCGAATCGCTCACGCCTGAACAACGAACCAAGGCCGCGTTCGAATGGAAGGCAGACGAGCGGTTCAACTGGCACTTCATCCCGAAAACGCGGCTGGGCCTCACCATCAAGGACATGACTCCTGCCCAGCGCGGTGCCGCGCACACGCTGTTGCGCAGCGGGATGAGCGCGCACGGATACCAGAAGGCGTCGAACATCATGAACCTCGAAGCCATCCTCAAGGAAATCGAAGGCCCCCGCGGCACGATGGTGCGCGACTCGGAGCTTTATTACTTCTCCATCTTCGGCAAACCGGAAGCGGCCGGCACCTGGGGCTGGCGCGTCGAGGGGCATCACTTCGCGCAGAACTTCACCATCGTGAAAGGTGAATTCTTTTCAGGCACGCCATCCTTCATGGGCACCAATCCCGCCGAAGTGCGGCAGGGACCGCGCAAGGGCCTGCGCATCCTGGGTGAAGACGAGGATTTGGCGCGCACACTGGTAAAGGCTCTGAGCGATGAGCAACGCAAGACCGTCATCTTCGACGCGACCGCACCCAAAGACATCATCACCGCCGCCAAACGAAAAGTAATGCCGCTGGAAACCGCCGGCCTGCCCACCACCAAACTGACGAAGGAACAAGCGGCGCAGTTGATGAATCTCGTGAAAGTGTATGTGAACCGGTTACGGGGCGACCTCGCCGAGACCGACTTGAAAAAGATCGAGAAAGCCGGCTGGGACAAAGTTTATTTCGCGTGGGCTGGAGGCACTGAGAAAGGCGACCCGCATTATTATCGCGTGCAAGGCCCAACGTTCTTAATCGAATACGACAACACACAGAACGACGCCAATCACGTCCATGCGGTCTGGCGCGACTTCGACAACGATTTCGGCGAAGACCTGCTGCGCAAGCACTACGCCGAAACGCCGCACGGAAAGTAAAGTTAGTGACCGGCAGGATGTGCCGGACCAAAGCACCACAACTCCAACAAATTAAAACCGTGAAACTACAATCTGTTTCCAGAAGAGCATTCATCAGGACGAGCGCAGCGACGGTGACGCTTGCGGCCGCCGGTTCCTTTCATGCCACGCAAAGTCTGTTCGCAGCGGAAGATTACGGCGGCAAGAAGATTCCCATCGGCCTCCAACTTTACACCATCGGTGGCGACATGCGGAGAATGGGAAACGAGGCCGCGCTGGCGACGGTGGCGAAGGCGGGTTACAAAGGCGTCGAGTTCGCCGGTACTCTCGGTCTGGACGCCAAGGCACTGCGCAAGCTTCTCGACGATAACGGGCTGAAAGCCTGCGGCGCTCATGTGAGGCTCGAAGCCTTGCAAGGGGCCGAGTTCGAGAAGACCGTCGAGTTTCACAAGGCCATTGGCAACACGCGTCTCATCGCCCCGAGCCTGGGAGGCAAATACACCAGCAGCAAAAAAGCTCTCGAAGACGTCGCTGATGCGTTTGGCGAAATCGCCGATAAACTGAAACCCTTCGGCATGCGCACCGGTTTCCATTGTCATCCGGGCGAGTTCCGCCAGATCGACGGCGAAACGATTTGGGACATTTTCTTCAGCCGCGCGAAAAAGGAAGTCATCATGCAGTGCGATCTCGGGCACATGGGTACTGCGGGAGTGGACCCGGTGAAGTATCTGACCAAATATCCGGGACGCGCCTCGACCGTGCACGTGAAACCGTCAGCGAAAAAAGCCCGCGGCGGACTGGTGGGCGGGCCGGACGATGATTTGAACTGGCCCGAAGTTTTCAAGGCCTGTGAAACCGTAGGCGGCACGGAATGGTACGTAGTGGAATACGACGGCGGCTCGATGGAGAAGGCCGAGAAGACAATCGAGATCCTCCGCCAGTGGGGTAAGTGCTGAGAAGCTAACTCAGTCTCCTTTGCGCGATTCTTACCGCAATGGCTCCCATTGCGACGGTAGGTCTCGAAAAAAGCGTTTCCCGATCAGGAATTAACGCGTAGATTCCGCGCCGTTCCATCTATGAAACTGCCAGGATTTCTTTGCGTTCCCGCAATTGCTGGCAAGGTTTTCGCCGTCGCTCGCATTCGATTCTCACCGCTTTGTCTCGGCGTCTTGTTCTTCGTCGCTCTCAGCGCTGCTGCTCCAAAAGCCCAGGCGCAAGGAGTGGTCATCAATGAATTCCTGGCGGTAAACGAAGCTGGATTGACCGACAGTGATGGCGTCGCTTCGGATTGGATCGAGATTTACAATGCGGGCGGCACCACAGTGTCGTTGCTGGGATGGTCTTTGACGGATGACGCCTCTCAACTCCGCAAGTGGCAATTCCCGGCAACGAACCTCGCCGGAAACGCTTATCTCGTCGTGTTTGCTTCCGGCAAAAACAGGACGAACGCCGGCGCTGAACTCCATACGAACTTCCAACTCGACGGCGATGGCGAGTATCTGGCCCTCGTAATGCCCGATGGCGTGACAGTGGCTTCTCAATTCAATCCGAGATTCCCGAATCAGCGGAAAGACATTTCGTTTGGGTTGGGGACGGACGCAGGACTTCATTACCTCAAGCCGCCGACGCCGCGCGCGGTGAATACCACGAACTACATTCAGTTCGTTGCGGACACGAAATTCAGCGTGGATCGTGGTTTCTTTTCCGCACCCATCAGCGTCGTCGTCACGACGGCCACTGCCGGAGCCACGATTTATTTCACGACCAATGGATCCGTGCCTTCGCCGACCAATGGCTTCGTTTATTCCAATCCGATCGGAATTTCGCGTACGACGACGCTACGTGCTATGGCGCACAGAAGCGGCTTCGAACCTTCGAATGTGGACACGCACACCTATTTGTTTCTGCAGGACATCGTCACGCAGGATTATCAGAGCGTCATCGCGCGCGGCTTTCCGGCGAGCTGGGGAAGCACTGCTGCGGACTATGGGCTGGACCCGGACGTAGTCGGACGAAACGGAACCGATCTTTTTGGTGGCAAATACACAGCGACACTCAGCAACGACTTGCGCTCGCTGCCGAGCGTTTCGCTGGCGCTGCCCACGGACGAGATGTTCGGGAACAACGGCCTCTACACTCAATCCACGCAGGAGGGCGATGCCTGGGAACGCCCCGTTTCCTTCGAGCTTCTTTATCCCGACGGGCGGAAAAATCTTCAGGTCAATGCGGGTGTTCGCATTCAAGGCGGGTTTTTCCGGTTCCACTTCGCGACGCTCAAGCACTCGTTTCGAATCGCTTTCCGCGAGCAATACGGACCGGGCAAATGGAATGAGCAACTGTTTGGTTTCAAGAGCGCCGATCAATTCAATACGCTCGTGCTGCGCGCAGGCGCGAACGACGCGTACTCGTGGCAATTTGCCGGCCGCCAGCCGCTTTACATTCGCGACTCTTTTATTCGCGAAACCATTGGCGAAATGGGGCGCCCTTCGGCAAAAGACTTCTTTGTGCATCTTTATCTGAATGGCGTGTACTGGGGCTTGTACGATTTGACGGAACGGCCCGACGCAGCGTTCGCGGAAAGTTATTTCGGCGGCAACGAGGAGAACTGGGACGCTCTCAACGACAGTGGCATTTCGAACGGCTCAGGTGTGGCCTGGACGAACTTTCTGAATCTCTGCGCGCAAGGTCTCGCCACCACTGCGTCCTATCAGCGCGTGCAAGGAAACAATCCAGACG
>JGI10216J12902_100550534_pt1 | contig 44300 bp, 59 predicted proteins | sample KanNatreferecore_FD_12902 | JGI IMG/M metagenome (IMG submission 12902)
ATGCAGGAGGGGGGTTTGTTTTGCGAGACCCCCTCCCCCCCTACCTCACTATGTCCTCAGACCTGAATGTCCATCGATGTGTTACCTTGTTCGTCGATCTTTCGATGAACACCAAGAACGTTGAAGCGAACAATCTCATCGATAGCTGCTTCGATTGCGGCGCTCTGATCAGCTTCAGAAAGTTCATCTGAAGTGATTGTGATTCGAGCAAGCAAGCCAGTTGTATGGTAGCCGGCCGCTTCATCGTATGCGTACCACTCATCGAAGTGTGTCCACGGATTGTGTGGATTGTCGACTGTGGTTAGCATGTGCAGTGTGCTCAACCCTCACCTCCTATGGATGTCTTGAGTGTGGTCACTGAGACACCAAGGGCTGCTGCCACCTCTGCCTGGGTGTACCCAGAACGAAGCATGGCCTCAGCACGATTCTGCTTACTTGGTGTCATGGTTGCTCGTTCACGTGGGGTTGCGCGTTCTTTTACATTGTCGAGATCAGCGTTTGCAAGGATTCTCTCGAGCTTACTCGCTGAGATAGCACCTGCTTGAATGGCATCCCACTCACTGTCTGTGATCTCAACACGGATCTTCTTAGCACCGGTGCGTGCCCGGGCCATAGCCAAGGCCTGTGCCCTAGCCTTCTTCTGATCCGATGCTTCCATGTCCGGGTTAGCGGCCCGCTTCTGGGCATAGGTGGCGTTCGCTAGGACCTGGGCTTGTCTCTCAAGGGGGGCGTTCCTAAGAGCGACGTTCAACTTCGCGTTGAGGGAGGCCACTTCGTTTGCATAGGCGGTCTTTGCAGAAGGCGATAGGGGGATAGCCTTCGTACGTAGTGCCGCCAACCTAGCCTGATTGGCCAGACCTTTCAGCTTATTGGAGTGGTCGGCATAGACCCTCTCGATGGGGGTACCAGAAGAGAGGTCATGTGCGTTGTCTACCTCTGCTAGCTTGGTCGACTTCTGTGTCTTGGGTACGACCTTGCCTGTTCGGTCGGTGAACGTGTTACCCGTCTCGGTAAAGATCTTTCGCCCAGTAGTGGGGTCTGTCTTGAACCCCTGCTTGCGTTCGTTCACTCGGATGTCCGAGCTTGCCCTCGAGATGAGGGTCTTGGCACCAGCCCGAGCACCACCTTGGTACTTGGACTTCAACTGAGCAATACCGTTGTCGATGGCCGACTGACGATAGTTCAGGTTGTGCTTCTCAGCATCGATGACAACCATGGAGTGCCGAACTGCTCGAGCAAGCTCGGCGTGGGTAGCGCCACGGATGGTCATGTCGGTGATGAGATTGGAGACCACACCCATCTCGATCTGCTTGGTACGTGCGGACATGCGCGGCATTCCCTCATACGCTGCGTATGTCTTCTTTGCGTCGAAGGTCTTGAGTCCCTCGAGTGGTGGTGAGGTCTTGACTTTCCCGTGGGGATTGGGAATGACCAGCACCGTATCGCCGTCGAAGTCTGCTCCCGAAAGAACCTCAGCCACCTTGTGATGGATGCCGACCGCATCCTTTGCGTTCCCGATCGAATGCTTGGCTTCGCGGTTGTTGTTGTTCACCGTGAGTTCAGGAATCTCGAAGACGCCACCGTGAGGGTGACGAACAAGGACGACGCGCTCTCCATTCTTGAAGTTGGGCGCGTAGATCTCATGTTGTTTGATCGAGGCGATCGGAAGGATCACGTGGTTCGATGTGCGAGGAAGGCCGGCTGCTTTCAGATGTACGGCTGCCGAATCCGCATCATCAGCAAACGACTCGAGCAACTTCTTCTTGACTGTTGGGTTGTTGAGCGACATGATCTCGTCGAACTCTCGCTGTTTGCGATCGTAGGTCATGTCGAGTTGACCCTTGGCCAGACTTTTCGACTGCTTCGACAGGAACTGAGACGACAAGGTCTTCGACCATTTATCCCAGTCGCCTTCTTCGTTAACCACATTCATGACACCATGTTGACGTTTGATCGATGCTCCAAACGGGCTGTCCGGATCATCGCTCATCTTCTTCATAGCATCGTGCTTGTTGCCCGTGTCGCTCTTGTTGGTGTTGAAGACGACGTCCACCCCTGCAGGCAAGTCATCCTTGTACATCGCCATGCCTTTGAGGTAGTGCGTACCGTCAACGGCGATGCGCACCTGTGCATACCGGGAGCTCCCCAACGAGAGATCGTCAAGACCCGGTCGTACGTAGATGACACCATCAGCATTGGCGCCACCTTCCTCGGCGTAGCGAACCTTCACTCGCTTGGAGCTCAGAGACTTCGGAGGATGGATGGGGATGTAGCTTTTCCCGCCATCTTCCGAGACGTTTGCGATCTGTCGGATCTTGTCGCGATTCTTGAACACGTCAGAATAGGGGACGTCGGGCTTCGTCAAGACTTTCAGCGTGGTCTGTTTTCCAGTACCAAGCTGTTCCACCTTGACGTAGTGGACTTTGTAGCCTTCCTCTTTCAGACGAGCCACGGCCACGGCCAGCTTGGTCTGACTCACGCCCGTGTACAATTCTGCGCCGGCACCGATGTCGAGATATGTCTTCTTCTCGACCTCGTCCTTCAGCATGTTCGAGGTTGCCTCGAGAATGTCGGCACGATCCTTGACGCCGGGCTTCAGCAAATCGCGCACAGTGGGCTCGGGAATACCCATCTGCTTACCAATGGCAACGTTGGACATGCCCTTGTCACGGAGACGTTGCGCTTCGGTAATCCTGGCCTGCTTTTCCTCATTCTTGGCGATGGACTTCGCTGCCCGAAGCTGGGTTGTCGTGATGCCCAGGCCGTCGGCGATCTCTTTCTCCGACAGACCTTGTTTCCGAAGACCCTCCACCATGCCGAGGAAATCCCGGTTGTTCGCGTACTCCGGTCCTCCCGAGCCCCAAGGGTAGCGGCCTGACTTGCGGAGGATGCCGTAGTGCGCGAGATAGTCACCCTCGCTGATGATCAAGAAGGCACCTCCGATCGAAGATACGTCAACTGCTTGTCGAACGTGATGATGCGATCCATGATGTGGAAGATCTCATCAGGATCTGGAACACAGACCTTCACATCGTCGTTCTGATAGATGCGAAGCTCCATCTTGATCTCCATCGGTTTGAACCGATACTCGAGACAGAACAGTGCTGCGTAGATCAGCAACTGTGTCATCGAGGCTTCGGTCGTTCCCGTTTTCAGATCGTGGACGCGAAGCATCATGTTTCGGAATCCGAGGGAGTCAGGGGACCCGAAACAATTGTCTGAGTAGTACAAGGTAATCTCGGACTCCATACGGAATCCGATAGCGTCGTTGACGTAGGCGTTGAGGGTCGCCGGGCTTTCCGGAAGCTTAACACCCAGTCGAATCAACTGGTGTGCCAACGCGTGCAGATCTGTTCCACGTTGTGCCGCCATAGCGGTGTGGAATACTCTCTCGAGCTTCTCTTCCGTGTAATTCACCCAGTGCGCATTGCTGGGACTCAGGAAGGCATGCCTACCGGCGAGAGTTGAGTGCTTCTCGAAGCGCATTCAAAACTTCCGTTTCGTTTTCGGGATAGATGAAGGCAGCGAAGCCCATCTCATTCATCCGCTGAACCCACCATTCTTGGTTCGGCTGATGCAACGAAAGAGCTGAGGCTTTCACCTCGAGCATGCCCCATCTGGGCCCGTAGAAGATGGTGAGGTCGAGGATTCCCTGTCTGTAGCCGGAATCGTTCTTCACGATCTCGCAGCCAGGGAGCATCCGCTGGATCTTCCTGACGAGACGTCCCTGATACACGTTTTCACGCACCGTCAGTCACTCCAGTCACTAAATGAAAAATGCTTGATCTCACTCCTTCTATTATAATCCACGAATTTTATACGTGTTGGTATCTTGTTGGGATGTGCGCGAAGACTTGGAAAGTGGGAAAGACGTAGGTGTGATTCATCATGGCGATATGCATGTCGCGAACCAGTAAGCCATACTTTGTCGCGGCCGCCCAACAGTCTTCGAATATCTCGCCCGTGTTGACATCCACGAGAACGTGCTCGTGTTTTTTGTTGTATCGAAACTGTTGCTTGTACTTCCTGGCGAACCAACGAGGACGCCAAGCTAAATTTCGAGCAGCGGTATTGTAGACGTCGCCGTCGAGTTGGATTGGTGTATCAAAGGTTTCCCGATCGGGCACCCCGAGAAATGCGTTCGCAACCAGTAGGGTGACCGAACGACGATACTGCACACGTTCCCGGTAGAGACCAACATGCAGGACGTTGTGTTGGTTCTTTGCCATCGCCAGAGTTTTTCCGGTTTCGTTGTTCCGCACCCAACCATAGTCGCTGACTGAGTAGTCGGGGAACTCATCGATCTCGAGCCATGTTTCCATGTGGTGCTACTCCATCTTGCCGATTTGCCAAAAATTTGTCATCTTACAAAACTTTCTATATTACATATAAGATACCAACATTGACATTAGAGAGAAAGTTTTTCATTCAAATTTGGTTTTTTGGCAGATCGCACATCCTTTATGTCTGACTTTTCGCAAAATGCCCGAATCCAATTTTTACTTGGCCGACCCCAAAGCCTTGATATGGGCCGACTCGTTGAAGCTCCTCTTCGCATTCAAGGCCTTCAGGATCGCCTGGTCCATCCAAGAATGTGACAGCAGCATGTAATAATGCAGGTGATCGAACGGCGTATTGAGCCGATCAGTCCGCCCATGAGCCTGCCACCATGTCTTGTACGAGTACGGCAACGAGTAGAAAACCGTCGTGTCCGTCGTTACACAGTTCCAGCCTTCTGCCCCCGCCTGGTACTGCACAAGGTAGACCCATCGATCACCTTCTGGAATGTCCTGATGTTTATGTCCATTCCATTCAGCCACTCGGAGATTCGAAATAATCTCCTTCGTCGTCGACTCCCCAAACGTATCGGATTCCATCTTCTCGGACATCGAGCTCGACAGTGACTCCGGTGATAATCCTTCCCTGAGAAGATGAAGCTCGTAGTCGAAGTTGTAGAAGACAATGAGTCTCGAGTGCTTCTGGAGTAGGGTACGAATCCCATGGAGCCGACTGGGATCGGAATTGACAACCTTCCTCGCTACAGCGAAAAGCTCCGAGATATCCCTCAGGGGGCGGTTCTCGTAGACATGCCATCTCTCGTCCTTCACTCGTCGTAATAGAGCTTCATCATGTAGGACATCAACTGTGTGGACATGGCGTTCTGTTCTTCGCACCAGAGGCATCTCGACGAGGATAGCGTTCCGTGCTCGCACCAACTTACTGATCTTGACGTATCGATCAACTTTCGGGAATTTCGAGTAGGGACGGTAAACCACGTGCTCGCGTTTGAACTCAGTACGATTTTTGTAGAATCCATTAGCAACGAAGACAGGGATGTAATCCATCCACACGTCGCCCGGTGTAGCGGTAAGAAGGATCCAACGATTGTGTTGGGCGATCTGGATGAATACTGTACTCCATTCCCCAGAACCAACAAGTCTCTGTTCGTCGAAGATGAAAAACGCTCCTTCCACTTCTCGATATCGGCCGATGTTATTCCACGAGTCGACAGTAAGAGTACCGGCATCGGGTCGTGTGGTGTCCGTGGTCCGCCCCACACCGAGTCGGGCAAACTCACCTTCCCAGTCAAGGGAGTCACGTTTCTTTGCGGTCGTAATGACGTAGACATCTCGAGGCAACTCCTTCTCGACGTAGTACACAACGGCTGTCAGGGATTTTCCAGTACCGACACCACCCCACAAGATCTTACCGTTACTCAGCTTGTTGACGGCTTCTCGCTGATGAGGGAAGAGTTCGATCACAGATCCTCCAGAGAAAAACAAAAACCAAGAACCCTTGCGGGCTCCTGGCGTTGGTTACTTGCGAACCAGTCTCACGACTTCGGTGTCGATCTTGTCCTGGGTGTAGCGGTACTTCTCGTCCAGCTCAGCGCGTGTCGCGAACGACCACGGGTCACTTCCGTCGGCTCCTTCGTGGAACACGATGTACCGCGGCTCGTCGTTGACGAACGTAGCAGCGGCAATCGCGCTCCGGACGGAGGCAACGGAGATGTCCTCGTAGGCAGCGATCTCGAACGCGTTGTCCTGGTGCAGCAGAATCGCGAACGTGGACATAACGGCTCCTTCGTATGAGGGGTCTCATTATAATCCATGTTTTTCCTGCGAAACATATAATGCGAGAGGGGACCCCGAAGGGCCCCCGTTTCGCTACGCCACTTCCTTCTCGCACACCACCACGGTGTCGGTTCGGTTCGAGTCCTGGTCCACCAGTTTGCCGTCGAAGTACAGGTTGCACACGATAATGGGCTTCTTCGTCATCCCTCGAGGCTCGGTCACCCACACCATCACGTACGTACCCTTCTTCACGATCCCCAGCGACTTCCGGTAGTTCCCATCCTGGTCGACCGGGATCCCCTCGTCCGCAGACAGCTGCTCCGGCTGAGGCGCGACGTTCTGCATACGGTAGTGGACCCGCGGCTTCTCGTCGCCCGGCGCGAAGTCTCGGACGGTCACCGTGAAGGTCACGCGAACGCCGTCGTCCCCGTTGGCGTCCTTCGTCCCGCCCTTGTCCTTGTTCGAGTTGAAGAGCAGGGCTCCGGCGACCAGCGCGATGAGGATGACGAAGAACCCGTTACGAAGCGTGGTCACGTCACTGACCTTTCCCGATCAAGCCCATGTAGGCGGCGAAGAACAGCACGACGAGCACAACACTGAGCACCTTGAAGTTGATCTTGTTGAAGACCGCCTTCAAGACGGCCGCCATGATGATCGCGGCAATGATGGTCCAAGCCCATTGCGGAAGTCCGAGGAGGAGATCGGACGTTCCGTCAAGAACCTGGTCCTGGTCCGGTACTCCGGGGATTGGGACGTTGAGGTCGTCTCCATCACCCATAACGATTGTGGTCCCTTCAGATCAACAGCAGGATGACGCCGCCCACCAGGACGAGCATGATGGCGAGGTCGGCGAGGCCTTGAACCCATCCGGGAACGCGCATGACAAAAACTCCTTTGCGGAAGAGGGGCAGGGACCCCGGTGACGACTCGAGGCCCCTGCCAGCTTGGGTCAGGCCGGGACGAGTCCGGTCTCGATGTCCACGTTGCGGTAGTACGCCTTCTGCCCCTCGTCGAGGGACTTCCAGAACTCGTTGAACTCGGCCACCTTGACCTCCCGGCCCGGGCAGCTGAAGGCCGCCATGAGCTCGCGGGGGCCGTTGCGGCGCTCGGTCTTCTCGGCGGTGGGCTGCGTCATGACAAGCTCCTTAGCTAGGGGTCGGGCTGAGTTGCCCGGGAAAGGGAACCGACCGCAGCCGATTCCCCACCCGTACACGTCAGTCCGGAGGGTAGGACAGGTCGTACTGGACCACCGGCGCCCGCTCGAACTCCTCGAGGAACGCCTTCGGATTGTAGATCTTGTAGGAGTCACTGAACTTCAGGACGTAGTCCCCCAGATACGCCCGAGTCTGTCGAGTGTTCATCGGTCGATGTGTCCCGATGACGATGAACGGCGTACGACCTCCGTCATCGATCTTGCCGTCACACCACTCGGCGACTTCGGCCATGTTCTTGCGTGTGACCAGCACGACCTCGACTGGGCGCGGCTTTCGCACCCACGATTCGATGTTGAGCACGTTCAGGCCCTTTCCCGGAACACGATGCCGGCGTTGAGGAGAGAGTTGATGATGGCGTCGGTCGACCTCGAGGGGGATTCCACGAGATCGGTGTCCATCAACGAGTTCTTGATCGCCTCGCGGACCTTGAACATCGTGCCCTCGTCGTGGCGCAGATCCTCGGGCAGCGGCGGAAGGGGCTCGTTCGGATCGTACTCGTTGGCCGAGATCGAGAAGTCGTAGCCGGCCAGCAGAAGGTCGTGACCCGTGACACCCAGCAGGTTGAATGCCGTCGCTCGATTGTCCGGCCTCACCGACACCGTCATCATCAGGCTCTGGAGCTTCGGCGCCGGTGGGTTGGAGATAGCCATGTCCAAAACCAAGCCGGGCTTGGGGGACCAAACGCTCTTCCCCTTGTGCTCGTCGCAGACGTGGATCATGACTCGCTCTGTGGCCATCGAAATGCTGATGTTCTCGATCACCGCAACGTCGTAGTCGCAGAACGGGCACGCGATGCGCTTCACGAATCCCTCCATTCACCCTCGATGATTTCGTACTCGACCTGCTGCTCTTCGGCCGCCGTGAGAGCCGGCCGCTCATTCGGACGCAGCTCCTCGAGATCCGCGTACTTGTGTTCGAAGCGGTCTTCCTGGACGGTCACGTAGATCGTCTTCAGGTAGGCCTTGATGCCCGTCTTGCCGTTGACGACCCACTTGTACGGACGAACGATGACGTCGACGGTCTGGATATCGACCATGTCGACGAGCTCGCACAGCTCCTCCGTCAAGGGAGTACGCGTCCGAGACGTGATGAGCAGGATCCTCGGGGGTCGCGGGCCCTTGAAGCTGACCTTCACTTCGAGATATGCGTCGCCGGGCTCGTTCGAATCCGGATCCCGCTGCCTGAGGCGCTTGACGTTCCAGCCCTCGCGCAGCAGGTCCTGCGCAATCGGCTCGTCGAGGATGATGCAAAAGTTCCGGTCACCCGGCCGGTTGTACTGCTTCTCAGCGCCGGCGAAGTTCAGGAACACGAGGCGGGCGTTCTCGATCTCGAGTAGCCCAGTATCGCGGTCGATCACTGGTTGTCCACGACCTTCGGGGGTTCGACGGGGAAAACGCTGGGCTCGGGGGTGAGGCTCATCTCTCGAGCCTCGACATCGCTGGGGTGCATGTCCCAGTCCCCACCCGGGGCCTTGCGGGTGTCCACGCACTTGGCGTTCATCGTGCCGTCCGGCTGTTCGACGAAGAGCTCGTCCAAAGGACGATCCTTCTGCTCGGCCTCGGTGGTGTCCGCCGCCAGCTTGGCCAGCCGCTCGTAGAGGTTGTCCTGCTTGTGCGACGACTCGTGCTGCATGCCTCCCTCGAGGTAGCCCCGCATCTTCGGACTGACCTGCATGGCCGGGAGACTGTAGCCGGCGGGCTTCGTCACCGTGTGGTAGCCGGTGTCCTCGAAGTCCTTCCCGACCAGCTCCTCCTTGATCGTGACGTTGTCCATCTTGGCGTACACGTCGAGATACAGCTCGTGCTTGTCGCCGTTGTACGTCGCCTCGTAGTACCGGCCGTCGTCCACGGTGGTGGACAGCAGAGCCTTCCAGTTCTTCAGCGTCTTGCTGAACCAGACGACGTAGACGTCCGTGCCGGCCTCGATCTCCGGCTTGACGCCAGAAAGGGCGTAGTGGCTGTTGTAATACGCCGCGACGAAGGCCTTGGCGGTCTCCATCCGGTCCAGGATGTCCTTCGGAGGATGCTGATCCATCTCACTGCTCCTTCGGGGGTCGAAAATTCTTCCGGAGGGTTTCCGGAAGTTGCTCTTGCATGGGGTTGGCGGGAAGCTTCGCACCGAACTCCGTGAAGCCGATGCTGAGATGCTCGAGATCAGGCTGGAGAGCCTTGCGGATCTCCGGACGGACACCAGGCCAAATGATCAGCTCTGCGCTTCCGTCCGGAGACACCACGGCCGTCCCAATCTCTTCGCCACCCTCCCACTTGAGCGGGACAACCTTCTTGTTCATGTCACTCCCGAGGCTTGATCTTCCTCGTGTCAGGGTTGCAGGGTTCCTGCAGTTGCTTCTGGTGATGACAGGTACAAGCGCCACACGACCAGCAGCCCCACGGAATATCCGAGAAACTCCTCATGTTGTGGCTTCCGTGCACTCGAACCTCGTCCATCAGACCGGCTCGTACTTCCGCTCGAACTCGAACGCCGTCATCACGTCGAACTCGCCCGTCGAGTGGTTCTTGATGATGTAGTCGCCCTGGGTGGCTCGCTTGACGCCGGACAACGTGGGGAAGTTGATCCCGACGAAGCGCCTCTTGTGATCTTCCGGATCGATCTCCTCGATCTGGACTCCCGAGCAGAAGGTGACTGCTCGCTCCACCGACTCAGGGGTGACCTTAATCGCGGTCACGTGGATCGGGATGAGCTGGTACTCGTGGGGCATGTGCGTCCTCTCCATGAGCAGAATCATTGAACAAACTCCTCGAAGCTGCCGAACTTCTCGATGGTTGCGCGAGCCTCGTTCGCCAACACCTCGAAATACTCCATGTCGATCGCATCGAAGCCGAGCGATTCGGCCATCTCCGTCTCGACCCAGAGATATCCCTTGGTTCCGGCAACCGCGTATCGCTTGTCGTCCTGAACGCGGTACAGATTCCCACCGGAATAACCCGGCAAGACTGGAATGAAACGTCCAGTTCGTCCAACGAACCGCATGGTCGACTGCCCATCAACCATTGCCATCGGCGTGACCCCGTCGAAGTCGAGGTACATAGCGCCCTTCGTGACCTGCTTGGTCTCGTGCAGATCCTCGAGGGACGGCTGCTCTTCCGTGAACAGCGTCTTGTACACGTACGGGTGCTGGAACTGCGCTCCGACCGCAGTCCATTTCGTCTTCCAAGCGTCTCGGTTGCTACCCTCGAGACTCGCTGGAACGGTCTGGCGAGCGATATACACCGCTTCGTTCACCAGGCAGAACTTGTCGTAGAAATCGGTCTGGGGGTCGTATTCGAACTCGTATCCCCACTTCGCTCCGAATTCCTTGACAAACTCGATGATCTCCGGTGTTGCGTTGGGGATCTTGATCGAGTCGGTCTTGATGTGGGCAACTGTGAACCCACGTTCCTGCACGGCGTGCTTGAGATCGATCATGAACAACGCACCGCGCTTAGCGACGATGTTGTCTTTGTTCCGAGGGTCTCGGAATGCGTTGTCGAACTTCGCCGACGTCAAGCCGTAGACGATGTTAATCACAATTTTCAGCGCGTCTGACAGGGGCTTGGTGTTGCTGGTGTCCTGCAGGAACGGTGCCAGGCGACCGTTGAGCAGCTTCCGGGCATCGTCGAACTGCTGCCTCTTGATGGCCAGTCGAGCCTCAACCAGAGCCCAGAAGTTCGGCGTGTACTCACCGAACGCATTGAGCTCCCGGATGGACGTGGGATGCATCGATGCGACATCCAGCAATGCCACGTTGTCATACATACCCGGCTCTGCGTAGACGTAGCCGCCCTCGCCAACCTCCTCTCCGCGATATGTGCTCTTGCCCCGGTCGAAGACGTATCCTGGGAAGTCCTTCGAGAGATCCGTGTACACGAAACTCTGCTGCGGATTCCTGTCCGAACCGAAGATGATCCGGGCGGTGTGCTTGGCCGTCGTATCGTTGACCGTCAGGCCGCTCAGCTCAGCAAGGATTTGGCGAGCAACAAAATCTCCCCGGCGGGCGTTGAAGGTGGCTTCCGTAGCAAGGACGTCGTTCACACAATACTCGACGACCTTGATCCACAGATGTTCCGGAACCGGCTCATCCCATGGAATTTCGTTTTGGTCCAACTCCAGATGATGAAGACCGAGCTCGATTTCGAACTTCTTCAGGCTCTGCTTCTTCGAACTGAAGTCGTAGATGTCCGCGTACGAGACACTGTAGGCCTCGCCGAACATCGAACCCACCGACTTATCGTCGATGATCTTCTTCGAGAGCTTGTAGATTCCCTCGTTGTCATACCCCATGAACCGAGCCCACAGGATATGGTTGTCGTATCGCCGGTTGTTGAACCCGACCAACTTCATCTTGAACAAGCCCTCGATATCCGCAGGCTTGGGGTTGATCATCCGAACAACGTTCGCATCCCCTTCGTACTTCCAGCACACCACCAGAAGATTGGGGTACACCTCGATATCGAAGAAGGTCACACGGTCGTCGACCTTCGAACCCTCGCCGGGATGCGTGTACGGCGGATCGAATGGGACTTCGTTGATCGGATCGTCCGACTTCCAGCGCATCTGCTGCACGATCTTCAGACACTGCAGGGGCTGATTCGAACTGTTGTTGGCGAATGCGATGACGGCCGACCGCATATCCTCGACGTTGTACTCCATGCCGGAGAGATATGCGTCCTCGAGGATCTTCTTGATGAAGTCAATCGAGGGCTTCGTGCCCGGATGAATCTCCTTGCGAAGATTCCGAACAATCAGTTGTCGAAGGCCCTTCTCGCTCTGAATGGTGGTGGCTTGAAGCACCTTCTTCTCCTTCAGCGGGAGTCCGCTGTCGATAGTCGCGATGGGCACGCTGTTGCACCGAGACAACCGCCGGCGCAGGGAGCTGTTCCCCGTGAACACCTTGATCTCAATACCGTCAGCGTAGACTCGAGCGAGCTCGGAGGGGTCACCAGCATACCGGTAATGGAGATGGACTGCAGCGCCTGATTTAGAAAGCTCGGCGTACGTGGCCGGCCAAGCTGAGGCAGCTTCGAGGTTCTTCTCCAAAGACTTCGCACCTGACTCGTCCTCCAAGTCGAAGTCGATGACGATATGATGCTCTGGCAGCTTTACGTAATGTAGGTTCGAGGTGTCAATCTCAGCCAGAGTTGTCGTGACATCTGCCCAACGGCGTTGCGGGGTACCATCCTCCTTCGCAAGCTGGGCAGGGTGATCCGAACATTCGAGGTCGAACAGCGATGCAGTCTCATCCAGCACCAGACTGAACGCGGCCGTCGAGTCCTTGACTGGCGATTTAAACGGATGTGCAGTAAAACCACGGTAGTAGGACCGGACGAGGTTCCCATCCACCGTAGCTCGGTCCAAGAACTCCTCGAAGTAATTCCGGAGCTCCTCACGAACCTTGTACTGAGGGAGAGGTCGCTCAATACCTGTCTCACTACAAAACTCCTTGTACAGGGTGTAGGCCTGCTTCAGAGTAGTGCCGTCTTGCTTCTTGAATACGTCGTAGTTCCACTCGATGAAGTTGAAGAAGATGTCCGTCTGGAACATCATCTCGAGTGGTTGGTAGTTGTTGTAGTAGTTCTTCCCGAGGTTTCGGTAGACCTCGAGACAGTGATGCGCAATGGCACCAAGCTCGAAGTCGATTCGCTGCATGAGCGTGTGGTAGTGGTTCGGCTGCAGCTTGATGCCGGTCGGATTCACGTCGATGAGACGACGGATGATACCGGACTTGGCGTCTGAGATCTTGACTGGCTGGTTGGTACCCATCCACAACATCGCGTTCGAACGCGCTGTGTAGCTGGGGTGGTACTTTTTATTGAACGTCATGTCCTCGTGAGACACGATGGAATTCAGTTTAGTGTTGTCCGCAATCTGGGACAAATCGCCATCGTGCTGGATCGCTACCAGCGGGTTACCGGCGAATACCTCCGTCGCGAACGTCCCGTTGTTCGAGCCGAGCGCCTTGGCCTCGAATGAGGTCGTATACCCGTCGAACAGCTTCTGAATGATGTTCAGAATCGTGCTTTTTCCGGTCCCGGCAGGACCGTAGAGGACAAGAAATTTCTGGATCTTCTTGGAATCTCCGGAAACGACCGCACCAATAGCCCACTCGATCTTCTCCCGTTCTTCAGGAGCATATAAGGTCCCCACGAGTTCATCCCAGGCAGAAATATCGCCCGGAGCCAGCGCATACGCGAGTCTGCGACTCACATAGTCTTTTTTTTTCACGGGGGTATTCGCGAACGTCAGGTTGTTGTCCAGCTGGTGCGCGTTGTCGCTGACCTGACTGAGAAATTTCCGAAAGCTCGTCCATCCGTTACTTCCGAACGAACGCATGTACTGCACGTTGTCGATGTTGTACTTCTCGGCGTACTTACGAAGCTCGAGGTCCACGAGACGTTGAACGTCATATTCGTCAGTGGACCACAAGCCGGCTTCTTCGTCATGCACCGCATAAAACGCGCGTCCGCGAATCATGAGGTCTTCCGAACGCCCGACGATGAAATCGGGGTAAGCCACGAGCTGGCCCTTTCTGGGACCCCGCTCAACTTCTCTCGTGTTGATCTGAAAGAAGTCCACGTCGCCCCTTTCTAGGCCCCTTGCTGCACAATGTATTCACACATCTGGTACCAGATCTCAACTTTCGTTTGGTCTTCGGCGGCCCTTCGAAGTGGAAAGAGCCCACCTTTTCCATTCCGGCGATATACTCGCCAGATCAAACGGTCCAGAATGGTGTCAACTCGGCGGACGGGCAATGTCATGTTGTCGCTGTACTGATCGAGCTCGAGGTTCTCGAGCATCTCCCAGAACCATTCCCTGGCTGGGATATCCGTTTCGAACCACAGGCGTCTCGAGAGCGCAATCAGCATCTCCAGGATCGAACATCCCAGATGGAGCCAATCGTCATCTACCGAGACGCCTGTGCTCTGCATGAACTCATGGCGCAGTTCTCGGCCGTCTTCGGCACGGTTGTCGTCATTCGGCACGAACCAGATGAACTCTTTGTTGTAGAGCTTTCTGAGCAACTCCCAATATGTCCTAGAGGGGTCTGCGATGTCGACCGAAGCGACCTGCGCGTAGAGCCATGGAAAATACAGCTCATCCGGCGGTGCGCTCATGGCGAATTACTCCTCGCGAACGAAACCCAGGACGAGCTCGGCGTACCTGCGTTGGTCGCGGATGATCTCCATATCCAGCCCAAAACGGTGGTTCCGGACGTACAGCACGTTGTCGTCGTCCGATCGATGGCCGAACCTCGGGATGTTGTCGTTCCCGACCATCTCGTCGATGTCGTCGATCTTGTCGTCCCGCTCGTCAGCAAGGACGCCGTCACCCTCGTAGTACGTCAGGGTGACCTGATTGAAGTTCTCGTCGTTCTCGTCGTACTCATGCTTGGCGATGATGTACGGAGCTTCCTCGGTGCGATTCCGCTCCTCTTCCGCGTAGTCGAAGTCCACGTCGACATGCGGCTTGGCGTCGTCGAAGATGTTGTTCTTGCGCTCGTGGGGAACCTGTCCAGCAGATACCCCGGGGGTCCATTGCCGCGTACGTTCGTAGACGGCCGGCGCCTGTCGCGGCATGGTGCTGACGATCTCCGGTTTCGGATCCACGCCCCGATACTCCTGTGCCGCCTTCTGTGCTTTCTGGTCGGCGTAGTACATCGCCGCTTCCTCAGGAGTAGCGAACTCCTGGCCACGGACGACCTTGTACACCTTGTGAGCCGCCGCGACCTCCTCCGCCAGACGCTCGTCGAACTTCTGCCCGAGTCGGTTCTGTGCGTACAAATATCCCGACACGAAGCCGGCTGCCGCGGCGATGGTGGCGACACCCACCACAATGCCTCGAGATGTGGCCATGTTCGTCATTTCCTCCACGGTGGTCACGATGACTCAGATCAGGTCGTAGATGGGACCGTCGACGTTGAAGTCCAACCACACCGACTTCTCGTCGCCGCAGACGAACCGGAACCCCTCGTACACGTTGTCGGGGCGGAAAATGCCGAAGTCGACGTAGTTGTCACTGTTGCCGCCATCCAGGACCCAGCCGACGATCTGGCCTTCCTTCGTGCGCTCCAGACCGAGGGCGTCGTACACCTCGTTCAAGAACAGGTGACCGCGCATCCTGAGCAGGTCATTCATGTAGTTCTGGATGTTCTTCAGGAAGTTCTGGTTGTACCCTCGATCCCTCGACCAGTTCGAGGAGTGCTCGTCGAAGAATCGGCCATAGATCGACGTGCCGTGCTTGGCGATCTGCTTGGCCTCCTCGACGACCGGCCCTTCGTCGGTCTCGCGGACGATCTCCTTGGACGTCATCTCGTACCGGTACTCGAGCTCCTTCTCGGGACCGACGTCGTCGATCACCCGCTGGCGGTAGGCCCGGAACGCCTTGTCCAGACCCGCGTAGGCGGCCGTCACCGCGGCGTATCGGCGATTCAGCGTCACGTGCGCACCCGTGAGAGCCGCGATGGACGCCGCGCCCACGAGGAAAGCCGGCCCGTACAGCTTGGCGAACTTGAGCGCGGTCTGCGTGTAGATGATGACCTGGTCGCGCCGCTTCTCCTGCTCGCTGTACTGCTCCGGCTGCACCTGCCGGAACCATTCGGTCTTCTCGATGTTGTCCTCGTGCTCGCTCAGGATCCGGTCGATCTGCAGCGTTGCCCGCGAGGCCAGCACGACGGTTGCGGCGACACCCACTGCGCCGGCCACGAACATGACCGTTGGGGAGTGCTTCCGAACGTGGAGGAGCTGTCGCCCCACCTTGCTGGTGACGAAATTGGAAATGGCCTTCAGTTTCACGATTTGCTCTCCTTGATGATTCCTTGCGCTTTCAAACGCATGTAGATGGCGACCACTTGGTCTTCGCCCATCTCGTCGACTTTTGCAGCCCAGAGCTTCGAACGATATGCCGCTTTGACTGCCTCGCGAGCGACGGACATCTCAGTTCAGAGGCTCTGGGTGCGGGAGGTCCAGCACGTATCCGTCCCGAACACGACGGATACCCGAGTTTGTTTCGTCGAGGAGCGTCCAGCCGAACTTGTCGTCCGTATAATTCCCACTCAACCCGACCATGTCGTACACGTCGTTGATGGACACCGTTCCGTACCGCTGAATCGTGTCCACCATCCGATTCAGCACCATGCTGGCCTCAGGACGCGTGCGGAGAACCAGCTCCTCGAACTCATGCTGGACTCGCGGTGCTCTCGGCGCCGACCGGGAGGGTTCCTCGGGTCGGCTGTAGCGAGAGGGGCCGCCCGTCTGCGACATTCGGTTGTAGTTGGTCCAGGAAGGCGATGATCCCGATCGTCCTCGGAATCGGTTGCTGGATCCTCGAGCATCGCCGAACAACGCCCGCTCGACACCTTGACTCATCATGTCGGCGATCATATCCTTCGTGGCTGGAATCACCACCTCGACGAAGACGTACTGCAACACGCCCTTCGCGGTCGCGCCATTGAAGAACGTCTCCATGAATCGCCGCCCGACGGGCTTCTTGCGCTGCACGACGGGATTGACCGAAATCTTTTCGATCTTTTTCTCCGTCGACGGGGTCTCTTTCGGCACGGTCGACTCTCGAGCCTTGTTGCTATTGGGCGGAAGATTGATGGGTTCCACGAAACCTCGATCCGAGAAAAACTAAAAGACCTTGTGGGGTCTCCTAGTTTGGTATCCAGTTACTTGGCGAAACGCGGGGTGATGTTCTCGGTCCACCATTCGGCAGCCTCGTCAATCATCTTGCTGGTGTGTTCCTTGGTGTGATGGGCGACCAACGAGCCCAACGCGGCACCACCGACGTAGATGCTGACGATGTCAGTCACCTTCTCGGGGTCTGTGTTGTTCTTGATGATGCCCACCACGATCTTGGAAACACCAGCGCCGACGACGAAGTTGACTGCGGTCTTGGCGAGGTCCAGCTTGGTCACAGCGTGTTCCTTTCGTAAGAGGGGTCTCATTATAGGCCTGGTGTTTCTTGCGAGGATGGGGCGCCTGTACTCCTACCACGACGGGGGTGCGTGGACTCACGTCGGCGGTCGTTTAAAGTCAGCGTCCGGATAAGAGGCCTCGACCCCTCAGAAGGACCTCTCGCTGACTCCCCAAGGCTCACGGTGCTACCTTGTGCGTGAAGATATAGATGACGGCCAGCACGGTCAGGACAGCAAGTCCCAGATAGATGAACCGGTACATGGGTACACCTACCTCGTCACGTGCTTGATGAACAGAACGACCCACCAGATGCCACCGGTGAGAACGCCCAGGATCAGATGACCGAGGACCTTCATGACGAATTCACCTCCTCACTTCGACTCGTGGTGTAGCGGCGCATAGCGGCCGTGAGGGTCACCTTGGACCACTTCTTGGGGTTGGTGCCGTAGGTCTTGTCGAACTCCTCCTCGGACATGTCGACGCGCTCCTGGAGGCTGCGCAGCTCCGGATCCTTGATCGCCGCGTCCTCCATGGCGACGGGCAGCTGCGTGACCGTCATGCCTCGCGCCTTCTGGATCTCGTTGACCCGCTGCATGAGCTCCTTCGGCATGAGGCCGTTGAAGAACTCGGCGGCGGCTCCGGGCTTCCCGATCAGCTCCATCAGCAGCGCGCCGTACGCCGGAGAGTTGTAGAAGTCGTCGCGGAACGCCTCTGACTTGTCAAACCGTTTCCCGTCGTCGCTCTTCTTGCCGAGGGCCCGCAGGACGATGTCCTTCATGACACCCAGCATGGAGCGCACGTCTTCCGCCGCGACCATCTTTTCGAGCTTCGCCTTCAGCCCGCCCTCGGTCTCGACCTCGAGCTCCATGTCGATGAGCTCCTGGATGGAGAAGTTGAAGTAGAAGTCCTCCTTGCGCGATTCGTCGTTGAGGTCGGTGTAGGCGATGGTCTTCTTCAGCACGATTTACTTACCTCCATGGGTGGCTACGAACCAGGCAGCGTAGCCAATGATGAACAACACGATCACGAAACGCAAGAACTGCCGCACAGCATCCCCGTAACAAAAAGGAAAGGACCCCAGAATATGGGGTCCAGTCCGGACGACTACGTGCTTGGTGTTACCGGAGCTCGTCGGTGGTCTCGTCCGCCTTCCGCGCCTTGACCTTGTCGACGACCTTCTTCCCGAGGACGGCGGCGCCGGCGACCGTGAGGCCGACAGCGGCACCGATCAGGAAGTTCTTGTCGAGCTTGATCTTGGTGGCGGTGGTGGAGACGACGTCCGTGGCGATGTCCATGATAGGTCCAATCATTAGTAGGGGTCTCACTATAGCCCGTGTAGATCTTGCGAGGGCGACTAGTAGTCGCGGCCCTCCACCAGTTCCAGCTTCTTCTCGAGGCAGTCCTTATCCAGCCACATCTCCTCGCCGAGCGGAAGCCAGCCGTCTTTGGAAAGGTAGGTGTACATGGTCTGGATTTGCTCAGTGTCGGATATTGAGGCGTATCCCAGTTTCGGGACCGACACCTCTCGAGACGCCAGACAGCTGGCGCACTTCTGAATGATCTTCAACAAGCCGAGCTCTCCTTAGCTCACGCGGCAATATCCCCGAATGGGATCCACCACAAAGGTCATGACAAGTACGGGTTTCTTGTCCTCGGTGAGTGCCGCGGAGAACTGGAGCTCGAGGAGCTTGTCCGCGTTCCAGCCCACGTCGTCCGACATGCTCGTCCGAGGGAGACCGATCCGGTAGTAGAAATCGGTCAGCGAGGCGTAGTAGTTGTTGTTCACCTCGTAGTTGATCGCGTTCTGAGCCGCCTTCAACTCTTCCATGCTACTGAGGAAGTAACGACCCGTATAGGCGTCCATGCACATCACGGAGCCTTCGCCGATGATGACCTGACTCGAAGGCGGGTTGTCGGTCACGCGCTCCTGCGCGATCTCGTCACGATAACCCTGCTCCTTCCGCTCTCCGATCTTCTCGACGACCTTCTCCTTGTACTCGGCGAACGCGCGCTCGGAAATGGAGTACATGGCCGCCATGGCAGCCGCTCGACGATCACCGACACGATTCGCCGCGATGATGCACGCGATGCTGCAGACACCCACGCCGGCGGCAGGAATATACAGCTTCCAGACCTCGCGGAACTTGTCCTTGGTCCCCAGACGGAACGCCAATCCGGGCTTGAACACGTGTTCCTTCTCGGCGATCAGTTCGGCAGCCTTGAATGTCGCCTTCCCCGTCAAGTATGCCGTCGCCAGAACGCCAGCGGCCCCGAGACCGGTAAGAATCACCGGCGAGTGATCCGAGGCATACTTGATGACCTTGTGCACCAGTCCATTAACGTTCATTCAGCATGTCCTCGAGTTCCTGAAAGAATTGCTCGTCCTGAGCCATCTGATTGACTCGACGACGAAAGCGAGTGTCGCGCTGCAGCATTTCCTTCCGAGCCAGCTTCGCCCGGCGCTTACGGATGAAATGCCGAACCTCGACTCGGATGATGTGGAACACGATCACGATGGTGCCGATGCTCGCGATGGCCAGCGCCACGACGAACATCCACACCAGTGTCGCCAGCCCCACGAACGTGACTTCAGCCATTGGTCTTCACCCCCATTTTCATCTCCCATCGGATCTCGGCGTCGCGAACGAGCCTCTCCATGCGCCGTCGGTTCTCCCGCTGGTCCTCCCGCATCTCTCGGAAGTTCGTGAACGTGATGGACAGCTCCTCGCAGACGAGGAAATATACGGACGGAAGGACCCAGAAGACGAAGGTGGAGATGGCGGCGATCCGAAGGGCCTGCAGAACGTAGGAGACGATGGCGACGTACAACATGGCGGATCCTTTCACGAGGCAGTGAAAACCTAAAACCCTTGTGGGGTCTCAGGTTTGATGATCTCGTAGTTGGGGTGTCAGTTCTCGTCTTCGGCGATGGCTCGCAGAGCGACGCCTTCCGCGACCTTCACGGCCACCACGATCACAACAGTGACGAGGGCGGTCTTGATGATCATGGGGGCGGCGATCTTAGCAACGGCCTTGAAGTTCATGACGGATCCAATCCAGTAGAGGGGTCTCATTATAGGCCCCGTAAATCTTGCGAGTCTACCGAATCAGACCTCGTGCGGACAGGTTGACGGCGATCTTGCAGAGGGTGTCAACGACCTTGTAGCCGGCGGCGATGACGGCGACCGTGGCGACGGTCTCAACCACCATGTCGCGAACGTGCTCAATGTCGTCGAACAGCTGGTCGACACTGACCAGAGGCTTCTCGTCTCCATCGATCACGTCGACGCTCTTAGCCGGCGTCTTGACGATCTTCACCAGCAAAGAACGGTTCTTCAGGAACATCAGGACCTCCGAAAAATGATAGCCTTTGTTGGCTTATGAGAATGTCCAGGTCTTGAACTCTGGGTGAATGCCATTACACTCTCATTATAGGCCTTGTAATTTTCGCGAGTTCCAAAAATATAAGGGACGCAGCGTGTGCGCCCCTTATACTTTCGATGTCTGTGGGGGGTCTTGTTATCGGAGTTTGGAGATCATTCCGAATGCCTTCGACGTGATGACGCCGAGCTTCTCGTAGTGCAGGACCAGAAGGATCCCGAGGAGGTTTGCGCCGAGCGTCGCCCAGGTCTCCTTGCTGATGTTGTCTCCCGCACGAAGTTCGTGCCGAAGCTTTTCCAGCTTGACGATCTGAGACGATGTTTTGTCGTATTCCTCATCGAAACCTTCGAATCCTGCGATCTCCGAGTAGAGCTCGCCGATCACCTTATCGAGGGCAGTCGTATCGATTTCCTTTTTCTTGAACATGGTTCTCCTTCCAGGGGTCTCACTATAAGGCTTGTAAAGCCCGCGAGACCTGGAAGTTACTCCGTGGTTGACCCCTTGATCTTGAACACGATCTCGTCACGCTTGTCCAGCGTTTCCGGGTCGCCGTCGAACTCGAGCGAGTAGGTCTTCTTGCCCGTCGGACTCTCCGTGACCACGATGGCACCGTCGTACTTCGCATCGCTCTTGTTGTACCGCGTCGCAAGGAACTGGACGATCAGGCCCAGAAACGTATCCACCGCCGTAACGGTTGCGACGACCTCGTTGGGGTTCGGCAGCCCCCACGTGCCTGCCAGAGCGAAGTACAGCGTACCGAGACCTGGCAGCAGGATGAGCGCGACGAATTTGAGAGCGTCGTACAGCTTGTTACTGAGCGCTTGGGCGCTCGATGAATCGTTCATGTAGCACTCCACGATGATTGGTTTCGACGTAACGATTGGGGTCTCGGAACGGCAGATGCGAGATGTCTTCCATGATGCGTTGAGCAACACCGTTACCGCCAGCAGCCGCGTACGGCTCGTACAGGTATTTGCGAAACTCTTCGTATTCGTCGGTGCTGATATAGCCCCTCTGAATATAACGCATTCCCACGTCGAGAATCTTGCTGTACGCGATTCCCAGCACGAGTTGCATCAACGCACCCTTGGCGTTCCGCCTCCGGTCCATGTAGGCCCAAAAACCGGAGGATGCAGCAACTGAAGTCAGCGCGGTTAGCACGACTTGGAACCAAGTACTCATAATCGTCTCCCCGCGCTGTTCAGTTTGTTTTCTTCCACACACCTGCCGTCCGTACCCAGGGTTCTGCGAGTTTCCAAACGCCACCGACTCTTACGTAGGGAACGGCGTCTTTCCAGACGGCGCCAACTTTGATGCGCGCTCCCGCATACGTTTTTCCAACGGCGACGGCTGACCAAGCACTCCATCCTACTACGTTTTGAGCCCGAACCCAAACGTAATATGTTGTAGCCGGCAAAAGACCTGCCAAAGTCTGTGGCGAAGGCCCCGTGACCGTGTTACTCGGGGGAAGAGCGTTGGTTGTCTTGTATCCGACTTGGAATGCCGTGATCGGACTTCCGCCGTTAAAGTTCGCGACGTAGCCCGACGCCTGCAACGAAGTCTGAGACAGCGTTGTTATCACTGCTGCGGTCGGTGCATCTGGTACACGAAGGGTTGTTGCCTGAGAGCGTACGCTCCAGGCGCCCCATCCTTGTGAGTTGTGTCCACGTCCCCAGAAATAATAGGTCGTTCCTGGGGTCAATCCACTGACGGTGGTGTTGAACGTGTTGTGCAACTCAACTTGAGGATAGTTGGGATCCGTGCCGTATCCCAAGGTCCAATCGTCAACGAAAGCACCGCCATCGCCATTTCCGCTGAAAACAGCGTGCATGGACGTCGATGTGATTGACGACAGAACGACGGGGCTTGGCGCTGGCGGAACCGTAGCACGATTCAGGTAAACCGTGAAGTCGGTAGGACCACCGAAGCCACTGGTTCCTGTATTTCCGAGATGGAACGTCACAAACCCTGAGGTTGAGACGTACGCAGTGCTTACCCGCTGCCATGCGGAATTTTGATGGTAGTAGAACGATCCGGAATTACTACCGTTTGGAGTTGACCAACTCCAAGGAATATGGTCACTCCAGGTCGTGCTGTTGTTCGAGTTGATCCAGAACTCAACGTTACCGCCGAGATCTCGAATCAACATGGTACCTGAACTACCGGTGCCGCGAGTGTAGTCTGTCACGGCACCTCCTAGCCAATGATCTTGAAGTAGATGTCCCCATCCGAGCCACCTGTCGGATCCGCCGTACCCGAAGTGATACCGGCAGCAGTACGATATGCCGCCTTACCAACCGGGATGAGCGCCTTGACCTGCGCGATGAAATCTCGAGTACGGTTGAGTTCACGAGCCCCCCATCGAACACGGCCTTCCTCGCCCGTATCAGGAACGAGAGGAAATCCAGCATTGGTGGCATCATCACCGATAGCCATACAACCCTCCCTTCTACGGCTGATCCGCCCACGTCTGAGGATCCAAGTTAAGATCTTCCCACACCTGGTTAAAGTCCCATGCGCTCCAAGACCCAGGTGTGATGAACTTGTTGATGGCGAGAGTTGGGTAACGCTTCTCGCCTTCGCGATCCGAAACGAAGATTTGTTCCGTGACTTGCATTTGGTTCGTTGCTCCGGTTGAACTTCGGAGCTCTACGAGATCGCCCAGATAATAATCGGTGCCGTACCGATATGTCGTGTACTGACCAATCTCACCATCAAAGGCCGAGAACTGACGATTCTGCGCCAGGGCTTCCTTGCCTCGTTGGATCATTCGAGCGGAAGCCGTCGCGGGAACGGTGTCAGTAATATCGTCAGCCTTGACGAGAAGAACGTTGCGTTCGAAGCCGGCCACTGATGGATCCACGTCAAGTGGATACACAACTTCATGACCGACAGGCGATACGACATACGCAACGTTCTTATACAACTCCAGCGTCGTCAGCGATTTGGTGTTGTACAGGTTATCCAGAGTCGGACTGAACACCACAGCCGGCAACGTATGTTGCTGTGTCGTTCGGTCACTTCCGGAATATACATCCCAATACAGCTGCGACGAAACAGGTTCGCGCACGAGCCGGAACCCGAAACCGTACGCATCAGCCAGCTGTTTGATGGCGGAATATACGGTCTGCGGATCCATCTCGTAGATGATGGAGTCTGACGGCTCAGCGATCGTGTCTACCGGGAATATAGAAGCTTCCGTCACGCCAGCAATAATGTCGCCGGCATTCAAGATTCCCGTGACACAAATATCGTGATAGATCTGCCGAGCAATCGCCATCGGAAGACCTGTCAGAATCCATTTCGGATTCGTCGTCAGATCCGTCAACGCGCCCATGGCCACGCGTTGCTCAAGAATCTTCTCGAGAGAAGGGCCGGTGACCTTGAGGAGCTGAAGGCCTTCGGCGTCGGTGGTATCCTCGACTGTCTTGATCGTCATGACACGATATGACTCGTTCATAGCCAGTTTCGTGCCTGCAACGAATCGATTACGATTCTCGTTCGTCGAGTTGACCAACAATTCAAAATCGCCATATGCGGACATACGCTCTGTCCAGATAAGCGAATTGAATCGATCGATAACGGCGCTTCGACGATTGAGAGAGTCGAGGATATACACCTCCATTACAGACCTCCGTACCGAGTGTTGTACTCGATGGTGTAGGGAACAGCCGCGCCATCCGCATAGACACGAATATGGTTATCGCCCTGTTCGAGTTCCATCCAATTGGCTTGCGGCGAAACGTAATCCAACGCAGACGTCGTGCTTCCCGTCCTCGTGAGGGTTGCGTATTTGTTCCCTGGCACCGTCGAGATCTTCACGACATCACCGGTTACCAGAGGAGCCTGAACGTCCATGGAACGTAGGGTTCCATCTGGAGGTCGGTGATAGATCGTGAACTCGGAGAGCGTTCGATTCACGTTCAGGGTGAACAACACGCCAGTCTCGACAGTGCCGTCGTATGTCACCGGCGTCTCTGTGGTACTGGCCGTGGTGTTTCCCGAAAGCGTGACCACGTCAAGATCCACAAAGTCGGGCTCGAAACACAGAATGGAAATATCCATGCCGGGTTCCTTGGCGAAGATTGTGGGTTCACATTCTTCGACTCGACCGACAATATCGACCTCCGGGCCCTCGGTGTCGTAAAATCGAAGGCTCACCGGCGTCTTGGTCATGAAGAATTTGTACATCCGATGCCGAAGAGTTCGGACCGTGGTAGTCCCATAGTCGGGCCTGAACCGAAGCTTGAACGTGATGTTTCGCTTCTCTCGCCGGCTGGAGTGATACTGCTCTCCATCCTGTTGAGCAAAGCTTGACGACACGATCGTTGCTTTAACCGGCCCAAGCCCTTCTACGTCTTCGAGGACGATGCCGTCGGAAATATCCTGAAGCTCCAGTGTTAGGAGGGCTCCGGCAACATTGCGAACTTCTACCTTCCACAGCATTACGTCGTCACCTCTCCCTTCACCTTCGACAGCTGGTTCTTCGTCTGGCGGTAGATCTCAGCTGCCGACAGAGCCTTCGGCGAGCTGTTGTACTGGTTGTAAATCGTCGTCTCCGAATGACCGGTCTCGGAGTTCTCTGCCGCGGCGTCCTGGTTCTGCTGATATCCAGAGGCTGCCGAGCGTGCTTGAGAATATGTGGCATCCACCGAGATCGGTTTCGTAGCCAACAGATCCCCAATCTGCGAAGCATTCTGCCGAATATCCGTCAGATCCAACACAGGCTGGATTCTCGGACGGTAATCGATAGAGCCATCGATAACCTTCTGGATGCCCGCAAGCGTCTTGGTGAGAGAATCGATAGCTGCATCGCCCATGGCGATGCTCGAATCCTCAACCATATCTGCTTTGTCGTCAATACCGAGTGCCATACCCTCAGACGACCAAGCACCAAGCTTGAAGAACTCCTTCGACGGGGATTTCACTCCCAAGAAATTCTTCGCAGCCTGCAGAGCTCTCGCAGCAACTTCTCGAGCCGCTTGAGCCACCTTACCGGCACCGCTGAACAAACCTCCAGTCATACCATCGATGATGGCAGACGCAAGATTTCGTCCCGCAGCGTTCATCCGGTCTTGGTTGTTTCGGATACCGTCAGCGAGCGCATTGACGTAGGCAATGATCAGGTTGATACCAGCTTGGACGACCTTGCCCGTATTGCTGGCAACACCGTTGATGTACGCCACGACAACGTCCGTGCCCGCCTTGACAACGCCACCGATATTCTTGGCAACGCCATTCAAGAACCCGATCAAAATCTTCAGGCCGGTGTCCGTCATCTTGGGAACGTGTTGCAGCATCGTGTTGAGCATGAGCTCCATCAAACGATACAGCGTCGCGATGATCTTGGGCGACAACGTATCGATGGCGTTCATGAGCGATAGCAGAACCGTCGTCAAGGCGGCTGTGATTGCCGGACCGCCGGTTCCGATAATCTCCGCAAAGCGAAGAATACCGATCGCCACCTGTTGCAGGACAAGCGGAATCAATCCCGCGAGAGCTGCAATAGCCCCAACAAGAGCTGCTGTTCCGGCCACGCCGGCAATGCTCAAAGCCGTCAAACCCGCAGAGAAGGCCAGTAGGCCAACGCCGGCCGCCAAGGTGCCGACCCCAAGAAGCAGAATCGCAGCGCCAAGACCGATCAACGTTGGAACCACGGGAGTCAGAACCGCACCAGCGACGCCGAGAACGAGGAATACGCCAGCCAGCATCAGCAAGCCTTTGCCCATTTCCTCCCACGACATCTGCCCGAACATTTGCAGAACGGGAGCCAGGATTGCTAGAGAAGCTGCTACGACAATCAATGCCGCGGCGCCCGGGAGCGCACCTGTCATGAGGTAGAGAGCCCCTGCAATAATGGCCAAAGATCCAGCCAGGGCGATCAAACCCTTGGCAATCTCTTCCCAGGACATGGAGGCCATATCCTTCAGTGCATCGCCGATCATGCTGAGCGACGCAGCCACCACCAGCACAGCCGCTGCACTGATGAGGGAAGACGGTGGGATCAAAATAAGGGCGCCGGCAACCAACGCCAGGGCCCCGGCCATAGCAGTCATACCTCGAGCGATCTCCATCCAGCTCATGCTGGACATATCCTCGAGAGCGTCGCCGATCAGACCAAGAGAAGTCGCTACGACAAGAATTGCTGCCGCAGAAAGCACCGAAGTCGGTGGAAGTAGGTAGAGTGCCCCGGCCATCAGAGCAAGACCACCGGCCATGGCAGTCAAACCACGTGCAATCTCAATCCATGACAAATTGCCCAGATCGGACAAAGCACTCGCCAGGATTTTGATAGCCGCCGCAAGGATTAGAAGGCCTGCGCCTTGGAGAACACCGCCCTTATCCGCCGCAGCGAACTTGGTAAACAGCGTAAGAGCTCCAAGAACAACGCCGACGCCGATCAAGCCCTTAGCAAGTTCTTCCCAGCTCAGACCGGCAAGGTCAGAAACCGCACTCGCAAGGACCTTCACTGCGGTGGCAAGAAGGATCATTGCTGCGCTCGTACCGATGAGCTTTGCTTCGTTCGGCATCAAATATACAACACCGACCATAGCGCCCAGCAGTGCCACAACGCCAGTCAGACCCTTGGCGAGCCCATTCCAGTCAAGCGCTGCCAGCTTGGTCACGGCAGATGCCAGAATATTCACGGCGATCGACAGAACCACCAATGCCGCACCGAGTGCGATCATATTGGCGATGTCTTTTTCGTTTGTGACCTTCTCGAAGATATAGAGCGCGCCGGCCAATTCACCGAACATCACAGCGATCGCCGTCAAGGCTCGAGTGAGACCTTCTGCGTTGACTTTCGACAATGCCACTACTGCAACAGCCAAGAGAGCAATAGCTGCCGCGATCTGCAACAGGGTTGTTGCGCGCAACGTTGTCTGCATGGTCTGCAGCGTGTTGGTCAACTCGTTGAACGGCTCTGTAATGGCCTCGAGGATTCCATCGGTGCCACTTCGAAGCTTCATGATGAAACTTGTGATCGCTAGCAATACCGCCGCTAGACCACCACTTGCAAGACCATCAAATATCTTCGAGAAGTTAGCACCCTGCATAGCGTCGGCGATTTTATCGCCAATACTAGCAAAGAACGCACCAACTTTCTGTGCGAATGGAAGAAGTGTTGTGAAAGCCTTCGACACCAACTCAGGAACGCGTTCCCAGGCGTTGATGATCGCATCAGCTACTCGAGCGATCGGAGAAAGTTTTCCAACGAATCCCGTAACCTTGTTCGCGGCGTCTCCACCGTCGAACTTGTCAAAGAGATTCCCGATCGCTTCGCCGGCCATCAGCAGCAGACGAATGGGAACAGCAAGAATCCGACCGAGGTTCTCGAAGAACTTGTGGAAGCCTTCGCCGCTCTTCAGGGCCAGACGAAGATATACGAGAAAGTCACCGATGCTTGCGGTGACATCAAGAATATCGCCGGCGCCACTCCCCGCGATGCCGAACAGATCGAACAGAACCTTCGCCAGCTCTTTGACGATATCGAAGCCGATACCGAACAGAGCAAATACGCCAGCGAACGTATGTTGTAGCTTATCCGCTGTTACACCACTGATAATCAGACGTTCGGTGAACATCCGAATGGTCGTGGTGATATCCATCAGCTGCTTGCCGGTGGTGGCCGGGAATATCTGGCGGAATGCCTGACGGATGGGTTTGATGACGGCAATGACTGCATCGAATGCGTTCTTAATCGCGTAAATCAGTGACGTACGGCCGCCGAGCTCTTTCCAGTCAGCCAGAACGTTATTACGCGCATCAGAAGAAGCACCAATGAAGTCGTTAACGGCGTTGCTAACGCCGGTGAACAAACCCTTAGCTTCGGCAAAGTCGCCGAAAATAATACGCCAGGTTTCGGCCCAACCGGAGCCGGCAGCTTCTCGGGCCGTAGCCAGCAAGGCCGACATCGTCTTGACTTCGGTCGCGGCATGTTTCGCCGTTTCCGCCATCTGTTGGATCGAAGCGATTTGGGCATCCTTAAAACCCATCGCCTTGAGCTGTGCGTCAGACAGATCGCCCGTGAACTGCTTCAGCGTGTTCAGCAAGACTTCGGATGTCAGCCACGATTTCTCACCGGGCTTCGCCATGATGGAGTCACGGAACGACTGACCGTTGATGCTCACGTTCTTCATGGAGCCGGTCAGCTTCACGACATTACTGTCGATGACTCCCATCGCAACGGCAGTCTCAGCCAGCGCTCGCTGGAAGACCGTACCACCCATACCTGCGTTGACGACCGAGTTCCAGTCCTCGAGCGAAACCCGGCCGGAGGCAATCGCTTGTGAGAGCTGGTACATGGCCGTGGAGGCCTGCTGAGCGTTAGAGCCCGACAGAGCCGCCAGGTTGGCGATACCCTTGATGGCCTCAACCGAGGTCTTGAGATCGACACCCGCTGCGGTGAAGGTACCGATATTCCGAGCCATCTCGGAGAAGTTGTAAATGGTCTGATCCGAATAGTGATTCAGCTCATCGAGAGCCTTATTCACTTCCAGAAGTCCAGTTCCAGAAACCTGGGTGTTCGCCAGAATCGTCTGGATGGAGTTCAGGTTGGTCTCATACTCCCGAAGACCACCGATAACCGGATCGACCGTCAACGACTTGACGAGTGTGGTTCCTGCGTGCAAAGCCGCCGTTGTGATATTCGACAGCGCCGTAATGCCAACGATCGACAATGCCTTGAATTTGTCGGCGATGGCTTGAACCCCGGCAGCAAGGGGATTCAGATTTGTCTTATTGGCTGCGGCGTCGAGGTCGTGAAACCCCTTGGCGGCGCCCTCGAGCTTGAGTGACTTATTGAGTGCATCCAGCGACGCCATCGTCTGGGCAACGCCAGATTGGAACTGTGCGTTGTTAAACTGCATGTTGACAACGCGATTATCGACACTACTCATGCTGAGGTCACCGCCTTCCACACTCGTTCTGCGATGTCATCAAATATCGGACGCATCGCGGGGTTGATGTAATCCCGACCGGCAACATATCCTCCGGTTCCGGTACCGTAGCCGTATTGCAGCCGGATGGCCACGGGGAAGCCATTCTCAATGTCGTTGTTCGACCAGGTGATAGATACTCCGCCACCGGTTCGAGCCACTGTATAGCTCCACGACGACGAAGCCAAACCGGACTCAACCGGAGTGGCACTCGAGAGAGCGGCTACGCCTTGACTGCCGGCTGCGTTCAGGATTCCCGAGATATCCAGTCGAGACATGGCTCTCAGAAAAGCTTCCGTTTTGGCAAAGGAGCCCGAAGAACTAATCGAGAATCCCACAAGGCTCCTTTCCATCAAGTCTTGATGATGAACTTCACGGTATTGTACGGTTGGATGTTGTTGTGAGCTCCACCACCGCCTGTGTTCTGGTTGGTGGGCGTGGTGTTCTGGGTCGGAGCCGTACGAAAACCATATGTGGTCGTGGTTCCCGAAACGTTATACAACGTTCCCGCGCCACCATCGGTAAGAGCGCCACTTCCTTGAAACCCATGAAGGTGCTGGTTCTGAATATGCGTGTGCGAAGGCATTTCAGCAGAGGTCAACGTATGTGTCTTTGCTCCGCCGGTCTTGCCTCGAGTATCAAACTCGGTCTGCGTAGTATCGAATCCGACGGGAACGCGACCGCGCATATCCGGAACATTGAACGTGGTTGAGCCGTCGCCAACACCGTAGTTCGTTCCAATGAGTGCGAAAAGCGCGGCGTACGTTGTTCGACTGATCGCTTGACCTTCGCACAAGGTCCAACCCGCAGGAGCATTTGCCGCGGGCCAGATTTTCATTTCCCCGGTTATTCCCTGGGATTCAGAATTTCCCTGCGTGCTAACCCGCTGCCACGCGGTCCATCCTCCGCCGCCTGTCGAAGTGTGATGTGTTCGGAACCACGCGTTAGCGAGTACGGTTCCGCCATTGGCGGCATACAACGTCTGCACACATCGATCGTTGGTCTGATTGACGGTGATAATACTGCCAAATCCTGTGTTGACAGACCATCCGGATCCGGAACCGATGAGCGTAATCGATACACCAACCGGATATGCTGATGGAAGAGCACTCTCCGCCGGCGCAGTGATTTGCGTGATGCGAGAAAGACCAGGATATGCCTCGAGCGTATCGATTCGGGCATCATAATTCGCGAGACTCGCAGGCGTAACTGCACGAGCAGCATCCGTATGCGCATCAGTTTCGGCTGTTGTTGCAAGTTCGACATAGCCGGCTTGGGTCGTACTGGCTGGGGGGACAGCAAGCAAAGCATCTCCGGCGTCGATCTCCGTACCGTTATGCTGCACTAGGATGAGGTGTCCGGAGCCGTCGATGTAACCATCAACGATGGCGTTGTCTTCAATCGCTTGAGAACGTGCTGCCGTAAATACGTCAACAGTACCCACAGAACCTCCTTCCTAGAGCGAACTGATCCGATACGTATAGCCGCTCACAAACACTACAGACGGCCAAGAAATTCGATACGTCCCGGATCCCAAATCTTGAACCGCTTCATCCGGACCTTCAATGGTGTAACTCCCATCCCCATTATCGGTCACTTTCAGGATGGAATTTTCATCGAAGAGCTCGAGAACTTGATCCGGATTTGGTAGTTGAGGTGTGTTGACATCACTGCCATACAACAAATCCTCAAGCGCCTCAATGGTCCAAGAATATGCATCTGCAGTTTCGATCACGAGATGCGCACTGGGCCGAGCTCCTGGAATCGTGTCGGTCGTTGTCGAGAAGTTCCAAACGAACAGATCCGTTTCGGATTGTTGGTGGGAAATCCCCGCCGGGGAAATTATCACGTTGTATACCAGATGAAGTGTTGAACTTTCGCCCTTCATCGTGCGATATGACAACCCGAAAGGATCTTTACGCCAGTCGTCGCTCAACGGCTCGTACAGCGAGTCAGGATATGTATACGCCTGGATTGTTCCCGCGAACTCCTCGGGATGCCGACGGGAATATGTCTTCGCCCCGTCAATATACCGAAACGAAAGCTCCGCGCCTGAAGTGTCATCTTGGATGGAGACTAAACCGTCCCACGTCTCGCCAGGGCCGACTCGCGGGTAGAATACACCACGATCGAGACCTGTCTCATAAAGCCGTGGTTGATTCCACGTCAATCTGGTCATGGCGAGAACAACGCAATGATCTCATCCGGCAACGGAAGGCGAGCAGTGTGACTGTCGTCTCCGTAGAGAATATCTTCCAACGCAGAGAGTGCAATCCCGTCGGCGTAACGAGAATCGACAACCATGTGTGCCGTAGGACGATATCCTGTGATGGCCGGCGCCATCGTCGCAATCGACCATGTCAGACGAAGCGGATCTACACTGTTGTCGATGGTCGAGCTCGATCGCTGCGGAGGGGCAGCAAGCGCGTTATACACGACGTGGAGTTTCAATCCGAAGTCTGTCCCATCGACGTCGTTGCCGATCATCGTCCGATATGAGAATCCGAAAGGAACACGAGGTTGTTGCGTAGCGTACAGACCGTTCTGGATCGGAACGGCTCCATCACAAGGAGCGAACTCCGGAGGGGCCGAAAACGCCGTGATGGAAGCTTCATACTCCTCGGCCGAAGACAGATTCAGGTATTTCATGCCGTCGATGTAGAACGGTCGAGGATCACCGCCTGAAGGGTTCTCCGAAACGGACAGCAATCCCATCCATGGAACACCAGGACTCGAGCCGACGTACAAAACGCCTTGGTCGACACCAGTCTCATAGAATCGTTGACCAGCGATTCCCCATTCAAGACGTGGCATGTACTCCTCCTCTCATCCTCGAGTTCCCGTTTGAGCGCGACGTTGTTGGTTGAGTTCGCGATTGCGACGAGCAATCTCTTGAGGGGTCATCTTCTTTGCCGGGGTGTTCTTCAGATTACACACTCGAATAAGTGTCAACAGACGATTCAAATGCCAATGTTGACATTCAAATGGAATCTGCATCGTGATCATCCAGTAGTAGATGAGCTCAGCTGTGATGACTTCTCGGTTACGTTGCGTGGACTGTTTCTCAGTGAACCACGTTGCCGTCATCTTCGCCGCGATGTAGTCCTGAATCTGCTTGATGTGCTTCTCGTCCAGGTGATGCAATGTTTCAGAACAGAAGTCGGGGGAAATCACCATGAACTCAATGTAAGCCAACGTCTCTTCCGGCGTCTTGTCGGAAGCGAGGAAAGCTTTCTCGAAACGTGACTCCCATTTTGAAAGTGAGACCAAAGAATGCTCGAGCTCGAGCTTCGTGGTCTCGTAGATGAACTCTTCTTTCGCTTCATCGTACGATTCCGAAAGCGTTACTTCGAGCTCGAGCATTCTTAGCCTCCCATCAGGATCAGTAGGTGAACAGCCAGTCGTCGTCCACGACGTCGGGGAACACGTAGCCGGCGTTCGGACGCGCCACGACCACCTTGCTCTGGCCCGTGGTCAGCGCCGGCTGCGCACCGGTCACGATCTCGTCGTTGATGTAGTAGGTCACGCCGGTCACCGTCGGGATGGTGATGACGTGCGTGGTGCCGTTGTACGTCGGCTCCGTCGGAGTCACCTCGGTGATGGTGCCGGCGAACAGGGCGAGAACGTCGTCCGGCGACGGAAGAGACGGATCGGTGCCGACGGTGCCGTAGAGGAAGTCCTCCAGCGCCGCCAGAGCATCGGCGTCGACCTTGGTCGAGTCGATGACGATCGTCGACGTCGGCTTGCCGCCGGCCCACGGCACCGGAGTGGTGGTGAAGTCCCACGAGAACTCGACCGCCTCGGGCGAGTCGTTGATCGTGGTGTTCGCCTTCTCCGACGGCGACGCCAGGGCTCCGTACACCAGGTGCAGCTTGTAGCCGTAGTCGGGACCGAGCAGGTCGTTGCCGATCCGCGTCCGGTACGACAGACCGAACGTCTTGCGGCTCTGCTGACCGACCGTCACGCCGACCTGAGGCTCGGCCGAGCCGTCACACTGGCCGAACTCGTCCGGGTAGGTGTAGGCGGTGATCGTTCCGCCGAACTCCTCCGCGGAAACCAGGTTCAGGTACTTGATGTTGTCCGCGTACTGCGGGTTGGCCTCGGCGCCCGACGGCGAATCGGTGATGCCCGTGAGACCGTTCCAGCCGTAGCCGGCGATGTAGGCTCCGACATTGTTGGGGATGTACAGGACACCGCGATCGACACCGGTCTCGTAAAGACGCTGGCCGACCTGGTCCCAAACGACCTTGGTCAAGGTGATCTCCCTTAGTAATACAGGTTGAAAACGTCGTGGTTCAGGTTTTGCGCCACGTAGGACCGGTTGTACAGACACAGCGGTAGCCTGGCGAGCTTTTCGACCATGCTTGTGTCCGGAGATCCGCTGGAAATATACGTCAGCATGTATCGTTGCTGAAACCGATACCCGAAGTTGTTCGCAAAGTCCGTACTTGCATTGTCTCGCTTGTAGATGATGCAAGGATACAGAATTTGGTCACCCGGGGGCGGTTGGAAATATACACGGTCTGAACCGAGCAAAGTCTCCAACATTGCTTGGAGACTAAGGCGTCGGGACGGGTCCATGATATTTTCCTCCCAACCGCAACCAGAGACGTGGCCGCCGAACGTCCACTTCGGCGACTTTCCGCAGACCCCCCTGCCACCGAATATATCGAATGGCTTGGAAGTTTTCGAACGCGTACGGATCCGCCACAATCGAGATAGCATTGCCGATAACCATTTCATCGTTAACGCTATCTGTCGACTCCCGGAGTCTGTTAGACAGTCGTTCAACGTCCCCGTAATAGGTACGCTCAACAATAGTGTCTACCCAGACTCCGGGAGCTGTTTCGACGGATTCGCCGTAACCGACCTCACCGCGAAACTTCATGGCGAGATATCGTTACGCAGCCGGACGAGAGAACGTCCAGGTGGTCTCCTCCGCCGGCGTGGACATGAAGTACCCGGTCGCCGGGTACGCCCGCACCGTCAGGTGGGCGCCAGCCGCCAGGGCCGACTGAGCACCGGAGGACAGCGTCGCGTTGGTCTCCGCGTTCTTGTAGGTCACGCCGGTCTGCGACGGGATCGTGACGACGAAGGTGGAAGTGTTGAAGGTCGGCGCCGGTGCCGTCACCTGAACGTTGGTGGTGGTCGTGGTACGGATGACCATCGCCGACTTGATCATGGTGAGTGCGCCCGACAGCCGGGTCTCGATCAGGTACTTGAACTGGTTGTAGTCGATGTCGAAGTCGTCGAACAGCGTGACCTCGCCGCCCTTGTCCGTACCGACGTTGTAGTCGGACAGGTTGACGATGACGCCGAGGATGTCGGATCCGGCCCGCTCCACGATCTGGCGCGGAACCTCCACGATCTCGTCGACGTTGAGCGCCAGGGCGAGCTCGGCCTTGTTGTTCCACAGGCGCCGGCCCAGGGTGTCCTTGGTCAGCAGCATCTCGACGATGAGCGACGGCGTCGCGTACAGCTTCGGCGAACCCGTACCCAAGTAGAACTGCCGGGCGCGGAGGATGGTCTCGACGATCTCCTCGTAGTTCGGCGTACCGGTGAGGTTGACGTACACGGGCGTCGCGAACAGCTCGTTCTCGTTCACGATCGCGCGGATGCCGGCGCCCTCGGCGGCACTTCCCGGGTCCTTGATCTTGTCCTCGTCACCGACGTCGCGGCCGTCCGAGAAGATGATGGCGGAGGCCAGCTCCTCCTCGAGCATGACGCGCATCTCGGCCTTCATGATCGGCACGATGTCGACGTCGATGTCGAGCAGGTCGTCGCGGTCCAGCTTCTGCTTCTTGTAGACCGTGGTCGGCGACGTGGTCCGACGCAGGAGACCGAACCACTCCTCCTTCTTGTAGTTCCCGGTGATGTAGCCCTTGGCCCGAGCGTCGTCCTGGGTGATGTCGGCCCAGACCGTCTTGACCCGCGAGAAGGGGCTGCGGCCCAGGCTGTTCAGCACGCCGGAGACCCACGCCGTCTGCCGCTTGATCCACTGGAAGGTGTTGCCGTCGGGGTTCTTCGCGTCCGGGAACAGGACGTCGAGGTTGGTGATCCCGTGCGCGAGACCATAGGCCTCCACCGCGGCCTTCAGCGAGCCACGACGCTCGGCGTCGGCGAGGATCCCCTTCATGGCGTCGTGAGACAACGTGTGCTGGTCCTCGCCGGCGGCCTGACCGGCCTGCTGCTCGAAGACGTTCCGCTTGCCGGTCATGTCCGAGTTGTTTCCTTCCTCGTGTTCGAGATTGTTGTCCGAACTGTCGGCCTGCGCCATGGCGTCGCCGTCCTGCTTCTGCCGAAGAGCTTCTCCGACCATGAAATGCAGAACCTGCTTCTCCTCGGGGAGCATGGCGTCGTAGATCTCCTGGATGGTCGCTCCGCCGGCATCCTCCGCGTGCTCGACCACCTCTGTTGCCGAGTGCTCCAGACCCTCCATCATCCGGATGACAGCCTCATCCTCCACCGTGGTGAAGTCGTTGGGGTCTTCCGAGTGTTGGACCTGTACGAAATCGATGACGGCCTTGGGGTTGGCGCCGGCCAACACAAGACTCACCTCGCGGATGATGCCATGAAGCACCTGCTTGGCGTGCTCCTTGAGCTGGTTTGCGAAGATGGACATGGAACGAATGTCCCCATGCAGGACCATCTTCTTGGCGTGAAGGCCGCCCGGAGTATCGTTCAGGTAGGCGTACCCGTACATGCCATCGTCACGAGCCTCGAGCTTGACGTGACCGAGGACATTCTCGACGTTGCCGTGCGTGTGCTGCCACACGAGAGGGACCGTCGCACCGTGCATGTGAGCAAATGCCTGCGGCGTGATGGTCCTACCGTCGGAGCACTTGACGCCAGCCTTCGTGACGTATCCGCTGAAGTCAGCTTCTGTCATTTTGACTGTTGCCTCCCGCTTCTGGTATTGGTGGTTGAGATGCGGTCTCCGACGGCGGAGCCGGCATGTTTGGATTCTGGAGCTTGTTGGCTTCCGGCTCCCGAGAGGGCTTCCATCCGATCACGACACGAATGTCGTTGGGCGCAGCCACCGTGTTTCGAACCAGCTTGTCGGCAATGTCGGCAATCTTGCCGATCGGAACGAGCTTGAACGGGTCACGGAAGTAGGCGATCGATTGCCCCTGCGTTCTGGCGGTCTTGGTGAGGAAAGTTCGACGCATGGCTTCAACAACAGCTTGGATGATGGGCTCAACCGTGCTGTTGTAATAGTGCAGCATGGCTTCTTCGTTGGCGGTACCGTTCATGATCTCGGGGGTGAGACCCAACTGACCATACAGCATGTTCGTCAGATACTCGACCGTCTTGAGAAGGTTGTTCTCGGCCGGTCGGTTCAGCTGTGTGATCTTTTCGGTACCATCAGCATAAGCAATGCCGTACTTACTGCTCTTCAGTTGGAACTCGATTTCGGTTCGTCTCTGCTCAGCCTGCTTACGTCGAGCTTCCGATTTCACAACGTAGGGAAGCTGAATAATGAGATCGAGTTTCCCCGAACTTGCTTGCTCATCGACGACATCCAGCAACGCCAACTTGCGGATCAATCGTTGAAGTGTCGAGTTTCGTTCATTCATGACTGCATAGAAAGGATTCTCTACGATCGCCACGAATTTCTTCTCGAGCGTGATCTCTTCCCGACGACCAACTCGTTCGTTGTAGACACTCACCCGCACGTGATTTGGGAACCACGCTTTAATTTCACCGACACGCATCGTATTGATGTCATATCCACCGGTGATGTTCGGATTGAGTGTTGTGTCAATAGGAACGATTGCTGCGCAGCCCTTGTCGAAGAGCGTCATCACAATGTCCTGCTTGAACGCCAAAGGAGCTTGATCAAGATTCGCCTGAGTCTTGAAGCACTCGTTCAGCTCGCTTCGAATATCTTCCTTGTACCTGTCGTCTTCATCCACTCGAACATGACGAATGTCGATTGCCGCGACATCCAATGAAATACGAGTATAGATGGAAGAGACAATGGACTGCTCGTTCGTTGCACTGAACCGAGAACGATCCGGCCTATTAGCGTAGCCGGAGTAATCGGAATATGATCGATCAAGCACGTCGTAATCAGGGTTCAGAAAGGCATTCCAAGCATGCGCCAACCGGTCTTTGACTCCCATCAAACCTCCTTCCTTGGCTGACCGGCCGCCATTTAACCCACGTATTGCGGCGAGTTCTTGTAGGCGTTCAGCACTTTAGTTGCGTTCTTCTTCTGCTCTCGCATTCTCGATTTGACAACGAGAACGCCAACGCCTCCAGACAGAAGAGCAGCAACGACCTTCTCGCCCGTCGTCGCTCGGCTTGCGACGGATACATCGCCACTCTTCAAGCCTTCGTCGGCGATCTTGCTGACCTTCTGAGCCAATTGCCTACGCTTAGCCTGGCTGGCGCCGACAGACTGAGCGTTCAAGGTATGAAGTTGGTTGATTCGATCGTTGTGCCGACCACGAGCCGCGTGAATATCGGCAGTTGTCGGCTTAGGGGCTTTTCGTTCGCCCCAACGCATACCTTTCACGCCGAAGTGCATGAGCTCTTCCAGCGAGGGCTTATCATCCCTCACAATTCTCATTCGAATGCCTCCCGGAATGCCTTCCATGCGATGTAGGCGTCCATCAGAGCCGCCACATTGTCGATTTTTTCGTCTTGGCGACGTTTGAGCAATTTGCGGTTTCCGTTAGTATCTTCTAGCGTGATCGCATTGCCCATGGCGAATTGCATGAGTAACTGATCGAAGATCAACATCCGCTCTTCGCTCAAGATCTTCAATTCACCAAGAGGAACGGATTCCGTACGAGCTCCCTGAATGACCTTTTCGATGGCGTAGGGACCGTTCTCAGCTTCCCATCGAGCCACAAACTCTTTGGCGTTGTATGGGTCGTAACCAAGAGCTCGAACGTCGTAACGTTGCTCCTCGATGAACCTATCGAGATCCTCGTAGACCTCCATCATGTCGAGAGTAGTACCCTCGAGAATATGAAGGCTTCCTTCATTGATGAACTCTTGATACTTCATTCGCATGGCGCCCGGGAGTTTCATGAGCGTTAGCGATGTGATATAACTTCGTGTCTTGACGCCGTACCCACGACGAAGTGGGAACAGGAACGTAAAAGCACAGAAGTCATCACCTTGGGACAAGTCTGCGCCAAGAGCACAAGGCATGTCCCAGAATTCTCGAGCCCGATGCGGAAGGGTTTCCTCGTACGTGAAGAAATACGTGTAACCTTCCATCGGAATCCCGAAACGCTTCGCTAAGATATCGTTCCTCGCGGCCGGCGCTTTCTCGGCACGTTCGACATCCAACTGATACGTCTCGTAGCTGACGGTCTTACCGAGATTCGGCTGCGCTTTAGGCCACATGCCAGGGTTGGCAACTTCTTCCAACTCGTCCAGCTTGTAATGCCAGATCGAAACATGGGGCGCAAGGTAGTCTCCCTTCAGGATATCAGCGAGCTCCATCTTGATGGTATCGCCGGATCCGTTTCGGACCGTACCTTCCGAACTGATGGCAACGATCAGCCAGTCGTCCAACTTTGAGGCGCCCTGTTCGACAGCGCCAACCACGTCCTCCCGAAGATCACCCGACAACCATTCGTCGATGGTGGAAACCTTCGGTCGAAGACCCTGAAGCTTGTTGATGGCCATCGGACGGACCTCGAGCAGAGACCCCGTGAGGAAATTCTCAATGCCCTTCTTGGTCGAAGCGAGCTTCACTCGCAACGCCCGATTCATCGTGTTTTGCAAAGAGCCTTCGGTAAGGAACTTGAAGAGCGGTCCACGGGCTCGAGTAATCGCCGTTCGGATAGGCGAAACTACCTCGTCGGCCTGCTTCATAGTGGGGGCTGTGGTAACCTGGTGTGTGGTCGAAGTATCAACATTCAAGAAATAACTCTGAATGCAGGATGCATACATCGACTTTGCCGCACCTCGAGCGACGATCAAATATTGCTTCGTCGTGAGGCGCTTCTTGACCAGTCGATTAACATACCGACCGCCATGATTGTCTGGACTTGGCTCGTACACGCTTCGCTCGACGAAGTAGTACCAACCAAATATCTGTTCTGCCCACAGTTTGAAGGTATCCAGCAGATGAAGATCACTGCCGTCCGTCAACGTGAGTTCGTTCTCGCAATAGAGAATGAATCCCTCTACTGCCTGATTGTCGTAGTAGATCGAGGGGTTGGCAATGAGCGCGTCAATGCGATTCATTTCCATGGTGATCTCCCGGTTTACCGGAATCTCGCCTCGAATCACTGCATCGCGAAATCGACCGTAGTAGATCGGTGTCGCGGTGTTTGACAGGACCATCGCCAACCTCCTCTCTAGTTCTTCTTGATGGCCTTGTCCACCTGTTTTCCAGCGACGTCGCTGACCACTCGGATCAGCTGCTGCTTGCCGACGCCCAGAAGGAGATCGGCGGCGAACCGAAGACCTTTCTCAGTTTTCGAAGGATTCAGACGCTTGAACTGCTGCTCCAGATTCATGCGATTGATCGCTTCCTGGAGCTGCTTGTTGCTCAGTGTCTTCAGTCCATCAGTCTTTGCTTGTGACTTTGCGGCGGCCGTGCGTGTGTGATCTTCCGATGCCGGCGAAGTAGTTCGGTGTCCCCATCGCATACCCTTCACCCCGTAGTGGGCGAGGATATCATCAACTTCTTTCATGTCCTCCCCTACAAGAACGGAATGAAGGCGCCGGGCTTCACGGCTGCCGGGTCGGTGTACGTACTGGTGCTGTTTCCGTCAGAGCCGTTCCAAATGCAGTATGGATCGTCACCATCGAAATATGTGCCAACAGGTTCTGGAGCGTCTTCGTAAAGGACGCTCGTGAGGAAGAAACCACTACCGCTCGTTCCATTCAACGCGTCAACGATCAGAAATATACCGTTGGCATTAGCTGGTGCGGCCAGCGTGGTCTCCGAGGCACGAATAACATTCCCGACAGGCCCGATCGTCGGAGTATTGAAATCATAACCACTAGGATATGTTTCGCCACCCGTGGAGAGCGTATAACCGACGAAGACTTGTTTCCCGCCAGTGAGTTCGAAGTCCGTTCCGTTCTTCAAATAGAAAGAAACGGTTCGAATATCTCCTGGAGCACACAGACCTGTTGGGGTTCTGATGAAACCGTTGCCCGTCAGAACCATGCCCGTGTTCCTGAGCATCCCCGTGATGGTGTCAGTACGTGCGACCGTGGTGTTGCTACTCCACCCTGTCGCGTTGTTTTTGCACGCGGGGTTTGGGCACAAATTTGTCCGGGTCGCCATTAGTACCCCTTGGTGAATGCCAAGACATACCACTTATCGGCGGTGGCGTTATAAACAGCGCCCATGAAATCGTGCTTGCCGGCCGCAGTGGACAGGACAACCGCCGTGATGTCCGTACCGAACGCGAACTTACTGCCGAGCGTGATTGTCCGACTGCCTGTACCGTCTTGGATGAACTCCCAGATGACAGATTGGCCGTCCGTCATGCCGGTCGGATTCGAGAGGGTTCGGTTGCCGCCGAGGGTCACTCGAAATCGGTTACCCGTCGTGCAGTCGGTAGCGATCGTGGCTCCGTCAGTCAGGACTTGGGTAACTCGGTTGAGATCGCCAGGGTCTCCCTGAGGGCCGGTTGCGCCAGTAGCTCCTGTTGCACCCGTAGCACCGGTTGCGCCAGTATCACCTGCAGGACCTTGAGCGCCCGTGGCTCCAGTCGCTCCGGCAGGGCCCACGAGCGAGGCGAGCCATGCGGATTCGGTACCAACGAAACCATTAGCGACCGCTACCTCGTAGGCGGATGCTCCGTCGTCACCTTGTGGTCCTTGAGATCCTGTAGCTCCTGCGGAACCCGTTGCGCCTGTCGCGCCGGTTGCTCCCGTGGCTCCAGCCGGACCGGTGTCGCCAGTGTCACCTTTGGGTCCTGCGGGACCCGTCGGACCGGTTGCGCCGGTGGCTCCTGTTGGTCCGGCTGGGCCCGTCGGACCTGCAGGACCGGGCGGGCCTTCGACTCCTTCGAGAACCGCATCCTCGAGGGCTACCTGGATGCGAACATCGATCTTGTCACGATCGATGAAGTAGGGCAAGGTGTTCCAGGTGTGAACACCATCTCCCATTTTGAACTGACCGGTGTCGATCTCAACGCCCGGTTCTCCAGCAAAGAGAACCGGATTGTCGGTCGTCCACTCAGCGGCCGGACCTCGTCGAAGTTTGAAGGTGAATTCGGAAACAGACACGGATGCACCTCCTTTCTACGGCGCGCCGCCATCGAGGATGGTAGGAAGTTCGGTGGGAGGAAGATCGAATGGGTTCACCCAGTGCACCGACTCGCGCTCGATGTTGAGACGAACCTCGAGCTCTTCGATCTGCTTGTTCATCGCCTCAATCTGGTATGACGTCTGAGGGGGATCGAAGATCGTACGAACCTTCAGGTACACGTAGGACTTCCCCATGTTGAGCTTGGGGTCGTTTCCGAAAAAGGCATCCCACGTGGCCGTCGAGTTCTCGATCATGAACCCGCCTTCAGGGCCCAAACCCAATTGAGTCAGCGTTGAGAACGCCGAGTTCGTATGGATGATGACGTCGATGTCGAACGATGTGTCATCGGCGGCGATGTGACACATCTTCTTGACATCGTTGAGAATACTGGTGGCCACGTGGGATCACCTCCTAGTGCTTGTAGCCGTAGGCGCGAAGCTTGCCTCGGGTGATGGGCCCGACCTCGCCGTCGACGCCGATGCGAGTACGACGCTGGAACTCCCGGACCCAGGCCGTAGTCTGCGGACCGAAATCACCGTCCACCGAGATCAGCTGGCCACGCTTGACCGCGACATTGCTGCGGTAGGCGGGGAAGTTGTCTCGCAGGAACTGCTGTACCCAGCGAACCTCGTCGCCCTTGGCGCCCTGGCGAAGGACATGGTTGTCCACCGGCGGAGTCGACGGGTTGCTCGGCGTGGACGTCGATGCCCACTCCCAGTTGGTGCCCGTAGCGCCGTCAGCGGACTGGGTGAAGTCGCTGTTGAAATGCACGTGATCGTCGTGCGGGTTGCGTCCTGTGTACTCGCGCGTGACGAAGTTGTCTCGGCGATGCCAGATTCGACGCCGGTAGATCACGTACCGGATCCACCAGAACTTGCCCTTGCGGAGGCCGGCGATCAGACGCTGAACCTCGTCTTCCATCGTGAGACCATTGGCCGAACGGAGATCGCGATCGGCATCCCAAGCACGAACCTCGTCCTTGCCGTCGTGATCGCTGAACTCCGGCCGCCCGGACTCGTCAGGATTGTGGCTGGAAGGGGAATCCTGGTGAGCTCGATCGCCCACGAAACCCTCGGCGCCCTTCTCGCGATTCGGGTAGGCGTGGTTGAGCTGATCCCGCCCCTCGACGAGACAGGGAACGGCAGTCCACATCAGGCGTTGTCCTCCTTGTTCTGTTCCTGGTCGACGTCCTCGTGCTGGGGACGCCAACTGCCGACGGCGTCCTGAGTCCAGGGATCCGGCTGCTCGTCACCCACATTCTCCTCGGGGTCCTCGTCGACGGGGTGGGGGTTGTTGGTCGAGACGGTGCCGTCGACCGGAGCCGAATCCTGCGGGACCTGGTCCTGCTCGGGCTGCACGTTCTCGTCGGTCATTTCTCTCCTCCTCTGTTACCCCATAACTTGGTATCGCCAGGCCTACGTTCGACAAGTACCCGCGGGGTAAATTGCCGATCCCCGTAGTGAATGGCGTTATGGGTCGTGTGTGAGACGCAGATCAGGAAGTCCGGTTCGAGAATATCGAGGTTGCCCTCGGTAATGTCCTGTACGACCATCGGGTTCATGTGATGAATGTACAAGCCTTGGTAAATATCGAATCCCGGAATTCCTAGATCACATCCGTTGTCTCGAGCGATGATTCGATGGCGTAGTTGACGCCATTCTCGAGACGTGTAGAACATTTGGTTCAAATAACGATCGGGTCCAAAGGTTCGATCGCCCACTCTACCCGACAGACTAAGGTAGCGGAATCGTTCTTCGAATGTCCTCAATCGTTTCAGTTCGGTGTAGGTCCTAATCGTCGAAGTCATCGGGCATCTCCAACGGAGGCTGGCCCTGATATGCCCGCATGGCATTCAAGGCGCTCTCGTAGAGCTCTTCCGTTCGCTTCGCCGAGGCGAACGAATCCACCTTAGCTTGCAGAAGCTCATTTTCGTGTCGCAGACGTTGAACCTCAAGCCGTTCGCGCTCAGTAGCCAGCTTCAAATAATGCGTTATCACCTGAGACGACGCAGAACCATCACGAAGCTGCTGCTCTGCCAATTGCTCGGCGAGATTGACCATCTGGTTTTCACGAGCGTGGGGAGAGGTGGCCGGCCGACGCTGCGTCGGTTCTTCCCTCGGCTCGGAAATGCGTCGAGGCACAGCCACCCCTCCTTTCAGGGTTGAATCACTCCGCCAGGATGCCGGCGTCGCGCATCTTGTCCAGCAGGGAGTTCAGCACGGTTCTCGTGGCCGCGTGGTCGGTCCGAAGCGCGTTGAACTCGGCCTCAGTGGGCGACTCACCGCCGGTGATCGCGGCCTGCGTGAGTGCAGCGACGTCCGCCTGGGCCGCCACCTGCTTGGGAACCGTCAGTGGATCGCCGGCCTCGTTGAACAGACAGAGCTGCATGGGACTTGAGTGAGAGGGACGGGTACTTCTGGGCACCACAGTCGCGATCATGGGCCTTGCAGTGGTCATTAGCTCCTCCAGCAGATGACTTCCGGGTGGGTTTTGCGGGGCAAAAAGTTTCCTCCAAAAGTCCCCGCGGGGCATTTTTTTGG
>JGI10216J12902_100202207_pt1 | contig 43599 bp, 75 predicted proteins | sample KanNatreferecore_FD_12902 | JGI IMG/M metagenome (IMG submission 12902)
CGTCGCCGTCCGCTCCCGGCGGCGGGGGAGCGCCTTCGATGCGCGGAAGCCCGTCGTCGCCCGGCGGCCCGCTGGCGAACCCGCCCGTGCCGTGGAAGGCTCCGCCGCCCGCGAAGCGGACGCCGCTCGAAGGCCAGTGGGAACCGGGCGGACCCGGCCCTCCAAGCGAGGGGCAGACTTTCAACGTCACCCGGGCGCCTCGTCCGGCCTCGGGATTCTCCCGCGAGGGATCGGCCCAGCGAGGGATCGGGAACACGGTGCGAGACAACATCGCGGTCTACGCTTCGAAACCGAACAGCCCGGCCGTCAACGAAGCCTTGAACCGCCTGACCGACATCGAGCACGCGGCTCGCGACAAGATGAAGTTGATGCCGAAGCTGGAGGAACTCGAACGCCGCGTAGACCGTGGCGGGCGGCTGGGCGACGATCCCCCGGCCGTCGCCGAACTCAAGGAGCACGTCCCGGACGCCTACGAGCCGTCGTTCCGCGTGTACAAGGCGACCGCCCATCTGGACGACGGTGCCAAGCAGGCGGTCGGCGGCACGCCGGAACCTTGGAAGAACGCGGACGCCGAGGCGTGGGCCGAGGAGGGCTACCGCACCGCATTCCGGGAAACCGGTCAGGCCGCCCAAGACGCTGGAGTTCTTCGCCTTCGCGGGCAGGGAGAGGCCCAGCAGGTCAAGCCGTTCGTCCACGATCCGACGAAGACGGAGGTCGCGCACCGGAACAACTTCGAACTCGACTGGATGGGCGAGCCGGGCCATCCAGTCTTCGAACGCTACCTCGACAAAGTTCTCAACCATCCGGTGAACGCCGGCCGATCGGCCTCCCGCGAGGAAATCGTCAGTCGGCTCAGCGAAATCAAGAAGAATCCCGATCGCCAGGCGGCCTACGAGTTCGACCGCATGGTCCCGTACCAGCCCGACGTCTGGATCGACGACGTCACCGGCAAGGGATACGTCGTCAACCGCTCCCTCTACGACCTCATCCCGACCAACGAGAACCCGCACGGCGGGCTCATGAAGTGGTACGAGGGCCAACACCTGCGAGCAGCCGCCGTCGACAACTGGGGGACGCCGCAACTCGACAAGCCGGGCATGGGACTGAATTACATCGGCGAGCCGGGCGGCCTCAAGCAACGAGTGCTCGCCGAGAGCGGGACGCCCGCGTGGGTTGAAATCGAGAAGGGCATAGCGGGTCTCATGGGCAACCGCGACATGGCGGGCTGGACCTCGGCGTCCCCGCTCGGACCCAAGGGGGCTTGGTCGCGCGCCGCCGATGAGGGCCTCAAGTCCGCCGCCCAATACTCCGTGAAGTGGTCGGGCGCGAAGTCGATCATCCAGGCGTTGCAGGAGGTACCGAAGCTCGCCCCGTCTCTCTGGACCGGAGTAAAGAGCCTTTTCGGAGGGGCGTCGAAGTACGGCAAGGGATACCTCTCCGACCTCCTGCGGGCCGTGGGCAACGACCGAGGCGCCGACTGGCTCGCCAAGGCCCCGCGGCAAGTCGCGGCGGAAGTCGGCGTCGCCTTGACCGACCTCAAGGATGCGACCGCCTACGGGTTCACGAAGGCGTGGGACGAAACGGCCGAACTTCGCACGTTGTACCCTGGAGCAGGGCAGGTCGCGGGCGACGTCGCTGCCGGGGCGGCACAGGTTGGCAATGTCGCCATGACGCCGTTCAAGTTCGCCAACAAACTCGTCGCCGCCCGCAACGACGCGGTGGCCGGAGAACTCGCCGCGGAAATCGCCGGGGACTGGGTGAAGGCCGTTCGCGGCAAGCCGCTGTCCCGCAGCGACGCGCTGGCCCTCGACCGGCTGGGGATCAATCCCAAGTCCATCGACGAATTGACGGCGATCGGCGAGGGCAGGATGCAGGCGACGCCTGAGTTCGTCGAGCGGCTGTCGCGCGAGTTCCAGCGGGTGACGCCATGGGAGACGCAGTTCCGCGGGGCTTCGCCGCTGCGGACCCAGAAGATCATCAACGATTCGGTGTCATCGAAGCTCCTCTACTTCCTCCGCTACCAGATGAACACCCTCCGGCACACCGAGGAGTTCGGGAAGGACCTGCTCAACTCGAAGTCGGTCGGCGAGGCGTGGCGGGCGGTCCAGAAACTCTCGGTGCGGATGATGGGGACGCAACTCAACGGCGAGGCCCAGCGTCTCTTCCACCGGGAAGTCCTCGGCAAGGAAGACACGGACCTCGAACGGAACTCCGTGGCTGGCCGGATGGCGATGAACCTCGTGTACGCCAACCTGCTCGGCCCGGTCTGGATGCTGGCGGACTTCGCCGCCCAGTCGGCAGGCGTCGAGCGCCCTTGGGCGAAGCGAGGCAGGAAGACGGAGCGGGCGTTCGGTCCGACCGATATGGTCTACCCGGCGACCCAGATCGAGAAGGGCATCCGTACCGCCGCCGGTACGCTCAAGGAAGACAAGGGTTTCAAGGCCCAGCGGCATCCGCTCAACGACATCTTCGAAGGGAAGCCGTCACGCGGGAAACATCCCCTCGGCGAACTCTTCGAGGACAAGCCGAAGAAGCGTCGCCACGAACTGTCGGGACTCTTCGAGTAGAGTTGCATTTAATGCAACTGGAGGTTCGCCATCATGCCCTACGACGCCAACGGCAACTGGATTCCCGAAGAGAACCCGTTCGAAGCCTTCGACGCTCCGCCTCCTTCTTGGAACGCGCCGCCGATGCCGGAGGAGCAGCCGGTCCAGCCGCCCACGCCTCCAGAGACGGCGGCGCAGGCCCCTCCGCCCGCTCCCATGCCGAGCATCCCGCAACCGCTCGGGATGCAGCCATCGCGCAACCAACTCAACTTGAACGAGGGGCTGGGCATCAAGACGTTCGGCCCAATGGCCGATGCGGCGACGCGTGCGGCCGACGCCTACAAGGCGAACGTCGCCTCCTACGAAGAGAACACGGGGCAGGGCGAGCCGCAACAGTACGGCACGCCTGAGTTCGCTGGGAAGGACAAAGGGCCGTTGTCGCCTGCGGAGATGGCCGAGAAGTTCATGGCGGACCGGGCGGAACGCGGCGAGACCGTGATGCGGCGCGGCAAGGTCGAGTCCCCCGCCCAGCGCGACGCCCGCAACGCCAGCTACGACGCCTACGTCGAGCGATCGCGGACGGATCGGGAGCAGGAACGGCAACGGCTTCGCTCGGCGGGCGACGTGAACCGGGACCGTCGGGAACTCCAAGACCAACGACTCGGAGCGCAACTCAGCCGCACGAACGCCCTCCAAGGCGCCGGGCCGGGGGCGATGGCGTCAAGCGGAGGCCCGATGGCCCAGAATGTCGGCGGGGCGATCCTGCTCGGTCCGGGTTTCGGCCGGCCGAAGTACGACTCCGAGTACGGCGGCACTCGCAACACCCGAAGGGAGACGTTCGACCCGCAACTTCCCGACAAACTGAAGGCGCGGGAAGCCGATCGCGAGGTTCGCAGGGAGCTTGGGGGCCGAGGGCTGGACGTTCGCGAGAAGGCGATCGACAACCAAGCGGAGCAGGCCGGGGCGAAGCTGGGCCGGCTCAACCGCAACGACGCCGAAAGGGTCCGCAAACAGTTCGACAACGCGATCGCGGAATACCGCCGCCGCACGCAGGCGGCCCAGGAGTCCGGCGACAAGACCGACTGGGATCGCGGGCCGCCCATGACCGACTCCAAGGGCAACATCGTTCCCAGCCCCGCCTCGCCGCGGAGCTACCGGGCGTTCCAGAACCGCATCCTCGAAATGACCAAGGCTCTCGTGCGGGCGCACGACGAGGGCGAGTACGATTTTCAGGTGGCCCCGGAGGTCGCTGAAATCATCAAGAACATCAAGTCCGCGACGGACGCGGAGCAGATGACAACCCCGCGGTTGTAGTTTCTCAAGGAGCGTTTGTGATGCCGGTAACTGTCGAAGAAGAACAAGTCGCCCTGTCGCCGATGGGGAAAGCGGTCAAGGAGTTGCTCGCCAAGAAGGCCGTGAAGATGGTCGACCGCGGGCGGGTGCAGGCCATCATCGAGGCGTGCCGCAAGGAGTACCCGACCGTTCCTGGCGTCGCCAACGCCGACGGAACGCCGGTCCCCATGCCGCAGGTCATCGTCACCGACCTCGTGGTGGACAAGTTCGAGAAGGAACTGCGGGGGATCGTCGAGCAGCAGTTCCACCAGACGTTGCCGATCATCAGGCAGAAGGTCCAGCAGCAGCGTCAATCAGACATGAACGGCGGAGAGCGGGTCGAACTCGACACGCCCCTCGTCCCGCTGGCCGGCAGGCTCGTCGTCGACACCCTCGGCAAGTGACGCGCCGTCCCGCTTGACCGCGTTGTCGATAGACATCCGCGTCCTGTTCGCGAACTCCGGGGAGTCGTCGGCGACTCCCTGGACGACGTTGAAGAAGTTTCCGAGGGGGATGCACATGAACATCTCCCCGATGGTGGGGCGGTCGAGCCAGCCGATGGCGAACCAGTTGCGGTAGCCGTACCGCTCGGCCCGCTTCCACGCCCGATGAAGCCCGTAGCCAGCCCCCGCCATGTAGACCATGTCGATCGAGTCCGAGCGGATGCCCTTGCTCTTGTTCGGGCCGTAGGTCTTGTTGTCGGGAAGGTACATTTCCCGCTCGTGGGTCTTCCACTTCCAGACGTCGGTGAAGTAGGCTTGGATCTTGTCCCGCGTCTTCCGCTTGAGTGTCTGCTCGTTGCGGTCGTAGAGCAGCTTCTCGGCGTCCGAGTGCTCGACGCGGAAGCGGTATCCGCAGCAGGGGCAGTCGGCGTGGAACATCTGCCCCGCCCCGATCTCCTTCGTGGTGCGGGCGACCACCGTCCGGTAGAACGTCGGGTCGCTGATCTCCGAGACGATGGGATCTTCAGTCAAAGCCTATCCTCCTCCTTCAATCCAGCAATGAACCCCTTCAGGCATCCGGTGCCGCAGAAATGGTAGTCGCGGGAAATCGGCGGCCTCCGAGCAGTCGCCAATGCCGTGGGACCACGGTTGGGCATCCGCTCCACCGTGAGGACGAGCCTGTACTGGGCCATGAAAGGAGTTTCGTTTAGCTCTTTGCTGCACAGGTCGCAGGTGACGTTCTCGGATTTCATTTTGTGCAACTAAGCTCCCAGCTTTGGGCCTTCGACACGGCCTGCCTGAAAAGGTAGGCGGACAGAACCCAAGCCCCGTCCTCCCGGTAATTGTCGAGCAGCCGCTTCCGCTCCCGGTGGAAGTCCATCCTGCCGTCGAGGACGCACTCCGGGGCGTCCCGATGCCTTTCGAGCCATTCCTTGAACCGGCGGGCGTCCTGAGCGACAGGGGACGCCTCGACGCCGTTCGCCCGGCAGATGGTTTCCCGGTGGCGGAAGAGGAAGTCGTGGAAGGTCTCGACCTGCTCGTCCGTGGCCCGGCCATCCTCGCCCTTGGCCTTGAGGTGGCGAATGCACTTGATCCCGCCCTCACCCATGACGACCTGGAGGTTGAGGTTGGCGGCGCCCGCCTGCACGGTTTTCCAGAAGGCGCGGTCTTCCTCGCTCACGTCTCACTCTCCGTAGTGCTGGAGTTGGGTGGGGGTGGCCGGTCAAGCGGGTGGATGTCCGCGAGTTTCGATAGGACGCGAATGAACCGGGCGTTGCTCCAGCGGAACTCCGGCACTGACCCATCGAGCGGCCGGACGTAGTAGATCACCTCCTTGGGTATCTGATCCAAGGTTTCTTCTGGGCTTTTGAAGTAGTCGCCCTCCGCGTGCATCTCGGCCAGTCGTTCGGCGCTGACCACGGGTTCTTGAACCTTCCGAAGCAGAATGCCGAGGCTGGCGAACTGGCCTTCGATTGGCTCGTAAGCGTCTTTTGACCTGAATACCGTTGAAACCTCAAGCACTACGTCTCCCGCCTCCGGTTCGCTCGTGCGCAGAAACTGAGCGGCATACTGCGGCGCGCGGTTCGTCATGGCGTTGCAGTACGCGGCATAGGCGTTGATCGCCACCAACTTCAGAAGGCTCGGCAACTCAAATTCCCCGCTCATCGTTTCAGATCACTCCTCTTTAGGGCTGGTTGGGGGCTTACGACCTAAGTTGTTCACGCTTGATGATGGCTTCAATGTGCGACTGCATACAGCAGGCTCCCCACCCGCCGAGGTCTTTGCCGTCTTTCATCAACTTCAGTGCTGTTGCGACTTCGCCGTCACCAGCCGTGAAGAGTTCGTTGACGATCAATCGCGCCAGTTGTCGCGGCCTGATCTCTTTCATCTTCTTTGGCGTCAGCTTCTTCGTCTTCATCTCATCTCCCCTTGGTTGGGCGTTCTCTTCTCCGCATCCGCTTCCATTACTTGGCCTCTGGGAGTTCTGCCACCATCTTCTCGGCGTCATCCGAAAGCAGGAAGTCCAAGGTTGCGAACAAGGCTTCCGCCTGCTCGCGCGTCAAGGCGTGTTCGCATTCGCCAATTGTGATGCGATAATCGTGACGCCCTCGCTCGCCGTGAATGTTCACTTCTTCTCCTTATCGCTAGAAGTGGGAGAGAGGGCTTTGCGGGCGATCTCTCTAATGAAGTCGCGCTCGCCGTTGGAGCCGAATGCGGCTCCGTAGCTCATCGGTTCGCGCTGCTCTTTGTCCCAATACCTGCCTGTCGGCGGAAACTCGCCGTGCCACGTCTCGATTCGACGCAACGCCCCTTCCAGAACTTCAATACGGGCGCGGAGGGATGCGGCTTCGGTAACGGCCTTAGACGTTTTCTCAAGGCATTCTGGGCATAGGCCGGTATCGCCCTTGTTGACGAACCCGCAGCAATGGCATTCGTCATTCATGTGGACCCTGGCTCGGTCGTTCAGGTTCCTCTTGGCGGCGGCGCGTTCCCGCCAATGATCTGCTATCTTTTGAAGTATCGCCCCTTCATCGCTCATAGAGTTCACTCCTTGCTCCCTTCTCTTCAAGAACTCCGACGCCATAGCTCCTGCTCCTAGTCCCCCATGATGAACAGGGAACGGGCGTGATTCGGATACTGCGCCTAGAATGCGGTCTATCTTGGCGTGGTCGGAAGGGGTGTAGCTCATAGGTCACTCCTTGGGATTGGTGGAGAACAGGCCCTCGGCGTCCGCGAGGATCGCATGGGAGTCCGCCTTCAACCGGCTTTCGAGGTACTTGGACGCCCGCAGGTCTTCGGGCGACCGGGATTTGAAGTAGCGGGCCTGGGCGTCGAGCATCTCGACCACCTGCCTCGCCAACTCTTCGACCGTTTTCATTTTGGTTCCTTGTCCATGAGAGCCATGAACCTCGCTCGCTCGTCGGGCGGCGTGATATAGAGGTCATCGGTGCATGGGAGACCTTCAGCGACCTGGGCGTAGGTCGTCCATGCGGTCAACAGGACTTCCATGCACATGCCGACACGCCCACACAGATCCCGCATGTACGCTTGCGCCAGCGCCGGAAGTTTGCCAATCGGGACGTGCATCATTTCCATGCCGCGTTCTTCGGCGGTCATGGATCTGTCGCCCACGGGGACGAAATCCGTTTTGATCGCCGCTTTCTCTTCGATCGTCATGCTCCAGCCCTTTCCTTCATTGAGTTAATGAACGCCCCCGCTTGGCCCTTGGTCAAGAATTCGAACCATTCGTCGGACGGGGTCCGCGTTCCCGTCTGTCGGCACAGGAACCGGATGAAGTTCTTCTGCTTGTCGCTCGCCGCCTTGTCGGGGGCGGGCCGCTCCTTGACCTTCGGGGCGTCCTTCGACCAGACGAACGGGATCGAGAAGAAGCTCGCGAACTCCTGCACGTTGACCTCGCCCTCGACCTTGGCGCCGTACCGGGGCGCCATGAGGAGTTCGTGCAGGTACTTCTCGTCCGAAGCCCGCTGCCGAGCCTCTTGAATGCTCATCCCCGGCCGCCGAGCCAGAACGTGCTTGACGTCGGCGTCGGTGGGCTTGGGCTGCCGGCCGTAGTCCTTGTGCGGGAGTTCCCCAGCCAGCACGTCCTCGGCGGTGACGATGCGGAGGTTGCCCATGTTCCCCACGAAGTCGAGGACCATGCTGCGCGGCTTTTCCGACGCGGCGATGGCGGCGAGCCGGGCCTCGCGGGCTTCGGCCATGCCGATGCCGTCGAAGAGGTCGCCGCGGATCGGGCGGACGCAACGGCCGATCTTCTGGATCTTCCGCCCCTGGTGCTTCGTGGGCTGGCAGTCGGCCATGTATTCCCAGAACGGGGAGTCGAAGCCCTCGGTCGCCACGGCGACGTTCACGAGACATTCGAGGTCGCCGGACTTGGCCCGCCGGATGATGTCCCGCCGCAGGTGCTTCTCCGTCTTGCCGTCCAAACCCACGGCGTCGATGCCGTAGGACCGCTTGAGGAGGTTGGCGAGCCCGTGGGCGCTCGCCACGCCCGGCATGAAGACGACGCCGCACTTGCCCTTGACGATGGCTTCAAGGCCGACCGCGACCTTGTGGAGGGCCTCGTCCTCCTTCATGATGGAGTCGACCTGCCCTTGGTCGTAGTCCTTGCCCTTGAGCTTGAGGGTCGACCAGTCGACGTCCACGTTGACGATGCGGGTGATCGGTTCGACGAGCCAGCCGTCCTCGATGGCGTCGCCCATGGAGAGCTTGAACGCCCGGGACTCGCAGGTCGCCGCCTGGAACTCCTTGTAGCCGTCCCGGTCCTCGGACTCGTCGTAGGTGTAGCCCGAGAGGGTCTTCTTGTCGGACCTCTTGGGGGTGGCGGTCAGGTGCAGGAGCTTGGCGTCGGGGAACGCGTGGTAGACCTTGAGGTAGGACTTCGCGGCGGAGCGGTGGGCCTCGTCGGTGATGATGTGGGTGAAGAAGTCGGGCGGATACTTCTCCAGCCGACGGTGGATCGAGGCGATCGAGCCCATGACCGCGTCGGGCGGATTCCGGTGGATGTCGTAGGTGGAGAGCCGGTCGATGTTGAGTTCGTACTGGATTTGCATTCCGTGCAACTCCTCTTTGAAGGCGTTCTCCGCCCCTTCGAGGAGGTCTTCCCGGTGCGCGACGAAGAGGACGCGGCCGCCCGCTTCGATGATCGCCCGCTTGGCGACCATGGCGGCGATGACGGTCTTACCACTCCCGGTACAGAGCCACGCCAACGTGCCGCGGAAGCCCTCGTCCCACTTCTGGAACGCGGCGTCACGGCAAGCCGTTTGGTAATAGCGTGGCTGGAAACTCATTCGGGAATCTTCCCGTCCTTGACGGCTCGCGACTCAGCGATGTCGTATTTGGCGCTGTTGAACGCCTCGCTCCCGTAGGAGCGGTTGATGATGTTGTCGACGAAGTCGAGCAGCTTCTCACCCGCCATTCCCGTCGCCACGAGGCGGTCCCGGCACAGCAGGAGGGCCGTGTAAATCTCCGTCTTGCTTGGTGCAGTCATTTGGTTCCTCGTTCCGCGTTCTTCATCGCCGACAATTCGAACGCCGTCACGTAGCGCCGGTTGCCGCAATCTTGGCAGCCGGTGCCGTTGCAGGTCTTGCAGCGTTCTTTTGGTTTGTTCTTCTTGATGGTCATGAGGATTTCCTCGACCATGGCGAGGCCGGGGACCGACTTCCCGGCGACGATCTTCATGCGGCTCTGCAGGACCGCCTTGATCCGCTCCCCGCCTCTTCGGTCGAGCGCGGCGTCCAGTTCCTCGGACCACTTCACGAGTTCGTCTTCGAGGGCGGTGAGGCGGTCGCGGGTCTTCTGGATCTCGATCCACGGGTCTTCCCCGTCCGTGTGGGATTCGGGGGTCGTCCGCTTGAGTTGGTTGACGGCCCGGCCGACCGTGATCTCGCCCTTGATGGCCTTGCGGGCGTATCGCTTGGACTTGCCGTTGAGGGCGGAAGCCTTTTCCATGAGGGAGATGCTGGCGCCGATCATGTCGGCCGCCTCTTCGAGCGTAAGGTCCATGTCTTCCCGGAAGGTCGCCATCATGGCGGCGCTCTGCGATTTGTCGGGGTTCCGCTTCCCGAACTGCCGGTAGCCGACTAACTGCGCGGCCTCCTTGAATGAACCCACGAACCGGGCCACAGGAATGTCCGTGATCCCAAGCTCCTTCGCCATGTCGCGGCGGTTGAGGCCGTCGAGGATGCGGTCCTCGCCGATCGCCGGGTCGTTCCAGATGACGACGGGCTCGCCTTTGTCGAACTTCTGGAGTTCCATGGACCTCTTTAGCGCCGCCCGCACATGCGCTGCCGGTTTTGGCATCCGGGCGCAGAGCGGGTGCGGCTTCATGTCGAGGATGTTCATTTTGCAAGTTCCTTGAGCAAGGCGTCGGCAAAACCGACCGCAAGGCTAGCGCATCCTACTTGGTTGCAGTCATCCGGCTCCATGCCAGGGTGTGCGATGATCCCTTGAAGTGCGGCCGTCGCGATGTACGCGCGGAGCGACATCCCGTCTTGCCACGAACCATCAACGCCAGCATTCGCAAACGCAGGTCCGCCGTCGTCTTTCATGCCGCCTCCTCAAGAGTCGTTTCGTTTTCAAAGTTGAGCGGGCAGGCGTCGATCGCCTTCACCAGTTTGCGGAGGTTGGCCTCGCCGATGGCGTTGGGGAGGTCGGCCCGCGTCTTGAATCCCTTGTTCGGCCACGCCCGCACGAGGATCGCGTCGGCGATGGTCGTCGGGTCGATGGGCCTCTTACCCGCCGTCTTCCGCTCGGCGTTGGCGGCGGTGAGGGCCGCCTCCAGTTCCTTGAGCACTTCCGGTGCGCCGTTCTTCGCTGGCGCCGCAACGCGGCCCTTGGCGAGCCACTCGTCGAAGGTGTCGGCCATCGTGAGGATGTCCGGGGTGGGGGTGACGGTGGAGACCCGGCTGGCGTAGGTGACGGCCATCTGCAGCGCGTCCCGCCGACGGAAGGCGACGGCCTGGAGGTCGAACGCCTCCCGCGTGTCACGGAAGGTCTCTTTCCATCCTCCGCCCCTTCCGCTGAATGGACCTTTGCCTCCCGCCGCAGGCGCCTTTCCAGGCCAGTTGACGAGGTTGATTTTCTTCTCGCCTGATGGAAGAGTCTTCTCCTCGGTCTCGAAGTCGCCGGGCTTGCCGACGAGTGGGCGCAGTTGGGCGACGACGGCGTCCGCCTTCGCCTTCTCGCCGAAGACGAGGATCGACCACTGAACCCCGTCCGAGAACTTGCCATCGACGAAGTGACCCTTGTCTTTCCATGGTTTGGGGTCGCGAACTTCCGTTAGAGTCTTCTGCATCACTTCCCGCCTTTCAGGCAGCAGGTCTGCCGTGGAACCATGACGCCCGTATGGATGTGCCGCCCCGCGAGTTCGCGGGACGACGGCAGGCCGAGAACCTTCGCCCGCAACTCGCACCGCTCGCAGAGGAGCCTGCCCTTGGGCGGATCGGCGACGAAAACTTCTGCGGCCTCGTCGAGCTTGCAGTTCGTTTGATTGCCGCAGAGGTAGGCGAATCCGATATGGTGCGGCTCGCCTTGCCAGAGGACCGTCGCCACGCTGTGAACGCGGTGGATCAACTGGCCGCGCGGGTTGACGACGAACGGCGGCGCCTTGATCCAGTTGTCGAACGAGTCGTACATTCGATGCTGCTTCGGCCTCTGCAGGAGGACCGTTCGGCATCGGAACTTCGGCCTCTCAAGAGTCTTCTGCACCGTTCTCGCCCTCCGGTTGCACAAAATGAAAGAGCACGCGGCGGGATTCGGACCCGCATCGTCCGCCTTGGTAGAGCGGCGCATTCCCATCTGCCACGCGTGCTGAATCAGCCGCCCGCCCTTCGTCCATCTTGAGAAGTGGCGTCATCGGGCGAGCGGCCAAAGTCGGGTTAGAGGGGGAGTTCGGCGGCTTCCTTGCTCGCCGCTTCCTCGGCCGCCTTCTTGATTTCTCGATCCTTCAGCCATTGATCGTTCTTGGCGACCTTGGCATCGACGCCCTTGCCGACCAGGCTGCATAGCTGCTCGCCGCCGACGATCGTCGCCAACTCCAACAGTCCGACTTGGTCCTTGGTCGGCGTGTAGCCGCTTCCAAGATCGACCAGCAAAGCGGCCAGCCGGGACTGGTTGACCGCCTGCCACCGCTCCACCATCGCCTGCGGTTCGGCGCCTGCCTTGATCGCAAAAATCACATCGTCCATAGTCATCGTTTTCGTCGCTCCTTTTCCAAACCCTAGGGTTTCAGTTTTCGCGTTTCGTTAGGTAAAAACCAACAAGTCGTAGTTGCATAAAATGCAACTGGTACAGTTGTCAGACGCGAAGCCTCAGATGCTCCCCGCGCTCGCCGACTTCGACGAAGTCCAAGACCTCGCCGTCTTTGATGACCTTGTGGATCTCGTCGAGGTTGGCCTCGACCTTGACCCGCTTGAACTGGTCGGGCAGGCGGTCCGGCTCGACGAGCAGTTTGACCGGCGGCCTGCCGCCGTTGGCTTGGCGGGCGAACTTGCCATAGCTGCCGGCCACGGCCTTGAGGTCGCGGGCCTGGAGTTGCTGGAGGACTCGCTCCTTGATCCGTGCGGCCTCGGCTTCCGCCGTGTTCCGCCGGAACGTCGCGCGGTCCGCGAGGAGCTTGTTGGCCTCCGCCACCGCCTCGGCGCCCTCGATCATCTGCCAGAGGACGTCAAGCGATCCCGCGTCCCGGTCGCCGATGGCCAGGCTGACGACCTGATCCAACGCCTCATCCGTCAGCGCGTCGAGTTCGAGTTGCCTCATGTTCGCTCCGCCTCCATCGAGGCCACAGACCGGGTTTGACGGCGGGCCTGCAGCCCTTCCGGGCCGTCCCAAAGGTTCCGCTCAGCCTCGGCTTCAAGCTCCCGCCGAAGATCCTCCCATCGCTCGTCCTCGGTCATTTCCAGCGGTTCGGGCATGACTTTCTCCTTGGGCTTATCCGTTAAAGGATAAACGGTTTATGGGGTCAAGGGGCAAAGTTGCAAAAAATGCAACCGGGTTATTTGCGGTCCTCCGGCTTGTTAATGGCCTCGGCAATGCCGATTCGGTTCCAGTAGAGTTCGAGGTAGGCTTGAAGGTCGTAGGGAGACCTCGCCGCCTTGAGTTCGTCCCGGTACTTCCGGCACCGCTCGACGAGTTTGGGGGCTTCGTCCGTGTCGAAGCCGCCCTCGGCGGTTGATCGAAGCGTCCCGCATCGAGGACACCAGTAATGCGAACGCCCTTCGGCATGGCCGATGGACTGCATCGTGTGATCGCATGTGGGGCAGGCCATTTACTCGCCCTCCCCTGAAAACTCCCGTTCCATCGCCAGGAGGGCCACCTTGCGGCGGCGGGCGGATCGGTAGTATTCGGCCTCGACCCGGCGGAGCAGGTCCGCGGCGTCCGGGAAGGCCGCTAGCAGCCTCGTGAAGGCGTCCGCGTTCCTGGACGCACTTTTGCTCCAACTTGGCATCCCGGCCCGCTCTGAGCCGAGCATAGCGGCCTCAGTCTCGGCCTCGGTGGGTTCCCACTCCCCGAAGTCGATGTCATCCCATTCGTCGGGCTCGCGGGGCGGCTCGGCTTCCGGCGCCTGCATGGGCGGCGGGTCGACGATCGTTGAGAAAAGGTCCATATTCGCTCCTTCCGGGCAACGGCGCCCGCCGTTCCGCCGAGTGTTCGGCGGTGGGGCGGAGGTCGTTTAGATCGGGCTCGCGGTCCACTTCAACGCTCGAATATGCTCGTACTTGTCGTAGAGCGGGCCAACGCCAGCGTCGGGATAGTTCTTGAGGCCGGAATGGCTTCCCATCGCCGACTCCGGCCAGTCCTCGGAAACGAACTCCAGATTGAACGGGCGAGCGCCCATAGCCCCGGCCAGCGATCCGACCGGAAGCCCAAAGAACTCAACGAAAACCTTGGCTTTCATGCGTCCTCCGTCAGGTCAGGGGCAATGATCCCGTAGCCGCCCCAGTCGCGGTGAAGGGCGACGTTGTGCTCTCGCATCCAGGCGTCGTCTATCTTGAGGGCGTAGCCGCGCGGGTCGCGGTTGAGGCGAACAGGAACCACCGCCCGCAACGCCTTAAAGTCGATCATTCGCCCGGTTCCCTCGCAGGCCGGGCAGTTGTCGCGCTGCTGCCCACGCTTGCAGGAGCATGGGGCGCCGATCTTCGTCTGCTGCTCGTTGCCGAGTAGTTTGTTGACCTTGGCGAGGACGGCATCGCAAGCCTTTTCGGCTTCATCCTCGGCGTATTCCGGCCCGTTGCACATTCTCAGGGCGATCCGTTGCCCGTCCGCTTCCAGCCGCCGCAACTTCTTGCAGAGCTTCACAGGGTCGCGTTCTGTGGCGTTCGGGAAGATCGCCAAGAGGTTTTCCCCATGCTTGCGGATGCGATCCTGTATCGCAACCCGTTCCAACGTTTTCATTTGCGCTCCTTGGTTTCATTTTTTGCAACCGTCCAGCCCTCGCCGACAGGCGCGGGAGACGGCCGCCAATCCCATCCCATAACTGGCCGGACGTCGTCCCGGTAGAACGTCGCCCAGTCGATTCGCCGGACGGCCTCTGCAGCCGCCCAGAAACACGCCAGCGCTAAGGCGCCGGCGATTGCGTCGTTAGTTCGCCGCATGGCGCTACTCCAGAAAGAAACCTGACTCCAATTGGTTGTAAACTTCGCGGACGTCGCCGCAGGATTCGTTGACGGCCCGCAGGACCGCCTTGCGCATCTTGTCGAGGTCAGGACCGGCCAAGCCCTCATCGACGGCCGCCTGCATGATGGCCTCGACGATGGGTTGAGACTGACCGCGCTCCTCCAACTCGATCCTGACGCACCGGGAAAAGAGCGGGCCCGCGTCGTCAACGCCCTCGAACAGCGTTTCCTGCCCCTTCTTTGTCGTCGTGAAGACGATGACGCCCCAACTCGGCATACCGCCAGGCGGCTCGATGAGGGTCAGCAGCAGCCGAGCCGCTTTAGCCTTGAGGCCGTGGACTTCATTGACGATGAGAGCCCAGCCGCCTTTCTCGCCCAAGGGTCGGACGTACATGGCGCGGCGGTAGCGCTCGATCCATTTCTCGTCAATGTCGCCGGCGTCGATCTCCTCGATCGCGTAGTCGTCGGCGACTTTCCGGGCGATGATCCTGGCCGTCGTCGTTTTGCCCATGCCCTTCTTACCGGTGATGGCATAGGCGCGGCCGCCGAGCGTCCCGTACCGGGATTCGAGCAGCCTCAATTGTTTCTTGAGCCGATCCTGCCCGGCCAATTCGTCAAGCGACGACGGGCGCCGACGTTCGAATAGGGCCGAAACGGGGGAGAAAGTGAGGGACATTAGCAGCCCGCCGCCTTCCGGATCATCCGCAGCAGGTGGAGCGCGGACGTTTTCGAGTGGTTCTCATCGACCAGATCGGCAGGCAGAAACCCGCCTTTCCTGATCCAGCCCTCAAGATCGCTCGCGCGTTCCTGCAGGTCCAGTAGTTCGCCGTCTCCACGGGACTTGTCGTCGAGAATCCCGGTAATGTCTCGCCAACAGACGTTTGGGTCCACGTTTTCCGCTCCTTGATTGCACGAAATGAAACCGCCCACGCTATCCCCGTAACTCGGCACGGGGAACGCGCGGAAGGATTCAATCCTTCCAGTGGCCTAGTTCGTCCAGGCTCTTGATTCCTTCGGCCATGCGAGCGGCGGCTTCGGCGACCGACGCGCAGACGCCGCTTTCCTGCAATCCTTCGCCCTTTCCCTTGACGAGATAAACCATCCATGCCCAACCGTGCGGAACGCGCAGGCAGGTTGCATGGACGGAAGGCGGACCGATAGCGTCGACGCCTTGCTTGGTGAGCACCTGCAAGCCCTCGAACTCCATGCGCAGGCGTTCGTGAGACTCGCAGAGCCGCTTGAGTTGTCCTGTGCCGATAGTCGGCATCCGAGCGTCCGCGTAAACCCGTTCGACGGCTTCGACAGTCATCGGGACTTGCGCTAGCGCGTTGCGGTCTAACGGCTTCATTGCGTCACCGTGTCGATCCGGAACACTTCCGGGCAACGGCGTTGATGGGTTGCGAGGACGCGAACGGGCAACTCCGCACAACGGCGGCGGAGTTCTTGCGCGAAAAGTACGGCGTCGCCCTTCGCCATAAAGCTGGCGACTCCGCCATTGACTCCCCCGAACTCGAAGCCGTCGCGCCCGTACTTCTCCGAGCCGTCCGACTGCTGAACCAGATAACTAAGCCTCATCTGAAACCACTCCTCAAAGCCCCTGAAACAAGCCCGGACGATGCCGGCGGGAACGCCCGGCCCGGTGAAGGGAAAGGCGCTCGCCGCGGGAACCGGCCTATTCTCCGATGGCTGCACGGGCGGCGCGTTCGGCTTCATCCCACCATGCTTGGCAAAACTCCTGCTCGTAGGCGTCCGCCAGCGAACAGCGTTCGTCGTCGCTGAGGGTTTCCGGGTCAATATCCGTCTCGGCTTCGATGACCTGCTCAAGGGTCAGGGAATCCGCCCATTCTCCCGAAAACGGATCAGGCGGAGCGTAGTTGTCTGGGTCGCCGTCCTCGGAAGCCTTGAGGAAAGCCCGATAGGTTTCCTCGGTCGTATTCCCGTCGAAAAGCCATGTCGCAACCGACCGCCCAGCGAAACGCCCGGCCTGACTCATCGCGTCCACGGCTGCCTGAAACTCCTGATCCGTCATTGTTTCCATCGCCATACCCTTTCCCTTCTAGCTCCGTCCGGCCAAAGATGCCGGCCTACAGGCAGTCCCTTAACTGCCCGTGAGGCGGGAACCCTCAGCCTAGGCGACGATTGCCTGATAGACGCCACGGAGACCCGTAGGCGTCAATTGGAAGATTTCCCATGAATCCCAGTGATTCGCGTTCTGCTTGGCGAACGTCTCCGCCGCCAGCAACGACGGGAAACAACGATTCGCCGACGACATGCCCGATCCGCCGAACGTCCAACTCACCATGTAGTCCATCTCCCTACCCTTTCCCTTTGGCCTCATCAGGCAGCGCCCTACGCTGCGACGGAGCGTTTCAGCCCCGTTTCGGCCTCAATTCAGAGTCGATCCCAACCGGGAGCAGAAGGCGCAGGCGGCAACTCCTCCCCATCCCATGCGCCTTCCCAGATCGCATTGAACTCCTCTCGCTCCTGCTCCGTCTCCGCGTCGTACCACGCCTGCGGTTGGAACCCGCGAGCCTTATCCGACCGATCCAGCATCATCGTACCCATCTCGTTTCCCCCTCGTTTGCGGCCTATTACAGCCCGTGCTTGACCAAGAGCCGTGAGTACCAGTCGTAAGCCCATCCCCCGAAACGCTTGGAGATCCGACGAGCTTTCAGTAAGCAGTCAACTCTGGTCATGTCTCACCCCAATGCTTCCACCCGTAAGTGGTGAGGAGAGAGGAGTTACGTCAACTCCCACCTCCGTCTCCCTTCCCCCATAACTGCCCTGGGGGGGGTGTACACCCCTATACCACTGGTGCAGGGGGTTGGGTGGGGGTGAGGGTGGTCGGGGAGGTACTGTCCCCCCCTCCTCCACGTGCATAAACACTGGGGAATGGCGTACTTAGTGGGCTGCTGGAGGGGATGAAAGAGGCTTGAGGTGGGGGCGCACCAGCCCCGCCGAAGCGGGGACTGGGTCTCGTGGATGACGTCGGCCATCGGCAGAGACACACCGGCTCGGCATTTCTTTCACGCCCCGAGTACCTTCGCCCTCGGCGTTATCAGCCCAAGCCAAGTAGACTCGCCACTGGCCCCGCACCGTCCTCCACACGGGTTGTCGGCTGAACTTTGGTCGTCGGTCCCGATATTGGGAGCGATCGACGGTACTCTAGTCCCAATTGAAAATGGAGGCGGCAGGACCGTACCGCGTGTCCTGCCTCCCTTCCGGGAGATTTGTATGGCGGGCAGGAAGCCGCACTGGCCGCGTTGTCTGGCGATCGGGGTTTACCGAAGGCCTGCCTCGGCCCTTCGGGCGAGGACAATTCGGATCTGTCGTCTGATTCGCGGCTGGGCGGAAGTGAGGTTCCGCAGGCACCATTCAAGGTATCCGGTTGGGATGTCGCCGAGCGGCTTCCCTTGATGGATGCCGAAAGGAAAGAGAACTGATTCTGCGGTGAATTGGATCGACTGGCAAATGGGTTCTTTGGGCTTGCGGGCTGCGGGCCTCAGTTTTGGTGCGGCTTTCGTCGGTCTAGGCACTCTTCACCTCCGCAAAAATATCCACGTCTTCCACAGTCCGGGCGACGTTGACGGTGACGCGGATAGGCCGGGGCCGAACGAGCCCCCTCGAGGCGAGGGATACGGCCTGATCGAAGGTGTGGGCTTGGAGGTCGAAGGTCGATCGCTCGACGCCCCTAGGGGTCAGGTGTTCGATTTCGACGATAAACTCGCGGAGCATGGCTACCCCGTAAAAGCGACGCCCAAAGCGGCCAGAAGCCTGCGAATGCCCCCGCGGGTGGTGGAGCCGGGGACGGTGATCGTCGTCGAGGCCGGGTCGGTGGCGAGGATGATGACGACCCCGGAGGTGTTGATGGACATCGTGAGCCCGGTCCCGATCGTGAAGATGGAGGGGTTGGCGTTGGTGCCGCCCCCGGCGAACAGCCACGCCTGGGTGATGGCGGTCTCGTCGTCGGCCGGGTAGACGGCCCGGTGAGCGGCGGCCACGTCGCGGACGTACTGGTCGAGGACGCGGGCCCGGTTGGGCTGGGAGCCCGCCGGCCGTTCGAGTTCGTTGAGGATGGCGAGGGTTTCGGCTTGGAGCGGCATGGGAGTCCTCCGCTGGGTCAGCCCCCATCCTACGAGTTGCAGAAAATGAAACCATCACGCGTTAGTTGGTCTCCCTAGGGATTGGATTAACTGCCTGCCGACGAACTCCGTGTAGGCGGGCGGGATTGCCTGGCTGAGTTCTTTGCGGCTCATCCAGTTGATGCCCATCGCCGCGTGCGCGTGGTGCGTCGCGATATGCTTCCGCTTGATCGCAGGTCCTCCGCCCTTTGCGACGCCTATTTTGGTTCCGCGCTCAAGGACGCTGTTTCCAAACACGAGTATCCAGTTGCCCTTGTGACCTGGCGGGCAAGTGGTGCTGAAAAGAAACACGCTCGATTCGAAATAGCGATGCCGCTTCACGTTCAAACCAAGGGCTAGGCCGCAAACTAGAGCCGGGTATATGAGCGGCGAACCGTAGACGTTTTCAATGACCCATGGCTTGCCGATTCGCTCCAATGCCGCGCGCGTTTCATCAACCAGGTCCGGGTGGTCAGTTCGGCTGTGGATGTTGTTTGCGACGCTGTAGGCCTGGCACGGCGGGCTCGCGTGGATGGCGTCGAACTCCCGTCCATGATCGGCAAGGTATTCCAGCGCGTCCGCCTGTACGAACTCGAAAGGGTATCGCGGCTGCGGCTTGTGATCGACGCCGACAATCTCCGTGAAGCCTGCGCGGCTGTATCCGACGGCGGCCCCTCCGGCACCACAAAAAAGGTCAAGAAGTCTCACGGCTCCAAGACCCCCAACCCGGCGACCATCGCCTCGGCCAACTCCATCGCGGACTCGACCGTGAGGCAGAGGAACTTATCCGGCGGCTTCCCCTTCCCGACCTTCCGGCTGAGGACCACTCGCGTTTCCGGCGATTGTGTCTCGTCCCAGTTGGTGACGAACGCCATCGCCTTGATCGGGTAGGGCTTGAGGATGAGGAACTGGCAGCCCTTCGACAGCAGCGACCCGCTCTGCGTCTTGGCCCACTGGAGGCTAGCCACGGGAACGCCTCCTGTTTAATTCCTTGTGGATGGCCGCAACCACGTCGGGGTAGACGCGGTTGATAAACCGGGACCGTGTCGCCCACTCGAGGTACTCGGTTTCCTGATCCTTGAGCCGGGGCTTCGTGTAATTCTTCCGCCAAGGCAGGATGGTGTCGCTGGAAAGGACGCTGTTAGCCACGCCTGCACCTCCGGGCGTTCATGGACTTTCGGTTGCGGATGACGAAGCGGGCGTCGTCCCAGCCCATCCACGCGGCCCGGACCAGCCCGGCGCCGCCCCAGCCGTGGTGGAACCGGAAATACCTCTTCCAAAGCCCGAAGAATCCGAGCGGCTGATCGTTCATTTCGTCTCCTCCGGCGGCATCGCCTTCTCGACGAGTTCGAGGAGCCGGATGCGGTTCGGCAGATCGGGGCGGTGGCGGGTGAGTTCGAGTATGTGCAGGCATCGCTCGCAATGAAGCCAAATGGCGAGCGAAAGGCCTTTTTCGTCGCAAACGGCAATAGGTTGACCGTCCTCTTTCAAGCCTCTTGGCTCGAAGTGCTGGCCGATGAACTCGCCGATCAGAAAGTCGATCGCCTTGTCAAGCCGAGTTGCATTCCGTGCAACCGCCTCGACGTGCGATTCCAGAGACGGGATGGAGCGATTTTCCGCGTGAGGATCGTCAAGGTTATCCCAGACGATGGTACGTCCGCACCCGCAAGAGGCTGGCTTGTCAGGTTTCATCTGCCGTGGAAGTTCGCCGCACGAGGGGCATTTACGGTTGATCGGGCTGACGCCCTTCGGGCCAAAGACGGGATTCTCGGGAAGCGGCATGACGGGTTCCTTGGCAAGGTCTGTTCGCTCGAACTCGGGAGTTTTCCAGTTGCATTTCGTGCAACAAAGCATCCCGCCGGGCTTGGTTTCGACGACGACTCCGCCGCAATGTTTGCAGGTGAACGTCTTCGTTTGAAGCGGTGGTACTTTCAGGCAGTCCGAGCAGAAATAGCAAGGTGCCAGATGGTTGTAATTGATGCGTTTGTCGCATCCAAGGCAGGCGATCGTTATGGGCTCGAAGTAAGTTATTGGAAACGCGGCGGACATGATGTTCTCTTTCTCCTTTCACCAGGAACGTCGTACTTGCTGAAGGCCACGACGAAGAGAAGTTACCGAAGCGGGAAATGCCTGTCAAGAAGATTCCGGCAAGAAACAGCAGAGGCCCGGCAGGTTTGGCTCTGCCGAGCCTCTTGTCCCCTGGTGTGAAGAAAGGACGCCCAAAGTCTACTGACCGGTTGCACAAAATGCAACTCAGAACGCGGTGACTTCGCTCCAAACCACGAGGAATCTTGCGACATAGGTGAGTCCTGCCGGTCCCGCATGGGTGGTGCGGACGACGAATCCCTCCTGATTGGCGCAGACGAGGGGCTGGTAGCCCTCGCCGTCGGCGTCGTAAAGAAATCCCGGCTGGACGATGGACGTCGGGCCGTAACCCGTCACCGCCGCCGTGCCGACGCCACCCAGAACCCCGCCCAACGAGACGCCGTCCAAGGTCTTGGTGCCGGCCGTCAAGGCCCCGGTCGTGGCGATGCCGAGGTCGTTGACCTGCGAGGTCGCGATCGCCGTCTCGGTCTTGAGGTTGCCGTTGGCGGGCGAGATTCTGGTGCCGCCAGACCCGATGCCGGTCCATGCCCTCGCCGGAACGACTTCGAAGCCGAGGGGCCCGGCGGCGGTCGCCACGGCGACGATGCCAAGCCCTTGAAAGGCCACCTTGTGGACGAGCGCGAACGTTTTGGTGCCGCTCAGGAAGCGAAACTGAAGGATTTCGCTGTTGGCGGCAAGCGCCGCCCCGATGGTTCCGGTGTACCCGGAGTAGCGATACCAGTTGCCGCTCATGGGCATATTGCAGCCGTGAAGCGGCTTCCTAGCCTCCTCGCCCCCTCCGATAAGGACCCCGCCGTTGCCCTGTAACTTGACTGCCATCGGTTAGCTCCAGTTCCATTGGACGTTGAATTGACCCGAAAGATCGTCGCCCCGCGACTTGGCGTAGATAGTGAATCCCGTTCCCGGAACGATGTTGCCCGCGAAGACGTCGATTTCCTCGACCCAGTGTTCGTCGGCGGCATGGTCGGCCGAGTCGGCGACGCGAATCTGGGCGACGACCACTGAACCGGACAGAATCCCCGCTTGGCCGGTCACGACGAGCGAGGCGTCCGGCCCGCCGGGGAACGCTCCGAAGTCCACCACGCCGACGCCGATATTGGCCGACCCGGAAGAGGCGGGCGGAAGCTGGGACGCGGGGACTTTCCCGGCGCCGTCGAGGCTCGCGTAGCCTCCCGCGACGCCTTTATTGTCGGAGGACTCCTTGGCGGCGAGCGCGGTGTAGACGTCGCCGATCTCGTCCCAGAGGTCTTGCTGGAACCAGACGAACTTGACGACTTTGGTTTTCTGGGTCGCGGAAACGTCTTGGATGTGGACGAGGTCGTCGGGGGCGGGGGTCTCGAGGAGTTCCGGGGTTGCTGGCATCAGGGCAGTCCGATCCATTTGATGATGTAGGTCGCGGCGAGCGGGGTTCCGGGGTTGTAAACCTCGAAGTCGAAGCCCACCCCGGCCGTGATTGTCGCAACCCCGATCTGGAAGAAGTAGGACGGGGGGTCGGAGGTCAGCGGCGAGTAGGGGATGAATCCCAGGATGTGGCTCTCCGTTGTGACCCACGCTTGGCCGGTCACTCCGACCGACGTGTTGTTTTCCCCGGTCCCGCCCGTGAAGTCGACGCTGTCCGTTCCCCGCTTGGTTTCGATCTCGTCAGCGATGAAGGAGGCGGCGATTTGGGAGAGGTTGGTGAGCGACGCCCCGAACAATTTGGCGGCCTTTTCGACGCCCCATCCAACTTCATTGCACCGTGCGGCGCGCTTGTCCTCGAGCTTTTTGAGTTCCGCCGCCCACGATCCCAGCCATTTGGCGAGGTTTTTTGTTTGCTCCTCGGCGTTCGCCATGGCCGCGAGGAAGTCGTCCTCAGTCGCCATCAGTCGGCCCTCGGCGAGCGTTTATGCGGCTCTCCCTCGAAGTCGTAGCCGGTGACGATGACGGGCTTGTTGCCGTCGAGTTGCATGATTTCCACCGAAAACGCCCGGATGGCGTTGAAGGGGCCGCGCACCATGACGCGCCCGCCCGCCTCGTTCGCCAGAACCTTGATCCAACCGTCCGTCTTCGCGGAAACCGGCAAGGTGACGCCGTCTGACTCCGACCTCGTCTCCCAGGTGAGGATGGGATTGGCCTCGAAATCCTTGAAAATGCGGAAAAAAAAGGTGATCGCCGCCGAAGTCGGCTCGAAGTAGAGGATGAGGGCGTCGGCCTGCGCCCGCGCTGAAGGCTCCAGGACCGTCCAGGCGTAGCGCCAGCGGCTTTCCACGGCTCCAACGACGTAAGCCGTCCCGACAGCCGGATTCGAGGTCCAGGCCTCGCTGATGGTCAGCACGGTCCCCGTATTGGACGCGATGACCCGGATCTGCGGGGGCGCCGTCATCGCGACGACCGTGAATCCCTTCAGCCCCGCCCCCGCGGTGGTGAAAGCCGCCGCGCCGTCGGTCAGGGTGGTGGCACCGGACCCGGTTGCATTTCCTGCAACCGTACCGCCAGTGGTCCCGTCGAGTTGGCGGACGGCCCCCATGGCTCGAGGAGCGGCTGGGGCGGCAAGCCCGTCCATGGACCATGCACGAAAAATGCCCGCCGAGTCGGCCTCCAAGGCAAACGACCGTACACCAGCCGGGTCGCGGTCGACGGTCCATTGCTGGCGTTCGAGGTCGAAGCAGAGCAGGGTTTTTGGGTAGGCGTCGCTGCCGGTGGTGACGGCCCATTTGGCGGCGTGCATGACGGGGTCATAGGTGGACCTCCAGGTGTCGGTGTAAGCCCAGTTGATCCGGTCCTCGGACGGAATCCCGTAGTCCGGCCGGAAAAGCCTGCGGATCGCGAGGTCCACTGGCTCGGCCGCACCCGCCCCGTCGAAGGCGTAGACCCCGACGCGGTCCAGGTTGTACGCGGTGGCCCCAACCTTGACGCTGCACCACTCGTTGACGAGCCCCCGGTTCGTGAGGATCGGGTAGAGGACGGCGGACCCCGAGGGCAGGGGGTCGTCGCCGAACTCGTAGCCGTAGACGTGGCGCTGCTTGTAGAGGCAAAGGGTGTTGCCGACGATGTCCATGCCGGACGGGAAATCTCCATCGCCGGCGAACACGGGCCAGCGGGCGGCCGCCTCGAAGGATTCGTCGTCCGATCGCTGGGCGGTCATGTCGGACGGCCGCTCCGCGACGATCGAGTACGGAACCCCAGTCACGCCCCCGGATTTGACGGGTGAAATGGTGATCGCCGCGGCGCCGGACGCGGCGGCCCAGGAGGCGATGGTGTAGGTGGTGGCGTCCCCGGTGAAATACATCTTCTGGTTGACGTGTTCGGGGGAGAACTGGGTGCCGTTCCCCTGCACGTTGGCGGAGCCGTTGGCGACGGTGACGGTGCCGGTCGATTCGATCCGGCTGCCGTAGGCGAAGATGAGGCCCTTGAACTCCTTGAGGTAGCGAAACATCCCGTCCAAGGGGAAGTGTTCGACCAGCACTTCGGCGGCGGAAACCGTCTCGTCGGAGGCGTCGTCGGTGTAGGTGGCGGTGCCGATGGCGACGGACGCCACGCGGTAGAAGGTGGTCGCCTGCCCATCGGTGTTGCGCCAGACGACCCAGTGGGTGACTTGGGGGTCGACGACAGGGACGGTGATCGAGGGCCGGGTGACGGTGATCTTGTCGTTGGTGACGACGAGGGGCGTCGAGGCGGCCGAATACATGCCGTAGATGTCGGCGTTCTGGTTCTCCCACGTCACCTTGTAGATGTAGGTTCCGGTCGGTCCGGTCGCCGCTCCCAAGGCGGTCGTGGGGGCGGCTGGCGGGGCGTCGATGCCCCAGTTGCGCATGCCGTTCTTCGGGTCGCGGACGAACGGACGGTCGATGCCGTTGACCCCGTAGATCGAGCCGTCCGACCCGGCCTGAAAAGACGGCGGCGCTCCGGTCGAAAGCGTCCTGAGAACGCTCAAGTGGCGACTCCCGGTTTGGGGGCGAAGACGGCTGGGTCGGGGAAAAGCACAGTGATCGGGCCGGTCAAGCTGGCGATCCCGGTGAACAGGCTCCCCGTCGCCTCATCGTACAGGAGCCCCGCCCAGGTCGTCGCCCGTTGCTGGCCCAGTCGCGGCTGCACCGCCCGCTCCATCGTGAGGTCGATGTTGCGGCAGGACATGAGGAACGCCGCCTGGTCGGGGTCGCGCGAGTCGAACTCCGTCGCGTGGACGGCGAGGTTCAGCCCCTTGGCCCCGCGGACGCGAACGAGCATCATCAGAGAAATCCCCCGATCATGTGGCGGTCGCGCCGGTAAATCGCCCGGTGCTTGCAAATCCTCAAACGGTCCCCCACCTTGACGAAGGGGTGGTTTCTGCCGTCAACCGTCAACTCCTGCCCCTTGTTGGGGAACTGCAGAGCGACGAACTGTCGATTGACGCCCAGCGGAGACTCCCATGCGATATGCGTCACCACGCCCCACGTCATCGACGGCTGGACCGGGTCGCCCCAGTCCTTGGAGCCGAACAGGAGGAGCACGGCGAGCAGTTTCATTTTGTGCAACTCACTCCACGCGAAGGATCAAGGGCGTAGGCGGCGGGGCGGCCCAGTCGACTTCCCCGGAGAGGATCGGCTGGTGAATCCCCACGTCCCTGCCGATGTTGTACCGACTGATCGCCTGATCGCGAAGCTGCCAGTAGCTCATCTGCGCCGCCGGGGCGAACTCCATCTTCGATTCCCTGGCCCATAGGAAGCGGCAGATGGCCCTCAGCAGCGGCTTCAGGTCGTCCGGGCAGAGAATCGCCGGGCTGATGGCGTAAGGGGCTCCTGAAGCCGTGGCGCCCGTGTAGCCGCCCGTGGTGAGGGTCAGGGCGGTGTCGGTGCCGACCGCAGTAATCAAAATCTGGTGATTCGGTTGGTCGAGAAGCTCGAGGTACTGTCCGATCATCGAATAGCCCTGCTTGAGCCAGAGCGTCGAAGCGCCGGTGACGGCGGTCCCGGTGTTGGTGACGTCGACCGTCCCGGTGCGGTAGTACCGGAACGCGGGGACGGCCTTCGCGTAGCGGTAGCGGAGCGTGTGGACGTCGGCGGGCGCCGGGCTGATCCAGAGTTGCTGGCTGTTGGTGCCGTCGTAGGGCCGGATCGCGTACTCGCCGGGCCAGAACGCGGTGTGGACCGGTCCCCAGTTGCGCCGGGTCAGCATTTCCTCGAAGCTGATTTCCCGCAACGGCGACCCGTAGCCGAGCCGGGCCTCGGTGACGCCTTTGATGCGGATGTAGGGGTCGATCGCGTGGGCGGGGAACTCGATCGAGTAGGTCGCCACCGTCACCGCGTCGTAGGGCCAGTCGACGTCGATCGTCGCCGTGGACGCCGAATTGAACGAGTTGATGAGGACCGCGTCGCCCTCCGAACCGTCGATGCGGATGATGGCGGGCGTCGTCCAGCCCGTGCTCCACGTCCCACCCGTGAGAGTGAGGGCCTTCGAACCGTTGGCGATCGCCACGGTGCCGGTCGTGTACGGCGCTCGGGTGGTGACGACCCCTTCGCCTTCGTTGAAGGGCCAGTCGGACGTGAGAAAGATCGTGAGGGCTTCCTCGGCGATCATCCGGGCCTTGGCGGCGGCGAAGTCGGACGACCACTCGCCTGCGATCGTGCGAAGATTTTCGATTAGGGACGCGATGGTGAATGGCACGGGCGGCCTCCTGCGGTTGCATTAAATGAAACCGCCCTGCCCGAGGGGACGGACAGGGCGATCGAAACACGCAGTCCCACGAGGATCGTGGCTTAGTGGGCGACGAATCCCAACTTGTTCGTGAGGATCATGTCGCCGGCCGGGATGGCCGCCGCCCCGCCGAGTGCCGGGCCCGCCAAGAATCCGAAGGCGTTGTCGAAGTCGGTCGCCGTCTTCAGGTCTTGGCCGGAGGTCGTGTGCTGCAGGTTCGCCAGCGAGGAGACCGCAGCCGAGGCCGCCGTCGCCACATAGTTCGGTCCCATGCATTGGAACCAAGCGAGGTCGCCGGCCGCCAGCGCTGCCGAGTAGGTCAGCGTCAACCCGAAGAAGTGGGTGAGGTCGGCGGCGGCGTAGGTGTCGACCGCTCCTCGCCCGTAGGTCGCGTTGTAGCTGAGCGCGACCGGGATGCCGCCAGTCACCGCCATCGCTTCGAGGCAGCGGAGCAGGACGACGCCGATCTTCCACTTGTGCTTGACCGATCCCGCGTCGGTCCAGTAGACGTCGAGCGTCGCCATCGAGCCGATGGCGTAGTGAAGTTGGGCGGCGTTGTAGGTCTGGGGATCGGTGTACGCTCCGATCGCCGGGCAAGTCAACATGGTGGTTCTCCTTTTGCCTTTCCGGCGATTAGACGGTGATCGAGATGATTTTCCCGTGGGCGCGGGGGTTGTTGGTGACGATCGGGTTGCCCTTGAAGTACGTTTGGTGCAGGTCGCCGATCGGGTCGTAGCTCGGCAACTCCCGCGTGGCGAACCACTCGCTGGTCGCGATGTAGGCGGTGAACTCGCTCATCGTCAGGGCGTAGAGCGTGGAGGCCGTGCAGTTGCGGCTCCAGTAGATGTCCATGCCCTCGGCCCGGATCATGCGGGCGTTCGAGCCGACCGTTTCCGTGGAAACCGTCATGTTCTGGTGGGTGATCGACTCGTAGTAGCCCTTCGTGTGCTCCCAGATCACGCGGGTCGTGATCGCGAAGTCGGGGCCTTCTTCCGGGGTGATCGAGGTCGATACCGTGCGGTCACCGATCCGGGTCGCCAGCGTCCGTAGGTAGGCCCGCGGGTCGGTCTTGTAGGTCCGCGGCGTCAGCGTCGAGGAGCCGTCGATGATGGTCGGAGCGAAATACTTCTCCGAGTTGGCGTCAGTCGCCGACTGGCTGACCCCGCCGTAGGTGCCGGTGATCTTCATGAAGGATTCGAGGCCGGAGATCCCCACGGGCGTCCCGGCCGATCCGTCGGCGAAGAGGGCGGCGTCGAACTTCTGCGCCCAGCCCTCCTTGACGGCCTTCATGTTCTCTTCGATCTCGTCGGCGAGCTTCTCCTCGCCCTGCTGCTCGAGTTCGTCCCACTTGTTGTCTTGCCAGTTGTGGTAGAAGCCGCACCACCCGTGCTGCGCGCGGGCGTGAAGGTCCAGTTCCACCGTCTGCATCTGGTTCCGCCCGTCCCACGGGAGGACCGTGATCCCCTTGTAGCGGAAGGCGGGCATGACGATGGTCAAGCCGCCTTGGCGGAACTTGATCTTCGCTTGCCGCTTCAGCCGGGCGAAAAAGGGGATGCGGTTGTTGATGACGTCGGTGACAGGCCCTTTGACGAACTTGTCGCGGGTCATCACGCCGTGAGAGGCGATGGGACTTGCCATGAGTAGGGCCTCGTGAACGCTCGGTGCTGTTCATCGGCCTCGTTCGAACGGGACGCCGCCAACCGCCTTCGCTGTAAATCCTATGACTTCTTGGCGAGTTTGGCTTTCGCCATTTGCTCGGCCATCTTGCGGTACTCGCCCGCGCCGTCCATGCCGTCGTCCTCTTTGCCCTTCAATCCGTTCTTCGCCGGACCGTTGTTCATCCGCCGCTCGGTCGCCGTCGCGTCAGCGTTTTGCTTGGGATTCTGAGTCGCAGTTGCATTTCCTGCAACCGCGAACTTCTTGGCGTCTTCGATGGCGCCACGGACTGCCTTCTTCCACTCCTGAAAGCTCCCGTGCAATTCTCCGTAGAAGCCGCTTTCGAGGGCTTGACGCACCTGCTGGGGCAGGCTATCGACCGCCTGCTGGTTCGCCTCGTACCAGATTTCCTTGAGGCCGTGCTGCATCTCCTGTTGGAGCGGTTCGGCGAACTGTTGGAACTGTTGCTGAAAGAGTTGCTGATGCTCCGGGTCTTGGATCATCTTCTGGAAGTGGCCGCGCTGGTCCCACCATGCGTTGTTCATCTGGTCCTGGTGGGCGAGGTAGGCTTCCTTCGCCTTCGCGTTCTGCGGGTCGTTGTAAACGCGCTGGACGGCTTCGGGGTCGCCGGACTCCTTGGCCTGCTCCAAGAGCCGGTAGAAGGTCTGCATCTGGGCGAGGGTCTGCGGCTCGTACTTGAACGCTGGTTGCTGCTGTTGCCCCTGCGGCTGGCCTTGCTGACCGCCCTGCTGGGCCTGTTGCTGCTGCGCTTGCTGTTGGGCCTGCGGCCCGTACTCGCCACGCAGGGCCTTCTCGAAGGTGCTGCGGAACTGCGGATCGTACTTGTAGCGGTTGGCGATCTCGCCGTGCTCCTTGACGATCTTCTGCAGCCCTTCCGGCCCGCCGTGCTGCTGGGCGAAAGACTCGTAGTCGAACGGCTGGGCCTCACCCCCTGCCGCGCCTTGATCCAAGGCCGCGCCTGCGTCCGCACCACCACCGAGGTCGGCGCCGCCACCGGCACCATCGCCAAGGTCGGCAGAGAACATGAATCGGTCGAACATCTGAGGCTCCTTTGGTTCGTGGCATTAAATCAAGTTGCCCGCTTCGCTGGAAGGGGCGGGGTCGCGCCGGGTTTGCTGGCGTCGAAGTTCTTGATGCCGATGTCGGCGACCAGCGGCGGGTCGTCGTAGGTGTGCATGGTCGAGTAGTCGGACCGCAGGGCCCGGTCGATCTGCAGTTCCGCCGCCTGCCGCTCCCACTCGTCCGACTGGCCGATCGCCTTCCTGCCGATCGCGCTGTCGTGGACCACTCCCAGGCCAGCGCCGGGAATCGGACCTCTTGCCGTGATGCGGACTTCGCCGTTGGCGAGTTCCCGCTCGAACTGCTTGGTGCGGGCCTCGCCGGTGAGTTGGTTGGGTGAAGCCGGTCCAGGGTCTTCCCGCAGGTATTTCTTCTCGCCGTTGGGCAGGAGGCGGTACTCGATGACCTGCTTGAACCCCCACGGGTAGGTGCGGGTGAGACCGAACTGGTCCTGCCCGACGCTCTCGCCCGCGATCAACGAACCGTCGCCGAGAGTCTTGTGGCCGACGAAACCTGTGTATTCGCTGGCCTTGTACCACGCCCGCCGCCGCATTTACGCCACTCCATTCAATCGGTTCATCGCCATCATCTGCTGCTGGGCGATGTTCTTGTCCCGACGCCTCGCCGCGTCGCCCTCGTTCTTCTTGTCGATCTGGGTGGTCTTCTCGCGGGAAGTGAGGACGCTGGCCTGCGCCTTCGCCATTTCCGCGTCGGACTGCATCTTGACGGTTTCCGGGTTGTCGCCCGGCTGCTGCTTCGCCTGGGCTTCCATCATCGCCGCCTGCTGGGCCTGCTCCGCCGCCTTGGCGTCCGCCGCGTCGAGTTCCTGCTGGGTGACGACGCAATCGTCGAGGGCCTGCAACTCCGCCGACTTCGTGACGGCGTTCATCATCGCCGCCGCCTGTTTGTTGAGGCCGCGTTCTTGGAACATCGGGAGCAGGGTCTTGGCGATCATGCCGACTTCCTGCACGCGGGCCATCTTGCCGTTCATGGACGAGGTTCCGGTTTCGATGGAGACGGCGAACATCTTCTCGACTTCTTCGCGGATCATCGCCCGCTCGGGCCAAGCGCCCGCGTTCTCTTCGGGGACGAAGTGGGCGATGCCTGGGTTGCAGATTTCGACCTCGGCGAGGATCGGGACGCCGTACCGCATACGGGCGTCGACTTCGGGAGTGACGGGGACTTCCTGCTCGGCCTGCTCCGGTTGCATTTCCTGAAACTGAGGGTCGCCGACGAGCCGCCCCACGAACGCCTGATTCCTCTTCTTTTCCCTGCTGGCCTCCATTTTGAGGGCCGCCTTGTCGGACGCCGGTCCCTTCTTCAGGAGGATCGAGTCGGCGCGAGGAACCTTGCGGAGGTACTTCGCCCCGTAAGCCGTGCCGGGGTCTTCGCCGAATCCTTCTGGGGAGTCCTCGTACTCGGCGTCTTCGGGCATCCGCCACTTGCAGACGTCTTCCCTCGGGATGTGCCGGAGGTCGCTGCATAGCTCCTTGCGGCCGATCTTCGTCGTCCACCTCTCGACAGCCCCCTGGTCGTCGGCGACGCGGTTGGCGGCGGCGTCAGCGAGCTTGGTGGCCTCGGCGGCGGTTTCCACCCCGCCCGGCTGGATCTGCGCGACCGCCGAACTCCCCGAAAGCTGCTGGAACCGCTCCTGGTGGTACTTGACCTGCGCCATGAGGTCGGGGTCGGCCTCCCCGAGGTCGAGGACGTGGATAAGCTCGTTGATCTTGCGGCCGGCGAACTCGTCCATCATCTCCTTCGAATAGACGACGGTGAACATGGTCTCGCCGGTCGCCTGAATCTGGTCGACCATCCGCCGCATCGGCTCCGGGCAGACGATGGGCTTTTTGCAGGACTGGAGCGCCTGCTTGATGGAGGCCCCCAAGAGCGACTGGTAGCTGAGGTACTGACCCCGGACGACTTCCCACATGGCGATGCCTTCGATGCGGTCGTTGAGCATCGTGGGGATCAGGGGCGTCAGGTGCCATTCGCCCTCGTCGAAGTCGAACGGCCACTCCTCGCCGACGTTCTCGTTCGCCTTGCGCGACGCCGGTTGCAGGTAGTCCTCGGCCCAGCCGTCGTGGAAGTAGTAGATGCGGCGGAAGTCCCCGCGCACCACCCAAAGCTGGTAGAACTCGATCGGGTCGTCGGGGCCTTTGCCTTCGTGCAGCCATGCGTTCTCGGCGGGCCAGTAGCCCGCCTCCTCGCCGTTCTCGGAAGTGACGGGGATGTCCTTGCCGACGTCGCGGCCGAACTTCTGGATGAACTGCCAGCGGGGCATCGTGTGCTTTTCGATGACGTGGCCCGCTCCCGAAATCGTCTTGGCGGTCGCGTCCCAGAAGACGTTCTGCGGCTTGAACCGGGAGGTCGTCGTCAACCCCCGTCGCTCGTCCCACTGGTGGCGGGCGTAGCCGACGCCCAGGATGACGGCGTCCTGGCAGGTCTGGAGGATCATCTGCTGGTAATCGAAGCGGTTGACGCGGTAGCGGAAGAGTTCCTGGCAGGCGTCGGCCAAGCCCTGGTCCTCGCGGCTGCCGGGCCGGACCATGTAGTTCGGCGGACGGGAGCAGAACTTCGGCGCCCAGCCCTTCCACACGTCGTAAAGCTCATTGCAGTAGGTACCGTAGTAGAGCTTGGACTTGTCCTCGATCTCGCCGGAAAGGTACTGGTAGCCCTCGCTCATCTTGGCGGAGGGTTTGAAGTGCTCGGGCATCTTCCGCTTCGAAGCGTCGAGGAGCGCAATTCCCCACTGCTGGAGTGCGCGCGGACTGAAGTCGCGGAAGAAATCAGGCATCAGCCGTGTCGTCCCAAAGCCGCCCGGCCGAACATGATGGTGACGGTCAGGGTCGCGGCGTCGGCCCCGACAGTGACGCACCCGACCCGCCACGGGGCGAGCGGGGCGAGGATCGTGAGGCCCTTGTCGGTCGTCCACTCGGCGTCAGGGATGATGGTCTTCCACGCGGCCCCGCCGATGTAGATCGGGTTGTAGTATTGCAGGGCGACGACGGCGGTGGTCTTGCCGCTGAAAACGATCGAGACCGGAACGTCTTCCTGCATGAAGAAGCCGCTACCCGTGTCGACCGCCAGGTCCATTTCGGCGTCGGCTTCGGGCTTAGCCACGCCCGTCAATCCGCAGCACAGGGCGGAAGCGTTGGGGACCCAGGTGTTGTTGGCGCCGAGCGCCCCGTGGACGATGAGGTCTTGCTCGCCGCCGAACGTGAAGAGTTTTGGCATGGTTATCTCCGCGGCCTCAGCCGCTTGCTATCGTATGGACGCAGGCCGACCGGACGACCGACGGGCAGCGCCAGCCCCCATGGATTGACCCCGCTCGGGTAGACGACCGCCGGCCCGTCCGCGGCGTCGAAGGTGACGTCGGTCAGCGTCATGTGCCTCGTCCCGATCGAATCCTGCCCGTCGGTTTCGAGCTTGTACCACGCGAACGGGGAAGGCAGCGCGCTCGCCAGCACGCCCGCGTTGTGGGCCTGAGCGTCGCTGAGGGTGAAGTTCGCCAGATGGACCGACAGGTGCGCGAATCGCCCCGTCGTGAAGTCCGCCCCGGCCACGGTGGCCGATCCGACGATGATGGACGTCAGGTTGTCGGCGGGGATGTCGGTTCCGTCGGTGGCGCCGAGCGCTCCGCCCGCGTAGATGCGGGTGTCGGTGGCGGTGAAGACTGCGACGAGCGAGTTCCACGCCGACCCGTCATTGACGAGCGTGCCGCCGATCGGCAGGCCAGTCCCGAAGTTCCGGTTGGCCGCCGCCGTGGCGGTTTCCTGCCTGATCGCGGCGTTGACCGCCGCCGGAGTTATCACGCTGGCGATATTTTTGACTTGGGCGGTGGAGGTCTTGAACCAGCAGCAGAGCGTGATGGGGAGCGTCGTAATGATGTTGCCGCCGGGGCTGTAGACCCCGAACGCCGACGTCCCGTTGAAAACCGCGCATCCTCTTGGCATTGCGTCACCACCTCGACGGCGGTTATAGGGATTCGGTCACTCTCGCATCACGATAAGCCCCCGGAAGCTCCCGTCGGCCTTGTGACCCCAGTTGTTGCGGAGGACGAGGTTGGGCATCCCGGGGATCGCCGGGTTGGCCTGAAGCGTGAAGGAGGCGATGCTGCCGCGCTCCGGACCGAGGTCCAGCCCGAACTCCACGTTGTCGCGCATCTCGATCGAGGCGGGAATCTTGCCCGCGAAGCCCCACGTCGGCGGGTTGGGCCGCCAGCCGCCCCCGTAGTAGACCTTGTTCGACTGCAGCAGCAACGGCTCGCGACCGTAGAGGCCGCCGTCGTCCACCGTGCCGCCGTAGTAGACGAACGGGCCGGCGTTCGGCGTGCGGACATACCAAGTGTTGCCGACGAATTCGCTGCCGTAGGTGTCCGGCCCCTGCTCGGCGGTGGGGATGTTGTTGTCGTGCTTGCCGCCGTAGAAGGTGACGCACCCGTCGAACTCGCAGGCCGTCACGATGACCCGGGCGAGCCGGCCGAGGACGTTGCCGATGACCGCGGAGTTTTCGTAGCCGTTGACCTTGACGCGGTCGATCGAGAGGTTGTAGACGCCGCACGAGTGCGAGCCGATGTTGAGTCCGTAGCTGGGCATCGCCCCGTCCGGTTCGGTGACGAGTCCGCGGCGGATGACGACGTCGCTGTAGCCCGCCTCCACGCCCTGCCCGCAGCCGCGAACGACGAAGTCCTGGATGATGGTGTCGTGGCTGACGGCGTTGATCCCCGCCCGCGCCCGCGTGTCGAGGGCGCTGCCGCCCCCGCAGTCGAACGCTTCGAAGTTCTCAATGAGGACGTCGCCGCAGAGGGCGCCGACGACGATCCCCTCGTAGGCGGAGTTCTGGACGCGGACGTTGCGGACGATGATGTCGTTGCACTCGTCGTTGATGAAGATCGCCGAGGAGTTGCCGGGGGCCGAGTGGTCGTCCTGCCAGACGGTCAGCCCGAAGATTCTGACGCCGTCGACCGGCATGTGGCCTTCAGATCCCGCCCAGCGTCCGTTGCCGCCGGCCCCGATGGTCGGCGAGCCGTGCGACCCCGTCTGGCGGAGCGTCGTTTGAGTGACCCCCTGGCCCTGCAGGGTGCCGGAGATGTTGAGGCCGCGAGAAATAAACCACTCGCCGGCCGGAAGGGTGACGTGGGGGTCGGTGTCGACGAGGTAGTCGAGCCCGGCCCAGTTGTCGACGCCCTCGTGGAGCTTGACCTTGCCGCCCAGCGATCCGACTGCGAAACTCATGGCGTCCCCAGTTGCACAAAATGCAAGTCAGGCGTCGCAGGGGATCTGGGTTTTGATTTCGGAGAGGTCTTGACGGGTCTGGTCGAGGGCCTCCATGAGGTCGTCGATGTACTGGCAAATGTTGTCGGCCTCAATGCCCGGCGGATTCGATTCCCGGTGGAGCGCCGAAAGAATCGCCGCGTCGAACTTCGTCGCCACGTCCGATTTCATGGTTTGCAAGTCTGCTGAGAGCATCGCGTTCCCTTTCGAGCTTCTTTATGCTGAGCCGGAAGGCCACCATGTCGGCGGCCGACGTCGTCAGTGTACGATTCACGTAGGCCCGCGACTCCTCCGCCGTGGGCGGCTCGGGGATCGCGTACATCGCCATGCCCCAGAAGCAGATGACGCAAGCGACGGCCCACTCGACCCGGACGGAAACGCTTTTCCAGAGAACGGCCCCCAGGAGTCCCGCCACGAAGAAGGCTCCGACGAACGCGAACGAGGTCATTTGAAAAGACGCCATAACTTGTCCCCCAGGAGGATCAGGACGGCGGTGATCGACCCGATGATGACCGCCAGACCCAGAACCGCCCCTTTTTGCTCCAGGAACTTCCCAACCGCCTCGAACTTGAATATGCCGAGCGTGATGGAAAGCCTGCTCTGGGGCTTCTCTTTTTCGGGTTCGTCGCCGTCTCCCTTGGGAACGACCTTCAAGTCGCGTGCCATATCGTCGTCCCCCGGAAGTTCATGGTCCATCAACTGCTAAGTCAGTCCGGGGGCGATTTTTTGACATCTTTCTTCGAATCAGTGGTTTTTTGCATGAAAACCTTCCCGCGGACGGCGTCGGTGTTCTTGTCTAGGGCGCCGACGAGCTTTTCGATCGAGGACGCGGTGCGGGCGTCGGCCTTGTCCTCGCGGGCCTCCCTTCGCGTTTCCATTTCCACGTACCGGCTCTGGATTTCCTCGGCGAGCCGTCGCTGCCCGTCGAGGGTGCGTTTGGTTCCTTCGATGGATTGCCAGCAGAGCACGCCGATGGCGGCGAGGCCGATGGCGGTCATTGGGTTGGTCCAGATGGTCGTCCAGACGATCGGCAGGAACCTCACCCACCACGGGTAGAGGCTGCCGTCCTTCATGACCGGAGGCAGTTTGTCCTCGTAGGCTTCGCGCGGAAGTTCCGGCATCGTCTATCCTTTCTGGCGTCCTTGCAAGGAGCCGTGCCATGGGTCCGATGGGAATCATCTACTGGGTCTTGCTGATCCTGTGCATCATCGCTTACTTCACCGGCCACACGGTCGCTGGCGTCGCCACCAGTACAGGCGTCATACTGATTTTACTCTTCCTGCTCGGCTGGAAGGTTTTCGGGACGCCGATGCAGTAGCTCAAATCTGCGGTCCGTTGGGCGGGACGGGGGACGCTTTCGCCTTTTCCGCGTCCATGGCGAGCTTCGTGCGGTTATGGGCCTCGTAGACGGCCTCCGCCTGCTCCGCCTCGGCGAGGTTGGAAGGCGTCGGGTTGTCTTTGGCCGCCGCCCGGCATTTGACCGCGTGAACCTTCTTCTGTTCAAGCATCGCCGAATTGACGAGGTCGTGAATCTCGCCGAGTTTCTCGTCCTGCTTTGACGTCGATGTGGCGAGGCTTTTCTCGACCTTGCCAGCCTGGACGTTGGCTTCCTCCTGCTTTTTGTTGAGCATGACCATGTAGATGCCGCCGATGGTCGTGGCGCATGTCGTGAGGAATCCAAAGAACAGCCCGGCGACCGAGAGGATGACCTGATTGGTTTCACTGAGCGCGAAGAGGGTCATCGTCGGCGTCCTCCTAAGCAAAGGGGCGACCAGGATCGGCCGCCCCTTGGAGGATTATTACGGATAGGAGGGTTAGTCGTCGTCTTCGTCCGGTTCGAACTCGTCGTTCTCCACGGCGGAGGCGATGGTCGAGCAGCAGTCCTCGCGGTGGGCGTTGGCCGCGCAACAGGCGGTGTAGAGGACGCGGTCGGCGTCGGACTCGTTCTTGGCCCCGATCTTCGTCATGAGCCTCTTACGGCCCTTCTTCTGCTTCTTTTCCGGCAGGCGGTCGACGATGACGTCGCAGCAGCCGACGACGCCGTTCTCGGCGACCTCGACCGCGATCGCCTTGAGGGCCTTGTCGGCGGCTTGGTCGGACTTCGGCTTGCAGTTCTGGAAGAGATTGAGCAGCATTTCGAAGATCGTCGCCCACGGGATGACCTTCTTGGGCTTCGGCCATTGCCACATGGCGGCCGCCGTGTTGGACAGCGTCGCGATCGTCGCTTGGGTTTCCGCTGAATGGGACACTGATACGCTCCTTGCGACCGTCGGTCCTTAAAACCGGGGGCGGGCCGACAGTCTGCACCCGCCACCGCCCGGAACGAAGTTTACCTGACGAACAAGCTCATGAACTGGTCTCCGTTCTCGTCGAACGCGCGAGCGGCGCCAGCGAATTGGTAATTGTCGTACATGGCGCACGTCCAGAATCCAGTCGGGTAATTCTGCCCGCCCGCTTCCGCCCCCGCCGCCTCGCAGTGATAGCCTTGCGGAACGAACTGGAAGTCGCCCATGCCGTGCGGCACATGGCCGTGGCAGCGAACCTTCGCCCGGAACTTCGCACAGGACAACGCCGCCTGCGAGAGTCCGGGGCACCTGAGGTAGGGCCGCAAGCCTCGCTGGGCTCGCTGGCTGTTGAGTTCGTCAAGGGCGTCAGCCGCAACTTGCGCAGGACCCGCCGGAGAAGCCCCCGCCGCGGGAAGCCCGACGGTTGGCCTTGCGGGCCTTGGCGCCCTTGAAGAAGCCGCGAAAGTCACCGCGGGTGTAACCGCCACCGCCTTCCCCTTCGGAGTAGGATTCGGAGTAGCTGTACCGGACGGGTCCGCTCGGCGGCTGCGTGCAAACCATCTGGCCCGTCGTCGGGTCGATGGTGCAGGTCGGGCCTGCCATGGCGACCGTAGAGCCTTTGACGATCGCCTTGAGTTCGGCGATGTCGGCCTTCATGGCTTTGTGCTCGACGAGCAGCGCTTCGTACTTGCGAGCGAGGTCGTCGAGGGCTGGGTCGCCCTTTCTGACTTGGGCGGTTGCATTTTGTGCAACCAGAAACATGACGGCGAAGGCCGCGATCCATCGGTTCATCGAACTGCTCCTTGAAAAGAGGACTTCCTTGATCGTATCGGCTTAGGCCGCCATTGCCATGGGCGTCCTGAAGGCGATGGCACCCGAGTGCTCGGCCTTCGATCCTTCGAGTTTGCTCATCCCCTGCGTTCCGAACGAATCGGTCCACGAGTTCCAGATGAGCGGTCCCCAGCTTCCCGCCGAAATCCGGCACCACCGCAGCAGGCCGACCGAGTGGCTCCACCAGTCGTAGTCGCCGGTACAGGGGATGTTGTTGAACAGCAGCGTCGCCAGCACGCGGCGGGCGAGCGTGCGGTCGTAGGCCGCCGCCCGCATGTCGATCCACGTCTCCGTGGGGCGGTACTGCTTGGCGACCTCCCACGTCGCGGCGGTGTTGTACGTCTGCCCGTTCATCGACTTCTCGGGCCATTCCTTGACGGTCGGAAGGCCCTTCTCCTCGACGAACGGACCGGCAAGCCCGGTCCACCCGCCCTCGTCGGCGCCCTTCTTGATGACCCACGCCCCGGCATGGGCGGAGAAGCGGACGTAGGGCTGGTTTTGCTTGGCCCGCGAGGCCGTCAACGCCGAGCACGATGAATACATCCAGCAGTACCCTTGCCCGTTCTGGTCGTAGGACGGGATGGGCTTGCCCTTGTCTCCGCGCATGCGGATGTGCTCCAAGGACGACTGGTTTTTCTCCTGCTCGTCATACAAGGCGTCCCACTCGGACTCCTCGTAGATGCGGATTTCGACGGGGTCTGCCCCATGCGGTTGCGGCAGGTAGATTTTCGAGCCGTCTGTGCTGAGGCTCGCCTTCGGGATGTACCCGTCGTTCTGCTCCCGCTGGAGCTTGTCGAAGCCCCGCCCGAACTCCTTGGGAAAGAGGACGTCGTTCGACGTCGAGTCGTTGATGATGTGCTGCTTCTTCTTTCGTCCCACGTTCAACCTCCATATTTCGCAAGCAATGCGAGGGTGTCATCGAGTTTGTCGGGGACTGGGCCGCTATGCCCCTTCTTCCCGTTTCCGACCAGGAGCCAAGGGACCTTTTTGCCGGGGTTCTTCGCCTCCCAAGCCGCGTGGTCCACAACGCCCTTCTTGTGGGCCTCCAGCCAGTATCCGCTCCCGGCGAACTGCTGGTTGGTGTCGAAGACGCGCCAGCATGGGTGGCCGGTGTTGTCCTTGGTCGCCTTGGCGTTCAGGTAGTTCGCGACCGCCGCGCCGCCGATCGCCGCTTTGTGGGACGGCGAGTAGGAGTTGAAGTCGGTGTCCTGGTAGAAGAACATCGCGTAGAAGCCGTCTTGTGGGAACGGCAGTTTGACGTTGTCTGGGTTCGGCGGATCGGGTGGCGGCGGGTCGGGGTCGTCCGGGTCCGGCGGCGGAGGCGGCCTCGGCCCCTTCCCGGCTTTGAATGTGCCGGGAGTGACGGAGGTCTGCTTGCCCTTTTGCTTGACGACCCAGAAGTAGGTGAACGTCGTTTCCGGGATGTCCGAGCGGACGAGCACGTCGCACTCGTTGTCGGACAGTTGCTCAGTGACGCACTTGTCGATCGGCGTCACGAACCACACCACGAGGGCGTCCGGGTCGGTGATTTTCGTATCGCCGACGAGGTGGACCTTGGTGTACGGCGGCGTCGGGGGAATGTCCTCCGACGTGATCTTCACCGTCGCCTTGACCGGCGGCTTGGGCGCTGGAGGCGGTTGCTGCGGGTCCGCCCAGATCGCAAGGGCGAGGAACGCCATCCCCGCCTTGAACGCTAAAACCTCTCTCATAGGCTCTCGCTCCTAGCCTGTTAGAGTTGCACAAAATGAAACTGCCTCACTTCTCCGATGAGGCATGAGGTCGGAGGTAAAGAGAGTTGGCGTTACCCACAACCGACCACGGACCGCGGCCTTGTCGATGCCGCGATGTCTCGTTCAGCCAAGACCTTGGAGGGTCTTGCCCTCTTTGAGGTCTTTGTCCTTTTTCATCTTCGCCTCTTCCTCGGGCGTGTAGAAGCCCTGCGCCAGGGCCTCCTCCTTGACCGGGGGAACGGCCTTGCCGGCAGCCGCATTGGCCGCAGCCCGCTCCTTCATCGTCCCCTTCGGCTCGCCTTGGCCCTTGAGGGACTTCGGCTTGCCCGCACCCTTCGGAGCGGCCGAATCGCCTTCGTCGCCGTCGACGGGGTCATCGACTTCTTCGGGGGCCTTGGCGGCCTCCTTCGGTTTCCGGGCGGAAGCCTTCTTTCCGCCGTTCTTCTTCGCCATCTCGAACCTCCCTAAAAAGAGTCCAGTTGCATTTTATGCAACTGAGATTTCGTCCAACTTTTGCAGACGTGTCGCAACACGTCGATGGTTTACTCTGTATGACTCAAACCCTAGGGTTTGCGAGTCGGTGGTAGACTTTCTCGATCCAGTTGACGGCCCTCCCGGCTCTCACGTCGCGGTAGAGCAAAGGGAGTACCGTCCATCCGAGGACGGCGGCCTCGCAGGCTTTCTCGGTGTCCTGGAGAAGGCCCTTAGCGGAGGAGTGAGTTCCGAATCCTTGGATCTCGACGCCGAGCTTGACGTCCTCCCACGCGAGGTCGAGTCGCCATCGCCTGTCGGGGTGGAACTTGAGTTGGCCGTCCGGGTGGAGCAGGCTTCGCGGCTCGGGGATGCCGACGAGTTTGAGTTGGGTGACGAGTTCGGTCGTCCCTTGGAGTTCCATTTCGAGCCGCCGCTTGAGTTCGGCGGCGTTGGCTCTTTTGATGGCCTCACGGACCTTGTCGGGGTCCGGGCCTCGGGGTCCGCGCGACGCCATGAAGCCGCTCAAGGTGACCGTGCCGCAGTCGACGGCGCCTTCGATCCCCATCGCCTTCGCGTCCTTCTCGGTCAGATGCACGTTACCACTCCGCGATGACTTTGAGGACGTTGGCCTCGGTTTCGAGGAAGGTGACGAAATCGTTGATGGTCATCGTCGCGGGGTTTTCCGACGCGGCGGTGAGCGCGAGCGAGGCCCGCTTGGCGATGCCGTGGAGGGCGGAGTAGCCGACGTCGTCGGTGGCCCCGCCGGTCATGGGGGTCCTGAACTCCTTCTGGAAGCGGTCGCCGGTCCCTCCGCCTTCGGCGAATCCGATCTCCGGGTTGATCTTGAGCACGGTGCGACTCCTTACGTGAGGTCCATGTCCTTGGCTGTCCTGAGCTTCGTGAGACGGACGGGCGACCCGTCGTCAATGTACAAATCCGGGGCGTAGGTGGAACGAAAGAGCGCCCGAACCAGTTCCACGTACTCGTCCTCGATCCGCAGGCAGGTTTTCTTGTAGTCGTCGGTGAGGATGTTGAACTGGATCGACACCGTCTCGACCTTGGCCAGCCCCTCGTTGATCGCCATGCGGAGGCTGACGTTGCCCTGGGCGTCGACCTGCTTCTCCAGAAAGACCATCCCGCCTGAGTGCGGGGGCTTGGCCTTCCGCAGCCGCTTCAAGAGGTCGCGGAGTTTGACGATCGCCTCCTTCTGGGCGGGGTTGTCCGCCACCCAGACATCGGCGTCGTCGGAGACCATGTCGGGGCCGGGTTTCATTTTGTGCAACTCACGCTAGAAACTTCAACTTCCTCAAGGCCTCGTAAGGCACGGTTTCGAGCTTGCGGATGTGCTCCCACCGCTCGGCCTCTTCGGGGAGGACGAACCGCTCGACGTCGTCCCACGTCATCTGGAGGCCCTCGTCGGGCTGGATGCGCCAGACGACGATGCGGTCCCACGGCGCTTCGACCTTCATGCCTTTAGCTCCCTCTATCCATCAGGCTTGGGGGTTTGCTTGACGGCGCGGTGGTAGCCGTCCTCCAATTGGTTGAAGAGCGAAAGCGCCCCTGCGGCCGTGGAGTATCGCTCACGCGCCAAAGTTTCAGCCGTCCACACGATGCGCTGAAGTCTTTGGGGCGTTCCATTCGCCGATTCGATTCGCTCGCACTCGACAAGCAGATTCTTCAGCGACTCAAAGTCGTCCAAGGCTTCCTGCGTCCAAATGATGTCGGCTTCTTTGCGGTCGCCGTTCTTCGCGGCTGCAAGTTCCGCCTCCATCTTCGCCTTGGTGATGTTGCATCGCGGGTGGATGCGGCAATAGCCCGATTTGTCTGCCGAGCAAGCGGCGTCCTCTGAGTAGTCTTCCGTCTTCACTTCCCCATCCCTCCTGCGCTTGAGGTCTCTAGTTTGATGCCTAGGGCTGACAGGAGTCGCAAGAGGTCGCCGCGAGTGCTGAGGACGACAGCGCCGCCGAAAACAACCATGCTCAAACAGCAGTCGATGGGATGCCAGCGAAGGTTCAGGAAAGTTCCGGGCGATCGCTTGAACGCGAACTGAACCAACGAGCCTTCAACGTCGTCAGCGATGGATGCGAGCCATTCGAGACTCAGGCGCTCCCCATCATCCGCAGGATTGAGGTTGCCTCGCCCCATAGCGAAGCCCTTCTCAAACGAGGCTTGCCAGTTTGCCGCAATCACGGCCGATAACTCGTCAGCGATCTCCTTGCTGTAGTTCAGCCGCATCAACCAATGGTGGACCTCATCTTCGGAGTACCACTTCGGCGCTTCCGCCTGTTCCGCAGTCATACATCCGCTCCTTGATTAGGGGTTAGGTTGCTTCTGGAACTCCTTGTCACACGTCGAATGCCAGATGCGATTACCGTCCCAGTTGCCAATTGCTGAGCCAGAAAATCCGCGCTTGCCGCATACGCAGCACTTGTCCCACCATCGGCGTTTGAGTTGTTGCCACGGATGGAACTGGAATCGCCAGTGCCAGAAATGCCATCGCCACGGGATGCACCACGTCTTGCGACGGCGGTGCTCGCGCCACGCTCCCTTGAGACGCTGGAACCACTTGTGTTCGGCCGAGCCGGGATAGTGCGGGCGGTTGTCGAACATCGTTTCGCCGTCGTACATCACCTCCCCGATGGCTTTCTCGGCGTCTGTCGCGGGCGTGCGCTCGCAATGGTGGAGGCAAGAGCTATCGCTGCCGTCCTTGCACGGGTCTTTGTGCCAAATGGTCAGCACTGGCGGGCGGTATCCTTCGTTGAACAGCTTTGACCGTCGCTTGAATGGGCTTTTGATTTCAAACGCCACCGTCATCGGGTCGAACATCATTCCCTCCTATGAGTCTTTGGATTGAGCGCTGAGGGCTTCGTCGCTGCTTTTGATCTTTGGTCGAATCCGAACCTCTCCGCGAAGCCAGTCACGCCACTTCAGAAGGCCAGCGTGCATGTCCGATCTTTCGGTGATCTTTCCGCGCTGAAGAGACTCGCAAGCCTGTTCGACGAAGTCAAGAAGTTGCTCGGCGTCTTCAAGGTAGATTTCAATGCGATTCATTTCACTTTCTCCGGGGATGGGGTTAGGGAGTCTGCTTCCATTAGGCGGCGTCCGATCCATTCGGCGACTTGAGGGACGACGGCGTTTCCGAGGGCGCTAAGTCGGTCCAGCCGATCGGGAATCCCATTAGCCACTCGACCCACTGAGGGTTCAGCGGACCACCACCCGGCGCTACTTGTTTGTGCAGTTCCCCACCTGATCCGCCGTGGCTGAACGGCGCGGCTGTTGGAGTTTTGAAGAGTCGCCGTCGATGAACTTCTTCCGGCAACCGTACGCCGCGACTGGAAGCCGCTGCTCGCCTGGTTACAGTCTCGTCCGTGTATTGACCCTTCCAGTCGGATGCCGCGGGGGTAGGCCACAATGAAGACGCGGTCCCTTTGATGATCGGCGCCGACGGCTGATGCTGGTATGCAGTCCCACTCCGCGTCATTCCCGCCCGCGGCCAAGTCTCCCAAAACTCTTCCAATGGGTGCGGGTGCGATTCGTCGTCCATCACGGATGATGGGAACAAGCAGCCCTGGGACGTTCTCCACGACGACGTAAGCTGGTCGAAGGACGCGAACGATTCGCGCGAACTCTGTCCACAGCCCGCTCCGCTCTCCTTCGATTCCGGCACGGTCCCCGGCGCTGCTGATGTCTTGGCACGGGAATCCGCCGCAGATGACATCGGGTCGCTCGGCGTCGTCTGTAGGCCAAGTTCGCACGTCGTCATGTCGTCTGACGTTCGGCCAATGCTTGGCAAGGACTCGTCGGCAATAGGGGTCGATTTCGACCTGCCAAACGCATCGCATTCCGGCTCGTTCAAATCCAAGATCGAATCCTCCTATGCCAGCGAACAGGGAACCGAAAGTCACCTTCCTACTCTCCTTCTCATCTCTTAGAGCCC